>ERZ1022729.161-NODE-161-length-10466-cov-7.337528_pt1 | contig 10466 bp, 10 predicted proteins | sample MGYA00520880_ERZ1022729 | MGnify/ENA primary metagenome ERZ1022729 (study PRJEB33162, sample SAMN09537598) | freshwater metagenome | isolation source: freshwater | place: Canada:Alberta | collected 2017-07 | study: EMG produced TPA metagenomics assembly of the...
CCAATAGGTATTTTCCAAAACGATTAATTTTGATATTGAAATTGGGATTGGGGGAGGACTGGTTCATTAACAAAAAAAGTTTGGGCGATTTTTACGCCGATATTATTAACTTTTCCTTGCATAGAATCCAGAAATTCATGTAAACCCATTTCAATGATTTCTTCAATGGTCAAATAACTTAATTCCCCACAGAGTTTTCCTAAATCTCTTTCTGCTGAATTACTCCAGGTTCCCAAGGAGGTTCCCGTAATTGAATGCAGCGATCGCTGAAGTTCATGTAAACAAAAATGAATCGAGCGGGGAAATTCCCGATTTAAAATCAAAAATGCTGCCACACTCGTCGGAGTAATGCGCCTTTCACACTTGCGATACATTTCGTAGGCACTCGCTGACTTTAATAAAGCAATCCATTCAATCTGATCCAACGGCGTTCCCACCCATTCCACCGAGGGCAATAAATAAAAATATTTCACATCCAAAATGCGAGCCGTTTTATCCGCCCGTTCCTGAAACCGTCCCACCCGTCCAAAGTGCCAGCCTTCATTGTGGGTCATCGTGGCATCCATTACTCCAGCAAAACGGTGACTAGATAATTTAACCTGGGAAAAAAAACTAGGAATATTTTCGGGGGGATTTTCTGCCGCTTCCTTGACCATTAGGTAAAAACCATTGACCTCTTCCCACATTTCCGAAGAAATAATTTCCCGAATAGAGCGAGCATTTTCCCGTGCCATGTAAAGACAAGACATAATAGAGTTGGAATATTGCTGATCAAAGGTTAAAAAATTAATCACATTATTCGCATTAAATGTCCCGTAATGCTCTCGAAAAAATTCTAAATCTCCCGTCGTGAGAACCAATGGCTCCCATTGTTGATTAATACTATTCGATAAATCCAGCATCAAATTGAGATTGACATCGACAAAACGCGCCACATTATCAGCCCGTTCGATATAGCGATTTAACCAATAAATAGAATCTGCAACTCTGCTTAACATTTTGATAATTGATAATTAGGATCTGAATTTATTGATGATCTTAGGACTTACTCAAAACCCAAGTGTCTTTACTGCCACCGCCCTGGGAAGAATTAACGACTAATGATCCTTTGTTTAAGGCGACACGAGTTAATCCCCCTGGATGAACATAAATTTCTTCACCCCGATTGAGAATATAGGGACGTAAATCCACATGACGACCTTCAATTTTTCCATCAATTAAAGTTGGTACACGGGATAAACTTAACACAGGTTGAGCAATATAATTGCGGGGATGAGTCCTAATTTTATCGGCAAATTCTTCTCGCTCTGCAACAGTAGAACTTGGCCCCATCAGCATTCCATAACCCCCCGCTTCATTGGCCGATTTCACCACCAATTCCGATAAATGATCTAAGACATATTCTCGATCTTTTTCTCGCCAACAAAGATAAGTCGGAACACTCGCCAGTAAAGGTTCTTCATCGAGATAATAACGAATCATGTCAGGCACATAGGCATAGATAACCTTATCATCAGCAACTCCCGTGCCAGGCGCATTGGCTAAGGCAACTCGACCTTGACGATAAACTTCCATTAACCCAGGAACACCTAAAAAGGAGTCAGGACGAAATACTTGAGGATCTAAAAATTCATCATCCAAACGACGATAAATCACATCCACACGCTCTAAACCTTTGGTTGTCCGCATTTGCAGATAACTATCCACGACGATTAAATCGCGACCTTCGACTAATTCCACTCCCATTTGTTGAGCTAGGAAGGAATGTTCAAAATAGGCTGAATTGTAAATGCCAGGACTAAGGACGACGACCCTGGGATTGGGTAAACGGGGCGGTGCTAGGTTGAGCAAGGTTTCCAGTAAATGACTGGGATAGTCATCAACGGGCTGAATATTCATGGTCTGAAAGATTTCGGGAAAGGTGCTTTTCATCACCCGCCGATTTTCTAGGACGTAGGATATTCCCGATGGAACGCGCAAATTGTCTTCTAATACATACCAAGTTCCGTCTTTGTCTCTGACTAAATCTGTCCCTGTAATGTGACACCAAACTCCCGCAGGCGGAGTAATCCCTAAACAGGGTTTAAGAAAACCACTGGCGGATTCGATGATTTCTAGGGGAATTTTGCCGTCTTTAATGATTTGTTGGGGGCCGTAGATATCGGTTAAGAAGCAATTTAAGGCTTTAATTCTTTGTTTGAGGGCTTTTTCTAGGGCTTGCCAATCGTCAGCGTCAATAATGCGGGGAATAATATCAAAGGGAAAGATTCGTTCTACACCTTGCTGGTCGCTGTAAACCCTAAAGGTTACACCAAGGTTAAATAGGGCTAATTGGGCGGTGTCGTGGTGTTGTTGTAGGGATTCAGTTGGTAGATTTTGCATCCATTGAATTAATGAAGCGGCGTGGGGACGGGGTGAACCTACGTCAGAAAAAAGTTCATCATAAAATGATTCGGGGTTATAGTTTGCTAGTGGCACTCTCGGCTCTCCTCAAATCTTACTTCTAGTAACAAGATCAACGAGAAGGACGTTTAAGTTTGTAGCTGAAGTGACATTTGGATAGATTATTTCAAATCTCTTCAATGCGATCGTCATCTTAACCCTCAATTTTTAAAAACGTGATCGCGCCTCACTTGTAAATTGAAAAAAGTCAATAACTTTGGGGTTGAAAGTTGTCAGGCGTATCGAGTTCAAAAACTTGATCCTGAATACGAGCAACATAAAATCCTTCTTGTAACGTTTTTTGACGTAATTCGGGGGACATATCAACGGAGGCTAAAATGCCATAGAGTTGTTTATCTTTATGTTCAGGGAAAAAGTCACGAAAACGTTGCAGAATACTTTTTAATTGAGTAATAGAATCTTCCCTAGCATGACTTTTAACCTCGACGACATAGGCAATATTCAAATTACCATTGGTATAGGCAAGAACATCAATTTCCATGTGTTTTCCTTCTTTACTAGCTCGCACACTAGGACTGACTACTTCCATACCAAACCGTTGTCTTAGAATCTTTTCCATTGAAGGAAGAGCTAGACCCTCGGTAAAACTGCCAAATTTTGCACCGAGTCCCCCAATTTGCTTACCTAATTCCTTGAGTTGGCGATCGGTTTGTTTGCCTAATTCTTTGAGTTGGCGATCGGTCTCTTTTTGTGCCTGACTAACTTCCTTGAGTTGCAGGTCGGTCTCTTTTTGAGCAGTGGTTAATTCTGCTAACAGTTGCCATACGTCGTCTGCGGTGGTTGCCATAGTTTCTTTCTCTCTGCAATATTTAGCTTTCTCTATTTTAAGAGATTATCCGCGATCGCCCTTTACCCCTTCAACCTAAAAAAGCGATCGCTTTATTTCTATTGAGTGACGTCCAATTTACTTAAAAATGCCTGTTGTTAGTCGATTTTTAGGAATTACGATTAGCTTCTACCTCATTACCACGCTAAATTGAGTAGAATTTTCCATTAATCGTTTGCTTTCTGAACTGCCGATCGCCTTTAATTTTTGGGTCATTTCTGCCGTGGCTAAAACTATCAAAGTCCATTGGCAAAATAGGGCCATCATCGAACCTGTTCCCAAGAGCAACGGTTTGGCGGCCATGGGCATGAAGCTCAAAAACCAAATGCTAGAAAGATAACTGCCCCTGACTCCCGACATCAGAACAGCAAGGAGGGGAAAAATAGCTAAGATGCTGAGGGCGGAAACGGCCCCTGTCATTCTTTTAGAGGTTTTAAGCAGTAAAAAACGCTGGAAAATTAGGGCATAAAAAAGATTAATACTAAACCCTAATAATAGTCCCAGAATTACGGGAAATCGATAATTTTCTAAGGGAAAAATTAGGGCCGCAGGTAGGGCATAGAGAAAAACAATTCCCCCATTTAAAGCGATCGCCAAAGTAGAAGGACTCTGTTCACCCCAGATTAAATCTTTGAGCAAAGAACGGGGAGTTTGACTGAGTTGATGGCGATACCGCGCCCAATCCTGGAGATTCTGCCGTTGGGGACTCAAGGCGATCGTTAGCATCATACAGAAAGCAAAAAGTAAAAATTGCAGAATCACAAAGTTGTAGTACAAACGGATGGAGGAAGTCGTTTGGGGGACAAAACCGAGGGCAATGATAATAAAACTGAGACTTAAGCCATAACTTTGCTTTTTGCTTAACCACACACTATGGAGGCGGCGAAACCGTCGATTAATGGCTTGGGTAATGCCATACGTCCAGATACCGTAGTTGATCAACATAAAAGCGATCGCAGTCCAAGCGTGCTTAAAAATCGGTTGACCATACCAGAGTAAATCCGTTAAGTTGACACTATTGAGATAATTAAGGGGTAAAAAAGTAGATTGCGCCAAATAAACCAATGCCTTACCAGGATAAAACAAAGAAACCCAATCCAAAGGACTATGTATCCCCCCGCGATCGCCTGCAAGAGCCGTTGTCATCATCACCATTAAATAAAACAAAAGTCCACCACTGGCGACAAAGGAATGGAAAGAAGCCGCCTTAGAAGGGGTTAATCCTATTAATAAAGCGAGATGGAAAAAGAAAGCACAACTGGCGATCAAGACACCATAGAAAGCAAGAATTAAGACAATGGGAATGTGGGCCATTACTCCAGCAAAAAAATGAAGGGGAATCGTCAAAAAAGCTAAGCAATAAACTAACGCGGGAACTCCTAAAAGTTTACCGAGAAAAATTGTTTTTGCCGATTGGGGACTAAGACGAATAAAGTTTAACGTTCCCCGTGTTTCTTCCTTGACAAGATCAGCAATTAAAAGATAGGTTCCCACTACTAGCAAAATTGTGACCCCAATAAAACTCAAGGTCATAAATAAATCAAGCCACCAGAGTTGCCAATTAATGACTGATTGACCCAAAAAATCCTTTGTACAGAAATTATGAATATAGGTATTCGGATTACTATAACTATTCCACTCAGGCGGAGGACTGCCTAAGCAATAACGGTTGTAGGAACGTCTTGCATCTAACGGTAGGGAACTAAAAAATAAGAAACAAAGTCCAATTTGTCCTAAAATTCCCACTGCCGAAACCATCATCATGTTACGGGGAGTAACGCGACTTTTCAGTTCTCGGAATAGTTGGGGATTAAAATCGCCTGCTCTTTCAATAAATTTATTTAGGATTGAAATCATTGGGGTAATACTCTCCTGGTGTAGATAATTGAAAATAAATAGTTATTAAGAAGCTTGTTGATGTCCTAATTTTAAAAAAATCGTTTCTAAATCTTCTCGGCTGGTATGGAATTGGGTGATCGGTAAGCCCGCTAAAATCAGCGATCGCAGTAAATTAGCACTGTCTTCTAGATTTCCCGTAAAATGAACTTTAACCTGATGAGAATCGGGAATCATTTCACAGTTTTCGACCCAAGAGTATTGTTTTAATTCCTGGATTAATGCCTGGGGATTATCTAATACACTAATATGAATAGTTTGATGAGAAAGTCGTTCGTATAACGTTTTGAGGGACGTACTTTCCACTAAAGATCCTAATTCCATAATCCCAATTGAAGTACAAAGTTCAGCTAAATCACTGAGAACATGGGACGAAATTAAAACTGTCATACCCGCACTTTGTAACACTTTAATGATTTCTCGAAATTGCATCCGAGCAATAGGATCTAGCCCCGATACAGGTTCATCTAATAATAATAAAATAGGTTCATGAATAATCGTTCTTGCCAGACTTAAACGTTGTTTCATTCCCCTAGAAAGGGTGGCAATTGTACTATGTCTTTTACTGGTTAATTGGACTAATTCTAAAACTTCTTCTAAACGGCGACGACGATGGGGCGTTTGCAAAAAATATAAGCGAGCAAAATAATCCAGATAATCCCAAACAGTTAATTCTTCATAGAGGGGAAAATCATCGGGCAGATATCCGATATATTGCTTGAGTCGTAGGTTACTATCTTCTTTGGAAAGGCGATCGCCGTAGAGATAAATTTCTCCCACCGTTGCCTCTTCGGCCATCGCTAAAAGACGGATTAGGGTGGTTTTGCCCGCGCCATTGGGGCCAATTAATCCATATACTTCGCCTTCAGCCACTTCTAGGTCAATGTTTTTAATGGCAATATGGCGTTCAAACTGTTTGGTTAATCCCTGGGTTGCGATCGCGTTGATTTCTCCCATCATGCCATTCCTTAAGTTATGACTATTTTTAGCTTACCCTGTCTATTTGAATTTTGTGAAATCGGCGATCATTTCCGCAATATTTTGAAATAAAGCTAAATTCGACTAAGGCGGTACCGAAAGACTAGAGGCAGATCAATTATAATCATTAAAAGAATTGCCATTCTTAATCTCTAAATACAGCAAATTGCGTTGTAATGACACAGGTTTTGGTAGGAACATACTATATTATGTCCTTGCCCTGTAGGGAATTTAACAACAAAATGCTGTATTCCGTCTTTTATCAATCAACTTGATTTATGTTACCTTTAACCTCCCAAGAAATTGCCCAATATCGTTCCCAATTAGCTCTGTTTCCCGATGCCCTATTAGCTCTAGATTGTATTGAAGATTGTGAAGGAAATATTGAAGACGCGGCCCTAACCTTAGCGATCCAAGTCGGCCAACAACCCGATCGCACCGATTGGTTAGATGGATTAGCAAAACGTTGTCGCGTGGAGATTTGTCGATCAGAGTTTCGCGATGAATTATTAGCAGGAAATATTACTGCTGCCGTTGAATGTTTAATCGAAACAAAAATCTGTCCTAAAGTATTAGTAACACCAGTCATTTTATATGTCTTAAAATCGGGCATTGAAGATTTTTGCGAACCCTTAACTTTTAAATTAGTTTAGGAATAAAAAACTTTGATGGATAATATTCTTTTTCTTTTCATCTATATTTTTGTTTTTATCTTTGGAGCCTCCATTGGTAGTTTTTTAAATGTTGTCATTTACCGAATTCCTGGGAATATTTCTCTAATTTATCCCCCTTCCCGTTGTCCCAGTTGTTATCATGCCTTGGGTAAAACCGAAAATGTTCCCGTTTTTGGATGGCTCTGGTTAAAGGGAAAATGTCGTTGGTGTCAGACTTCTATTTCTGCCCGTTATCCCACCATAGAAGCAATCACAGGTTTAATTTTTTGTCTGGTATTCTGGCAGTTTGGTTTCACCTTAAATACTTTGGGGAATTGGATTTTAATTAGTTGGTTATTGGCGTTGTTACTGATTGATTGGGACACGATGACTTTGCCAGGGAGTTTAACGAAATCGGGTTTAATAGTAGGCGTTGTTTTCCAAGGAATTCAGGGTTGGCAAGCGGGTAATTTTCCCCAATCTTTTGTTTTGGCGATCGCGAGTGCGGTGTTAGGATTATGGTTATTTGACCTCATTCGATTAATGGGAACGCTTTTTTTAGGACAAGTGGCAATGGGAGACGGTGACCCCAAATTAGCCGCCATGATCGGAGCTTGGTTAGGCTGGAAATACCTTTTATTAACTGCATTTTTAGCCTGTGGATTAGGAGCTATTGTGGGAGGAGGCGCGATCGCGTTAGGACTTTTAAAAAAAAGACAGGGCTTTCCCTTTGGGCCTTGTTTAGCGGGGGGAGCATTCTTCAGTATTTTTTTCGGACAAGCAATAATCACCGCTTATATGCAATTCTTTTTACCGACTTTTTAGACGTTAAGTATCGCGATTCCCTAACGTAAACGAGAAGATTGAACCAATAATAAAGTTCCTGCGGTTAGTCCTAAAAGATTCGGCGACCAGGCAGCGAGAAAAGGCGTTAAAATTCCCCAAATTCCCATTGAACTGGTGAGAAACGATAACAAATAATAGGAAAAAATTAAGCCGACACAAACCCCAAAACTGGTGGCTTTATTCGTATTCTGGGGACGAACTCCCAAGGCCGCACCAATTAACCCAAACACAAAACAAACAAAGGGCAAGGCCATTTTTTCTTGGATACGCACCTTTAATTTGCGAATTTTCTTTTCATCACCACCCAAGGTGACAATTTTGAGATATTCCTGAGCATCCCGAATACTCATTTCTCCGTAGGGGCGATCGCGATTAGCCATATCCAGGGGCGCACGGGGAAGGGATAATTGTTGATGTTTAAAACGCACAATATTGCGATAGGAACCATCAGGGGAAATCAGATAAACAGTACCATTATAAAAATCCCAGGTATTACTGCCAATATTCCAAGTCGCTGATTCGGAGGTTACGACTTGATTTACCCCTGCTTGGGTACGATCTAGAATGGTTAGCCCTTTCATATTGGAACCATCAAATTCCTCTGCATAAAACAGACGAGTCAAAACGGTTTGCTCATTACCGTCGGGTTGCCTGACCTTACCGTATTCGGGATAGATAATATTGCGCTCCTGCATGGGGGGACGGTCTTGATTGACGGCTCGCTCCAGAGTGGCGGTGGCTTCTTTATTTGCGGCGGGAGTCACCTGATCATTAAAGAAAAAGGCAAGCCCTGTAATTAAGGCACTAAAAATTAAAGCGGGAACGATCAGGCGATAAATCCCTACCCCGATACTCCGCATGGCAATGATTTCACTATCACTAGAAAGGCGACTATAGGCCATCAAACTCGCCAATAACATCGACATGGGAAATGCCAACATAATAAAATCAGGCATTTTTAGCAACAGAATTTTGACCGCGATCGCCAGGGGTAAACCCGACTCGGTAACGCGGCGCACGAGATCAAATAACGTCCCAATGGAGAGTCCGAGGGAGGTAAATAATCCCATACCGAAGAGAAAGGGCAATAATAGCTCAATCAGGATATAGCGATCCATCACAGACAGGCTTGGTAATCTTGCCTGGATGCCGTTCATTAGTCCGTTTTTGCTTGTATCGCTTTTTGCTACCATTCTTATTGCCACTAAAGTTGAAATTTTTCGCCAAGATAATACTGACGAACCAAAGGATTATTGTAGAGTTCCTCCGCGCTTCCTGTGGCCAGGATTTGGCCATCCCGCATAATGTAAGCCCGATTGGTAATGGCCAGCGTCTCCCGCACATTATGATCGGTGATTAAAATTCCCATTTGGCGATCGCGTAATTGGGCAATTAAGGTTTGAATCTCGGAAACCGCGATCGGATCAACCCCCGCAAAGGGTTCATCTAACAATAAAAACTCAGGCCCTTTCATCCCCACCGCCAAAGCTCGCGCCAGTTCCGTGCGTCGTCGTTCTCCCCCTGACACCTGGGAACCCTGGGTATTCGCCACCTTTTCTAAGCGAAATTCTCCCAATAAATCCTGTAACCGATGTTTTCGTTGGGGAAAGGAAACTCCCGTTTGCTCCAAAGCTAACAAAATATTTTCCCGCACATTCAAATGACGAAAAATGCTGGCCTGTTGGGTCATATAACCAATGCCCATCCTCGCCCGTTTATTGAGGGATAACTGGGTAATATCTTCCTGATTGAGCCAAACTTTACCCGTATTCGGTTTGACCAGTCCCGTCGCAATATAAAAAGTGGTAGTTTTACCCGCGCCATTTGGCCCCAATAGACCCACAATTTCGCCAGGGGCAACCCTCACGTTGACCCGATTGACAACGCAACGTTTACCGTAAAGCTTATGAATATTTTCTAAAACCAGTGTCACAATAAATTTCAGTATTAAGGATTCGGAGTCAAGGGCGGTGCAGTCGGCAACGGGGGTAAACCTTCATCGGCAAAGGGTAAAGACTCAGGCTTATTAGGTTGATTGGCTTGGGGACTGTTATTTTCTTCAGACTCCTTCACCAAATAAATGGATTCCACCTGCTGGCTCGTCTGGGGATTAGCCACAAAGCGACCTTCATCAATCAAGTAGGTCATGGTTTCAGCCCGCATACTATTTCCTTCCTGCAAGACGTACACATTTCCATTCATCACTAAACGACGTTCCCGACTGAAGTATTGAGCCTGGGCGGCGGTTGCTTGCATTTTACGAGCGGGATAATACACCTGGACATTTCCCCTGGCGGTGACGACTCCCGTTTGGGAATTGGCTTCTTGGATATCTGAGCGGACGGTCATGGGACTGGCTGGGGGTTGAGCCTGTACACTTTGCCAGGTGTTGCTCGCTAACGTTAGACTGGTGATCATACTGGCACAAAATAGACCTATCACTGGCCACTGTTTGGGCTGTTTAATCAAAGGAGCAAGAGAAAATTTCATAACTTAGGATTCAGTCTTAAGGGACAAGGAATTGAATCTACCTCTAAAGTTTACTCAATTCTGACACGCTTCGGTAAGGGATGACGTGCTAGGAGTGAAAATGTTCAAAAAGTTATTTTTTTTAAGATTTGATATTTTTCTTGGGAAAGTTGCTATAAATTTCGGCGATCGCGTTTTAAATGGTTTCAGGATTTAGTAATTCTTCTAAAATTTGACGTTCTTCCTGGGGAAGTTGTAATAAAACTCGGCGATCGCGGTTTATTAGATTTATCTCAGTTTTTATTTCTGTAGAATAGCTTAATCTTAAATAGAGT
>ERZ1022729.162-NODE-162-length-10458-cov-6.307027_pt1 | contig 10458 bp, 8 predicted proteins | sample MGYA00520880_ERZ1022729 | MGnify/ENA primary metagenome ERZ1022729 (study PRJEB33162, sample SAMN09537598) | freshwater metagenome | isolation source: freshwater | place: Canada:Alberta | collected 2017-07 | study: EMG produced TPA metagenomics assembly of the...
CTTAGTCTCGTGGGCTCGGAGATGTGTATAAGAGACAGGCTTATCCTAACCCAAAATTCTCGTTTTAGTCGATAAATCCGCGATCGCTTTTTATTTTCACAAATTAGCGATGGATAAAATCATCATTTTAATTTTTTTCGTTACGGGAGCGAATAATAGGTTTAGGTTTGCTTTTTATTTGATCGTCATTATCATCTTGGGCATCAGAACTTAAAAATTTAAGCAGAGTGATTAATCTCGCCTTTTCAACCACATACACTCCTTTTAATTTACCAACAACTGAAACCTTAGCCTGAGAAAAAACGATCATTGGAGTCACAAAATCTAGATTTTTTCGCTGTTTTATCTGTAATGCTTGTTTCATTACCTGAGCCAGAAAATTTTTCTCAAATGAATAACGATTTTTGCCCATCTGCCGATATAGTTCATTTCCCTCGTTTTTAACCTCTCCCCGATGGGATTTAACATCAATCACAAAAGCTTTATTATTCGGAGAAATACAGATAATATCGGCATCCCCTAATCCCCCGTTTAAACGCATACCGTACTCAACTTGCCAGTTTTCCTGTTCCAACGGCAGCATGATTTTAGCGACTTCTTCCTCTCCTTTTGCTCCTTGATCAGCTAAACCCGCCCATTTCCACTGAGAACGACCATTTTTTACTAAAATAAAAGCTATAACGATACAAAAAATATACAAAATCGGCGGTAAATTTGACAAGATTTGACTGTAACTCGGATTAAGAGAAACGATTGTTTTTAAAAAGTTCTCAACAAATTTCACCCCAAATAATGGAGAAAGAATAACGAATCCTGCGGACATAAAATACGCGATCGCCTTTTTTCTTCTCTTGAATGCTAATTCACGGATATTTTGTCCCGCTTGACGATATATTTTTGACATGAAAACAAAATAAAAAATAGGGAAATAAACCGAAAAAAATTCTCTCCTTAATTCAGTAAAGAGAGAAGCTAAATTTTGAGATAAATTAAACAAAAAAACTAGACAGCAACAGCTTGTTTAGCAGTCGAGCTTAATTCACCTTTGGCATATTTAGCCGCATAATCATCTAAAGTTAATTGTTTGATTTTGCTGGCATTGCCTGCTGTCCAGAATTGTTGATAACGTTCTGCACAAACCTGCTGCATATATTTGATAGAAGGTTTGAGGAAGTGACGGGGATCAAAGTTGGAAGGATCTTTAGCTGCCGCTTCACGGAACGCCGCCGTAATTGCTAAACGGTTGTCGGTGTCAATATTGACTTTACGAACCCCATTTTTAATCCCTTCTTGAATTTCTTCAACGGGTACACCATAGGTTTCAGGAATCTTACCACCGTACTGGTTGATCATATCAATCCACTCTTGGGGAACGGAAGAAGATCCGTGCATAACCAAGTGGGTATTGGGAAGAAGTTGGTGAATTTCTTTGATTCGGCTGATGGCCAACACTTCACCTGTGGGTTTTTGGGTGAATTTGTAAGCACCGTGACTGGTTCCGATCGCAACTGCGAGGGCATCAACCTGGGTTTTGGTAACAAATTCAACCGCTTCTTCGGGATCTGTCAACAGTTGGGAATGATCCAGTTTTCCTTCAAAACCGTGACCATCTTCCGCTTCACCTTGACCCGTTTCGAGGGAACCTAAACAACCCAATTCACCTTCCACACTCGCACCGACTGCGTGGGCAACTTTCACGACTTCTGCCGTAACGCTCACGTTGTAGTCAAAGCTGGCAGGAGTTTTCGCATCGGCTTCGAGGGAACCATCCATCATCACACTGGTAAAGCCATTACGGATAGCAGAGTAACAGGTAGCAGGGCTGTTGCCGTGATCCTGGTGCATGGCGATGGGGATATGGGGGTAGGTTTCAGCCGCACCGAGGATCAGATGACGGAGGAAATTTTCACCAGCATAGCTCCGCGCCCCACGAGAAGCTTGTAAGATAACGGGGCTGTCGGTTGCATGAGCCGCCTGCATGATGGCAAGGATTTGCTCCAGGTTATTGACGTTGAATGCGGGAATCCCGTAATTATGCTCGGCCGCGTGGTCTAACAATAGCCGCATGGGTACAAGAGCCATAAAAGTCCTCCTAAGTTATTCCTTAAATTTTTAGTGGATAGTTAACAAACTTAATGTTGCATTATGTGTTTAATCTTAAGATAGTTTTAACATTTTTTGACATTTTCTATCTTGAAAATCTAGTAAAACGTTTTTTTAGGGTTGGGGCGGTTGGGGAGCCGCGCCAGGAGGCATTGTTTGTCCTGTCGGTGCAGTTTGGGTCGGGCTTGCCTGGGGTTTGGGTTCAGGTTTTTTGACTTCGGGAATGGGAAGGAAATAGACCATTAAAGTCGCGATCGCGATCCCGACGAGGCCCATTGTGGCAGGAATAGCTCGTTGAACGAGGGGTTCATCCGGTTGACGATAACGACGGGAAACAGGTTGGAGCTTAATAGAAAAATCGGGGAGAGCCTGACTATCAGCGATAAACTGATCAACGGCTTCTACCAAATCAAAAAACTGTACCGTTGTCAAATCCAAAGAAACAGGTTCCGTTTTGGGTTCTGCCGAAGAATACCAGGTCAAACGGTGCAAAAATCCATTGTCTAAGGCTGTTAATTCCACGCGATCGCCCTCTTCCACTGCTTCTCTAGGATGATGTACCCCACTCAAACACTCCTGGGCATAGGCACTCACCGCCTTAACCAAACTCTCTAAAAAAGCCCGTCCACCTTCTAATTTTTGATTAATCGTCACAAAATAACATTCCACATTTACCACCATGGAAAGATTATTATCTAGAGGATTATTCATATCACTCAATCCTTCTAGGACTAGCGTGCAATTGGGCAAACTATACTGACGACGAATATTCATGCGACCTCTCCATCAAACAAACTAATCCAAAAGCGTTGCATTCCCGTCGTCCCTGTGCAAAATAGCAATTGTTTTAACAACGATAGGGCAAATTCATTTAACTCTTCTTCCGATTCAAGATAAATCGAAACCTTGGCACGGCGGCCATTCATCCGACTGCGAAAATGGGAACGGAATTGGTCTAGATATTCAGATAGTAAAAAATTATTACTAATAGGCAAGCCTTTTTCCCGCATTTGCTGTTCTGCTAACAAAAGTTGGCGAATTTTCACCGTCAATTGTTTAGCTCGATAGCTGGCCAAAATTACTAATGCCTTAGACTGATCCAAGGTTAAGGGAACTCGATTATAGGAATGCCGCCAGGGATTAGTAGAGCGTAAACGCCAAAGCGACAATCGATGGTTAATAATTGGCTGTAAATCAAGTTGTTCGATGGTTGCCAACATCTGTTCAGAGCCGCCCAGTTCCAACGCTTCGATCGCCAATAGCAATAAATCCAGTTGTTGCTGGATACGGGCCGCACAACGCTCTCCTGAAATAGGAAAATCAGGCAAGGTTTTTAAAATAATCGGTTGGGACTCAACAGGAACGGGGGAATCGGGCATTTTCGCTAGGGTAGAACTCATCTAAAAGGATTACCTTCCGTGACCAGACATATGAGGGATGTTTTATCTATTATCCTAAATTAAGAGGAGTACAGAGAATCGACTTTTCATCTTACCACTAGTCGTCCGAAATCCTGACTTCAGGGAAACTATCAGTGCTAGGCGATCGCAATTAGCCCTACAGAACTTAAATAATTAATTTTTGCCGATCGCTGAGCCATTAAACGGTGATTAATTTGGATGAATGGCAGATTTAACCGAAATATAGAATTAAGGCTTGCGATCGTCGTTTTAATATTCAAAATATCAAACAGTAATTTCTGAGAATTGATTTTGATTGTAAATATGATTAAAGTCGTCAACTGCGATCGCCCTTTTCAATAATAAGATGAAAGCTGGCAATTTTCCAAGGATGAATCTCTGTTCCCGAATCCGTTGTTCGTTCTAATAAATCAACCTTTTCTGCGATCGCTAAATTCAAATTATTTTTAAATTCCAATTCCGCCACTTTTCCCGCCCATTCATAGACCCGTAAAATCCAATTTTCGGGAGAGAATTCAGCTTGTTTTAAAGCCATTATGCAAAGATTATCAGCACTAATTTTTAGGAATTCATGAACAGGCGGCAAAGATATTTGATGAGAATTTTTGGATAGATTAATATTTGCTCCAGGACTAAAAATCCGAAGCGGACGATTTAACTCGTAACCCCGTTGAACCGTTTTTGCCGTTTGCCAGTTTCCAATATGGGGATAAATACCATAGGTAAATTGATGTAATCCCTTATCCGCTTGGGGATCGGGCCATTCTGCACTGCGTAAAAGCGTTAAACGAAGTTGACTCAGTTGCCCATCATAGCCGTATTTACTATCATTTAACAGACTGACACCATAATTTTGCTCAACATCACTTAAATCAGCCCATTGTAATGCGGGAACTTCCCATTTTGCTTTTTCTGTAGGAGTTTCGGGTCGAGTGGGACGGGCGATCGCGGCACAGGGAATTTCATAATAAATTTGATCACTTTCTAGGGCTAGGGGAAAAGCCGCCTTAACCAAAACATGACTTTCTTGCCAATTAACTTGGGTAATAATTTTTAGAATAGGAGAATTAATTTCCAAACAATAATCTTGACAAAATTCTGATTGATTAAATTGTTTGATCACTCGAATTCGTTGTTGAATTGGCCCAGATTCTAGCATTTCAATGGATTTTAAAATGGCATTTGGTAACCGATGTTGGGCATAATTCGGATCGATATTCCAAGCATCCCAATATTGACCCTGATCTTTAAAGAATTGTAATTGATTACCAGAATTTTGTAGAATTTCTTTTTGATTATTCTTATCAAAAATACTCTCAAATTCACCTGTTTTAGGATTAATTATAACTTTAATATCATTATTTTCTAGAATAAATTCTGGATTTTTTTTAGTTTCAATTAATCGATTTGAAGTTTCTTGAGGACAAAGCCAAAAAACTCGATAACCCAAGGATGGAATATTACTCGCCAGAAAACAAAGCTGATGTTCAAAGGTGATTTGAGGGGGTGATAAATTTCCTTCCAGATCATAAATTTTCCAATTATTTGACTCAACAGGATAACGAATAACCTCTGATCGCATCCAATTTAGACTATTAAAAATCACAATCGGTTTAGCATTTTCCTGTGGAGCTTGGGAAAAATCAATTTGAGACGCGATCGCCTCTAGAGCTTCATTAATAATTTGCTGAGTAATTTTTTGTACAGAATCCCAAGCTTGGTTCGCATCTTTAAAAACCTGGGGAATCGATGTGCCAGGTAAAATATCATGGAATTGATTTAATAAAACCTCTTTCCAGGCTTTTTCTAATTTCTCTTTAGGATAGGTATATTGATCAAGAATATGAGCAATAGATGACCAGATTTCCGCTTCGGAGAGTAATGCTTCACACCGCCGATTTTGCTGTTTTTGATCCGCATGGGTCGTATAACAACCGCGATGAAATTCTAAATATAATTCATCTTGCCAGAGGGGAATATTTTCAGCTTTATTTAATAACTGATTTTTAATCTTAGACAAATAATCAAAGGCAGTTGTGGTATTAATTTGTGGAAAAAAATCGGAGTGTTGCCAGCGATGTTTCACTTGCCACATATCCCGACTAGGGCCGCCGCCGTGATCTCCCACCCCAGGCAACCAAAAACTATCTTGTAATCCCGTTTGTTTTTCCCAGTTTACGGCATAATTTACCATCGTAATTGGGTTGGTATCCATCACCCCCGCCACATTAGGAGGAGACATGACAGTAAATAATTCTGTGCCATCAGGCGATCGCCACCAAAACACCCCTAATGGAAATTTTGTACTATCATTCCAATGTAATTTTCCTGTCACAAAATATTCAATTCCTGCTTGCTCACAAAGTTGGGGGAGTTGCCAACAAAAACCAAAACTATCGGGTAACCAGGCGACTTTACTAATCATTCCAAATTTTTCTTGAAAATATTTTTGACCATAAAGTAATTGACGAACTAAGGATTCACCTGAAATCAAATTAACTTCTGGTTCTACCCACATTCCTCCTAATAATTCCCAGGTTTGATGATGAACAGCTTCTTGAATTTTTTGGAATAAATCGGGGCGATGATTTTCTATCCATTCGTATAAAATAGGGCTAGTATGGCCAAATTTAAGATCGGGAAATTCCTGTTGTAAATTGATAACAGAATTAAAAGTTCTTTCTCCCACTTCCCAAGTTTCTGCTAGGGGCCAGAGCCAAGCCATGTCGAGATGGGCATGACCCATAAGATGAAATTGACGTTTTTTAATCGTTTCAGCTAAGGGTTTTAAGGTTTGACGAAGTTGAAAAAGGGATTGATCAAAAATTTTAAGATTACTTAGATTTTCCCAATCGCTCGCCTGAAGAGATTCTTCTAAAAAAGGCATTTTATCAGGTTCAAATGCTTCTAAATATTGAGCTAAAACATACAATTCATCGGCAATAAATCCAGGATCTAAATCGGGATAATCTCTTTCATAAATTAAACGCGATCGCATTAATCCCCCGATATCATGGGCAGGACTGACTAGGCGAAGAGTGACCGTAATTTCTTCCCCAGGTTTAGCAAAGTTTGTTAATAAAATTCTGGCACTGGAATCAAATAGATCCCCTGCCTGAACTAATTTTTGATTCACATAAATTTGAGCATCTTCTGCCCACCAAGTTAAAGCTAATCTGAGACAAAAACCTTCTAGGGGATAACCCGCCAAATTTTCGGGAATAGTGATTTTTTGCGTTAACCATTGCACCTGACGACCCTTGGGCCACACAATATAATTATTTTCATTTAAAGCGATAATTTTATTTGTATCTGCAAAAAAATCAGAGCTTAAAATATTTTCCGAAGTTCCATGCCATTGCGATTGAATATCTAACTGGGTCAGTTGACGTAGTTTTTGAATAATAGAAAGATTCATAATTTTTGCGGGGAGAAAAAAATAGAGAGTAACTTAATGACTGACTTTTCGGTGTTCGTCAATACTTTATTGTTGTATTAACAATGATTTTCTTGGTGACAAAGGGTCAGAGCATTTTTTACATGATTATACTGCAAAAGCCAGTTTGAAATGTTGTCAGCAATGGCAGTCGGCTAGTTTTTTATTCAATTAAGCTAGATAATAGAGCTAAATGTGCTGTATCCCAGCTTAAAATTTTTAAGGAGACTAAATTAATGAATCGTCGTGAATTTGTCAGTTTGGTTGGTGTCGGTGGTGCGATCGCCTGTGCGCCTGAAGTAGTAACTGCCGCAACAGAAGGAACAAAACAGAAACGTCCTGATGGTTTTGTGGCTGTTGGTACGGTCAAAGAATTAGAGAAACAAGGACAACTACTCAATAAAAAATCCCCCGTAGGCCCCATTTTATTGATTAAAGAGGCAGGCAGTTCAACTATTATTGCCGTTAATCCCACCTGTACCCATGAAGGCTGTACCGTCAAATGGAAAGCAGATCAAAAAATCCTAGCCTGTCCCTGTCATCCTGGTACTTTTACCGCTACGGGAGTCGTTATGAAGAAACCCCCCAAACGAAATCTGGCCACCTATCAAACCAAAATTGAAGGAGACATAATCCTCGTTAAAGCTTAGTCTTTATATTTTGTGGAGGAATCAATCTGCGGTCTGAGGGTTTCAAAAAACTTACCAAATCAACAACCGACATTCCGCAGGTTAACTCTACAAGAGAAAAAATTCTTAACCCAAGCATAAATTACGAACTTCGCCTTAGCAGTACAATGGGGAATCATCTCTTCAATACTTGGGCTAAAGGATTTTCTTGTTAATGCGGCCAAACCTATGACTTATACGAAAAACGACACTGCCACGCTGAACCTAAAAACGACCGAAGATTATCTCAACCGAGAATTAAGTTGGTTAGCGTTTAACTATCGGGTTCTCCATGAAGGGATGGACGATCGCACTCCCCTCCTAGAGAGACTGAAATTTCTGGCGATTTTTAGTTCTAATTTAGACGAATATTTCATGGTGAGAGTCGCCGCTCTCAAGCAACAAGTCAATGCCGAAGTTACAAAACTAACCCTAGATGGGCGGACTCCTTCAGACCAATTAGAAGCAATTAATGAAAATTTACGTCCTTTGGTTAAACAACAAACAGATTTGTTTGAAAATGTCCTAAAACAAGAATTAGAAGTTGAGGGAATTTATCTCACCAATTATGTTGATCTAACCCAGGAACAGCGTGCCTATCTCCACACGTTCTTTGAAGAACATATTTTTCCTGTTTTAACCCCCTTGGCGGTTGATCCCAGTCATCCTTTTCCCTACATTTCCAATCTGAGTTTGAATCTCGCCGTCGTTCTCAGAGATCCCGATACGGATGAGGAGTTATTTGCTAGGGTCAAAGTCCCCCAAGTTCTGCCCCGTTTTGTCTCTTTGCCCCAGGAGCTTTGTCACTCTCTCAATGGAAAACTCTGGGTCTGGACGGGCGTTCCCCTAGAACAAGTGATTGCTCATAATTTGGACGCACTTTTTTCGGGAATGATTATTCAGGAGTGTCACCCTTTTCGAGTCACCCGTAATGCCGATTTAGCCGTCGAAGAAGATGAAGCCGATGATCTTTTACTCGCCATTGAACAGGAAGTTCGTAAACGTTGGCTAGGGAAATCCGCCGTTCGCTTAGAAATTCATGCCTCTACCCCAGAAGCCGTTCGCGATCGCCTAAGAGCAGATTTAGAACTCGCCGAATTTGACGTTTACGATATCGAAGGAATGTTGGGCTTAAAAGACTTGTTTTTCTTCCTGTCTTTGCCCTGTCCCCACCTCAAAGATAAACCCTGGCATCCTGTCGTCCCTCATTTTTTAAGCCGAGTGAAAGAAATTGTTGATGGCAATGAAGATGGAGAAATTCAACAAGAAGGAACCGATATTTTTACCCTCATTCGCAACGGCGATATCTTAGTCCATCATCCCTACCATTCTTTCACCGCATCAGTCCAACAATTTATCACCCAAGCGGCCTACGATCCCGATGTACTCGCCATCAAAATGACCCTCTATCGTACCTCTGGGGATTCACCAATTATTAATGCCCTGATTGCCGCCGCCGCTAACCAAAAACAAGTCGCAGTTTTAGTGGAATTAAAAGCTCGTTTTGATGAAGAAAATAATATTAATTGGGCAAAAAAATTAGAACAAGCGGGAGTTCATGTTGTCTATGGTTTAGTCGGATTAAAAACCCATACCAAAACAATCTTAGTGGTTCGTCAAGAACAAAATAAAATTCGTCGCTACGTTCATATTGGGACGGGAAATTATAATCCCAAAACGGCTAATCTTTATACCGATTTAGGGTTATTTACCTGTCGGGAAGATTTGGGAACAGATTTAACCAATTTATTTAATCTGTTAACGGGTTATTCTCGCCAAAAGAGTTTTCGTAAATTATTGGTCGCTCCCATTAATATGCGCGATCGCATGATTGAAATGATTGACCGAGAAGCAGAGCAGAGCCGCAAAGGAGGAAAGGGTCGGATTGTCGCCAAAATGAACGCCCTAGTTGATCCTCCCATTATTCAAGCCCTCTATGCCGCATCCCAGGCGGGTGTAAAAATCGATCTGATTATCCGAGGAATTTGCTGTTTACGGCCCAATACAGAAGGATTAAGTGAAAATATTCGCGTGATCAGCGTTGTGGGACGTTTTTTAGAACATTCCCGTATCTTCTATTTTCATAATAATGGTCAAGAGGAAATGTATATAGGTAGTGCTGATTGGATGACCCGCAATTTAAGTCGTCGGGTCGAAGCCATTACTCCCATCGAATCGCCTCAAGCCTTTTTAGAACTCCAAGAGATTTTAGGGGTTCTTTTAGCCGATAATCGTCATGCTTGGGAATTACAATCTAATGGGAAATACGTCCAGCGACATTCCCCCGAAGAGCAAGTGCAAAATGCCCAAGCTGTTTTTATGAAAATGGCTCTTAAAACCAGTGCGGATGATCACGGCTCTCCCTAAAACCCTGATAATGTCAAATCAGGAATTCAAACTCTCTTCTCAATCCATCAATATTAGCGACTCTGGCCACGATCAAACTCTCTTGCCCGATGGTGGTTAGTTCTTTTTTCCATTGCTGAATATTTTCCTCGTGACCAAGCCAAAAATCGATAATCTGCTTAACCACATCATCCCAATCCCAATCAGGTTTTTGGGGAATCATCTCGGTCGCTTGAATAAATCCTTCTAGAGAACAATGATAACTTCCCAAATAAGCGGTACTTCGTTGGGGATTTTGTTCAACTTCCTGCTGATAATTGAAAAAAGTCAAAATAGGGGTAATTCCTAAAACGTCAAAGGAATAAGACATGGCTGATCCTACCTATCAAACGCAACAACAACTCATTTTACTCAGAGTCTTTATGAAATTAATGTAATAAATTTATCAAAAATTAAAGATCAATAAAAGTTCTTTTTCCTTATC
>ERZ1022729.163-NODE-163-length-10445-cov-6.500192_pt1 | contig 10445 bp, 9 predicted proteins | sample MGYA00520880_ERZ1022729 | MGnify/ENA primary metagenome ERZ1022729 (study PRJEB33162, sample SAMN09537598) | freshwater metagenome | isolation source: freshwater | place: Canada:Alberta | collected 2017-07 | study: EMG produced TPA metagenomics assembly of the...
GCTATAGGTTTCGGCTTTCCCTTTCACTATTCCCCAAATGGTCTGGTCACTCAATCTGACTTTTCCCGTTATCTTTTTCATTGAGCGATCATTGGATTTTCCCCTATCTCAAAGTCCTATTCTCTCGTCGCACATTATCATTAACAGTAGCTTATTGAAAACAGTGGAGAGATTGAAACCTGATTTGATAGGCGATAAGATTTTATAAGTCTGTTTTGGCAAGATTTTGAGAATCGATTAATCCATCAAAACAAGGTTGACAGACTACTAGCTTGACTGACATAATCGTTGAAAAGTCCCTACTCATCAGCTAGAATGGCTAGACTTCCAATAAAAAGACGTAGTAATTATGGCGGAAACATTTGGTTCTCTATGTGACAAATTGACAATTATTAAGTTAAAGCAGTGGCATTCCGAAGATTTAGGTAAATTGGAAAGTCTAGCCAAGCAAGAACAGCAGCTCAAGGTCGAGATAGACGAGTTTATTTCCTCGGCCATTTCTGGTGATATTCCCCTTGCTCGCTTAGTTTTCGATGCCAACAAGGTCTATAAGAAAACAGGAAATGAGACTCGTGAGATTTCTGGTAATATCGGAAATGTATTCTCTAGTCTTGCTGAGGTAAATTGCCGACTCTGGCATGAACAAGAGAAAGTGTATGACTTTGAACAAGTTCCTGCTAGCGAAAAAGACAAAGTCGTGAAACAATTGGCAATACTAAACCTTGAACGTAACCAATGTATTGACAAAATCAACGAGAATCTCCGTGATGCGATCGAAGGTAAAAACTAACGTGGCTAATGGCCTTACGAAAGCTGACCAATGGTAAAAGATTCAATGGTTTTCCCTTGTGTTGGAAGGCTTTATCAAGTAGGATGATAGCCCAGTGGTCTACCTACATCAGTAAAAACATTATTTTCTAGTTTTGAATTATGCACTTAGTTTATCGTCATACTTGCAGAATATGTGGATCGTCTAATTTGACTCCAGTGATTAATCTGGGGGAACAGTACCTGCAAGGCTCTTTTTTCAAACCAGGAAAGGAAGAGCCACCTCTTCGCAAAATAGACCTCTCCTTGCTTCGCTGTGATCCAACCAAAGATGAAAATGCTTGTGGTTTGCTTCAGATGGAACATAGCGTCCCCCCAGAGATACTGTACTCGTCGTACTGGTATAGGTCTGGCACAAATCAGACAATGCGTGATCATTTGCGTGGTATCGCGGAGGATGCTCAGGTATTAGTCAACAAGCCTGATGCTATAGTTTTGGATATTGGTTGTAATGATGGGACTCTTCTTAACAACTATCCTAGTGGATATTTAAAGTTTGGGGTAGACCCCTCAGATGTAGCTCAAGAGATTAGCGAAAATGTCAAGGTTATCCAAGATATTTTTCCGTCAGGGGAGTTAAACAAGGCAGTACAGGAGAAGAAGTTTGACATTATTACGTCGATCGCAATGTTTTACGATCTGGAAGACCCTCTAAGTTTTTGCAAGGAAATTAAGCGTCTTTTATCGGAAGAGGGACTCTGGATTTTTGAGATGTCCTATATGCCAGAAATGTTAAGGATGAATTCCTACGATACAATCTGTCACGAACATTTGGAGTACTATAGTCTTGCTGTAATTGAGTATCTTCTCAGGAAATCAGGTTTAAAAATATTTGATCTTAAGTTGAACGAGATCAATGGAGGAAGTATTCGTTGCTATGCAACCCATGTTAATAATTTTTCCTTTAAAAGTGAGCAATCTCAACAGCGTATTAAGTTGCTTCGCCAAGAGGAGTTTGATATGGAATTGGATACGGACAAACCCTATAAAAATTTCCAGGATCGTATCAATATCCACCGAGACCAACTTCTCTCATTGCTAAAATCCTTGAAAAAAGATCATAAAACTATTCATATTTATGGAGCCTCTACTAAAGGAAACACAATTCTGCAATGGTGTGGCGTGGACAATCGCCTAGTTGACTATGCGGCGGATCGCAATCCTGATAAGTTCGGTGCCTACACTCTTGGGACAGATATTCCCATTATTAGTGAGGTAGAATCTCGTCAAATGAAACCTGATTACTATTTGGTTTTACCCTGGCATTTTAAAGAGGAGTTTCTGAAACGTGAAGAGGAAATTCTTAACAATGGCACAGGCATGATTTTTCCCTTACCTGACATTCAAATCATTAAACGTTAATTCAACTGATTTCATTATCAACAAATTTTCCCTATGAGCAATTTAAAAAGTAAACTAAAAGTGCCTTTCCAATCTCTTAATTTATTAAGCCGTTTTAAACGAGTGAAAAATTTTGTCGTTGATCGCTTAGATAACATTGATCTGAAAATTGATTTATTAGCTAATAAATTTGGACTGATTAATCAAAGAATAGATTATTTGAGCAACAATTACAACGATGTCAAGCAGCTTCTTCAATCCTTTAATATTAATCCATCGGTTAACAAAGATTCCACTGAGTTGATCGAAACAAACCAATCTCAACCTCAAAAAAGTTTAGATAGCAATTCCACCCTTTGGCCTTGGAATTATCGGCCTGAAAAAATTCCCCCTTTGTTACCTTCAGGCAGACCTTGGCCCAAGATTTCTATTGTCACTCCTGCTTACAATCATGGGGATTATCTTGAGGAAACTATTCGTTCTGTTATTCTTCAGGGCTATCCCAACTTGGAGTATATCGTTATTGACGGTGGCTCGATTGACAATACATCAACGATTCTTGATCGTTATCGGGCAGATTTGACCGTTTGCATTAGTGAACCCGATGAAGGGCAGACTAATGCTCTAAACAAAGGGTTTCGATATGCTACTGGGGATATACTAGCCTGGCTTAACAGCGATGATCGATATCTCCCCGATACATTGTTTCAGGTAGCCAAAGCATTTGATACCTTTAACTGTGATCTAATAGTAGGGGGTTGTCAATTAGTAGAGGATCATTGTCGTTCTGTATTGAAAACTCATCGCTGCAGTCTCCCCGTCGGTGAAGTTCTGCCATTGAACTATGAGTCAATGTTAGATTTTGGAGAAGATTGGCTGGCAGGTAAGTTCTTTTTTCAGCCAGAAGCATTTTGGTCGCGACGGGCTTGGGAGATTTCTGGGGCGGGTCTCAACGAAAATCTCAATTTTGGGATGGATTATGACTTTTGGCTCCGCTTGGCAAGGCAGAAGGTAATTGCTTGCCATATTCCGCAAGAACTGGCCATTTTTAGACTACATGAAAAACAAAAAACCATATTTTCGGGTAATATATCGGATTACCCCGAATACATAGCTATCTCTCGCTATTATCAATCCTTAGATGGAATTGAGATTCCTGACAGAGAACGCCAAATTATTGATTTTCCGAAGGCGGATGGTAGCGGCGAGGAAAAAGTAGATATTACCGCGACGTTACCTAAGGATAAATTTTCAGAACGCCCCTTAGTATTCTATTCTACTCCCAATGGAGATTACTACTTACCATTTGACGGGACAATGGGAGCAGTTACTTGTAAGATACGTTCTGGAAAACTAGAATCTCCAGAAGTCGTTGAAGTTGCACGTCAATACGTTGACACGGGTTCGACAATTATTGATATTGGAACCAGGTTCGGTCAAAGCACCTCTTTGTTTGCAAAATTTACTGGCGATCAAGGACAAGTTTTAGCTTTTGAAGCGGATGATTATCTTTTTCATGCTTTACAAAAAACATTGGCAGCAAATCATCTTTACAATGTCAGACCCTATCTACGTCAAGTAGGAGAAAAAACTGGTGTATCCCCCGATAATCTGGATCAATCATTGGAACGAGAGGAAGTTCAGTCCATTGCAATTGATGATCTAAATATCATTAATCGAGTTAGCTTGATCAAAATTGGTGATGCTAGTAATGCGACGGAAGTTCTTCTCGGTGCTGTCAGAACTATCTTAAAAGATCAACCAGTCATTCTCCTGATTAACACGGATAGTAAACCATGGCTTGATGTATTGGATGTGTTCGGTTACAGGGTCGAGAATCAACTTAGTTCCTGTTGGATATTGCTGAAGCCAGACCTAGCAAAAATTCAATCTTTATTGACGTTGACGAGCAACTCCATAGAGTCTAATTTTATACAGCCTAAATTACCTGTTGCAAACCTTTGTAAGTTTCTGAAGTACAAGAGTGAAGTTGATGATTGTACAAGATTTTTGCATCGTAACGGCTTTGCTTCCCATAATCTCATTTGTAAGGATTGGGATATTGCTCATATTGTTTCTGAGATTGGTGATGGTAACTTTTTAGATATGGGAAGTTCGGACTCTTATATTCTAAAAAATCTCACGTTGAAGAATATACAGGGCGATCTGTATGGTATTGACTTTAATGATCCTGATGTGCCGATTCCTCGCGTTCGCTACCTTAAAGGAGATTTAATGGAGACAGGCTTGCCTTCCCAGCATTTTGCGAATATTTCCTGTCTTTCGGTGATTGAACATGAAGTAGATTTTGATCGTTTTACCTCAGAAGTTAGTCGCCTACTTCAGCCAGGGGGCCGCCTATTTGTTACCTTCGACTATTGGGATCCCAAAGTTATCCCCCCTGTTCGTCTTTATGGCTTGGCTTGGCAGCCCTTGGACAAACAGAAAGTTTATCAATTCATTGAAGCCTGCGATCGCCAGTCATTGCATCTGGTAAACGAAATGGATTGGACACTAGGAGATCCGGTTATTCACTACGGTTATTATGCTCCCCACCCTTTAATGAAATATACTTTTGGCATGGCTGTTTTTGAAAAATCTAGTTCTTTGATATGAAAGCTCTGATTTTTGGTGCAAATGGTCAGGATGGATTCTATTTGGCGCAGTCTTGCCGAAAAAGGAATATTGAGCCAATCGGAGTATCGCGATCGGGGAATTGGCTTAAAGGCGATGTCGCTTGCTATGAGCAAGTGGAAACTCTTATTCGCCATTACGACCCCGATTTTATCTTTCATTTAGCGGCCAACTCCTCCACTAGTCATGAGGCTTTATGGGAAAATCACCAAACAATTTGTACTGGAACACTTAACGTACTCGAAGCGGTAAAACTTTATTCTCCTCGGTCTAAAGTTTTTATTACTGGCAGTGGACTTCAATTTGTCAATAATGGAACGCCCATTTCCGAAAAAGACCCTTTTCTGACCTCGAATGCCTACGCTCTAAACCGTATTCAATCTACCTATGCAGCTAGGTATTATCGCTCTCTTGGGTTAGAGGTCTATGTTGGCTACCTTTTTCATCACGAAAGCCCTATCCGCAAATCCCATCACGTCAGTAAAAAAATAACTTCCACTGTTCAAAAAATCGCAACAGGCGAACTGTCTTTTTTGGAAATAGGTGATATAAGGGTTACGAAAGAGTGGACTTTCGCGGGGGATATTGCCGAAGGAATGCTAACTTTAATTAACCAAAATGACGTTTACGAAGCAGTGATTGGCTCTGGTTTTCCTTATTCCATTCAGGATTGGTTAGAGTTATGTTTTGACTATGTGGAACTAGATTGGAAGAAATATGTGGTTTGTCGGGAGGGATTTCGGCCAGAATATCCCTATCTAGTCTCTAATCCAGAAACAATTTTTTCCTTGGGTTGGTCTTGTTCTGTAGATTTAAAGACTTTAGTAGGTCTTATGATGGACTCAAGTCAAATATAATTTCACGATAAAAACTTGATTCGACTATAACGTTTTCACTCATCTATATGACAGAGAAACAAAGGGTTCAAAGGATTTTATTAGGACATCTTTCTGCCAGGGGAGACTGTCTCTATGCAACGGCGATCGCCCGTCAAATTAAGGTAGATTATCCTGGCTGTTTTCTGACCTGGGGAATTAGTTCGATGTGTCGTGATGTTTTGAAAGGGAACCCTGATGTGGACGAAATCTGGGAATTCTCCATGCAAAACCATGGAGAGATGACTCCAGCTTGGCAAGCTTTTGAGGAAGAAGTAGCAAACCGTTATCGAAATGGCGACTTTGATGAGGTTTTTCTCACCCAAATATCTCCTAACAACTTTCACAATTTTGACGGTACGGTTAGACTATCTATTTTTCGAGCCTATCCTCGACCAATTACGGTACCGATTACGCCCGTGATGAATCTATTGCCACAAGAAGTAGAGAAGGTTAAGGAATTTGCCACAATTCATCGTTTGACAGACCGAAAATATGTCATTCTTTTTGAATGTTCTTCCAATAGTGGCCAATCATTCGTTACCCCAGATTATGCTTTAGAAATTGCCAAGAATTTATTACTTAAGTTACCCGATACTATCATAATTCTAGCTTCTGCTATTCCTGTTAACTCTGGCGATGAGCGAATTATTAGTAGCAGTAATCTTTCTTTTCGAGATCATGCAGAGTTAAGTAAATACTGTAGTCTATTGGTGGGATGTTCCAGTGGAATTTCCTGGCTTTGTACATCAGATTGGGCTAAACCATTACCAACAATTCAACTACTGGCTGCATCCACATCCGTTTATGCGTCAATGATCCATGATTTTGAGTATTGGGGACAATCAACGGAACAGGTGATTGAGATGACCGATTGTGCCGTCGATCAATTAGTTGACTGTATTTATCTAGCTTTAACTCAAGGTATCACCGTAGCTCGTCCTCAATATCATCAAAAGATTCCACTAGAGTTTACTTTTTACCTGTCTCTCATTCGGAGTCTTTTATTAGAAAAAGCTGAGTATGAAAAAGTCTTTTTAACGATGTTAAATACAACTAAACGTTATGGTTGGCAAACACAACTGGAAGAGTTCATGTTAACGGAAGTGTTACCCAATTTACAGGAGTCAGTTCGTTTATCTTGGCTTCAAAAAAAAGATGCTCAGTCTTTACAGGAGTCCTGTTCTCAACTCCAAAATCAGTTATACGAGCAAGATAAGTTAGTTCAAAAACAAGAATTAGAAATCCAGCAGTGGCAAGAGTCTTTAGAGCAAGCCCATCAACGAATTGTTGCGATCGAAAGTAGCAAGTTTTGGAGACTAAGGACCTCTTGGTTTAAGATAAAGAGAATGATTGGTCTAAAAATCGAAGAATGAGTTGATTTTTTTGAGAATTCTATCACTCGTATTTGAAAAACTAGTGGGATATTCTGCTTAAATTTGTGGCTTCTTAACAACATTGAATAAGTGCTAAAATCTTTATCAGCAGAAGTTTATTAGGGATTTTTTCTTTTTTCTTGACTTTTGCTTAGTCCTCTATACAACTGTACAATGAAATTATCTTTATCCCTCAATCACTACAATGGCTAAATCTCCTATTAAACCGGCTATTAAATCTTTTTTTCGGCGTATTCCTGGCTTTACAAAACTAATTAATAACTATGATCGCTTAAAAGAAGAAGTTGCCTCTCTTCGTGATGAGGTTGCTTGTCTAAGAGGGGAAGTTGCCCACCTTTCACACCAAGTATTGGAATTGGAAGGCGATAAAAGAGTTTCCAGTCATCAGGTGTATTACCTTGAGAGCGAAAAAGTTGCTTTTAGTCAGCAAATTTCACAACTAGAAGGTGAAAAGATAGCTTTTAGTCAACAAGTTTCACAACTAAAAAGTGAGAAAATAGCTTTTAGTCAGCAAGTTTTACAATTAGAAAGTGAGAAAGCCACTCTTCAGCAGCAACTAACACAGCATGAGGTAGAAAAAACAACGTCTCGCTATCAGTTATTAGATAGTTTTATCCGATATTTGATGCAGCGAGAGCCCCATGATGGTGAAATTGCTCAGTTAATTAATTTATCTCTAAGCGATCGCGAAATTTTTATTCAATTTTTCACATCAGGCGAATATCAGAATCGTTTACATATCCCCCAAAACAATACCTTATTTGGGATATTAACAAAGGCCGAGTCAATTGATTCGTATTTGTTATATCCAGGTTTTGATCAAGCGCAATTGTTTGTCACGTTAGGTAGTGAACCTTATCAGTTGTCAGACTTTAATAATTGCTTAAAATTTCTCAGAGACAATGACTGGATTACTCCTGAAAAAAACATCTTTTTAGATATTGGTGCAAATATTGGCTCAATGTCTATCTACGCTATTACTAGTGGAGATTTTACTCAAGCGATTGGGATTGAAGCTTCTTCCGTTAACTACCAATTTATGCAATGGAACATCGGTGTCAATAATTTAAATGATGAAATTCAAGCACTTAAATATGGATTAGCCGACTTTATAGGAGAACAAGATATAATTTGTAGCCCCTACAACTGTGGAGATTTCCGAATGTCCTCTGACGCAGACGGAAGCCCAGAAAATCTCTATCATGAAGAGCAATTTAACACTGAGCGGGTTGATTTTTCTACCCTAGATCATCTATCCAATCAGCATAATATCGTGGCGGAAAAGATTGGTTGGATTTGTATAGATTGCCAAGGTAGTGAAGGGCTAATTTTTAAGGGAGGTAGAGAGTTTTTCAAGAAAGTAAACGCGCCTATTTATGTTGAATTTTGGCCCTATGGAATTAATCGCCTAAAGTGCCGTGAAGAATATTTTGAATTTATTGTTCAATACGCGACGGAGATTTTTAGTTGGGTAAATAATCAGATTGAACCAATTACGCTAGATTTTTTAAAAGACTTCTATGAACTAAATCTGCACACAACATTACACCTAGATATTTTAATATTGCCATCGAAGCAAACGGTTTAGGATATTCCGTATCGTAGCAGAAAATAAACGATACGGCCCAACAAACTCCTCACTTATTGTTGTTTAACTTATTTATGAGATTGAGGTAGAACTAGTGGAATCTCAACATCAGATAGTATTAAGTTTTTAATCGCTATTCCTAGTTTTCGAGTATCCCCTTCAGGCTGAAAGACTTCGCTATTAACCTTAATGACTAGTTTATCCTGTGCGTCGAGAGGAGGCAAACTAAAACTTTCATCTAGTCCTTCAAAAGGAAGAGGAGCATTAAAAATCAAGACATCATTGGCCGTAATCTGAACAGGAGTTTCAGAAGCCGATAAGTTCCAAGCTTTCACGATCAGTGACCGAGGGGCAATGGCCCCTCTAATCGAATAGAAATTTTTGTATTTCCGTCTGTCCATCGAAGAAAATGTTCGTTATATTTCTCCAAAGGGAAAAAGCCAATAACATCCTCATAAGTGTCTGGAATCACTCCAATTTCCATCAAGTTATTGATGTTTGCATTCCATTCTAATAGAGTAAGCCTCCGCTTGCCTTTAAGATAAGGACAGGCAGCACCAGAGCAAAGACTCGGAACCTTTCCTTCAATCAAATCCGATCTCATTTCTTGTACGGCTTCATTATTCCAAATACTCTCAAGAGTTTCTGTCTTTAAATTACCGATTGGTTGTGGTGACCAACAGCAAGGATGCACCTCCCCTTTGTAGGTCATTCTGAGTTCTATCCAAGGTAGGATACAACGGATAGAATCCTCTTTCCATGGAATATAAATATCACCCTCAGAGTTGTCGGGAACCCATTGTTTCAAATTTGAAAAGTTTTCACTTTCGATAATTTCTCCCTGAATCCAAGAAGTAATCGGCATTTCCTTCTGATTAGCATAAGCATGGAAGTTTTCGACAATTTGTTTCAATTCAACTGGAGGAAAATTACTTAATAGCTGTTTGCGGTAGTCAAACTCCCAACTTCCTTTCTGGATAATCCACTGATCTAAAGTGTTTTCAGGTTGTTCGTTGAGTGACCATAACTCAAGAAAATCTGCTCCGATATCTTTACAGAGATCAATCATCTCACAAACACCAGATATGTTCTCTTTCATTAAGGTCATCTCAACCGCGATTTTCGGAAATTGACGATTCATCGAATTCCATTTATCTATCAAGTTTCGTACTCCAGTAACAATTTTCTCGAGAGAAAAACCTCTTATCTTTTGATACAAGCCCTTATTTGGTGAATCAATAGAAATACGAATTTTTTTGATTCTTGAAGATAGAATTTTATTTATATTAGTACTATTTAACAGAGTACCGTTTGAGTTAAAAGTTAAGAAAATTGACTTTCAGGTTCTGAGTCTTCGACAGGATATCGCTCAAGAATATTCCAAAATAAATCACTCAACAAGGGCTCCCCAAGACCTGTTAAGTCAACCAGGGAAGCTTTAGGGATAAAAGCATCCACTTGATTTACTAAATCAGCTTCAAAATCTTCTTTTTCAACATTACGTATCCCATGGTCGCACATTACGCACTTCAAGTTACAGCGCGATGTCATAGTCATGCTAATGATTCTCGGATACGTAATTGCCTGTAAGGTAGTATTCATATTTAAAATCAGCAACGCTGTAGAAGATATTTGGTCTGTCACTTAAAGGATAAGCCTATCAGCCTATCGGGTGCATCCGACTTGGGAATGAGATAAAAAAGCTTGGATCTATTGTACTCAGAATAATAAGTTAAGCTAATCAATGATTGGCTCCTAACAGTCGTGAGCGCAGATGTTCAA
>ERZ1022729.164-NODE-164-length-10432-cov-5.291414_pt1 | contig 10432 bp, 9 predicted proteins | sample MGYA00520880_ERZ1022729 | MGnify/ENA primary metagenome ERZ1022729 (study PRJEB33162, sample SAMN09537598) | freshwater metagenome | isolation source: freshwater | place: Canada:Alberta | collected 2017-07 | study: EMG produced TPA metagenomics assembly of the...
CTCAAGCACCTCATCACGGTGCTCCTTACCCCGTGTTTCGACGCTCAGATCAAGTTCAACTTCACTAATTTGCAATCCATTTCCGTGACGAGTATGAAGCACCTCAACCACGTTCGCATGTGCGTCGGCTACTGCCTGGGCAGTTCGCACGAGCTGGCCAGGGCGGTCAGGAAGCATCACAGCGATGTTGGTGTAGCGATCAGAGGCGGCTAAACCGTGCTTAATCACTCTCTGCAATAGCAGAGGGTCTATGTTTCCACCAGAAAGAACAATGGCAGTTGTGCCCTTAAGCTTCAGTTTCTTCGCCAACAATGCAGCCGCTCCAACAGCTCCGCCTGCTTCGACAACTAACTTGCTGCGCTCCAAGACTCCGAGCATGCCTTTGGCAATTTCGTCTTCTGAAACAGTTACGACTTTGTCCACAAACTTAGAAATGATTTCAAAGTTAACTTTGCCTGGCTTGGCAACGGCGATTCCGTCAGCGATTGTGGGCTGGGTCTTTACCTCTATGGGTTTGCCAGCCTTTAGTGATGGTGGATAGGCAGCCGCGAGTTCTGCTTGTACTGCATAAACCTTTACCTTTCTTCCAAGCTGCTCTGCCTTGAGTTTTGCAGCAAGGGCAACGCCAGCGGTCAATCCTCCACCGCCCAGACAAACCACAATATTGTCAACATTTGGAAGTTGATCAAAAATTTCAAGAGCAACTGTTCCTTGCCCTCGAACAATATCTAGATGGTCAAAGGGAGGCACGTAAACTGCTCCGGTTTTTTGAGCAAACTCTTTTGCTGCTGCATTGGTTTCGTCAAAAATTGAACCACTCAATACAACATTGGCACCGTAGCCAAGTGTCGCTTGATACTTCGGCAGCGATGCTCCAACTGGCATAAAGATTGTGGCTTTGATGCCAAGTAGCTGAGCCGCAAGCGCAACACCCTGCGCATGATTTCCAGCGGAAGCCGCAACTACGCCTCTGCGTTTCTCTTCTTTACTCAGCTGTGAGATTAGGTTGTAGGCTCCACGCACTTTATAAGCACCTGTGCGCTGGAGATTCTCGCACTTGAAGAAAACAGGTTGGCCAGAAAGTTCAGTGAGCCAATTGCTTTCAATTAGTGGGGTCTTGGTGACAATTCCCTGCACGCGCAGAGCAGCATCCTCAAACTCCTGCAGAACAGGAAACTTTTGCTGAGCCATTACAACCTTCAATCAAAGAATGAATGAAAGTCTAGCGATTAGAAGCCTCTGGAGATTTCGGACAGACGCTTAATTCGATCAGGAATTGGGGGGTGGGTTGAAAACACCCGCTCTACCATGCCTGGTTTGAGTGGATCGTTGATGTACATGTGGGCCATAGCGCTGTTAGCTCGACGCATTGGCCTTCCATACTCTCCGAGCTTTTGCAAAGCACTCGCTAGACCTTGTGGGTAACGGGTCATCTCAGCGCCTGTTGCATCTGCCAAGTACTCCCGTTGTCTTGATACTGCCGCCGAAACCAAGGGGCCAATCAGCCAGGCAATAATCCACCCGACTACTCCCACTAAGACCAGAATCATTCCTAGTTGACCGCTGTCTTTACTTCGGGAGGCAGAGCCAAACCAGGCCATTCTGATTGCCAGGTCTGCCAAGATGCCGATTGCTGAAACCAAACCAAAGACGATGGTTGAAACGCGAATATCAAAGTTCTTAACGTGACCAAGTTCGTGAGCCATCACACCTTGAAGCTCATTGTCGTCCATGATTTCCAATAAACCAGTGGTGGCAGCTACGACTGCATTTTTAGGATTACGCCCTGTTGCAAATGCATTGGGTGCTGGATCGTTGATGATGTAAACCTTTGGCATTGGCAGGCCTTCGGTGATCGCAAGGTTTTCGACAATGTTCCACAAGCGCGGATTATCCTGCTTTTGAATCTCATGCGCGCCGCTCATCGAAAGGGCGAGTCTAGAAGCCGCGTAATACTGAAAGACTGTGTATGCAAGAACAAACAGGACAACAAAAATGGCGCTAGATCCATTGCCTGTCGCTTGACCCCACCAAACTGCAAGTGCGGTCAGTAATCCAACAAACAAACCAATGATTAGAACCGTGTTGCGCTTATTGGCAGATATTGCTCGATACATACTTAGAACTTGACCTGCGGAGGTTCCTGAATCGCTGCCGGATTCTCTACGTCGAAGAATTCGCGATTTGTGAATCCTAAGTTCTTTGCGAAGACATTGTTCGGGAATTGCTGAATCTTTGTGTTTAGCTCAGCGACTCCACCGTTGTAAAAGCGGCGCGAAGCCATGATCTTGTCTTCAGTGTCAGTTAGCTCTCGCTGCAACTCTAGGAAATTAGTGGAGGCAACCAGTTGAGGATATGCTTCGGAAACCGCGAATAGGCTCTTTAGAGCTCCTTGCAACATTCCTTCCGCTTCAGCTGCTTGCGCGGGATGGGAAAGCGCTTCTGGTGAAACCGTAGCAGCACGCGCTCGAGTAACGCTGTCGAAGACCTCACGCTCATGAGAAGCGTATGCGCGAACTGTCTCAATAAGGTTAGGAATCAAATCCGCTCGACGCTTGAGTTGAACTGTAATGTCGCTCCACGCCTCGTCAACTCGAACTTTCAGAGCAACCAGCGCGTTGTAAGTGATCCACAGGTAAATGCCAACTAGAGCGGCGATACCTAGCAGAATTAGAAATACTTCCATTTAGCTCCTTAGAAACCTGTCATCAGACTATGCGAAGTGGCTGTGCCTTTGCTGAAGATAGTGCCCCGAGTGGGACTCGAACCCACACTGTGACGATTTTAAGTCGTCTGCCTCTGCCATTGGGCTATCGGGGCAATGAAAAGGGCCCAGCTGTGCTGGGCCCAATCTAACCGGTTATTTGCCAGGTTTGGTTGCCCAGGTCTGGAAAAATAATCGGGGCGTCTTGGTCGCTTCGATTGCCACCAAGTCACGTCCAAGAATTGCGTTCCATACCCAACCAGAAATAACTCTGATCTTTCTCTCCCACGTGGGCATGGCCAGACCGTGATACCCACGGTGAGCAAGCCAAGGGAAGAACCCAATCATGCCAAAGTTGCCAACTTTGATTGCACCAATGCCGAGACCTAGTCCAGCAACAGCACCAATTGTCTTCCATCGGTAATCCCGTAATTCTTCTCCGCGCAAGTTAGCAACGATGTTCTTTGCTAGAAGCTTGGCTTGACGAACTGCGTGCTGTGCATTTGGAACGCAGTATCCGCCAACCCCTCCGCCAGACAAATCAGGCACAGCGGAAACATCTCCAGCCGTCCAGGCGTTCTTAACAACTTTCTCGCCCTCGATTATTTGCAATTTGGTATTGGCCGTGAGTCTGTGGCGAGCATCGAGCGGAAAGTCACAATTCTTTGCCACCGGAGCTGCTGCAACTCCGGCAGTCCAGATGATTAAGTCTGATTCAAAAACTTGGCCAGTCGAAAGCTTTACTTTGCCGTCTTTGGCTGAGACTACCTGCGTGTTTAGATGAACAAATCCTGCACGCTTATTCAGATTCTCAATCACCTTGGCGGCTGTCTTGTCTGAAACTTCCGGCATAATGCGACCCATAGCTTCGATTAGGTGGAAGTTCACTTCATCAAAACTAATTTCTGGGTAGTAACGAAGTAGCGCAGTGGCTGTGCTGCGTAGTTCAGCAAATGCCTCGATACCGGCGAACCCTCCTCCAACCACAATCAAAGTTAGAAGTCTCTTCCTCAATGGATTTGACTTGGGAAGAGACGCAGCTCGCTCAAAGTTTCCAAAAAGTCTGTTTCGAACTTCAAGCGCCTCTTCGATGGTCTTCATACCGATTGCGTTCTCGGCAATTCCATCAATTGGGAAGGTTTTAGTAACGGCACCCGCAGTCATTACGATCTGGTCGTAGCTCAAGGTGATGTCTTTGCCGCCCTCGATTGCGATTGTTGCCTTCTTGCTCTTGTGTACAACCTGAACCATTCGGCCACTGATTAGTTTGGTTTTCCGCAAGTGCTGTCGATGAGAAACAATTACGTGGCGAGCTTCGATAGCACCTGCTGCAACTTCTGGCAGGAACGGCTGATAGGTCATGTATGGAAGTGGATCAACCAAAGTGACTTCGGCTTCACCTTTTTTAAGGAGCTTCTCCAGCTTCCAGGCGGTGTAAAACCCTGCGTAGCCTCCGCCGATAATTAGGATCTTCTTTGGTTTGGCTGGCTCCAAGACTTGCTTAAGCACTGCCTTAGGCGTCTTTGACTTACTGGTCTCGACAGTCATGAGATTGAATTACCTTCTGGTTTCTTCTTTCCAGCCCGCCCCATTCGTTTGCGGTAACCAAACCACAGCAACAGAGCTAGGGGAACTAACAACACATAGAGTAGCGGATTGGACCACAGCACAGCCGAGGGAAAGGCTTGATTTGGCTGATTATCTGTGAGTTCTGGCCCGACCGAAGGCGGAATGACTAGGTCTGCCTCATCAACCTGAGCCTGGGGTCTATAAAGCTGTATCCACTCCGCTAGTGAACCTAACGGGTTCGAGCTAGCTCGCTCCTTGGATGCGAGTGCGGCAGATGGGCTAACAATTCCAAACCCAAACTCAGAATCGAACCCTGAACTCCCGGCATCGGTAGAACTTGAGATTATTCGTCGAATAATGTCGTTGGCGCTGGCTGTGGGATCAGCCTGTCTCATCAGAGCAACTAAACCGCTAACCAATGGTGCGGCAGCCGAGGAGCCAGACCATCGTCTAATTTCGCCACCTGGATAAGAGCCAACAAGGTCGACTCCAGGCGCAGCCACTACAACGCCGATGCCGCTCGAACCTGCTCCACTCACTGTTTGATTCATTTGATTGATGGCAGTTACGGCAAGGACGCCTGGAATAGTGGCGGGTGCTGTAGCTGATTTCAATCCCTCTGACTCATTTCCGCTGGCTGCCACGATAACAACATCATTCTTCATGGCATAAAGAAATGCATCATCCCAAGAACTTGGCCAAGATAGAGAATTGCGTGAAATTGAGAGATTTATAACATCTGCTCCGTTATCGACGGACCATCGAACTGCTTGAGCAATTTGTCTATCCGTATCTGCTCCTTCAACTCCTAAACCGATTGAGACTGAGAGAAGCTTTGCTTCCGGAGCAACACCAATAACACCGCCAGTTTGTCGACCCTGACCAACAATCAAAGAAGCAACCATTGTTCCGTGAAATCCACTAGAGCCAACTGGAGAAGTTCCATTGGGTGTGCCAACTCCAGAAAAATCTGCTCCACCAATCACAGTTCCCACCAAATCTGGGTGAGAAGTTTCGATACCAGTATCTATAACTGCAACAGTGACGCCCTTGCCGTCAACAGCAGGCGACACTTGGTCATAGTCATTCAGCCACCACTGCGCCTCAACGGAAATAAGGCTTGCAACAAGTGCGAAACCTAGTGGCGCTGCTAAAGGCATGTGCAAACTTTCGGTGACCACTCTAACTTTTCTAATGCGAGATCACCAATTGGATTCGTGCCTTTGCCAGCAGCCAAAGAATGGGCTACGAGTGCATGAAGGCACTTAACGCGATAAGGCATCCCACCTGCTGAAATTCCTTCAATTTCATCAACAACTTCGATTTCATCTCGCTGCTGTAAGTATTTAAGATGAGCTTTGTTATAGGCATTTGAAAGTTTGTCGTCTTCTAGAAGGTCCCTCTGAAGCTGTGTCATGTAGCCCTCCGCCTCTAGCGCTGAGACTGCTGCAGTAGCTGACTTCTGAGTCAGATAATAAAGCGTTGGGAAAGGTGTTCCATCTTCCAAGCGGGGCTTTGTTTTGACTACGAGTGGTCTTTTGCAAACGCACCGAGCCGCCACTTCAATAATGTCGCGGGCTGGTCGGCCCAGTTGTCTCGACACCTCATCTAAATCTTCTTGCGAAATCATTCCGCCTCCTCAGGTGGTTGATCTACTGCGGCCCGCAGGAATGACTCAAGAAGCGCATCTACCCAATTGTCGCTGGCCGCGACAATTTCTGTTGAAATCTCATCGCCACTTCTGCGGTCTGCTAGGTAGGCCCCAACTGTCCCCGACTGATCTGAAAAGTCCATGCCCGTTGAATCCATTACTAAATAGGAGACTTCGCCTGGCAGCACATAGTAGAGACGATCTCTTGCTTGGGAACGGATGTAAACGGGGTCTTGCCAGCGATCACGCTCAGCTTGCATCTGTTCCACCTGCTCACGTGCAAGGCGGATACTCTCTTCCATTTCGGCGATTTGCCTACGTTGATTCAAAAAGGCTTCAACATCCGGAGAAATTAGAAAGCTACCGATGACAACAATTGAGATAACGCTGACCCAAGTGCTATTGAGCCTTAGCGATTTTGCTAGAAGCTTCCCTTGGGAAAGTGCGACCGGAACTTTGGGATCGGTCTTCCTGGGGCGTGCCATAAAAGGAGTCTAGAACTGTCTTTCTTACAAGCTGAAGATTTAGCGTGACTTGAAGCGAGGAAAAGCATCGCGACCTGCATATCTTGCAGCTTCAGCTAGTTCTTCCTCAATCCTGAGCAATTGGTTGTACTTAGCAACACGCTCACTTCGAGCGGGAGCTCCTGTCTTAATCTGACCAGCGTTGGTAGCAACTGCTAAATCAGCAATAAATGTGTCTTCTGTTTCTCCGCTTCGGTGAGAAATGATTGCTTTCATACCGTGACGTTGAGCCAGCGAAACAGCATCCATGGTCTCCGTCAGAGTGCCAATTTGATTGACCTTTACGAGAATTGCATTACCTGCAGCCAAATCGATACCTTTTTGCAAGCGAGCTGGGTTTGTAACGTAAAGATCGTCGCCAACTAATTGAACTTTGGCTCCGAGTTTGGCTGTGATTTCCGTCCAACCACTCCAGTCGTCCTCCGCAAGCGGATCTTCAATTGAAACTAGCGGGTAATTGTCAAGCAGTTCGGAGTAATAAGCAATCATCTCTGAGGCAGTCTTTTCACTGCCTTCAAAAGTGTACTTTCCGGTTGCTTCATTGAAGAATTCTGTGGAAGCGACATCTAGTGCAAGAGCAATTTCGCTACCGAGCTTGAATCCAGCTAACATAATCGCTTCTGAAATCAAATCCAAAGCAGCTCGGTTGGTTGGGAGATCCGGAGCAAATCCGCCCTCATCGCCCAATCCGGTAGCGAGTCCTTTTTCAGAGAGAAGCTTCTTTAGGTGGTGGTAAACCTCTGCTCCCCAACGCAGGGCGTCTGAGAATGTTTCTGCTCCCAGTGGAACAATCATGAACTCTTGAATATCAACACCGTTGTCGGCGTGTGCGCCACCATTGATGATGTTCATTAGTGGAACAGGTAAGACGTGGGCATTAGGTCCACCCAAGTAGCGATAGAGAGGCAAGTTAGAGGAGTCTGCGGCGGCCCGAGCGTTCGCAAGTGATACGCCAAGAATTGCGTTAGCACCAAGCTTCTTTTTATTGTCTGTTCCATCTAGTTCAATCAAAGTCGTGTCCACAAGTCTTTGATCGGTGGAATCCAGCTCAGTCAGAGCCTCATCAATTTGCTCGAGAACTACCGCTACTGCTTTTCGAACGCCTTTTCCGAGATACCGGGACTTATCTGCGTCTCGTGACTCATGCGCCTCAAAGGCTCCAGTAGATGCCCCGGACGGAACTGCGGCTCGACCAAAGGAGTCATCAGTCAATAAAACCTCAACCTCGATGGTTGGATTGCCGCGAGAATCCAAAATCTCACGCGCGCCGATAGCAGAAATAATTGACAAAAGAAGCTCCTAATTAGTTGGACGAGAAAGCAACACTGGCTTCGGCATAAATTCTAGCGTCTAGCCGAGTTTGCGAATGTCGAGTTTCTCCCCAGGTTTGAATTGGGTAAAGCTGCTGAAGCCTTGCTCGGAGAGCTCTGAAAGTTGGGCCTTGGTGTTTTTAGCTGCTTTTTCAATTCTCACTTTCCAGCCCTGCTCAATCAACTCAGCTTGAGCCTTGAGTGCCGCGGCATAGTCATCCTCTACCAAAAGCACTAGAGACTTCTCGTCTTTTTCGCTCTCACCCAATAGGTCCAGAATTCGTTCAATGCCGAGCGATATCCCCGTTGCCGGCGTTTGAATTCCCGACCACTTACCCACCATGTTGTCATACCGACCACCACCGCCAATTGATGAAGAGGAGCTCGGATGTTCAATTTCAAAAATAGCACCGGTGTAGTAACCCATACCTCTAACTAAGGTGGGATCGAATCGGACTTTGGAAGGATTTGCTAGCTTGGAGATCCAAGAAAGCTCAGTTGGAATGGACATTTCCTGTGTTTGTTGCAGCCACTCTGCTACAGACTTGGCAACTTCTGAACCGTATGTTTGTTCGATTTCTTCTTGAACACCACTCAGACCAATCTTGTCCAGCTTGTCGATGGCGATCATGGCTCTCTCTTGAGCAGTTATGCCTAATGAATTCAAAGTTCTTGCAAGTACGCGACGATCATTTACCCGAATTGTTGCATTGGTAATCCCAATTGCATCAAGGGCTGCGAGAGAGGCGGTTATTAGCTCTAACTCGGCAAGTTCACTTTCGTCGCCCAAAACATCAATGTCACACTGCAAAAACTGCCGATAGCGCCCTTTTTGAGGTCTCTCCGCTCTCCATACCGAACCAATCTGAACTGCCTTTAGAACCCGCGGTAGCTTCGAGTGATTCGAAGCGAAATAGCGCGTAAGAGGAACAGTTAAGTCGAATCTCAAGCCAAGGTCTGCTAGTTCAGATCCGTCAGTCATAGCCCGATCTAGCTCTTCTCCACGCTTGAGAACTTTAAACACGAGTTTTTCATTCTCTCCCCCTTGCCCTGAAGTCAGCCGAGACAGTTCTTCTAAGGCAGGTGTTTCAATTTCTTGAAAACCACGGCTTCGATAAACCTGGCGGATGTGCTCTAAAACCTGCTCACGCCTAGCCTTTTCAACCGGCAGCAGGTCCCGCATTCCGCGAGGGGGATTAATTGACACACAAACAGTTTGGCATAGGCCTTAGAAAACAAGCGACACATAAAGGGTGAGGCATTGGATGGGCTAGAAACTTCTTTTCAGGGTTCAGATTGTTTATACCCGTTGCTAATTTCGCCCACAGGACCCGGGCTATAAAGACTTTGAAACGACTTTTCGTTAGTCTTCGCTAACTCTCCCAATAACTCCGGCATCGGAAGCCGAAGCAATCTCTGTCTCTCGGATTTCTCGTTCCAGATTTCTTGTGGCCTCTCTAAGCGCACGCTCTGGATCGAGATTCAAGGACCTCGCACTTGCAACCACTGCTAGTAGCAACCTACCAAGGTCCTGTTCATCCGTCATCGGAATTGCAGGAGCAGATAGCGGGTTCAGGATGCCGCCCTTTTCAGCTTTTCCAATAACTTTGTTTGCTCTGGCTAGAGCCGGTAGTTCCTTCGGGACCCCATCCAGGATTGATGTTCTGCCTGGTTTTTCCTTTTTCTTATGTGCGTCCCAGTTCTGCATCACATCATCGCCTGTTTCAGCTCGATATTTTTCCAATTCTTCGTCGGTCCCAAATACATGGGGATGACGTGATCTCATCTTTTGCTCCATGAAGGCAGCTACGTCCTCGATGTCGAACGGTTCACCTAGGGTGCCCGTGGATGCAAGGTCAGAGTGAAAAACAACTTGATACAAAACGTCTCCCAGCTCCTCCAAAACTTCTTCCCGATTCCCAGACTCAATTGCTTCGATGAGTTCAAAGGTTTCTTCAAGTAAGTATTGGACAAGGCTGTTGTGAGTTTGCTCAGCGTCCCATGGACATCCGCCTGGTGCTCTAAGTTGATTGGCCGTTTTGATTAGGCTCTCTAGTTTTTTCATCGACGATGCCCTGCAATTCCTCAAGTAGTTCCCTGACCCAGTCAATCACTTCCTGGTCACGAATTGACTCACCATTATCGGTTTTCGGAATTCCAATTGTCACAAGACTTGAGCTCTTCAAATACTTTAGGGTCGGATACTTATGACTGAGTTGAACAAGCTCTGAATCAGACAGCTCTACCGGCAACAGACGCGCAACTGCGCCTAGTAGATTCACCTCAATCAAGTTGAGTTTGTTTGCCTGTTGTCTCAGTTGAGTAATGGCAAGCAGATTCAATACCGAAAGCGGCGCCGGTCCAAATCGGTCTTCAATCTCGTCCTTGATCTCTGAAATGCGTTCAAGAGTCCCCGTGGCACCAGATGCTGCTGCGAGTTTGTGATAGGCCTCAAGTCGTAGTCGATCAGAATCTACGTATTCAATGGGAATCCTTGCGTCAATCGGAAGCTCAAGCTTGAGCTCGGAAGGGGTCTGGGGCTTAATTCCCTTGAACTCACTCACAGCTTCAGAAATCATGCGCATGTAAAGGTCAAAACCTACGCCTGCTATGTGTCCGGACTGCTCGCCACCGAGAAGATTCCCAGCTCCGCGGATTTCTAGATCTTTCATAG
>ERZ1022729.165-NODE-165-length-10420-cov-10.830680_pt1 | contig 10420 bp, 9 predicted proteins | sample MGYA00520880_ERZ1022729 | MGnify/ENA primary metagenome ERZ1022729 (study PRJEB33162, sample SAMN09537598) | freshwater metagenome | isolation source: freshwater | place: Canada:Alberta | collected 2017-07 | study: EMG produced TPA metagenomics assembly of the...
AAGCCGGCGAGGTCACCGCCACACCGGGCGCCCGCTTCTGGCTGGTCGATCCCCTGGACGGCACGCGGGAATTCGCCGCCGGGCTCGATACCTTCGCGATCAATATCGGCCTGGTGGAGGAAGGGCGCCCGCGCCTTGGCGTGGTCGCCCTGCCCGCGACGGGGGAATTGTTCGGCGGCATCGTCGGCCAGGGCGCATGGAAGTAAGACGCGAGCGGCGCACGGCAGCCGATCCAGGCCCGCCGCACACCAGCAGAGGGGCCGGTGGTGATGGCCAGCCGCCACTACCAGAAGGACCCCCGCATCGCCGAATTCGCCGCCGCGCATCGCGCGCAGAGCGTGGTGAATATCGGCAGCGCCGCGAAATTCTGCCGGGTCGCGGAAGGCGCGGCCGATCTCTACCCCCGCTTCGGCCCGACCATGGAATGGGACACCGCGGCGCCGGAGGCGGTGGTGGTCGCTTCCGGCGGCACGATCACGGATCTCGATGGCCAGCCGCTCCGCTACGGCAAGCCCGGCTGGGGCAATCCGCCCTTCATCGTGCGCGGCCTGCCGTGACGCGGCTGATCACCGACATCGCCGAAGCGGCCGCGCTGCTGCGGGCGGGCGCGCTGGTCGCCTTCCCGACCGAGACGGTCTACGGGCTGGGTGCCGATGCGCGGGACGGCGCGGCGGTGGCGGCGGTCTTCGCGGCGAAGGGGCGACCAGAGTTCAACCCGCTGATCTGCCACTTCGCCGAGGCCGACGCCGCCTTCGAGGAGGTGATCGCCGATCCCCGCGCGCGCGAATTGGCCGCGCGTTTCTGGCCCGGCCCGCTGACCCTGGTGCTGCCGCGCCGGCCGTCCTGCCGAGTGGATCTGCTGGCGGGGGCGGGGCTGGATACGCTGGCGGTTCGCGTGCCCGCGCATCCCATCGCGCTGGACCTGCTGCGGCAGGTGGGCCGGCCGGTCGCGGGGCCGTCGGCCAACCGGTCGGGGGAGGTCAGCCCGACCACGCCGGCGCATGTGATGGCGGGGCTTGGCGGGCGGATCGCGGCGGTGCTGGATGGCGGCCCCTGCGAGGTCGGGGTCGAGAGCACAGTGCTCGACCTCTCGGCCGGCGGGGCGGCGCTGCTGCGCCCGGGCGGCGTGCCGGCCGAGGCGATCGAGGCCGCGATCGGCCCCATCGGCCGCCCGGTCCCGCTTTCGGCGGCGGCGGCGACGCGCAACTTGCGGAGCCCGGGGATGCTGCTGTCCCATTACGCGCCGTCCCTGCCCGTGCGGCTCGACGCCACCGAGACGGGGCCAGGGGAAGCTTTGCTGGCCTTCGGTCCCCGGCCGCTGGCGGGTGCGGGGGCGATGTGGAACCTCTCGCCATCCGGGGACCCGCAGGAAGCGGCGCGGCGGCTGTTTGCCGGGCTGCGCTGGCTGGATGCGGAGGGAAGGCGACTCGGCCTTGCGCGCATCGCGGCGATGCCGGTGCCGGATGCCGGGCTCGGGGCGGCGATCAACGATCGCCTGGCGCGGGCGGCGGCACCCAGGGGCATAATGGGCGGGTGACAGGGCTTGATCGCCCCGCCCCGTCGCGCTCCGCTGGGCCCATGCCCGCCGATGCCGCGCCGCGTCCGACCGTCAGCCAGATCTTCCTCGCCTATCTCGGCATCGGGCTGATGGGCTTCGGCGGCGTCAATGCCTGGGCCAGGCGCACCCTGGTCGAGGAGAAGCGCTGGGTCACCGACCAGGATTACGCGGAGGTGTTGGGGCTGGGCCAGGCGCTGCCCGGGCCGAACGCGCTGAATGTCGCGATCTTCCTGGGCGAGCGCTGGCGCGGGGCGGCGGGCGCGACCGCGGCGACGCTCGGCCTGTTCGGCGGACCGCTTTGCGTGCTGGTCCTGCTCGCCATCGCGCATGACCGCTGGGGGGAGTTGCCGCTGGTCAAGGCCGTGCTGGCCGGCACGGCGGCGGCGGCGGCGGGGATGGTGATCGGCACCGCGCTGAAGATCGTGCAGAACCTGAAGCCCGCCCTGCCGCTGGTGGCGGTCGGGCTGGCGGCGGTGGCAGGCGCGCTGCTGCGCGTGCCGCTGCCGGCGATCGTGCTCGGCCTCGCCCCCATCGGGATCGCCGCCGCCTGGTGGGTGATGCGGACCAAGGGGGACGGCCGATGAGCGAGGATGATGGCGTTCTCTGGCAATTGGCCATCGGCTTCCTGGCGATCTCCCTGATCGCGGTTGGCGGCGGCATCGCGGTGGTGCCGGAGATGAACCGGCTGGCCGTCGATGTGCATGGCTGGATGAGCGATGCCCGCTTCACCCAGCTTTTCGCCCTGGCCCAGGCAGCGCCGGGGCCGAATGTGCTGGTGGTGGGGCTGATCGGCTGGCATGTGGCGGGCCTCACCGGGCTGCTGGTGGCGACAGCCGCCATGACCGTGCCATCCGGCCTGCTGGCCTATGGTTTCTGCCGGGTGCGCGCGAGGCTGTCCTCCAACCGCGGCATGCGGCTGGTGGAGAAGGGGTTGGTCCCGGTCGCGGTCGGGCTGATCCTGGCATCCGGCATCCTGCTGGGACAGGCGGCGGCCAGCGGCTGGCTGGCGGTGGCGCTGACGCTCGGCTCCACCCTGTTCGTCTGGCGCAGCGACCGCAGCCCGCTCTGGGTCCTTGGCGCCGGCGCGCTGGCCGGAGCGGCGTTCCTCTGAGGGCGACAGGCACGGCCACCGGGGCTATACCGGGACGGCCATGCCCGACACTCATCTTCCCCCCACGCTGCACGACCGGCTTGCCGCCATCCTCGGCCCGCGCGGGCTGCTGACCGACGCCGCCGACATCGCCCCGCATCTGGCCGATTGGCGCGGCCTGTACCAGGGCGCCGCGCTCGCCGTCGCCCGCCCCGCCACGACCGAGGAGGTGGCGGCGGTCATCCGGCTTTGCGCCGAGACGGGGACGCCGGTGGTCCCCCAGGGGGGCAACACATCCATGGTCGGTGGCGCGACGCCGGACGAGACGGGGCGGCATTTGGTGCTCAGCCTCTCGCGCATGAACCGGCTGCGGGCGCTGGATACCGCGGACATGACCATGACGGTCGATGCCGGGATGGTGCTGAAGACCGCGCAGACGCTCGCGGCGGACGCCGGCTGCCTGTTCCCGCTGAGCCTCGGCGCGGAAGGCACGGCGACGATCGGCGGCGTGCTGTCCACCAATGCGGGCGGCAACACCACGGTGCGCTACGGCAATGCGCGCGAGTTGATGCTCGGGATCGAGGCCGTGCTGCCCGACGGCACGATCTGGAACGGGCTCCGGCGCCTCAGGAAGGACAATACTGGCTATGCGCTGCGCCACCTGCTGGTCGGCGCCGAGGGCACGCTCGGCATCGTCACAGGCGCGGTGCTGCGGCTGTTCCCGCGCCCGCGTGATGCGGCGGTCGCCTTCTGCGCCGTGGCGGATGAGGAGGCGGCGCTCGGCCTGTTCCGCCGCTTCCGCGAACGCGACGACAGTGCGGTGCGCGCCTTCGAATACATGTCCGGCCTCGGCGTCGATTTCGCCATCCGGCATATCGAAGGCGTGAGCCTGCCGCTCGGCACGCGCGCGGACCACTATGTGCTGGTTGACCTCGCCTCCCCCCGCCCAGATGCCGGGCTGCGGGAGATGGCGGAGACGGTGCTGGCGGAGGCGATGGAGGCGGGCGAGGTGCTGGACGCCGCGCTGGCCGAATCGGACGCCCAGGCGCAGAAGATCTGGCGCATCCGGGAAGAACACCCGGAGGCGCAGAAGCGCGAAGGGGCGTCCGTGAAGAACGATGTCTCCGTCCCCGTCTCCCGCGTGCCGGAGATGATCCGGCGCTGCTCCGCGGCGCTGGTGGCGCTGATCCCCGGCAGTCGCCCCGTGCCCTTCGGCCATATCGGCGACGGCAACATCCACATGAACCTGGAACAGCCCGAAGGGATGGACCCCGCGGCCTTCCTGGCGCGCGGCCACGACATCATGGACTGCGTGAACGAGATCGTCCGCGACCTCGACGGGTCCTTCAGCGCCGAGCACGGCGTCGGCCGGCTCAAGACCGACATGATGGAAGCCTGGCGCGGGGGGGCGGAGCTGGCAGCGATGCGCGCGATCAAGGCGGCGCTCGACCCGAAGGGCATCATGAACCCGGGCAAGGTCCTGCCGTGACAAGACAGGGACCGAGCAGAAAGGGCGCAGGCGGCCGCGCAGCGGCCGAGCGGCCGAACGGCCGCCGCGCACCAACCGCCAGCGACGCCGGGCGCGCCCGTGGCCTGCGCGCCAGCCAAGCCGGCGGAGCCGGCGCCGGGACAGGAAACGCCCTAGCCAAAACAGGAGCGGGCGGCCGCGCAGCGGCCGAGCGGCCGAACGGCCGCCGCGCACCAACCGCCAGCGACGCCGGGCGCGCCCGTGGCCTGCGCGCAAGCCAAGCCGGCGGAGCCGGCGCCGGCGCCTGAGGCATGACAAGAATAGACCGCTACATCCTGCGCCAACTGGCGGTCGCGCTGCTCGCGGTGACGACCGGGCTGGCCGCGCTGGTGTGGCTCACCCAGTCGCTTCGTTTCATCGAGCTGGTGCTGGATCGCGGCCTGTCCTTCTTCGTGTTCCTGGAACTGACCAGCCTGATGCTGCCCGGCTTCGTCGCGGTGATCATGCCGATCACGACCTTCATCGTCGTGCTGTTCACCTATGTCCGCCTGAACGCGGATCGCGAGATCGTGGTGATGCGCGCCGCCGGCCTGTCGCAGCTGCGTCTGGCGCGGCCGGGGGTCGTGGTGGCGCTGGCCTCGGTCGGGATCCTCTATGGGCTGCAGCTGTGGCTCGTCCCGCTCTCCCACGGCGCCTTCCGGGTGTGGCAGTTCGAGATCCGGAACCAGATGGCCGCGATCCTGCTGCAGGAAGGCGTCTTCTCCTCGGTCGGGGCTGACCTCACGGTCTATGCTCGCGAACGCGGGCGCGACGGCACACTGCGCGGCATCCTGGTGCATGACGCGCGCGATGCCGGCCAGCCGGTGACGATCCTTGCCGAAGAAGGGCGCATCACCGCGACCCCGCAGGGCCCGCGCGTGGTGCTGCTGAACGGCGTGCGCCAGCAGCTGGAACGGCCGGCGCCAGGCCAGCCGCCGCGGCTGACGGTGCTGTCCTTCAGCGAGAACAGCCTCGACCTGGCCCGCGCCGCGCGGCAGGAGGAGGTGCGGTCGCGCGACATGCGCGAACGGGGCTTGCACGAATTGCTCTCCCCCAACCCCGCCGAGGGGCTTCGCCCGAACACGATCGCGCGCTTCTACGCGGAAGCACATCAGCGGCTGGCCGCGCCCGTCAGCGCCATGAGCTATGCGCTGGTCGCGCTGGCCGTCGCGCTGACGGGACAGTTCCGACGGCATGGCGGCGGGGTGCGGCTGGCGGTCGGGATCGGTGTCACGGTCGGGCTGGTGGCGGCAGGCCTCACGCTCAACAACCTCGCCACACGGGACAATGATGCCGTCTGGCTGGTCTGGGCGCATGCGGCGCTGCCGGGCGTGGTGGCGCTGTGGTGGCTGCTGGGCGCGCCGGGCTGGCCGCGCATGCGCTCGCGCCGGGCGGCGGCCGCATGACCTTCACACCGACGCTGTCCCTGTATGTCGCGCGGGGCTTTCTCGGCGCGACGGTGGCGACGCTGGCGGCGCTGACCGGCCTCGTCGCGCTGTTCGACTTCATCGAATTGCTGCGCCGCGCCGCGACAAGGCCGGAGATCGGCTTCGACATCCCAGCGACCGTCGCCGCGCTCCGCCTGCCCTTTGTCGCGTTGCAGATCCTGCCCTTCGCCATCCTGCTGGGCGGCATCATCGCCTTCTGGCGCCTGACGCGCTCCTCCGAGTTGATCGTGGCGCGCGCGGCGGGGGTCTCGGCCTGGGGGTTCCTGGCAGGGCCGCTGCTGGTCGCGGTGGCACTGGGCATGGCGGCGACGGCGGGGCTTTCGCCGATCTCGTCCATGCTGCTCGCGCGGGCGGAGCGGATCGAGTTCACACAGCTCCGCTCCGGTGGTGGCATGACCACACTGGCGGGCGGGCGGCTATGGCTGCGCCAATCCGACCGGGGGATCGAGCCGCAGGGGGTCGCGATCATCTCCGGCCGGCCCGTCGCGGCCCGGGCGGGCGATGCGCGCCGCGCCGCGCCGCGGTTCGAGCTGCACGGCGTCACCGTCTGGCGCATGTCGGAGGCCGACCGCCCGCTCGCGCGGATTGAGGCACCACGCGCGCTGCTCGCGCCAGGGCGCTGGGTGCTGGAGGATGCGGTGGTCTTCGGCACAGACCGCCAGGCGACGCCGCCTGCGCGCATCGAATTCCCGACGGAGCTGACGCCGGGACGGATCGAGGACAGCTTCGCCTCCCCCGAAACGCTCGATGTGTGGTCGCTGCCTGGCTTCATCAGCGTACTGGAGGAAGCCGGCTTTTCCGCCGTGCGCCATCGCATCCAGTTCCATTCCCTGCTCGCCCTGCCGCTGCTGTCGCTGGCAATGGCGCTGCTCGCGGCCGGTTTCTCGATGCGCCATACGCGGCGCGGCGGGGTCGCGCAGACCATCGCGGCGGGCGTCGCGGCGGGCTTCGCCCTGTTCGTGATCGACCGCGTCGCCGCCGAATTCGGAGAGGCGGGATCCCTGCCGGTGATCCTCGCCGCCTGGGCACCCGCGCTGTCGGGGCTGCTGCTGGCGGTCGGGCTGCTGCTGCACCTGGAGGATGGCTGATGGCGCGCACCCCGCGGCTGCGCCTGGCCGTGCTGGCGAGCCTCGCCGCCCTTCTCGCCCCGGTTGCGGCATCGGCGCAATCCGATCTGTTCGAAGCCCGCATGGCCGCGCCCGGCGAACCGGTGACCTTCACGGCGGATGAGGTGGAGTTCGACCAGAACAGCGGCACCGTCACCGCCCGCGGACGGGTGGAGGCCTGGCAGGGCGACCGCGTGCTGCGCGCCGACCGCTTCACCTACAACCGCAACACCGGCGTCGCGACCGCCGAGGGCAATGTGGTCCTGATCGAGCCCGACGGGCAGGTGCTGTTCGCCGACCGCGCGGAGCTGTCGGGAGGCATGCGGGATGCCGCGCTCGAAGGGATCAGGGGCCTGCTCGCGGCCAATGCGCGGGTCGCCGCCGCCGGCGCGCGGCGCACCGATGGCCGCGTCACCGACCTCGCCCGCGTGGTCTATTCGCCCTGCAACCTCTGCATCGAGGATCCGGACCGGCCGCCGCTGTGGCAGCTCCGGGCGCGCATCGCCAGCCTGCACCAGGACGAACAGCGCATCCGCTACCGCGACGCGGCGGTGGAATTCGGCGGCTGGCCCCTGTTCTGGACGCCCTATCTCAGCCACGCGGCCCCGGATGCGCCGCGCGTCACGGGCTTCCTTTCGCCCACCTTCGGCTACACGGAGTTGCTGGGCGGCTTCGTCTCCCAGCCGCTCTACTGGGCGATCGACGAGCAGTCGGATGCGTTGCTGACGGCGCAGCTCTCGACCCTGCAGACGGGCAATCTCGGCCTCGGCTACCGACGCCGCTTCAACAGCGGTGTCGTCACACTCGACGGCTCGCTCGGCAATCTCGAAGGCAACGACGTCGATGTGGAAGGGCTCGGCTGGCACGTCTTCCTGAACGGCAGCTTCGCGCTGGACGAGACCTGGCGCGCCGGCTTCGGGCTCAACCGCACCTCGTCCCGCGATTATCTTCGCGCCTGGCGCTATGGCTCGCCGCAGCTGCTGACCTCCAACGCCTTCCTGGAAGGCTTCTGGGGGATCGAGGGCTATGCGCGCTTCGACTCGCGTCTTTACCAGAGCGTGATCAACCGCAGCGGCACGGGGCAGATCCCCTTCGTGCTGCCCTTCGGCTACGCCGAATGGGTCTTCCCCACCGACCGCGCCGGCGGGCGCTTCAGCCTCGACACCCAGGCCTATGCGCTGTTCCGCGACGCCGGCACCGATTCGCGCCGGGTGGGCACGCGGCTGGGCTACGAATTGCCGATGGTCGGCAGCCAGGGCGAGATCTGGACTCTGCGCGGGCGCGCCGACCTGCTGGCCGGCAACGTGGCCGGGCTGGACCAGCCGCCCTTCAACGGCCCGTCGGGGGCGGATGGCAGCTGGGTGTCGGGCAATGTACGCGCCGCGGTGGATTGGCGCTGGCCGCTGATGCGCCCGGCGGGAGACTGGGGCGCGCAGGTGATCGAACCGCGCGTGCAGGTGGTGACCGGCCCCGCCACCGGACTGCAATCCGCGATCCCGCCGGAAGACAGCCTCGACCTCGAATTCACCGATGCCAACCTTTTCGCGCTGAACCGGTTCCCCGGCCGCGACCGGCAGGAAGGCGGCACGCGGGTGGATGCGGCGCTGCGGAGCGCCTGGCTGTTTCCCAATGGCGGCCAGGTGGAAGGCCTGGTCGGCCGCAGCTTCCGCGCGACGGAAGATGCGCTCTTCCCCGTCGGTTCGGGGCTCGAGAACCGCGCCTCGGACTGGGTGGCGCGGGCGCGGCTGGCGCCGGTGCCGTGGTTCGAGGTGCTCGGCCGGACCCGTCTGGATGGGGAAGGGCTGGAGCCCAATCTGTGGGACGTGTCGGGCACGCTCTTCGCCGGCCGCTTCTCGGTCACGGCGGGCTATCTCGGCAGCGATCCGCCGCCCAATGGCAGCTATCCGAAGCGCGATGAATGGAGCCTGGGCGGCCAATTGCGGCTGACCGACAACTGGCGGATCGGCGGGTTCGGCCGCTATGATTTCTCGCGCGACGAGCCGGTCTCCGTGGCGGCGAGCCTGGCCTATGAGGATGAGTGCCTGGTCTTCGAGACCCTGTTCGCCCGGCGCTGGGCGGAAGACCCCGGGCGCAACACGGAGCTTCCGGGCAGCACCGTTCTCCTGTTCCGCGTCACGCTGAAGACGGTCGGCGATTTCGGCATCCGGGCGATGTAAGGGAAGGGCCGGGATGGGGTCGCACGGTCTTGATCGTCAGTCCGCGCCGGGTCCGGCGCAGCACGACCTTGGCCGCCGCGCGCACGGCCCCCTTCCCTCCGCCGCGCGGCACGCCTAGGAGAAGCACATGCGCTTCCTCGCCCGCGCCCTGCTGCTCGCCGCCACGCTGGTCGGCCCGCTCGTCCCGCTGCCCTCGGCGGCGCAGGAGAGCCGTATCGTCGCCGTGGTCAATGGCGATATCGTCACCAGCGCGGATGTGGACGGGCGGCGGCGGCTGTTCGCCCTCACCTCCGGCCTGCCGGCCTCGCCGCAGGTGCTCGACCGGCTGACGCCGCAGATCACGCGGCTGCTGATCGACGAAAGGCTGCGCCTCCAGGAAGTCCAGCGCCGCCGCGGCGTGGTCTCGGACGAGGATATCGCGGCCGCCATCGCGGACCTCGAACGGCGCAACAACGCGTCGGCCGGGAGCCTCGTGGCAGACCTGCGCGCCGCCGGGGTGCCGCCGCGGGTCCTCTACGACCAGCTGCGCGTGCAGATCGGCTGGAGCCGCCTGGTGCGCGCCCTGCTGGGCCGCCAGGCCACGCCGACCGAGGACGAGATCAACGACTGGATCGCCAACCAGCGGGCCCGAACCGGCCAGCCCGAATACCTCGTCTCCGAGATCTTCATCCCGCTGGATGACCCAGGCGAGGAGGCGGATGTCCGGCGCTTCGTGAACGACGTCGTCGGCCAGCTGCGCGCCGGCAGCCCCTTCCCCATCGTCGCGACCCAGTTCAGTCAAGCGCAGAGCGCGCTGCAGGGCGGCGACATGGGCTGGGTAGGCACGGAGGCGCTCGACCCGGAAGTGGCGCGCGTCGTCACCCAGATGCCCCCCGGCGCGGTCAGCGGCGCCATCCGCGTGCCCGGCGGCTTCCAGATCGTGACACTCCGCCAGCGGCGGGAGGTCGGGCGCGACGAATCGACCATCCTGTCGATGCGCCAGGTCTTCTTCCCCTTCATCTCGGCCCTCAACCCGGACGCGCCGACTCCGCAGCAGATCCAGCAGCTGGAACGCGCCCGCGCGCTCGGGACCACAGCGCGGAGCTGCGAGCAGATGGACGCCGCCGCGCGGACCTCCGGCAGCGACCGCCCCGCCGATCCCGGCCAGGTGCGTGAAGAACAGCTGACCCCGCCGCCGCTGCGCGCCCTGATCGCCTCCCTCCCCCCGGGCCAGGCGAGCCAGCCCATCGTGGCGCCGGACGGCATCGCGGTGATCATGGTGTGCTCCCGCGAACGCCGAAACGAGGCGGAGGTGACGCCCGCCATGGCCCGCGCCCAGATCGTGCGCGAAAGGGCCGAGCTACTGTCCCGCCAGACGCAGCGCGACCTGCGCCGCCGCGCGCAGATCGAGCAGCGCTCCTGACCGAGCCGCCCGATCACCTGCCCACGCTGCGCGAGACGGTCGCGCGGCATGGGCTGGATGCGCGGAAATCGCTCGGCCAGCATTTCCTGCTCGACCCCACCATCTGTGCCCGCATCGCCGCCGCCGCCGGGC
>ERZ1022729.166-NODE-166-length-10418-cov-12.907845_pt1 | contig 10418 bp, 11 predicted proteins | sample MGYA00520880_ERZ1022729 | MGnify/ENA primary metagenome ERZ1022729 (study PRJEB33162, sample SAMN09537598) | freshwater metagenome | isolation source: freshwater | place: Canada:Alberta | collected 2017-07 | study: EMG produced TPA metagenomics assembly of the...
CCGGCCACCGCCGCGGCCCGCTCCGCGATGCGCCGCTCGGCCGCCTCCAGCGCCAGAAGCGCCTGGGATTCGAACTCCGTGCGGTTGAGCGCGGCGTCGATGCGATTGAGGCCCCAGTCGATGGCCCAGGATACGCCGATGCCGCCCGCCGCGCCGATCGCGACGCCGGGGACGCCAGCGATGGCATAGCCGAACACACCGGCGCTCGCGATGACCGAGCCCGCCTCGCTCGCGCGCACCGCCGCCGCGCCAAGCCGCGCCGCCATCGGCCGCATCGAGCGCATGAAGATCATGGCGGTATCGGTCGGATCCCCCGTCACGCCGAACAGCGCATCGCGGGCCGGCAGCCCGGCCAGCGCGGGCGCCATGGGCTGCATCGCCGCGGCCAGATCGAATCGGGGGGCGGCCAGATTCGCGGTGGCCTGCGGTGCCTCGGCCAGATCGGCCGCGGCGGCCTGCACCGCCTGCTGCCACGCCGCCTCGACCAGGGCTGCGACATGGGCAAGATCGCCCAGGATGTTCTCGGCCAGGTCGGGCGGCAGGACGCGGCGGCGGAATTCGTCGCGCATGGGCTGGGAGACCTCCGCCATCAGCCGGTCCGACAAGGCCGTGCCCGGATCGCCATCCGGCGCGGAGGAGGCCATGGCGCGGATCAGGCGGCCGAGCACGCGGTACGAGGTGATGTAGGATTGCACCCAGTCATAGGCCCATGCGCCGAAGGCGGGCACCTGCTCCCGCGCTTCCGCCAGTCGTGCGGCGGCGGCATCGGCCATCAGGCGTTCGGCCATCCCATGAAGCCGCTCGGCTTCCTCGGCCAGCGCGCTTTCGACCCGCGCCAGGCGCGCCGGTTCCACGGCGCGCAGCGTGCACGACCCGCCAGGCTCCACCACCGCCAGCATGGCCGCCCCGGACGCGCGGCTGGCCGGCGGCACGACGGCGAGCGCCGCGGCGCCGAGCAGCACGGCGCCCGCGACGGATGCCGCGAATAGCTGGACGCGGTTCAACAGGGGGGCGCGGCCTCCGCGCTGCTGGACTACACTCTGCCCGGTCGAGGCGGTGGGCATCGCATGCAACAGAACTGGCTGATCGAGTTGGCGGCCGAGGTCGCTGTCATGGGCGCGGCGGTGATGATCGTGCTGGCGGCAATCCGCCTGGGCAGCGTCCAGTACAAGCTGATCGCCCCGCACGATGCCGAAGGCGTGCCCCTGGTCCACTCCCTTGGCTTCGTCAGCGGGCTTGGCGTGGCGGTTGCGATGCTGCTTGCCGCCCCGCACGCGGCGGAATTCCTGCCGCACCGCCTGTTCGCGCGGGAGTCCAGCTGGAACCTCACGCTCATCGAGTTCCTGCGGCTCCACGCGCTGCCTGCGCCCGGCACGCTGCTTGGCGCGCTTGGCGGGCTTGTCGGCACGGGCGGCGGGCCGCTGGTCGGCGCCGCCTGGCTTGCCGCGCTTGCGACCTCGGCGGGGCTGCTGGTCTGCCTCCGCAAGTGGCGTGGGCTCGGGCGCATTCGCGCGATGGCGGGCTTTGCGCTGCTTGCGCTCTGGTCCGCGCTCATTCTGCACTATGCCGTGCACCTGGCGGCCTGGGGGCTGACGCAGCTGAGCTTCTGGGGCTTCCTGCTGGCGCTGGTCGCCTTCCAGCGCTGGCGCCAACGCTCGCCGCTCCGCGCCGCCCATGGCTGAGCGGCCGGCGCGCTTCTTCGCGCGGGGCTTGCGGCGGTGGGGGGGCATTCGGCCTCTGGACATCACTGCACCTGCATGAGTTCCAGGAAGGGACGCGCCGAGAGCAGCGGCGGAACCCCGACGAGCGGATGGGACAGCTTCACCGCGACCAGCAGGACGCAGCCGACGATCACGGCCGTCACGCCCCCCATCGCGTAGTGCAGCCCGTGGTTCGGGCTGCCGAAGAACCATTGGAACACCAGCACGGCGACCGACACGACCAGGATCAGGAACCACAGCAGCGTCGACAAGGTGCGCGACGCGACGGATAGCCGCCCGATGCGCGCTTCCGCCGCCTGCGCCACCCATTGGGCGATGTTCTGCGCGAGCGCCTGCTGCGCCGGCGTTACCGGCTCCGCATCCAGGAAGACGCGCGCAAGCCGCTGGAAGGACGGATCGGAGGCGGTCGAGGGAAGACCCGCCTGCAGCGACGGCCAGTCCGCCGAGACCACGTCACCGGCGTAGTTGCGGATCGCCGCGCGCATGTCATTCCGCAGCCCGTCCTGCGACGGCGCGTTGTAGGAATCGACACTGAGCGCGAGCATGTAGAGCGCCCCCGCTTCCTTCTGCAGCGTCTCGCGCGCGGTTTCGTAGATGTTCCAGGCGCCGACCAGCGTCAGCGCCGCGACGGCGGCGTAGATCTCGACGACGAAGCCGTACTTCACCGACGCCATGAAGGCGTTCTGGGTGAAGTCCTGCTGCGTGAACACGGCGAACATGACATTGCCCAGCCCGATCGCGACCAGGACGGGGATACCGACGGTCAGCAGGGCGGCCACCGGCGTGGGCAGGCCGGCCAGCGACGTTGTCAGCGAGATGTCCATGCCCGCGCGGACCTTCAGTCGGTCGCTTGGCCGTGCTGCGTGTAGTACCAGTGCCCGGCCGTCAGCCCGGCCACCGCACCCACGGCGGCGGCAAAGGATCCGCCATGGATCATCGCCGATCCGAGCACGGCACCGCCGAACATGCCGACACCGAGCGCCAGGGCGTGGTTGGCACCGAAGCCTGGACGCGGCTGGGCCTGGGGCTGGGCCGGGGCGGCGGGCTGCGCCGGGCGGGCGGCCGGCTGCGCGGGCGGCTGCTGCGCGGCGGGCGCGGCGACAGGCGCCGGCGGCCGCGCGGGCTGCTGCTGTGCGAGAGCCGGCGAGACGAGGACCATGCCCACCAGGGCGAGAGTGACGAGACGGCGCATGCGATGTGCTCCCTGACCGGATTCCAGGACGTGATCCGATCGGGGGGATCACGCCGTTGCGTCTGTCTGAGCGACTGATCCACCGCGACGGCGAGCCCGCCCTGCGGATCAGGCGCCAGGCCATGATCGGCGCCGATAGGGGCGCCGAGCATGGTCTAGAGTCTTGTTCGGTCGCGCGATGGCTGCCTTCGACCGTTCCAGTCCGCGGCGATCACGGCCTAGATCTCGATCGCCCGATACCAGCGGCGCGTGCGCAGCAACCTGCCGCTGCGCTTGGGCTGCAGGTCGTTCTCTTCCATGATGCGCTTCACGCGACGCTCCGCTTCCGCCTGCGTCAGGTTGGAACCGGCCCGCGCGCGGTAGAAGGCGACAACCTTGCCGAAATCCTCGCGCGCCACCCGGCCGCGGCGATCCGCCATGGTCTTGAGCAGATGGGAGCTGGACCGCGAGACCTCGCCTTCCAGCGCGATCTCGTCGCCGCCGGCATGGGAACGCAGCACGCCGGACGCTTCGTCGAGCGTGAGCCCGTAGCGCGTGACGCCTTCCTCCAGCAGCTTCCGCTCGGTGTCGCGGTCCAGAAGCCGCCGGCCCTGCAGGTGGAGCTTGACCAGCTCGGCGAACTGCGCGCGGGGTCGGTTATCGTTCATCATGTCGTGGACCCTTCAGCAACAACAACACCCCTGAGCGGAGTCGCGGCCGAAGCCGATGGCGCGATCCGCCGCGAATGGGGCGACTGCATCATTGGCGGAGCGCGGCCGGCGAGGCCGGCCGTGCCAGCGGCGTGCGTTCCGCGGGCGGCGCTTCCTGGGCGCGGGGGCGGGTCTCCTCGCCCTGCAACCGCTGGTTCAGGCGGTCGATCGAACGCAGGATGCGCGCGGCATCGATGCCCACGGGCGCATCGGCGGGAGAGAGGACGAATTTCAGCTTGGGCAGCGGAAAGAGATCGATTTCCACCTTGTCCACCGAGAAGCCGCCGATCTCCCCGGCATCGAGCACGGCGCGCACGACGGCGCGCTGCATCGCCTCGAACGGGCCCGGATTGCGCCTTGCGTGACGCTCAAGCTGGCGTTCGACATAGTCCCTGTCCGCTTCCGTCAGCTCGCGCGCCTGGCCGAAGGTCAGCGACAGGCTCGGGAAGAGGCTGACGCCGCTCTCGATCTCCTTGAGCTTGTAGCCGGCGACGTCCATGAGCCAGGCGAAGTCGTCCCGTGCGCGGGAATGGCGCCGCGCGGTGTCGGATGCGCTGCGCATCATCTGGCTGGCGCTCGGGCCGAAGCCCAGCATGCCGATGGCGCCCGACCAGACCCGCTCGGCCCGCTCGCCGAGGGTGTCGGAGCCGGGCAGATCCTGCAGCGGCACCGTGATGGTCGTGCCGCCGGCGGACGCCGTCGCGGGCGCACGCTGCGCCGAAGCGGGGGACGCGATGGCGAGCGCGCCGGAAACGGCAAGCCCGAAGGCCGCCCTGGCGATGACGGAGCTCATGGCGAGGTCTCCTTTCTGTCTGGCAGGCTTGGGGCGAGGACTAGCGGGAGCGGAGCGTCATGCGGTCGGCGGTGCGCCGCTGCTCCGCACGGTCGGCCGGCGGCAGGGGCAGCAGGCCGGCATTGGTCAGGTAGCCACCCGGGCCGCTGGCCTGCTCGCTCGTCGCCTCGCCCAGCAATTCGCGGATGCCCCGCACCACCCCGACGCCGTGGCGGCTCTGGCTGTGCTGGCGCTTCGCATACAGGTACTGCGTCTGCGACTGGTTGTAGTCGAGCGACATGATGCTGCCCGCGCCCGGCAGCACGCCATCGAGGCTGAGCGGCAGGAGGTTGCCGCCGGAGCGGAGCAGCTGGTCGATCGACATCACCGCGATGGTGCCGGGCGGTGCCGCGAGCAGCGCCGCGACCATGCCGTCGGTCGGCACGGCGGTCACGCGGCCATCCGTGCGCAGCGTGATGCATTTCCCGCGGCGATAGGCGGCCTCGAACAGCAGGCGGATGGGGCGCACTTCCCGGCAGCCGGCCTCGAGAATCAGGTCCTCCATCAGGGCGCGCATGCCGCTGTTGGTGTCCGGCACAAGCACGCGGATCTCGCGACGGGGAAGCGATGGGTCGACATCGGCCCAATGCGTCGCCGTGTTCGGGGAGAAGGTGGTGCCGTCGGTGCGCTCCGCCGCCAGCGCCTCATAGACATGACGGCTGCTGAGCACCGGGGCGATATCGCCGCGCCGGGTCGCCAGCACGATGGCGCCATAGCCCAGCCGGACCTCGACCACGTCGGTGACGCCGTTCGCCTCGCAATGCTCGAAGACGGCGCGCGGCATGCGGCGGCTGACCAGAAGGAAATCGGGCGTTTCCGGGCCGAGGCCGGAGCAGAACCGCTCGAACGCACGCTGGGTGCCGGCGACCTCGAGATGCGGCTGCTGCGCGCCTTCGTAGCGGTCGGCGAAGCCGCCGGCCAGCATGCGCGCCACCGCCTCTGTCGAGGGCGAGCTTGCGATCAGCAACCGGTCCCGCAGCGTCAGGCTTCCCTGCGCATCGGCTGGCGCCGCGGCGAACAGCGTCGCCATCAAGCCGACAATCCCTAAACCAAGCCAGCGCAAGTCAGCCTCCATCCCATACGGCTTGAAGCCAGGCATTCAGTCATCGACGCACCGCCCCGCATCGGCGCGCGGCGCGGGCGAAAGCCGCGCTCATCCGGGCCTCGGGCCGCTCGACGCGATGGCGCGGAGAAGCGTCTCCTGCACCACCTGCTCCACGGCCAGCCTTGCGCGCGCCTGTGCCAGCCAGCCGCCGATCAGGGGCTGCAACCGCGCATCGAGCGTCGCCGCATCGGCCACCGCGGCGCCCAGATTGCCGCGGCGCATATGCTCCTCGATCCTGCGCACGCCGGCATCGACGTCGCTCGGCGGCGGCGGGGATGCGAGGCCGATCGCCGCGAAGCCCGATCGCAGGCCGCTTTCCGCCTGTTCGACCAGGCCGCCGGAACGCGGCGCCCTGGCGACCAGCGTGGGCGCGAGGGCGGCGAAGCGTTCGCGAAGGTCGCCTTCCGTGGCAAGGCCGCGGGCCGCGTGGCTCGCGAGCACTTCCGCAAGCGGCCTGGGCAGGGCGCCCGGTGGCGCGAGAGCGGCCGCGACCTGATACTCCCGCATCCACGGCCGAGCGGTTCCGACCGCCGCCTGCAGATGCAGCATGGCAAGCACGAAGCGGTCCTGCTGCGCCGCCGCCGGCCCAGCTGATTCGACCGCCCGCCGCGCCGCGGCTTCCGAACGGGCGACCGCGGCTTCGAGCCGCGCGGCCTGGTTCTCGAGCAGCGCGAGCCGGGCCGCGATGGCCGCCGCGGGGTCCGCATCCCCCCCATCCGTGCGCGCCGGCGGGGCGAGCACGAGCGTGGCACGGCGCAGCGCGTCGGCTGGGGCGGCCTCGGCCGCCAGCGTCGTATCCGTCGCGGCTGCCGGAACACGGTTCAGCGCGGTACCCGCGGCCTTGCGGTCCGCCGTTGCCATCCAGACCGCCACGACACCCGCGCCGAGCAGCAACGCGCCGATGGGAGCCAGGGGAACGCGGCCGATACGCGGTGCAGACAGCACCCGCCACACCCGCAGCGCGGACGCCGCGATGGCGGCCGAACCGGAGGGCGACGAGCCCCCGGCCGGCTTCGGATCCGCTGAGTCGCGCGGTTTCGCCTCAGGTGACAAGATCGACCCGCCCATCCAGATCCATGATGCCCGTCACGACGGACAGCCTGGGCTGGCGACGTCCGACCTGCGCCGAGAAGGCGCGCAGGACCTCGGCATGGGACGCCGTTTCCGCGGCGCGGGTTTCGACGGCCGCGGCGCCGAGGGCGAGCCGGGCGGCGCCGCAATCGCGATGCGTCAGCGCGACCACGCGCTTGATGTTGTGCAGCTCGGCGGTGATGCCGAGATTGTCCCAGAACGCGCCATGCCAGGACGCAAAACGCTCGTGCACGGCGCCCAAGGGACCGCCAGCGATCACGAACTGGCTGTAGCGGCCGCGCATGTTGTTGGCAGCCATGTAGCCCGAGCTGCCCTCGGTGAAGCGCGGATCGATGCAATTCACCAGCATCGCCTCGTAATCGCCGGTGGCGGCGCGCGCGGCGCGCCCCATCGGCAATGCCGCCAGCGCCCCCACGCCAAAAGCCATGAAGGCACGCCGGGAGGCCCCCGGGCGAGGCTGACAGCACGCGCAGCTTGGCATGTGGAAATCCATCTCTGGGGGCTAAAATGGTGCGCGAAAATGTAACCTACCGTTGACAGCATTATGAAATCAATGTCAAGTACGCATTAGGTTTTTTCTGAATAAGCCGCCCGGAATAGTCGCGATTAAAGAATAATGCGAATTCGCAACATAATGGGTCGCGCTTCAGCGACTTGATACCCCGCAGCGCATGATTGGTTTCGATCCGGAAATCTCAGGGGAGACATGCTTGTTCGCGCAGTGCGATCCCTTCACCCTGCCGGCAAGGCATGCGCGATCTGCGATGCGGCAGCCTCTTGAGCCCATGCCCGACGATCGGCTGGCCGCGCGGATGGTGCGCTGGCGGATGGTGCGCTGATGGACCCCGATCCATGGCGGCCGAGCGAATACACGGCCTTCCTCCTCCACACGCTGGAAACCGAGGTCAGGCACCTGGTTCATGGCACCGTGCTCGAGATCGGCGTCGGGTCCGGCGCCGTGCTCGCCGCGCTCGGGGGGCTCGGTGCCGATAGGCTGGTCGGAACCGACATAGACCACGACGCCTTGACCCAGGCCGCGACATTGCTCAGCGAGGTCGGGCAGGCCGCGGAATTGCTGGTTGGCGATCTCTGGACACCCCTGGCGGGGCGCCGCTTCGACCTCATCGTCGCCAACCCGCCGCAGTTCGCCACCATCGCGCCAGCCTATCCGGGACGTCCGCCGAGCTGGAGCCAGGGCGGCCCGGATGGGCGCAGCGTGATGGATTCGCTGCTGCGCGGATTGGGGCGGCACCTGGCGCCGGGCGGGCACGCCATCCTGGCCCACAACGCCTTCCTCGGGACCGCCGCCACGGCGCAGCTGCTGGCCGAACAGGGTCTAGCGATGCGCCGCGTCGCCTCCGCCCTGATGCCGCTTGCGCCGGAAAAGCGGGCCGTCATGACGCCGGCGGTCCTGGATGGCGCGGGGCCCGACACCGTGCGCCGCCTGGGCAAGTACACCTTCATCGCGGCGGATATCTTGGACATCTCCAGCCATGCCGATGCGGGTGGCTGATCCCTTGCGGTGGCTCGTTCTCCTTCTGCTGTGGGTCGTCGCCATTCCCACGGCGTCGCGCGCGACAGAGGCGACAAGCCCTGCCATCGCGGCGCTGATGGCGGAAGCGCGACGCGACGCGACTGGCGCGACCTGCGAGCGCTTGACGGAGGACGCGCTGGCGCGCGTGCTGTGCCGCGGCAGGATCCGGATCGGCGTCCGCACCAACTACGCGGGCTTCAGCGTTCAAACGCCCGGCGCCGCGGGCCCCAGATGGGACGGCTACGAGATCGACCTGGCGCGCGCCGTGGCCGCGACGCTCGGCGTGGAACTCGACCTGGTGGGCGTCACGCCCGCGACGCGGATCGCGATGCTGCTCGAGGGCCGGGTGGACCTTGTGATGGCCACGATGGGTCATACCTCGCTGCGCGACACGCAGGTGCGCTTCATCCGGCCGCATTACTTCAGCTCGCGCACCGTCATCATCGGCGACCGGCGCATCCGCGTGGAGGATGAGGACGATCTTGCGGGGCGCACGATCTGCGTCACCCTCGGCAACGCAGACACCGCCCGCATCGCCGGCGACGGCGCGCGGCTGCTGATCTTCGACAGCCCCCAGCAGATGCTGGACGCGCTGCGCATGGATATCTGCACGCTGGCCATGCAGGATGATTCCTTCTTCGCGCCAAGTTTCCGCGACTCCCATTTCCAGCTTCGCTTCGAGCCCAAGCTGGTTATCTCGACGCTGCCATGGGGCATGGCGACCGCGCGGCCCGACCGGCTGGCCCTGCTGCTGGATCGGCTGGCTGCCGCCTGGCATGCCGATGGCACCTTCCTGGCCGCGGCGACCCGCCATTCCCTGGTGACCGCCTTCCTCGAAGAACAGCGGCTGCGGTGGCAGGCGCCCGGATGCCTGGATGCCTCGGGCGGGCCGGCTCCCGCCTGTCTCGACGCGCCGACGGACACCGGCCTGCAGCCGACATCCTTCGCGGAGGATGTCGTGGCCTTCGAGCGCTGGTTCAGCGACACCTTCGGGGTCGCCCTGACGCTGCCGATGCTGAAGTCGCAGATCGCGTTCGACTTCTTCCTCCGGGGGGTCGGCATCTCCCTCCTTCTCGTGGTGGGCTCGCTGGTCGCGACGCTTGTCTTCGCGGTGGGCTTCGGCGCGGCGCTGTGCGCCTCCTCCGCCCTATGGCGCGTCCCGACGCAGCTGCTGACCGGGCTTCTGCAATGCTCGCCCTTGGTGCTGCTGCTGTTCTTCGGCTACGCCATGGTCAGCACCGTGACGCCCTATTCGCCGCGGATCGCGCTCGGCCTGTCGATCGTCATGATCGGGTTGTACAATGGCAGCCATGCCGGGCGAGCGATCGCCGACGCGCATGGCGCGCTGCGCGCCGCGTCGCCGGGGGCGGATGCATCGCTGCTGCTGTCGATGCGCGGCGCGTCCGTGCAGATCATGTCCTTCCTCGTCAACGCCACGAAGGGCAGTTCGGTCGCCAGCATGATCGGGGTGCCCGAGCTGCTGAACGCCTTGACCGACATCACCTCCTTCACGAGCGAACGCATCATGACCTATTCGTTCCTCCTCGTGTTCTATTCGGCGCTCGTGCTCCTGGTGGTCTGGGTAACCCGCATCCTGCAGCGCAGGGTGCTGCGATGATCGAGGCGCTTCCCGCCTTCCTGCCCCGTTTCTTCACAGGGCTGGTCGTGAATATCGAGATCGCGGTGCTGTCGCTGCTGATCGGCACGGCGGTTGCCGCGCCGCTGGTGGCCATGCTCGTCTCCGGGCGCCTTCTGGCGGTGCCGGCCTCCATCGTGGTCGCCGTGCTCCGGGCGGCGCCGACCTTCGTGGTGATGTTCTTCCTGCTGAACGCCCTGCCCCGCGATTTCGCGCCCTTCGGGCTGCAGATCGCGGATTGGGGCCTTACCGCCGTCATCCTGTCGCAAGCCGTCTATGTGGCGGCCTATGTGTCGGATAACGGCCTTGTCGCGCTGCGCGCGCTGAGGGGGCGGGACTACGCCAACGCCGTCCTGTTCCTTCCGAACCTCGCCCGCGCCTTCTGCGTGGTCCTGATGTCATCGGGCGTCGCGGCCGCTGTCGGCACGCCGGAGGCGATCTTCATCACCATCCGCGAGGCGGAGCGCATGCCGGATCTGGGGGATCGTGCCGCCCTGTTCCTGATGGTGATGGTGTTCTTCGCCATCGTCCTGCACAGCGCCTTCGCCCTGATCAACATGCTTCGCTTTCGGCTGGTGCGGTGGCTGCAGCAGGCCGCCCCGTGACAAGGGCCGCCG
>ERZ1022729.167-NODE-167-length-10409-cov-6.997875_pt1 | contig 10409 bp, 8 predicted proteins | sample MGYA00520880_ERZ1022729 | MGnify/ENA primary metagenome ERZ1022729 (study PRJEB33162, sample SAMN09537598) | freshwater metagenome | isolation source: freshwater | place: Canada:Alberta | collected 2017-07 | study: EMG produced TPA metagenomics assembly of the...
ACCCTCTTATTTATTTTTTAAGCATTTATACTTATTGCAAAGGTGAGATGCTCCCCCTTGAAACGTTTTAACCCACAGAATTATGACGTTGAATATGGGCGATCGCATCATCATAACCGCCAGGTTTGTCCTGAGCCATCTTTACCGAAGAGATAATTTTTCAAGATCTGGTAACGCCTTCAACTTGCTTATCGTCTAACCATGTCCTATCATTTTCAAATAGAAGATCTCTTTTAGGTAGCAATGACGCTCTAGTATGTCGAAAATTGAAACCAGAACCGAACCAATGGTGCTCAATATGGGGCCCCATCATCCCTCCATGCACGGGGTTTTACGTCTAATTGTCACCCTGGACGGGGAAGATGTCGTTGACTGCGAACCCGTGATTGGCTATCTACATCGAGGGATGGAAAAAATCGCCGAAAATCGCACCAATATCATGTATGTCCCCTATGTCAGTCGTTGGGACTATGCAGAAGGAATGTTTAACGAAGCGATTTCCGTTAATGCCCCCGAAAAATTAGCCGATATCGAAGTTCCCAAACGGGCCCAATACATCCGAGTGATGATGTTGGAATTAAATCGCATTGCCAATCATTTATTATGGCTTGGCCCCTTTATGGCAGATGTGGGCGCGCAAACACCCTTTTTCTATATTTTCCGAGAACGGGAAATGATTTATGACCTCTGGGAAGCCGCTTCGGGAATGCGTTTAATCAACAATAATTATTTTCGTATTGGTGGTGTTGCCGTTGATCTGCCCTATGGCTGGCTGGATAAGTGCGAAGACTTCTGTGATTACTTTTTACCGAAAGTCGATGAATACGAGAAATTAATCACTAATAACCCCATTTTCCGTCGTCGGGTAGAAGGAATTGGCACGATTACCCGTGATGAAGCCATTAATTGGGGTTTATCTGGCCCCATGTTGCGCGGTTCTGGCGTGAAGTGGGATCTCCGCAAAGTCGATCACTACGAATGTTATGACGATTTTGATTGGGATGTGCAGTGGGAAACCGCAGGAGACTGCTATGCCCGCTATTTAGTCCGCATCCGAGAAATGCGAGAATCCGTTAAAATCATTCGTCAGGCGATGAAAGGAATTCCAGGCGGCCCCTACGAAAACCTAGAAGCCAAACGGATGCAAGAGGGTAAAAAATCTGAATGGAATGATTTTCAGTATCAATATATCGCCAAAAAAGTTCCACCGACTTTTAAAATTCCCAAGGGTGAGCATTACGTCCGCGTAGAGAGCGGTAAAGGGGAATTCGGGGTCTTTATCATGGGGAATGATGATGTTTTCCCCTGGCGTTGGAAAATCCGCGCCCCTGACTTTAATAATCTACAAATCCTACCCCACCTGTTGAAGGGAATGAAAGTTGCAGATATTATGGCAATTTTGGGGAGCATTGATATTATCATGGGATCAGTGGATCGGTAGTTCTACGACTAAGATTGAGAAACTTAAAGTATATGTACAAAGGGTGGTTCATCTGCCCTCTTTTTATGGCTTAATAATCTGAGGATGCGATCGCGTTTTTATCTTTAGAGGTGAGAGGCGATCGCTATAATTGTGAGTCGTGATTTTTAGGCAGCATTTGTAACCCCATATATGCTTGAAATATTTCTCAATCAACCTTTCTGATACATATTTATCTCCCCAATATCCACAGCGTTTGAAAGTGTCAAAATCCATTCAATTGAAGAAATTATATCTGTAACTGGAATTGGAACTTGTGCTGTAAATCTACCCTCTTCGATATCTGCCACTACTTCTTCCGTAGCGATATTGCTTGGATTAATGACCGTAATACCAATCTTGTAATCACGGAGAGCTAGTTTTAATGCCTGAGCTGCTCCTCTTAATCCAAACTTAGACGCTGTATTAGCTACCTCGATTGTTGGAGAGTTATCCAATCCTGATAGTGCGCCAATAAATATCGCTCTTGGGTTATCAGATTTAGCAAGATTCTTGGCAAGTTGCTTGGTCAGTTCAATCGGTGCAATCGTATTTACAGCTATCACGAAGCGAGTTTCTTGATCAGAGCTTGTCATAAAGTCATATTGATCGGTAAATGCACCGTTTTCCCAAACTCCCCCCATAAACAAAAGGGCATCTACAGTTGATTCACTAATGCTACTGACAATTGATTTGATTCCTTCTGAAGTGGAAATATCTGCTTGAATCCATTTTCCTGCCATTGGCTGACCTCTAGAAATCGAGAACACAGAATCACCTCTTTGGGTAAAGTGCTGCGCTACGGCTGCACCAATCCCACGACTAGCTCCTACCACAACAATTTTTCTTTTTTCAGATTTCATATCTAACCCTTGAAGTATGCACTTTCTAAGATCTAGCTCAAAGTTTTAACGCAATTATGGTTTAACCATTCTAATGATGACAAAATACCGTAGATTTATACTTTCAGTCAAGTGCGATAGATCGCCTCAATCATCTATCTACTAAAGGGTTTGATGAAGGCGATCGCAATTATTATGAGTCGTGATTTCTAGGCGATCGCTGATTAAAACCATCAAAAAACGCGATCGCTATTCCTGTGAGTCGTGATTTCTAGGCGATCGCTTTAACCATCACGAATAACTTGAGTAAAATCGTCAGACTTCATGACAACGCGAGCAGTCATAAAGTCTTCTCTTTATAAAATAAAGAAATCTCAAATACTTTGCGATTAAGCCATGTTACTGTTCGTATTAACCGATCTTGTTTTAATTTATGCCTGACTTAAAAAATCTAATAGCTCACCCAAGATCCAATCCATTTCCTCTCGCTCCATTAACATAGAGTCAAAGCGATGTTGTGTGTTTCCTCTCCAGATCGCATAATGAATGGTTTTATCGCCATTTGCTGACACAATCTCCTCAATCCCAATACGAGTAATTTCGGAATTATAACCGCGTTCTTGAACGATCCGAATCCCAAATAGATGCCATGCAATCCGAAAGGTTTGGCGATCCATTTCGATTAAGATATTGCCAATCAGCGAATAAACAAACAACAACGCTAATATCAATGATATCAGTCCAACCACAAAGGCAGCAAGTCCTAATGGAATCTGAGAAAGCAAGCCAAAGGTATTAATGTAAGGAAGAATAAATTTGTCTAACCCCCAATAAATGACCCCAGCAAGGACGCCCAAACCCCATGTAAGCTGTCGATGTATTGGGCTAGGAATTTTAAATACGATCCGATCGCTTGTTCGCTTGCAATCAATGCGCGTATCTAAGGGTTTCAGTTTGCGAGTTCCTTTTAATACTCCAGACGCTTTCAGTGTGGCGATGTAATTATTATTTAGTTGATGATTTGGTTGGGTTTCTCTTTCCAATGCTTCCAAAGCAGCACGCGCAGAAATAAAACGATCCTCTGTTGTGGGTTCGATCGCTTGCTCTAGCCAATTTGCAAATTCAGAGGAAACATTAGTACAGTCTCGCACATCGATTTTCATGCGTTTTTGAGGCAGTTCGGCGGGCGAGCGATGGGTGAGTAGAAAAAGTAATGTCGCGCCTAAACCATACAAGTCTGAGGCACAACTCGCCTGTCCGCGAAATTGTTCGGGAGCCATATAGCCATATGTGCCGACAAACGTACTCCCACCCGCAATCGTATTTCGATAAACATCCTGCACCGCGCCAAAATCCACAAGGGAGATCGCACCATTTGTTCGGCAAATCAAATTTTGGGGCTTGATGTCGCGATGGACTACAGGTGGGGTAAGTTCGTGGAGATAACTCAACACGTTCAAGATTTGTTTGGCTATTTCTTTCACCGATGCTTCGGTCATTCGTTCGTCATTTGCCGCGATCTCAGCGAGTGAGTCGCCTTCGATTAATTCTTGTACTAAATAAAACCGCCGATCACTTTTCAGATCGACATGAAAATAATCAAGATATATAGGGATTTGGGGATGATTGAGGCTGGCTAAAACCTTTGCTTCTCGCTCAAACAGGGCGATTACTTTCCACTGACTTGCTTGGCGTAAAGATAATACCTTGATGGCAACCGCTTGATGATTAAGGAGATCTTCAGCCGCATAGGTCGTTGCCATGCCACCGCGCCCTAAAACTGAGGTGATTGTGTAGCGATCGCCTAAGATGTCGCCAATTTTATGGAGTTCTTCTATCATCTTTATAGCTGCCTGCGAAACAAGACTTACTTAAATTTTTAGCACGAACTGACGTTAAATCGCTAATTTCATAAAAGCGATCGCTCTAAAAATATGTCATGAGTGTGATCGCTATTACTGTAAGTCTTGATTTTTGGGGTGATCGCATCAACAATCTATAATCTATCTCGTAAATGCGATCGCTATTATTATGAGTCCTGATTTCTAGGCGATCGCTGATTAAAACCATCAAAAAACGCGATCAGCTTTTTTAAAAGACAGTATGCTAGAGTTGGTTTATCCAAGTTTTACTTCCAGCATCTCGATTTTAATAAAATAATCACTATGACAACCTATAGCGAAATTTTAAATCAAATTGAAACTCTTAACCCCAGTGAACAAAATCGTCTATTTGAAGAACTAAAACAAAAATTTGATTTTTCATTAGATATAAATGAATTTTCTGATCAGGATTTGGCTGACTCTGAATCAGAATGGCAGAATTATATTGAGGGTAATGATTCAGGGAAATCTATTCAAGAGATAGAGTTAGAATTGTTTGGAGAAAAAATTTGAGTAACTGGAACTTGATTATACTCAAACAAGCTGAAAAATATCTAAAAAAACTATCCCCTATTGATCAAAAGCGTATTGTAAAAGCATTAAAATAACTAATAGAAGAGGAAAGATCAAGTGATATTAAACCGCTAAAAGGTCGCCTAGAATGGCGGCTCAGAGTGGGAGATTTTCGCATTTTATATAGAGAAGATAGAGACAATAAAACCTAATGTTGTCACAAAAATCAAATCTCGTGGCGATGCCTATAAATAGCCGAGAAAACTTAATCAAAACGTAGAACCATCTCGTTAATCGCATTAATGTAATGCCAAAATTGTAAAAAGTTTATTTATCAACGGCTTGACCCTCGACTGAGTTATAATGTTTTGTTTGGGAATATCTCTACATCAAGACTTAATCGGAGCGCATAGACAGTGGTTGCCCAACTCAACACTCAACAAGATTACGAATTAAAAACCCAGGAAATTGCGAGAGACTTACTAGCCCAAACCCGTGAAAAGCGATCGCTTTGGGACAAAATCAGCGATTCTGTGAGATTGGATGACAAATTGCTCGATTGGGCGATGGGAAGCCCTGGCTTGCGGATGCAGTTATTTCGTTTTATTGACTGCTTGCCTGCCCTAAAAAGTAATACGGAAATTGCTAATCACCTCCAACAATATTTAGGGGATGAAACCGTTGAATTACCCACTGCCTTAAAAGGGATTTTGAATTTTACCGATCCCCATACTCCCCCCGCCCAAATCGCCGCCGCAACCATTAGTAAAGCGACGGAAACCTTAGCGTTTAAATATATTTCGGGGGAAACGATCGCCCAGGTCACAAAAGCCGTAGAACGCCTCAGAAAAGAGAAAATGGGTTTTACGATTGACCTGTTGGGGGAAGCGGTCATTACGGAAACTGAAGCCGAGGGATATTGGCAGAGTTATCTGGATTTAATGGAGCAATTGTCCCAGGAAGCCGCAAAATGGTCAACGGTTGCCCAAATTGATGAAGCAGACGGTGAAAAGGTTCCTAAAGTTCAGGTTTCTGTTAAATTAACGGCGTTTTATTCCCAATTTGATTCCTTTGATCCAGAGGGCAGTAAGCTCAAAGTCTGCGATCGCATTCGGACTCTATTACGTCGAGCCAAGGAATTAGGGGTTGCGGTTCACTTTGATATGGAACAATATGCCTATAAAGATTTGATTTTAAATATTCTCAAAGAATTACTGATAGAAGAAGAATTTCGTCCCCGTACTGATATTGGCATCACTTTACAGGCTTATTTGAAAGATTCTGAGCAGGATCTCAAGAATTTGATTGAATGGGGCAAACATCGTGGTTATCCCGTCACCGTGCGTCTGGTCAAAGGAGCCTATTGGGATCAGGAAACCATTAAATCTCAGCAAAATCACTGGCCGATTCCCGTTTATCTGGAAAAAACTGCAACGGATGCCAATTATGAACGCATGACCTATTTGTTATTGGAAAATCATGAATATCTCTATGCGGCGATCGGGAGTCATAATGTGCGTTCCCAAGCCCTAGCCTGTGCGATCGCGGAAACCCTGCAAATTCCCAAACGCCGTTTTGAAATGCAAGTGCTGTATGGCATGGGGGATCAACTCGCCAAAGCTCTGGTGAAGCGGGGTCATCGGGTTCGGGTCTATGCACCCTACGGAAAACTTTTACCAGGAATGTCCTATTTAATTCGTCGTTTATTGGAAAATACTGCCAATAGTTCCTTTTTACGCAAGAATTTAGAAGGCGTTTCCATCGATGATCTCATTGCACCCCCAAAAGTCCTCGGTCACGATAGCTTGCCCACCAAAGGCTATCCCAATTCGCCCGACACGGATTATTCCAACGTCGTCCTACGGGATAAAGCAATGCAAGCTTTAGTAGAAGTTAAAAATTCCCTCGGAAAAACCTATTTACCCCTGATTAATGGGGAATATGTCGAAACAGAAGTGTTAATTGATTCGGTTAATCCCTCCCGTCCCCAGGAATTGATCGGCAAAATTGGTTTAATTAATCTAGATCAAGCGGATCTGGCCTTAGAAGCGGCAAAAAATGCCTTTCCTGCCTGGAAGAAAACCCCTGTACGGGAAAGAGCGGATATCCTCCGTAAAGCGGCAGAAATCATGGAAACTCGTCGCCATGAACTGAATGCTTGGATTTGCTTAGAAGTCGGTAAAATTATTCCCCAAGCTGATGCAGAAGTCTCGGAAGCGATCGATTTTTGTCGTTACTATGCTGATGAAATGGAGCGGTTGGATCAGGGTCATAATTACGATATTGCGGGGGAAACCAATCGGTATATTTATCAACCACGCGGTTTAGCCCTGGTGATTTCTCCTTGGAACTTTCCCTTTGCGATCGCGGTAGGAATGACCGTCGCGGCTTTGGTAACAGGCAATTGTACTTTATTGAAACCTGCGGAAACCTCAACGGTGATTGCGGCCAAAATTGCGGAAATCTTAATCGAAGCAGGTATTCCTAACGGGGTGTTCCAATACGTTCCTGGCAAAGGTTCAGTGGTCGGTTCCCACATGGTCAATCATCCTGATGTCCATCTCATCGCCTTCACAGGATCGCGGGAAGTGGGTTGTCGGATCTATGCAGATGCGGCGGTGTTGCAACCTGGCCAAAAGCATCTCAAACGAGTCATTGCAGAGATGGGCGGTAAAAATGCCATGATCGTCGATGAAAGTGCCGATCTCGATCAAGCCGTTGCTAGTGCAGTCTATTCTGCCTTTGGTTATACGGGGCAAAAGTGTTCCGCCTGTTCCCGTGTGATCGTGCTTGAGCCTGTGTATGATGCCTTTGTGGAACGGTTTGTAGAAGCGACCCGTTCCTTGAATGTTGGCCCCACAGATGATCCGAGTACCCAGGTCGGCCCTGTGATTGATGCCACTTCCCAAAAACGCATTAAGGACTATATTGCTAAGGGGAAATTAGAGTCAGAAATTGCCCTAGAAGGTGAGATTAATTTGGATGGATATTTTGTTAGTCCCACCATTTTTAAGAATGTTTCTCCCCACGATATTATTGCCCAAGAAGAGATTTTTGGCCCAGTTGTTGCGGTGATTAAAGTAACCGATTTTGATGAAGCTTTAACCGTTGCCAATGGTACGGATTATGCCCTAACAGGCGGTCTTTTTTCCCGTACTCCTGAGCATATTGAGCGAGCGGCCCGTGAGTTTGAAGTCGGTAATCTCTATATTAATCGCACCATTACAGGCGCGATCGTTTCTCGTCAACCCTTTGGCGGCTTTAAGTTATCGGGAGTTGGTTCCAAGGCAGGCGGCCCTGATTATTTGTTGCAATTCCTAGAGCCGCGTCATGTGACGGAAAATATTCAACGTCAAGGTTTTGCACCGATTGAAGGAGCAGATCAATAGATTATAATGAGGGAGTTAGCAATAATTCCCTCTTTTTAAATTTTGCATTTAGGAGTATCGGGCAATGACGACTAAACAATATCTAAAAGAATTTGAAGATTTTCTCACACAGCAAGAATATGAAAATAATAATTCTCTAACCAGTGACTATGAGACAGAGCAACGAGAATGGCTTGCTAAAATTGATGAATTTTATAACCTAATTCAAGAGTTTATTGGTGATTATCTTGAGCAAGGTAAAATAACTCAAGAGTGGAAAAATATTCAACTACAAGAGGATCACTTTGGAGAATATGAAGTTCAACAATTGATGTTAAAAATTGGTAAAAAAAGGTTGATTTTTAAGCCTATTGGCCGATTTTTGATTGGCTTTAATCGAGGGCGAATTGATTTATCTTCAGATGTCGGAACTGTTCGCTTTGTTCTTCTACCAGAGGATTTAGAGTCTCCACAAATTACGGATTTTAATCATTCTTTTAATCCTTCTAATGCTAAATGGTGTTGGAAAATAGCGACCTCTCCTCCTAAAGTGAGTTATTTAGAACTTACGGAACAAAGTTTTTTTGAAGCTTTAATGGAAGTTGTCAATGCCTAAACGAGTTTCATTATCGGGTCAAAATTTATCACTGTCGGATATTAAAGACTATTATGATGACAGTAAACGTGCTTTAACTCATTATTTTAGTCATCCTAATGTTGGTTACGATTATTGGTTTATAAATGATAGGTTTTTAGATTATAGTATCAATGAAATTGAGCAAGAATTGCAAGCCAGGTTAGATGAGCTAGATAGATTGACCTCGTTCTCTATTTTATCTTCGCTAGAGGCTTCTTTTCGCATGGATTATTTAATAAGGTGTAATCAAAAAAAGAAAGATACTTTGTCTAGAAAAATGAGAGAAATTTATCAAGTCAAAGGGAGTCGTGCATCTTTAGAAGATGATATTTTAATGCTGTGGAAGGAAGTGTATCCAGAATATAAAATTTTTATTTCAGAGGTGATTACGGCGTTTAAATATCGGCATTGGTTGGCTCATGGTCGTTATTGGGAGCCTAAGTTAGGTCGGATTTATGATTATTATTCGTTGTATGATTTAGCCTATTCGATGGAACATTTATTGACTTCTCTAAACTGAAAATAAGCTCGTAGAGGAAACAGCTTTGAATTTAGGGAGAGTTTTGGTTAGTACGTCAGCGTTTTGGTTAAACCGAGAAGCCTAGTATCGTTTTTAGTTAACTAATCAGAAAACTCAGGATCATGTGAATACGCGATTTGATTCCTAAGTTTATAATGAGGGGAGTTAGCAATAATTCCCTCTTAAATAGAATGAGTCCTCTAACGATTAAGCTTGATCCTTTAACTTTATCGGATGAGCAGTTTTATCAACTGTGTCAGAATAATCGTGACCTACGTTTTGAGAGAACTTGCCGAGGAGATTTGGTGATTATGCCACCTACGGGCGGAGAAACAGGGAACCGAAATTTAGAAATTGCCTATCAATTACAAGCCTGGAGTCGGAGTAATAAGCTTGGCATTGCTTTTGATTCTTCGACGGGGTTTAAGTTGCCCAATGGTTCGGATAAATCGCCTGATGCGGCTTGGATTCTTTTGGAGAAATGGAATCGTTTAACGTTAAAACAGCAACAAGGTTTTCTGCCGCTTTGTCCTGATTTTGTGATTGAATTACGCTCGAAAAGTGATGATTTGAAGTCATTACAGGAAAAGATGCAGGAATATTTAGAGAATGGGAATGAGTTAGGTTGGTTAATTAATCGTCAAGACCGACAAGTTGAGATTTATCGTCAGGGTCGAGCGGTGGAGGTTTTGGAGAATCCTTATAGTTTATCGGGAGAGGATATATTACCGAGTTTTGTTTTAGATTTAGTGCCGATTTGGTAGGTTTAAATCGCGTCTAACCTGAAGACAGGCAATAATGGCATCTTGAATATTGGCCAAAGCTTGGTCTTTGGTTTCTCCCTGACTGACACAACCAAAAATACTGGGGCATTTTACAATCCAAACGCCGTCTTCATCTAGAAACAGATAAATCGTTTACAATGAAGAAGCTGTTTTTTTTGTCCATTTTCTTTGTTATGCCATTTAACCCCTGGGACATCCCCCACCATAACAACTCATTTGATCGCCGCCTGATAGATGATTGTCTAAAACAACAGAAGCTACATGAACGATTTGTTTCTCCAAGTTTTATTGCCGATCTTAAGAACTTAGAACGAACTTTGGCCATCCCAAAAGACTTAGCTGACATCAAAAGACTTCATCAGCCGAAATTAGAAGCGATAGATGAGATTCATAATATTATAG
>ERZ1022729.168-NODE-168-length-10388-cov-14.164618_pt1 | contig 10388 bp, 11 predicted proteins | sample MGYA00520880_ERZ1022729 | MGnify/ENA primary metagenome ERZ1022729 (study PRJEB33162, sample SAMN09537598) | freshwater metagenome | isolation source: freshwater | place: Canada:Alberta | collected 2017-07 | study: EMG produced TPA metagenomics assembly of the...
ATCGCGGGTCGCGCGGGTCGGAGAGGCGATGGCGAGCGCCTTGAGGCTGCCGTTGCAGACCAGCGGCATCGCCATGGATCAGTCTGCCCAGCCGAGGCTGGTCGAGATCGTCGCCGCGGCCTGCAGGACCGCGTCACGCACGGCACGGTGCTGCGCCTCCGGCGCTTCTGCGACCGGTGCGGACAGGTTGATCGCGGCAACGACGCGACCGGCAGCGTCGCGTAACGGCGCAGCGACCGAGGCGATGCCGGCCTCGAATTCCCCACGATGGACGACAAGGCCGCGCGCGCGGTCCGCGCGCGCCTGCCGCATGATCTGCGCCAGAGTGATTCCTTTCGGCAGAGCGTCCCGGTAGAGCGCATCGAGCGCCATGGTGTCCGCCGCCGCAAGCAGGACGCGGCCCATCGCGGTCGCATGCGCCGGCAGGCGTGAGCCGACATGGACGATCGAAGATCGCCCTTGTCGTGCCGGCACCCGCAGCAGATAGACGACCTCCTGGCGTTCCAGCACGCCAAGATGGGCGGACCAGCCGGTGGCGTCCCGCAATGCCTCGAGCACCGGGATCGCCACCTGCACCACGTCGCGCGCCGGCAGGATGCCATGCCCGAGGCGCAGCAGCGCGGGACCGAGCGTGTAGCAGCCGCTGGCCGGATCGTGCAGCAGGAAGCCGAGCTCGGTCAGCGTGTAAACCACGCGGAAGACGGCGGAGCGCGTGATGCCGAGCGAGGACGCGATCTCTGCCTGGGTCAGGCGCGGGGTCGTGGCGGTGAAGCAGCCGAGCACCTGGATGCCCCGAGCCAGGCCGGGAACAAGGTACCGGTCATGGAGGTCAGGAGTTTTGCCCATGAAACGCAATCTAGGTCTGGCGCCCATGCTGACGCTATGGGAATCGACAACAGGATCAGGAGACGCGCCATGAACGTCATGACTCGCCCCGCCGGCACGCTGGCTTCGGCGATGCGCCGCCATGTGGTGCGCCACGTGGATAAGAGCTTCGACTGGGATGCCTTCCCGTCCAACCGCGGCTATCCGGAGCTGGCGCGTGCGCAGATGCGCTATGTCGGCGCCGGCGGCAGCCCGAAGGTCGGCGAGCCCGGCACCCTGCCGCCGGAGCACTTCACGCTCAGCCTGATCCACAAGCCGGTCGGCAACTACGCCGCCTGCCACGCGCATGAGATCGAGGAGAGCTTCCTGGTCATCGCCGGCGTGCTGGTGGTCGGCTGGGAACGCGATGGCGAGGTCTGTGAGGTCAAGCTTGGCCCGAAGGACATGATCCTGAATGCGCGCGACATCGGCCACGGCTTCCGCAACGATGGGATCGAACCGGTGCTGATGTCCATCAGCGTCGATGTCGGCAAGCCGTTGCCGCCGCGCTATCTGTACCATCCGAAGACGGGCACCGATCCTGTCCTGGCGCGCAGCTTCGGCGCAGCACCGGGCAAGACCATTCCCTTCGACGCGGCGGGCGAACATCCGCTGCAGGTGGCGATGGCGAGGAACGTCATTCGTCATGCCGAACAGGCGCCGATCCGGGAAGCGGCCGGCTTCCAGCGCCGCGTCTATGTCGGCGCGGGGGGCATCGAATCCGAGACCTGCCGCAAGGAGATGTATGCGGTTCCAGCCGGTGTCGGCGTGCAGCCTTATGCCCGCGATGTCGAGGATGCGCTGATGGTGCTGGAAGGCAGCCTGATCGTCGGGTGGGAGGAGAATGGCGAGACGGTCGAGATGGAACTCGGCCCGCGCGACCTCGTCTTCAACCCAGCGGGCCGGCCGCATTGGTTCCGGAATGCCGGCGTGGGGCCGTGCACGGCCTGGGTCGTGGTGGGCGATGCCGGGGCCGAGCGGGTGAGGTTCGTGGGCCGCTGAGGCGCTTCCCGCCTTCGCCCTATACGCCTTCCCATTCCAGCATCGCGTACTGGAACCAGTCGCCGCGCGCATCGTAGATCGTGACCGATGCGCCGCCGCCCGCGCGGCCCGTGAATCGCTCCCGCGAGTCCGGGTCGAATCCCGCGAAGGCGATGTCGCCTTCCAGGCGGAAGGCGATCGCGCCGTCGGGCAGCACGATCCGGCCAGGCTCGGATCGCACCACGATGCCGCTTTCGACATCGAGGAAGCCGTCGTGGCGCGCGACCACGGGGAAGCTCTCGCCGGTCCCCATCGCATGGATCACGCGCGGGCAGGCGCCGGACCGGAGGCGATGCGCTTCCACCGCCACGATCCGGCGCAACTCCGGGCGCATCAGGCGTGCCCGCGGCCGCTATTGTCCGTCGCGACGACCTGGCGTCGCGTGGTGCCGTCGATGCCGCCAGCGATCGCCCATTCGGCGAACAGCTCAGGCTTGCGGGTCCATTCCTGCGCGACCCAGGCCTCGGTGCAGTAGTCGTCGTCCGCGTAGTACTCCAGCGGCGGTCCGAGCGGGTTGTGGAAGTACCAGAAATAGGCCGAGGAGATGGGGTGCCGCCCTGGCCCGATCTCTGTTCTCCATCCCTTCTGCGCCATCGCGATGCCGCCGCCGATCACCTCATGCACATCCGTGAGGGTGAAGGCGACATGGTTCACGCCGGGCTTTCCGGGGCGGTTGAGGATAAAGAGGTTGTGATGCTCCCCGCGCTGCCGGCAGCGCAGGAAGACGCCATGGCCGGGATATTCGTCGCTGACGATGAAGCCCATCGCTTCGGTGTAGAAGGCGCGCATCGCGGCGAAATCCGCCGCGAACAGGACGATGTGCCCGAGCTTGATCGGATGCGCGCGATCATGGACCGGGGACCGCCGGTCGATCCGCGCGGGATGGCCCGGCGCGTTCACCGGCGTCGGCACCGCCGCCACATGGCGGCGCCGCGAGACGCGGAAGCCGTGGTGCAGCCCGTTCGGATCGACCGCACGCGGCTGGCCATCCGGGCCCGGCCGCAGAACCCCGGCCGCGCCCAACCGCGCCAGTGCCGCCGCCATCCCCTCCGCGTCGGTGGCGCCCCAGATCACCTCGCGCAGCGTGTTGCCGGGCTCGATGGCCGGCGGCAAGTCTGGCGCATCCTGCGGCCGGACGATCACCTCGCCGCCGTCGCGCGTCTCATAGACCAGGCGATCGGCATCGGCATGGAGCTTGACGAGGCCCCAATCCTCCAGGAAGCGCTGGGCTTCCGCCATGTCGGACACGCCGAAGACGACCGCGTCCACGCCCGAGAACGGCATCTCCTTCCCCTCCCTGCTCATTCGGCGGTGATTCCCCTGGCGCGGATCACCTCGGCCCACAAGGACGTCTCGCGCCGCAGGCGCGCGGCGAAGACATCCGGCGGCTCGCACAGGACATCCAGGCCCTGCGCGGCAAGGCTGCGCGCGTTGTCCGGCGCTCGCAGCACTGTCTCCGTCATCTCGGTGATGGCGCGGATGGTCGTGGCGGGCGTGGCCTTCGGCACCAGCAGCCCGTACCAGGAGGTGACGTCGATATCGAAGCCGGCCTCGGCCAGCGTCGGCACTTCCGGCAGTTGCGCGACACGCTGCGCGGTCGTGACCGCGATGGCCTGCAGGCGCCGCTCTCGCACGCCTTCCAGCACGACCGGCAGGTTGGAGGACAGAAGCTGGATCCGCCCGCCGAGCAGGTCGGTCAGCGCCTGCGTTGTCCCGCGATAGGGCACGTGCAGCAGCTCGATCCCGGCCTTGGAGCGCAGCAATTCCATTTGCAGATGCAATTGGCTGCCGACGCCGGATGAACCGTAGGAGATGGAATCCGGTCGGGCCTTCGCCATCGCCACCAGATCAGCGACACTGCGGATCGGGGAGCCGGCGGCGGCGACGATCACGTTCGGCGTCGTCGCCATCATCGACACGGGGGCGAAGTCGCGTTCCACGTCGTAGGGCAGGTTGCGTACGATGGTCGGGCTGATGGTGAGGTTGCCGGCGGGGATCACCAGCATCGTCGCGCCGTCGGGTATCGCCCGGCGCACCAGGTCGATGCCGATCGTGCCGCCGCCGCCCGTGCGGTTGTCGACCTGCGCCGCGACACCACTGCGCTGCGTGAAGCCCTGCGCGAGGATGCGGGCCAGCACATCGATCGGACCACCCGGCGTGAAGGGCGCGACAAGCGTGAGAGGCCTCGGCGGGAAGCCTTGCGGCGCCTGGGCGGCAGCCGGCGAGGCGAGGATCGCGGCGCCCGCGCCGAGCAGCGCCCGGCGTGTTGTCTCAAGCATCTTCGCTGACCTTCACCGTCCAGGAATCGTAGCCATAGACCCAGTCCGCATTGCCGCCCGCCCGTAGCCAGGCATTCTCGCGCGAGCCCAGCTGGATCTTCGCGGTGCGTTCCTGCCGCGCGGCCTGATAGGCCGCGAAGGCGGCTTCGGCGGTCGTCGTGGCGGCCATGCAGCGGCCAAGCACCACCGCATCCTCCGAGGCCTGGCACGCGCCCTGGGCCATGAAGGGCAGCATCGGATGCGCGGCGTCACCCAGCAGCGTCACCCGCCCCTTCGACCAGAACGGAAGCGGATCGCGTTCCCACAGAGCGGTCTTCAGCACCTCGTCGCAGGCATCGAGCAGCGCGCGCGCTTCCGGGTGGTAGTCGGCATAGAGGCTCCGCAGTTCTGTCACCGAACCTGGCTGCGTCCAGCTTTCGTGCCGCCAGCTATCCTGCCCGACGGTCGCGAAGATGAAGATGTCGCGGCCCAGGTTGAGGGGAAAGGTGACGATCTGGCTCTGCGGGTTCGGGCCCCACCATTTGGTGAAGCTGTCCAGATTGGGCTGGCCCGCAAGCCGTTCCGCCGGCACGACCGCGCGGAAGGCGACGACGCCGGTGAAGCGCGGCGATTCCGCGCCGTGCAGCGCGCCGCGCACGACGGAATGGATCCCGTCCGCGCCGACCAGCGCGTCCACGCGCGCCTGCGGCCCCTGCGCGAAGCGGATGGTGACGCCGGTCGCGTCCTGATCGATCTCCTCGGCCTTGTGGCCCAGGCGGATCGTGCCGTCCGGCAGCGCATTCTCCAATGCGGCGAGCAGGTCGGCGCGGTGCATGGTGAGCTGCGGCGCGCCGTATTTCCGCTCCGCCTCCTCGGCCATCGGCAGGCGTGAGGTCTCCTCGCCTGTATCCCACATGCGGCTGATGCGGAATTGCGGGCGCGCGGCGGTGGCGCGCAGCGCCGGGCCAAGGCCCAGCCCATCCAGCGCGCGCACGGCGTTGGGCGTCAGGTTGATGTCCGCGCCGACGCGGCCGAAGCGCTGCGCCTGTTCGAAGACCCTGACCTCATGGCCTGCCCGATGCAGCGCGAGGGCCGCGGCGAGGCCGCCGATGCCCCCGCCCAGAATGCCGATGGTGCTCATGCCTTGCCGGCTTCCCTCAGTGCCATCAGTTGCTGCCGTGCTTCCTTGGCCAGGTAGCGCCGCAGCCGGATCAGCCCGGCATCGTGCTGGTAGAGCATCTCGTGCTTTTCCAGTCCCAGCCCACAGCCATCCATCATCTCGCGGTCCTGTTCCAAGACATGCCAGTGCCGCGGTTCCAGCTTCGTGCGGTAGAGAAAGCGCCAGACATCGCGCTGCCAGCCTTGCACTCGGCGGACCCGGAAGAAGAAGCAGGCGGAGTTGGTCTCGTCGATCGGCGTGATGACGGAAATGATTCCGAAGTTTCCGCCAGGCCCGCCGGTCCTGGGATAGGGAATCTCCAGCCGGACATGCAGCGCGCCATCGTCGAGGAATTCCGACCAGTCGAAATTCACGTCGCGCTGGCCGGCCTTCTCGAAGACGAAGCCCTTGGGCGTGTCGCGCGTCACGAAGACGGCCTGCGTGTCGCCCTGGTACATGGTGTGGGAATTCGCATGCAGGAACGTGCCGTGCATCGGATCCATCAGATTGTCGTAGATGTAGCGCCAGGACGCGTTCCAGTCGGCGTAGCAGCAGAAGCTGGACCATGCGCCGCCGGCGATCTGTTCGGGCGGGTTGAAGGGCGCGGGTTCCGCGTGCAGCCCATCGCCGAACCAGACCCAGATGGCATCGGCCTGTTCGATGGCGGGGAAGGTCTTCACCGCCTTGCGGCCTTCCAGCGGGCAGCCCGGCTGGCCGGGCACGGCCAGCACGGTGCCGTCGGGGCCGACCTCCACACCATGATAGGCGCAGCGCAGTCGATCGCCCTCATTCATGCCCTTCGATAGCGGAACCGCGCGGTGCGGGCAGCGATCCGCCTGCACATGGATGGTCCCCTGCGAGTCCCGCCAGAGAACGATCTTCTCGCCGAGCCGCTTGAGACCCAGGGGCCGCCCGCCCGCTTCGACGAAGCGCCCGGGCAGGACCGGATACCAGCGATTCCGCAGGCCGGTTGCGAGATAGGCCTGCACCTCCTGATCCGTCGGGGTGGCGAGGCCGCCGGCTGGCCGGTCGATGACGCTGCTCATGTCACGCCGCCAATTCGCGCATCAGCGCGGTGAAGCCGTCTTCGGTCCAGGTGCCGCCATCGCGCGGCCGCACGCGGGATGCGTTCAGCGCCGCGACCAGGGCGGGAAGCTCGTGATGCCCATGGCCGAAGGCCTGCTCGATTGCCCCGGCCAGGGCCATTTCCCAATCCGTCGGCGCGCGATCCCGCGCCTGGTGCGGATCGAGATGCGGGAAGCTGTAGGTCGCCATGGCTGCCTCCTATCGCTCACGTCTACGGGTCATGCGCGCCGCCTGGCATGTCTGCGGCGATCTCTCGCATCAGATATCAAGCACCAGCCGCGCGCCCTTGGCGCGCGATACGCAGGTCATCATCGCCGCATTGGCCGCGCGTTCGGACGCGGAGAGGATCGAATCGCGATGCTCCACTTCGCCTTCCAGCACCCGGCATTCGCAGGTGCCGCAGACCCCCTGCTCGCAGGACGATGGCAGGTCGAGACCCGCCCCCCGCAGCGCCGACAGCACGCTGGTGCCGGCTTCCACGCGAAGGGTGCGGGCGGACCGCGCACAGACCACATCGAAGGCGCCCGCGCCTTCACTGTCAGGCCGGGCCTTCGGCGCGAACCATTCGAAGCGGAGACTGCCATCCGGCCAATGCGCGGCGGCGGCTTCCACCGCCGTCATCAATGGCTCCGGCCCGCAGCAATACAGCAGGGTCCCGGGCTGCGCGGCGGCGAGCGCCGCTGCGACATCAAGCCGCGTGCCCTCGGCGGAACAATGCAGGCTGACCTGGCACAGGCCGCGCGCCGCGTCCAGGAAAGGGGCGTCCTCGGCCCGCTTCGCGCAGAACAGAAGCGCCGCCTGCGCGCCCATGCGCTGCGTCGCGCGCAGCATCGGCAGGATCGGGGTGATGCCGATGCCGCCCGCGATGAAAAGGTAGGAGGGCGAAGGAACCAGCGGGAAGCTGTTGCGCGGGCCTTCCGCCTCCACCATCGCGCCCGGGCGCAGCGCCTTGTGGATGAGGCCGGAGACGACCCCGCCCGGAACCTCGCGCACCGCGATGCGCCAAGCCGAATGATCGTCCGGATCGCCGCAGAGCGAGTACTGTCGCACCGGCGCGGCCGGCAGGTGCAGGTCGATATGCGCCCCCGCCTCCCATGGCGGCAGCGCGGCGCCATCGGGCGCGACGAGATCGACCGAGACGACCCCCGGCGCTTCCCAGGCCATGCGCTTCACGCGCAGGGGGCGGCGACCGCTCATCGCACCGAACCCGCGGCACCCGCCGGCGGGCCGGCGAAGCTTTCGGCGAAGGGGCCGATGGCGATCATGTCCAGCTCGATCATGGACGGCCCCGGCGTGGCCAGCGCGGCGTCCAGCGCGGCGGGGAATGCGTCCACCGTCGTGATGCGACGATGCGGCATCCCCATGGCCTCGCAGATCAGCCCGAAATCCGGCGTGAGGATCGAGGCGTAATGCTGCCGCCCGCCATATTGGGCGTCCTGGATGTTGCGAATCACGCCATAGCCGCGGTCGTTCATCAGCACGAAGACGGCCTCGGTCGTGCTCTCCACCGCGGTGGCCAACTCACCCAGCGACAACTGCGCCGCGCCGTCGCCGACCAGCGTGATGGCCTTGCCCGCGCCGGCCAGCCCCGCGCCGATGCCCATCGCGATGCCCTGGCCGATCCCGCCGCCCAGGGCATGCACGCCAAGATGCGGCGCGGCGAGCTTCACATAGCGATTGCCGAAGGTGGAGTTGGAGATCGTGACATCGCGCACCCAGGGCCGGCGCCCCTGTTCCACACGCGTGGAGATCGCGGCGGCCACAGCGGCATAGGGGCCGAGCATCGCGCGCAGCGCCGCCTCTCCCGCCTGCCGCGCCGTGCCGATGGAATCGAGAAAGGCGGCATCGGTCGCCAGCCGGGCCGGCAACCGCGCCAGCAGGCCTTCGAGCACCAGGCGGGCGTCGCCGGCGACAAAGATCTCCACCGGATAGTTCCGGCCTGCCTGTGTCGCATCCGCGTCGGCCTGCGCCAGGCGCGGCAGCTTCATCGCGTTGTTGCGCGTCTCGTTGCCGCGAAGCCGGGAGCCGACCACGAGCATCAGATCCGCACGGTCGTAGATCGCCTGCGCGGCCGGCGTCATGTTGAAGGCGCCGAGGCTCCAGCGATGGCCCTCCGGCACCACGGCGCGGCCATTGGTGCTGGTCACCGCGCCGATCCCGCGTTCGACCAGCGCGGTCGCGGCCTCCGCCGCCCCGCGCGCCCCGCCGCCGAGCCACAGCATCGGGCGTTGCGCCCGCAGGATCATCGCCGCCAGATCATCCAGCTGTGCGGCATCCGGCACCACCGCCTGGACCGCGATGCGCGCCGGCGTGGCGCGGCGCCGCGCCTTCAGGCGCTGGACATCGACGGGGATCTCGAGCGAGACCGGGCCTGCCGGCGCCGAGAGCGCCGCCTGCGCCGCGGCCAGCAGCGCGTCCACCGCGTTGTGCGGTTCCCAGGCGCGGATCACCTGCTTGCTGACCGCCTTCAGCATATCGGGCTGGCGCGGCACATCGTGGATGGCGGCGCGATCGCGGTCCATGAAGGGGCGGTCGATCTGGCTGGTGATGTGCAGCACCGGGCTGCCCGCCGTCAGCGCTTCCACCTGCGCGCCGGCCGCATTGCCCGCCGCCGTGCCGGTGGAGGTGAAGCAGACGCCGAGCGAGCGTGTCACGCGCGCATGGGCATCGGCCATGTTCATCGCCCCGGCCTCGCCGCGCGCGGGGATGAAGCGGATGCGCCCCTGGCGCGCGATGGCATCCAGGATCGGCATGTTGTGGATCGAGATCACGCCGAAGGCGTGCGTGACGCCGAGATCCGCCAACGCGCTGGCGATCAGGTCGCCGACCGGCTGTTCCAGATCCGTGTCCGTGAGGGCGTCCATCGGCCTACCCCTAGATGTGCCGTGAGACGCCGCCGGATATCTCCAGGCTGGCGCCGGTGACATAGCTCGCCGCCGGCGAGCCGAGGAACAGGATGGCGCGGGCGGCCTCCGCCGGCTGCCCGAGCCTGCCCAGCGGAATCCCCTTCTCTCGCGCAAGCCGCGCGAACCAGGCCTCGCGCGTTTCGCTTGTGTCGGCGCGCGCTTCGAAGCGGCGCTGCCACTGGCCGGAATCGACGAGGCCGAGCAGGATGGAATTCACGCGGATGCGCGGTGCGAATTCGGCGGCGAGGGATTTCAGCAGGCTCTGCACGCCGGCGCGCGCGGCGGAGGTGCAGACCATGTGCTTTTCCGGCTGGTAGGCCAGCAGCGAATTCACGCCGACGATCGCGGCCGCGTCCGATGCGTCGAGCAAGGGCTTGAAGGCGCGGATCGGCAGGATCTGGCTGAAGAATTTGAGATCGAGTTCCTCCTTCCAGTCCTGGTCCGATGTGTCGCGGAAGGTGGAGACGCGGCCTTGCCCCGCATTGTTCACCAGCAGGTCGAGCGCGGGCGGTCCCGCCTTTGCGCCCCATGCCGCGACAGATTGCGCGAAGGCGGCGACCTGCCCGGCGTCCAGGACATCGCAGCGCAGGGCCAGCAGGCGGTCCGAGGCCAGCGCTTCTCTCGCCCGATCCAGCCGCGCCTGGTCGCGGCCGCAGATCGCAACGCGCGCACCCTCGGCCAGCAACAGCCGCGCGGTCTCGAGACCGATGCCGGAACTGCCCCCGGTGACCACCACGAGGCGATTGGCGTAGCCGAGATCCATTACGCGACCCTCCGCAGGCTGAAGCCGAGCCGGGCGGAAATCTCGGCCGCGGCCTCGGTCACCGCGGCGCCGATATGGGCGCGGTTCTTGTCCAGGCTGGCCAATTGTCCGCTGACATTGATCGCCGCCACGGGCCGCCCGGTCGCGTCGTGCACCGCCGCGGCGACGGAGCCGATGCCCGGTTCGAAGTGGCCATCGCTCCAGGCCAGCCCCGCGTCGCGGTCCTCGGCGAGCCGTGCCAGCAAGCCGTCCAGCGTGGTCGCCGTATGAGGTGTCGCGGCGGGCATGGGCGCGCCGGCATAAAGGGCGCG
>ERZ1022729.169-NODE-169-length-10299-cov-5.084635_pt1 | contig 10299 bp, 10 predicted proteins | sample MGYA00520880_ERZ1022729 | MGnify/ENA primary metagenome ERZ1022729 (study PRJEB33162, sample SAMN09537598) | freshwater metagenome | isolation source: freshwater | place: Canada:Alberta | collected 2017-07 | study: EMG produced TPA metagenomics assembly of the...
CTCCCCGCACGTAGCTTCACCTGAATGTCCCGTTTCTTCCCGCGCGAGGTGATCCACTGGGGTGAGGAGAAGCTCCACCCCCTGCGCGCCTTTGCCATCCGCACCGTGGAGCCAGCCGGCATTACCGGGCTGGTGCTGCGCGGGTGGCGTGCCGTCATCCTCGGCAGCGGGAGCTGGCTGTTCTTCATCGTCGGCCTCACGCTGGGCGTGCTGTTCCTCTGCGGCATGCTCACCTGGCACCTCGGCAACTATCCAGTGCGCCGCTGGCCGCTGCGCGCCGTGGCCTTCTTCGTCATCGAGTTCGCCGTGGAAATGGGGATGAGCTCCGTGCTCATCGCCCTGGGACGCGAGCGCTATGGCTCGCAACTCGCCGGCTGGGGGGACTGGTGGGCCATGGCCGGCCAGACGCTCTGGCAACGCGGCCTCACCATCGCGCTCTTCGCCCTCATCCTCGCGGTCGTCGTGCAGATGGTCCGGAAAGCCGTCGACCAGCGGTCGCCGGCCACTGGTTGAACGGACGGACTGCGGTCGAACCACCTCCATCCCCCACGGACCTCGTGACAATGCGTCCCACCATCGCCGCCCTCGTGCTGCTCGCCCCCCTCACCGCGCACGCCCAGCCCATCGCCTTTCCCGCCACGCCGGGGGCACGCACCTCCGGCTCCGTGGCGGCCGACTCGCTGCGCCCGTTCGGGCTGCTGCGCGATCAGGCGATGCAGCAGCAGAAGTGGTTTGAACTGCGCATGGAGCGGACGCTCCCCATGCTGATGCGTCGCGAAGGCGTGGACATGTGGGTCGTCCCCATGCGCGAGTACAACGAGGACCCGCTGTTCAAGGCCATCACGTCGCCCACCACCTTCGCGGCGCGTCGGCGCACCATCTACGTGTTCTTCGATCGCGGCCCCCAGCAGGGCATCGAACGCATCGCGCTGGGCGGCACGTCGCAGGGGAACGTCTTCAAGGCGGTGCGCAGCATGAAGCCGGTGGCGCAGCCCGCGGCCGGCAGCCGTGAGAACTCGCGGCAGGCCGAGCTGTGGGGCGATGAGCAATGGACCGTGCTCAAGCAGGTCATCGAGGAACGGAAGCCACAGAAGATTGCCATCAACACGTCACGCACCTTCGCCTTCGCCGATGGGCTCTCGAGCGGCGAAAAGGAGGGGATGCTGCAGGCGCTCGGCGCGCCGTGGACCACACGTATCGTCAACGCCGAGGCGCTCGCGGTGGACCTCATCGCCGCGCGTCAGCCAGAAGAGGAGGCCGCGTTCCGTGAGCTCAATCGCGTCGCGTGGGAGATCATCAGCGAAGCGTTCTCGAACAAGGTCATCACCCCCGGCGTCACCAGGACCGACGACGTGGTGTGGTGGATGCGCCAGCGGCTGGCCGACCTGGGGCTGTCCACCTGGTTCCAGCCCAGCGTGGAAGTGCAGCGCGCCTTCGGCAGCCCGAACCTGGTGGGTGTGAACCCCGTCATCCTGCCCGGTGATCTGCTGCACTGCGACTTTGGTGTGACCGCGATGGGGCTCAACACCGACACGCAGCACAATGGCTACGTGCTCAAGCCCGGCGAGACCGACGTGCCGGCGGGGCTCAAGAAGGCGCTCGCCACCTCCAACCGGCTGCAGGACATCACCGTGGAGGAGCTCAAGCCCGGACGGACAGGCAACGAGGTCCTCAAGGCGGTGCTCACCCGCATGAAGGCGGAGGGGATCGACGGCACCGAGTACTCGCATCCGATCGGGCTGCACGGCCACGGGGCGGGCGCGCTGATCGGTCTGTGGGACTACCAGGACGGCGTGCCCGGGCGCGGCGATCACAAGATCATCCCCGGCATGTGGTACTCCATCGAACTGCAGGCCACCACCCCGGTGCCGGAGTGGAACAACCAGCAGGTACGGTCGGCGCAGGAGGAGGACGTCATCATCGATGCCAGCGGCACGGTCCGCTGGGCATTCGGACGGCAGACCCGGTACCACCTGGTGACGGCGCCGCTCAAGTAAGGGGCCGCTGGTGCGCCGGGTGTCATCCTGACACTTTCCGGCGGTGTTGTCGTAGGGGCCGCTACACCTGAACCAGGAGCTTCCGTGGCGCTGGGCGATTTCCTTCGCAAGCAGTTTATCGATGTCATCCAGTGGACCGAGTCCGGTCCCGGGGTGCTCATGTACCGCTTCCCCATGCGGGACATGGAAATCCAGAGCGGCGCCCAGCTCACGGTACGGGAGTCGCAGTTGGCGCTCTTCGTGAACGAGGGGCGTGCCGCCGACGCCTTCGATCCCGGGCTGCACACGCTGGTGACGCAGAACCTGCCGTTGCTCACGAACCTCATGAACTGGGACAAGATGTTCCAGTCACCGTTCAAGAGCGACGTGTACTTCTTCTCCACCCGTCAGCAAACCGGACAGCGGTGGGGGACGCAGCAGCCCATCACCATTCGCGATCGCGAGTTCGGGGCGGTGCGCCTGCGCGCGTTCGGCATGTACGCGTTCCGCGTGGCCAATCCCGCCGTGTTCCAGCAGACCGTGGGCGCCACCGATGCGGAGTACACGGTGGCGCAGATCGAGCCCCAGCTGCGGAACGCCATCATGGCCGGCTTCACCACGGCGTTCGCCAATGCGAACGTGCCGTTTCTCGACATGGCCGCCAATCAGGCGCAGCTCGCCACGCAGATTGCGAGCGGCGTGGCGCCCGCGTTCGAGCAGCTGGGGCTCAAACTGGAGTCGTTCACCGTCGAGAACCTGTCGCTGCCGGACGAACTGCAGAAGCGCCTCGACGAGCGTATCTCGATGAACATGATCGGCGACATGCGTACGTACGCGGCGTACCAGGCGGCTCAGAGCATCCCCATTGCGGCGGCCAACGAAGGCGGCATTGCCGGCCTCGCGGCGGGGCTGGGCGCCGGCGTAGGAATTGGCGGGGCCATCAGTGGGGCCATTGCCAGTGGCATGCAGGCACCGGCGGCGCCTGGCGCAGCCGTGCCCCCCACGCGCATGGCGCCCCCCGTCGAGCCCTCGGCCGACAGCAAGTTCTGTATCAACTGCGGCACGCGGCTGCCGTCCATCGCCAAGTTCTGCTCCGCCTGCGGCACCGCGCAGGGAAGCTGAGCGCACGGCCCGCCTCATTCGCTGCCGTTCGGCATGACGACATCCACTGCCGGTGAAGAGTGGATCGTGGAGGCGCTCGGCTGTCTGCCCGAGCGCCTCGCCGATCCCGCCACCTTGCGTGCGCTCTTTACGCAGATCGTGACCGAGCTTTCCCTGCATCCTGTGGGCGAGGCGCTGTGGCACCAGTTCCCGGCGCCTACCGCCACTGCCGACGGAGATGCCGGGGAGGCCGGGGGAATCACGGGGCTGCTCATGCTCGCCGAGTCGCACCTCACGGTGCACACCTTCCCCGAGCATGGGTCTGCCTGCCTCAATCTGTTCTGCTGCACCCCGCGCGCGGCGTGGGACTGGGAGGCGCGGCTGCAGGCGCGTCTTGGCGCCACGGTCGTGCACGTGCGGCATGTTGCGCGTGCGTATGCGCCAGTGGCTGACGCCGCGGGGCTGACGCGCTCGTGACGGCACCGCAGGCGCACAGCGCCACCTGCCCCAACTGCGGCGCGCCCGTGCGCTTTCTGTGGGCGCAGGCCGTGCAGACCACCTGCGCCTACTGCCGCAGCCTGCTCGTGCGCCGCGACCTCGCGCTCGAGCGCGTGGGACTGCAGGCCGACTTTCCCGTCACGGGCTCGCCCATTCAGATCGGCACCACGGGGCGCTGGCGCGGCCAGTCGTTCGTGGTGGTGGGTCGGCTCACCTATGGGTGGGAGCGGGGACGCTGGAACGAATGGCACTGTTTGCGCGACGACGGATCGAGCGCGTGGCTCTCCGATGCGCAACTGGAGTACGCCATGACGGTGCAGGTGTACCCTGACGGTCGCCTGCCGGAGCTGCGCACTGTGCTCGTTGGCGATGCCTTCGCGTGGGGGGATGGGCGATACGAGGTGGCCAACATCCTCGAGGCGCACTATCTGGGCACCGAGGGCGAATTGCCCTTCACCACATTCGCGAAGGGCACCAGCACGTTCGTCGACCTGGTCAGCGACGACGGCCGCTTTGCCACCGTCGATGGTACGGAGGCGCCGCCGCTGCTGTATCTGGGGGAGTACGTGTCCTTCGATGACCTCGCCATGACGCAGTTGCGCGACTTCGAAGGCTGGTGAGCACCCCATGACCTTGCCCACGACATCGCCAGTGGCCCGCAGCGTGGTTCCGCGCGTGGCATCCCTTTCGTGCCCCTCGTGCGGTGCCGGCATCGAGATGCGGGCGCAGGGATGGGCCGAGAGCGTCGTGTGTGCCGCCTGTGGCGCGCAGCTCGATGCCGCCAACGACACCCTGCGCGTCCTGCAGCGCGGTGAAGCGGTACGACTCAAGCCGCGCATTCCCCTGGGCACGCGCGGGGTGTTGCGGCGTGTCACCTGGGAAGTGATCGGCTGCCAGGTGGTCACCATAACCGTCGAAGGGACCGACTACTCGTGGACGGAGTACGTCTGCTTCAATCCGTATCGCGGGTTTCTGTACCTGTCGGAATACGACGGCCACTGGAACGTCATCGAGAAGCTCAAGTGGCGTCCCCGCGGTGGCGTGAGCGACGGGCTGCTCACCCTCACCCACGATGGTCGCCGCTACAAGCACTTCCAGACGGCGCTGGCGCGCACCACGGCTGCGCTCGGCGAATTCCCGTGGGAACTGCGCGTGGGCGACTCCGTGGTGAGTCGGGACTTCGTCGCCCCGCCCTTCATCCTCAGTGCCGAGGAGTCGGCGGGTGAGGTCACCTTCTCCCGTGGCACCTACACGCCGCCGGAGGAGATCGCCCGGGCCTTCGGCGTGCCCTCGCTCCTCACGCCCATCGGCGTCTTCGCCAACCAGCCCAATCCGTACGGCGACCTCCCCAAGCGCATGGGGGAGCGGTTCCTCATCGGCCTGCTGGTGCTGTTCGCGATGCTCTTCGCGAACATCATCTTCTCCAGCAAGCGCACCGCCTTCTCGCAGGCTTACACCTTCGACCGCAGCACGAGCGCGAACGCCGCCTTCGTGACGGCGCCCTTCACGCTCGACGGACGCCCCTCCGGCGTGGCGATCGATGTCGTCGCGGCGCTCGACAACGACTGGGTGTTCTTCACGCTGTCGCTCATCAACGAGCAGACGGGCGAGACACGCGAAGTCACGCGCCAGCTCGAGTACTACTCGGGGCAGGACAGCGACGGATCCTGGTCGGAGGGCGATCGCTCGGAGACGGTGCGGCTGTCGGCCGTGCCTGCTGGCCGCTACTTCCTGCGCGTCGAACCGGAAGGCGGTGAGGTTGGCCGACAGCGTGTCGCATACACCATCGAGGTCCGTCGCGACGTGCCGCACTATGGCTTCTACGCGTTGGCGTTCCTTGCGGTCCTCACGCCCATGATTTTCGCCCTCTTTCCGTCGGCCGCCTTCGAAAACCGGCGCTGGGCGGAAAGCGATCATCCCATCGGCGGCACCTCCGCCAGCGAAGACTGAGCATGGGCCCTCGCATTTACACCGTCTGGCTCGCCCTGGTGCTGGCCCTGCTCGGCATGGCGCAGTATCGCGGCTGGACGCTCACGCGCGCCAACGAAACGCGCAACGATCCGCGTTCGGTGCGCGACAATCCGGGCGCGTACCGCTCATCGTACTACATCCCCGGGCGCACGCTCCGTGGCAAGTGACACCCCACGCATGAGGATTCAGGCATGAACGGACAGTTCGTGGAGAACGTCGTCAACTCCGCCGCTTTTGCGCTCATCGGTATCGTGATGTTCGTGGCGGCCTTCTTCATCCTCGATGCTCTCACCCCCGGCAAGCTCTGGGATGAGATCAGCGAGAAGAAGAACACCGCAGCGGCCATTCTCATGGGTTCGGTCGCCATCGCCCTCGGCATCATCGTCGCTGCCGCCATTCACTGACGCGCGCGGCATCGCGCGCGGGGCATCGCGCCAACGAACGCGTCACCAGGGTTCCCGTGCAACTCGCGCTGTTTCTTTCCGTATGCCTCATCGCGGCGTGCGGGCTCATCTACGAGCTCGTCGCGGGAGCGCTCGCGTCGTATCTGCTGGGCGACAGCGTCACGCAGTTCTCCACGATCATCGGCACCTATCTCTTTGCCATGGGGATAGGAAGCTGGCTGTCCCGCTTCGTGGTACGCGGAGTCGTGACCCGCTTCGTCCTCATCGAACTGCTTGTCGGGGTGGTGGGGGGGCTGTCTTCGCTCGCCCTCTTCCTCGCGTTTGCGTACACCGAGGCCTTTCGCCCCACGCTGTATGCGCTGGTGCTGCTCATCGGCATCCTGGTGGGACTCGAGGTGCCGCTGCTCATGCGCATCCTCAAGGACCGCTACTCGTTCAAGGATGTTGTGGCCAATGTCCTCACGTTCGATTACATCGGCGCCCTCGTGGCCTCGCTGCTGTTCCCGCTGCTGCTCGTGCCGCGACTCGGCCTCGTGCGTTCTGCGCTGCTCTTCGGTGTGATCAACGTGGCGGTGGGGCTGTGGAGTACATGGCTCTTCCGTGACGTGCTGCCGCGACGGCGCTGGTTGCAGGGAGCCGGGTTGCTGGCGCTCCTCGTGCTGGGGGGCGGCCTCTGGAAGGGGCAGGCCATCACCACGCTGGCCGAGGAGGGGATGTACGCCGATCCCATCATCCTGGCGAAGGACACCCGCTATCAGCGCCTCGTGCTCACCAGCTGGAAGGACGACCTGCGCCTCTACCTCAACGGGCATCTGCAGTTCGCGTCGCGCGACGAGTATCGCTATCACGAGGCGCTCGTGCACCCCGGACTCGCCGCCGCGCGCGCCCGCGGGCGGGTGCTCGTGCTTGGGGGCGGCGATGGCCTCGCGGTGCGCGAAATCCTGCGTTACCCCGACGTGCAGCGGGTCACGCTGGTGGATCTGGACGAGGGCATGACCGACTTGTTTCAGTCGCATCCGCGGCTCACGGCACTCAACGCAGGCTCGCTGAACGATCCGCGAGTAACGGTGATCAATGCGGACGCCTTCACGTGGCTCGCCGCCAATGCGGCGCAGTTCGATTTCGTGATCGTCGATTTCCCGGATCCGTCCAACTATCACGTGGGCAAGCTGTACACGAGCGCCTTCTATCGCCTCGTGAAGCAGCACCTCGCGCCCGGTGCCTTCATTGCCGTGCAGAGCACGTCGCCCATGTTCGCGCGGCAGTCATACTGGAGCATCGTGACGACGCTGGAGGGCGCTGGCCTTCGCACCTGGCCGTATCATGTGTACGTGCCGAGCTTCGGCGAGTGGGGCTTCGTGATTGCGGGGGTCAATAGCTATGCCCCCCCGGCACGGCTGCCCGCAGGCTTGCGCTACCTCACGGCCCGGGCCGTGCCCACGCTCTTCGACTTTCCGGCGGACATGCAGCGCGTGCCCGCCGAGGCCAATCGACTCAACGATCAGGTGCTCGTGCGCTACTACGAGCACGAGTTCGATGCCATCAATCGTTAAACACACCATGCGGGGCCTCGCGTGACCACGCGGCGAGCGTTCGTGCAGTGCGCCGCGCAGGCGGCGGCGCTGACGATCGGTGCGCCGCTCGTCGCGCAAGCGGCCCCCGCGCTCGTGGGGCTTGCGCCAAAGGGGCGTGTCATCGGGGGCGGCTTCGTGGACGACGATGCGGCCGCGGGCCACGCGCTGCGTGACGGCGTTACCGTGCCCACGGGGCCCCGAACGGAGCGCGCGGTATCGGTGGCCATCGTGGGTGGTGGCATTGGCGGGTTGAGCGCCGCGTGGCGGCTCGATGCGCGCGGTCTCACCGACTGGACGCTGCTGGAGCTCGGTACCCAGCTGGGCGGCAATGCCCGCTCGGCGGAGTACCCCGGACTCGACGGCCTGCGTGCACCGTGGGGAGCGCACTACCTCCCCGTTCCCGATGCGAGCGCCGTGCACGTGCGCGAGCTCTGTCGCGAGCTGGGGCTGCTGTCGCCGGCGGGTGAGTGGGACGAGACGGTGCTCTGCCACGCGCCGCAGGAGCGCCTCTGGCAGCACGGCCGCTGGCGCGAGGGGCTCGATCCCCTGGATGCGGCTACCGCTGCCGAGCGGCGGCAGTTCGCCCAGTTCGAATCGCTGGTCGCGGAGTGGCGCGCGAGTGGCATGTTCAGCGTGCCGTCGGCGCAGGGCCATGCGGTACGCGAGGAGGCCAGACGGCAGGGTGGGGCGGCAGGCCGGCGTGCCGCCGAGGTGGACGCCCTCGACCGGCTCACCGCCGACCAGTGGCTGCGCTCGCTCCGGCTCGATGCTCCGGCGCTGCGCTGGTGGGTGGAGTACGGCACACGCGACGACTACGGGGCGTCGCTGCAGCAGGCCAGCGCGTGGGCGGCCATGCACTATTTCGCGGCGCGCGGCGACGAGGAGCAGGGGCCGCTCACCTGGCCGGAGGGAAACGACTATCTCGTGCGCGCCCTGACGCGCCGGTTGGCGCGTCGCGGCGACGCGCGCGGGCGCGCGCGCCTGCAATCGTCATCCCCCGTACTGCACCTGACACGTCGAGGGACCGGCTGGCTGCTCGACACACCGCGGGAGCGCATCATTGCCGAGGCGGTGGTATGGGCGGCGCCGTTGTTCGTGCTCCCCCGCGTGTTGCGCAGCGCGGTGCTGCCAGTGCGCATCGAGTACGCGCCGTGGATGGTCGCCAACCTTGTGCTCGACCGGCCTCCAGCGGAGCGCGGTGCACCCATGGCGTGGGACAACGTGATCTACGGAAGCAGCGCGCTGGGCTACGTGAACGCGCAGCATCAACAGCTTGGCACCCCGCAAACGACGCAGCTGTGGACCTGGTATCACGCGCTCACTGACCGACCGGCACTCGCGGCACGCCAGCAGCTGCGCGACACGCCATGGAGCGCGTGGCGCGATCACATCATTGCCGACCTCCAGCGTGCCCACCCTGACATCGCGCAACGGCTGGTGCGCATCGACATCAGGCGCTGGGGGCACGCGATGGCGCGCCCCGTCCCCGGTGCACTGGCGCGCGTCCAGGCGCTGCGGGAGTGGGAGCCCGGGCCGCGGTTGTTCATGGCACACGCGGACCTCAGTAACTTAAGTCTCTTCGAGGAAGCGCAGTGGCATGGCGTGGCGGCGGCCGATCGGGTCGTGCGCGCACTGCAGTGACGCCGCGCCTCGTTGCTGGTGCCGGCCCCGACTATCGCCCATGAACTCCGACGCCTTCGCCTGGCCTGAACCGGCACCATCCCTGGCCCGAGCCGTGGGGGAGGAGTTTCTCCTTCAGCGTGAAATCGGGCGCGGGGGAATGGGCGTGGTGTATCTGGCCGAGGATACCCAGCTGCAGCGGCACGTAGCCATCAAGACACTCCCGCCACACCTCGCGGCCGACCCGGCAGTGCGCGAGCGATTCCTGCGGGAAGCGCGTACGGCCGCCGCGCTGTCGCATCCCAACATCGTCCCCATCTACTCGGCCGCCGAGCGCAACGCGGTGGTCTACTTCACCATGGGGTACGTGAAGGGCGAATCGCTCGCCGAACGGCTCGCGCGCACGGGCCCCCTCGACGTGCCGAGCGCGCTCGCCGTCATGCGACAGCTGGCGCTGGCCCTCGAGGCCGCGCATGCGCTGGGGGTCGTGCATCGCGACATCAAGGCGGAGAACGTGCTGCTCGACGAGGCGGGACGTGCCGTGGTGACCGACTTCGGCATTGCGCGCGTGAGCGAGGCGCAGCCGCTGACTGCCACCGGCACGGTGCTGGGTAGCGTCCACTACATGAGCCCCGAGCAAGTCACGGGAGAGGCGCTCGACGGGCGCAGCGATTTGTATGCCCTGGGGGTGCTGCTCTTCCACATCCTCACGCATCGCTTCCCCTTCGAACGCGCCACGCCATCGGCCATCCTGGTGGCACACGTGAACAGCGCGGCGCCGCGGCTCCAGGCGTTGTGTCCCGATGCCCCCGACGCGCTGGACGCGTTGGTGGCGGCGCTGCTGGAAAAACAGGTGGCAGATCGGGTGGCGTCGGCGCGCGACCTGTCGCTGCGTTTGGCCCACCTGTCGAGCGAGGCCGTGACGCCCACGTTTCCCTCACCGCGCGTGCCGACCGTCGAGGTGGCGGCGCTGTCGTCCGCGGAGGCGGATGCGGTGTGGGCGCGCGCCGCCGAACTCCAGGCCAACACGGGGCTGCACGTGCCGCCGACGCACTTCCCGGCACCGGCCGCCGATGCGGCGCACGCCACGCGCGGCTACGAGGTGAGCGTCGTGCGTGAGGCGGCAGCGGCTGTCTCTTATACACATCTCCGAGC
>ERZ1022729.170-NODE-170-length-10291-cov-5.337241_pt1 | contig 10291 bp, 8 predicted proteins | sample MGYA00520880_ERZ1022729 | MGnify/ENA primary metagenome ERZ1022729 (study PRJEB33162, sample SAMN09537598) | freshwater metagenome | isolation source: freshwater | place: Canada:Alberta | collected 2017-07 | study: EMG produced TPA metagenomics assembly of the...
GGCATCGCGCTCCTCATGACCACGCTGGGGATGTTGCTTCCCGGCGTGAGCGCGCTGCGCGCGGCATCCATTGCGGCGCTGGAAGGCGGGAATCCCTGAATGCGCATGGTGGGCTCGGCCGAGCAGCTGCTGCACCTGTGGCAGGCCACCGATCTCGTACGCGCCACCCGTCGGCAACCATGGCTCGTGGCCGTGGCACTGCTCTCACTGGCGGCCACCACGGCGATCACCGCGCTGGTGCATGCGGGCGTGACGGGGGTGTCGGCCGCCTTGCGGCGCGACTTGGCGCAGGACGTTGGTGATGTCCTGCAGCTGCAGCCCGCAACCGCGGCCGCCCCCTGCCCGCTCTCCGTGCGCCGCTGTACCGAGCGCGGCGCCGCACCGGTGCTGCGCGGCGTACGGACACTGCGCACGCTGGCCGCCACGCTTCCGGTGTCGTCGCACGCGTTGGTGAGTGAGGGAACGGCGCTGCTGCACCGCCCGAACAGCCGCCAGCGTGTCGGTCTGGTGGGAACCGGCAGGGCACTCTTCGGGCTGCAATCCAGCCGCGCGGTAAGCGGTCGGGTGTGGTCGCCCCACGAGGAGCGCAGCGCCCGTCGCGTCGGTGTCATCGGGCGCACACTGGTCGACTCACTCTTCGGCGGCCGTACCCCCACTCGCGTGCGCCTGGGCTCGGTCACCATCGGCATCATCGGTGTCGTACAGTCGGGACCCGTGGCACCCATCGATCTCGATCACGTCTTCGTTGTGCCACCGTCGGTGTTCCGCGATCTGACAGGCCCGGCGGCAGGCGCATACAGTCTGCTCGCACGGGGGAGCGACCACGGCGAGGCGGTGACGGCACGCGCCGGGTTGCTGCGCCTCCGCCACCAGTCGCCTCGCCGCTTCGCCAGCGTCACGGCGTCCACGGCACAGGAGCGGCTGGGTGATGTCGCGAAGCTCGAGGACGCACTGCGCTATGGCGCACGCGCACTGTCGTTCGTGTTGGCACTGGCGTCGGTTGTGGCGGTGGCAGCGCTGAGCGCCTCCATTGCGCGCGCGCATCGCCGCGACGTGGGCATTCTGCGCGCGTTGGGGGCGACGCGCCTGCTCGTGGTGACCCAGGGCGCGCTCATCGGTGGGGCGCTCGGGAGCGTCGGCGCCGGGGCGGGCTGGCTTCTGGCCGCGCCGGCCATGCAGCTGCTCCCCTGGTGGTTCGACTTCGCGGTACTCTCGCCGGCTACCGTCGTGACCTCACTGCTCCGGGGAGCGGCCCCGGCACTCTCGGTGGCAGTGATCGTCAGCACCCTGCTCTTCGCACGCCTTGCCCGGCAGCCTCCGGCCGCCTTGCTGTAGACAACTCTGGCTGGGACGACATGCGACGTGACGCATCAGGTTGCTATCGCGCCGGTATACGGCGGCGATAGTGACGGGTGTGCGTCGGAAGCGCACATTGCTGGTGTCCCCAACCAGGTCATGACCATGCATATCGAGTTCTCCGGTGCGGCCCGCGAAGTCACCGGCTCCTGCCACATCCTGCGGGTGGGCAGCGGCAGCACACAGCGCACGGTGCTGCTCGACTGCGGCCTCTTCCAGGGCAGGCGCAGCGAGTCACGCGCCAAGAACACGAAGCTGCCGGTGCCGGTCGACGAGATCGACGCCGTCATTCTCTCGCACGCCCACATCGATCACGCCGGCCGTCTGCCGTACCTCGTGGCGCAGGGGTACAAGGGGAGTATCTGGGCCACCCCGGCCACGCGCGATCTCTGCGCCATCATGCTCGCCGACTCGGCGCATATCCAGGAGAAGGACTCCGAGTATCTGGCGAAGCACCGCGACGAGTTCATTGAACCGCTCTACCGGGTGGAGGATGCGACCCGGACCGTCGAGAACATGATCGGCATGCCGTACAAGAAGTGGTTCGAGGTCACCGACGGCGTGCGGGCCATGTTCACCGAAGCGGGGCATATTCTGGGCAGCGCGTCGGTCGTGGTGGAGTTGCGCGAGGGCGACGCGTTGCGGCGGGTGGTGTTTTCCGGCGACATCGGGCGCAATGGACTGGCCATCATTCGTGATCCCGAGCCACCGCAAGTGGGCGCCGACGTCATCATCTGCGAAAGTACCTACGGCAATCGCGATCACGAGTCGGTCGACGGCGCGCGGGCGCAGCTGGCGCGGGTGGTGCGGGACACCGCCGCCCGTGGCGGGCGTGTGCTTATCCCCGCCTTCGCCGTGGGACGCACGCAGGAGCTGGTCTACGACCTCCACGCGCTGCGTCGCGGCGGGCAGATTCCGGATATTCCCATCTTCATCGACTCACCGCTGGCCACGGATGCCACCGCGGTGTTCGCCATGCACCCGGAAGCGTACGATCACAACGAGGAGCTGGTACGCCGTGCGCCCAACCTCTTCGACTTCCCCATGGTGAAGTTCACGCGCGACGTGAGTGAGTCGAAGAAACTGAACAGCATGCATGGTCCCATGATCGTCATCGCCGCCTCGGGGATGGCCGAATCGGGGCGCATCCTGCACCACCTGCGCTACGGGGCCAGCGATCCGCGCAACACCATTCTCGTGGTGGGGTTCATGGCGGAGCATACGTTGGGGCGCCGCATCGTGGAGCGGCGGCCGGTGCTGCGCATCTTCGGAGAGGAGGTCCCGCTGGCGGCAACGGTGGAGGTGCTGCTGGGCTACAGCGCGCACGGGGACCGTGGGGAGCTGCACCACTGGTTGCAGAGTGTGCGGGAACACGGACGAAAGGAGGGGAGGGCGCGTCCAGTCGTGTATCTGGTCCATGGCGAAGCGGAGGCACAGGACGCATTCGCCGAGCGACTGCGTGCCGACGACTTCCACGTGGAGGTTCCCTCAGCCGGCACCACGGTCGCGATCGCGCCGTGATCGCGCCGTGATCGCGTGACCAAAATGTCGTGGCGGTGAAGGTGCCGCCCGACAGCGTCATGGCGTAGTTTGGCGGAGTCTATGGTCCGTCAGGCTCCGAAGATCCCTCGCCCGCGCTTCGTGCGCTTCGCCACCCGCGCGCTCATCGTGCTGGGAGCCGGGTGGTTCGTGGCGTTGCTGTGCATTGCCGGATGGTCGCGTCGCTCCTCGGCAGGCACCGCTGATGCGATCGTGGTGCTGGGGGCCGCGCAGTACGGGGGGCGTCCGTCACCGGTGCTCAAGTCGCGGCTGGATCACGCCTTCGGTCTCTACAGCACAAATCGGGCGCCGCAGGTGGTGCTGACCGGCGGCCGCCGGCCGGGTGATCTGATCAGTGAGGCGGCCGCCGGGCGTCGCTACCTCGTGCGTCGAGGCATCCCCAATGAAGCGATGCTGCTGGAGTCTGCTGGCCGCACGTCGCTGGCTTCCATCCAGGGTGCCGCGCAGCTGCTGGTGCACCGGCGCGATTCCCTGGCCGGCCCCTCGCCGGTCGCGGCGGCGGCGCCGCCGCCGCCACGCGTACTCCTGGTGAGCGATCCATTTCACATGCTGCGGTTGGAAATCCTGGCCCGGCTGCACGGGCTCACCCCGCTTCCGTCGCCCACCCGCACCAGCCCCATTTCCGCCAACCGCGCCGTGCTCGAGTACATGCTGCGCGAGTCGGTGGCATTGCCCACGGATCTGGTGCTCATGCTCTGGCTCAAGCTGAGCGGGCGCACCATCGACCCGTCGGCGTCGCGCTGATCACTGCCGCAGTCGGGTGACGCGCCCCCGTTCGTCGAAGCCCTTGAGCGGGAGCCGCTTCACGTCGTTGTGCAGCCGGCGGCTGTTCTGCTCCACCGGGAAGCGGTAGAGGGCCGCCGCGAACGAGAACCCTTCGGCGGCCGCGAGGTTGACGGTGTAGCCGAGATCCTGCAGCGAGCCCACGGAGAGCGCACTCAGCGGATTGCTGCTGCGATTGAGAAACCCGGTCATGAGTTCGTTGCGCAGAATGCTCTCGCGCCAATGCGAATCGCGCGTGCCGATACCGCCGCTGTTCTCGACAGGGACCGGCGTGCCCGAATACACGGCCCGGTTGAGCCGCGTGAACTGCGTGCGGGCACCCGCCCCCTGGAAATACGGATCGTTGCCACCCTCTCCCACCAGCAGTGCGCGCTGCACATCCCAGAGGGTGCCGATCCCCAGCACATGCCCCATCTCGTGCACGATCACATCGGTGAGCAGCCCCTCGGCCACGAGCGCATTGAGGTCGAACTCGTCGAACTCCATGAGCCCGTACGTGGTGAGCCACGTGCGCGTGTTCACGGCGCAGGGTCCCGCCTGTCCGAGAATGTTTCCGGTGGAGTCTCCCGCGCCGTCGATGGGGGCGACACGGGCGTAGATCACCACATCGTTGATGACTTCGTTGACGGCGGGGATCCAGGAGGCGCACTCCCCCGCCCCCTCGACGACGCGGGTGTCGTGCAGGTTGCCCACGATGATGCTGCGCCACTTGGCCGCGGCGGTGAGAAACGCCTGGCGGACAACGGGATTGTTCACGGTGCCGATGAAGCGCACGTCGATGTCGAACTGCGACGTGCTCACGGTGGCGGTGAAGCTCACCGCGCGTCCCGGGAGCGCGGGGCTGCTGGCCACGAGCGTCTGCCGCGGTTCGGTGGGGCCGAGAATCCACGCCCCCACGAAGGCGGTGCCATTGGCGGGGTCGGAGGTCTGTTGTGCCGAGGCCACGGTGCCGGAGGCCGGCCCGGGGGTGAAGGTGACCGGGACGTTGCCCACGCCGTTGCCGAAGATGTCAACGACTCGCACCCCCGGCGGTACCGGCACGGCATTACCGAAGGAGCCGACCTGATTGTCGCCGGCGATCCGGATGAGGTCGGTCGCGGCGCCCGCCTGTGCCATGGCGTTGACCACGGCGGTGGCGGCGCGTCCTTGCTGCTGGTCGGTCACGGTCGCCTGAAGACGCTGCACCCCGGCAAGCGTTCCCATCCGCCACGCCGTGGCGGCGGCGATCCCCTGCGCATTGGTGGTCTGCGACGGGCCGACCACGGTGCCATTGCCTTCGATGACGGCAAAGGTGACGGGCAGTCCGGCAATCACGTTGCCGAACTGATCTTCGGCGCGCACCGCCGGCGCAGCGGGGACGTCGGTATTCACGGTCGCCACCTGATTGTCCACGGTGGCGAGGGCCACGGTGGCCAACGCGCCCGGCAGTGCCGTTGCCGCGAACACCGTGGGGGGAAGCCCATCTACGGTAGCGGTGAGCGTCTGCGTTCCGGCGACGGTGCCCAGGAGCCAGCCACCGGACACCGCCACACCCGCCGCGTCGGTGCGCGAGGAATCGTTCGTGACCCGACCACCGCCGCTGGAGACGCGCCAGCGCACGAGAAGCCCACGAATGTGCTTCCCTTGCTGATCGGTCACTCTCACTGACGGCGCGATGGGTAGGGCCGTACTTACTCGTGCTGAGAACGCCGGCGTTTCCACCGGGACGGCGGCCGTGGGGACCTGGGGATCGTCACCGCAGGCCGCGAGGAAGACCGCAACGACAGTGAGGACCGCGCGAACGCAATAGGACCGAGTGGACATAAACGAAGCGCTGTGGGAAGATCCGGGGAATGGTTCAGTGCGTGACCGTGCCATGAATACCGAGAGTGAATACGAAAGCATGATCGCGGGGTTTCGAGTTGCTGGTACACGCCCGAATATTGACCCATGCACATCCCCGTCGAGAGCTACCACCTCCCGAATGGCCTGCACGTGGTGCTCTCCGAGGACCATACGGCCCCCATCGTGGCGGTGAATCTGTGGTACCATGTCGGCTCAGCGAACGAACGACTCGATCGCACCGGCTTCGCGCACCTGTTCGAGCATATGCTCTTTCAGGGGTCGGCGAACGTCGAGGCCAATGAACACTTCGAGTTGGTGCAGCGTGCCGGCGGGACCCTGAACGGTTCCACGTGGCTCGACCGCACCAATTATTACGAAACGTTGCCGTCGCACCAGCTGGCGCTGGCGCTGTGGCTGGAAGCCGATCGCATGGGGCGCATGCTCCCCGCGATGACGCAGCACAAGCTGGACACGCAACGGGACGTGGTGAAGAACGAACGGCGCTGGTCGGTGGACAACCAGCCGTACGGAACCTGGTGGGAGCGGCTGCCGGCGTTGGCGTTCCCGGAGGAGCATCCGTTCAATCACTCCCTGATCGGCTCGATGGAACATCTCAGCGACGCCTCACTCGACGACGTCGCCGATTTCTTCCGCACGTATTACACCCCCGACAACGCGGTCCTCACCGTGGCCGGCGACTTCGACCGCACCGAAACGGTGCGCCTGATCACGTCGTACTTCGGGGAAATCCCGCGCGGGGCCCCACGGCCGCCGTTGCGGGACATGACCGTGCCACCCACCATGGGGAACACGCGGCGGGAGGTGATACCCGACGCCGTGGCGTTGCCGCGCCTCTTTGTGGCGTGCCGCACACCGGTTTTCGGTACCGATGGCTACTATGCGGCGAGTCTGGCCGGCGCCGTACTGGGGATGCGCACCGGCTGCCGCCTCGAGCAGTCCCTCGTACGGCGCCAGCGCATCGCCTCCCAGGCGAGTGCCTTCACCTACGATCTGGCCAAGGGCAGTGACCTGTTGGTGATCGACGCCACCGCGCACGCCGGCGTGAGCGCGGAGCAGCTGGAGGCGGCCGTGCTGGCGGAACTCGATGCCATGGTCGCGCATGGGGTCACGGAGAATGAAGTGACGCGGGCGCGGGCGCTCATCGAGACGAGTTTCGTCATGAGCATGCAGTCGGCGGCTGAGCGCGCGGACCAGCTGTCACGCTTCACGACGTACTTCGGTGATCCCACGCTGATCAACACGCAGGTGGCCCGGTACGCGGCCACGACGGCGGCCGATGTGTCACGTCTGGCCCGCGAGCGACTGGGTGCCGACAACCGGGTGCTGCTGGTATACGTGCCCGCCGAGGAGCCGCCGGCCGAAGCGGCGGCGGTATTGGCCGAGGCGATGGCATGAGCACGACCGAGTTGGTCTCCATGCCGGCGGCGCCGCCGCGCCCCAGCGCCGGGGCGCCGCGCCCGTACCGCTTTCCGCACTTCGTGACGCGCATCCTCTCCAACGGTTTGCGGGTCATGGTGGCGTCGGTGCCGGCCTATCCGGTGGTGACGACCCTGGCCGTCGTGGAGGCCGGCGCCACACGTGACCCGCGCGACCAGGAGGGGCTGGCGCAGCTGGTCACGCGCGGTTTGAGCGAAGGGACGCGCAACATGAACGCCCTCGAGCTCACGACGCGCCTCGAGATGCTGGGGACGACGCTCGACACCGGGGCCGACTGGGACTCGGCCATCGTGCAGCTGACCGCGCTCTCCTCACGCGTGGAGGATGCGCTGGCGGTGCTGGCGGAAGTGCTGCGCTACCCGGCGTTTCCCGAGCACGAGCTGGAACGGTTGCGGGCCGAACGACGCGCGGATCTGGCGCAACTGCGCACGGAGCCGCGTGGGCTGAGTGACGTGTTCTTCTCGCGATTGCTGTACGAGCGGGCGTCACGCTTTGCCCGGCTGGCCGGCGGCGACGAACGCAGCATCGAGCGACTCACGCGCGACGCGGTCGCGTCCTACCACGAAACGTACTATCGTCCCGATGCCACGGCGCTCATGCTGGTGGGGGACATCGACGTGGAGACGGCGGTGCGCATCGCCAGTGCGCACTTCGGCGACTGGGCGGGTACGGCGCCCCCGGTCACCGAACCGCCCGCGGCCCAGCGGCACCTCGACGCCCGCGTGCATCTCGTGCACAAGGCGGATGCCCCCCAGAGCGAGGTGCGGGTAGGCCACGTGGCGATTCCGCGCTTCCATCCGGATTACTTCCCGGTGGTGGTGATGAACGCCATTCTGGGCGGGCTGTTCTCCTCTCGGCTCAACCTGAACCTGCGCGAGCAGCACGCCTACACGTATGGCGCGCACAGCGCTTTCGACTGGCGCCGCGCCGCGAGTCCCTTCGAGATCAGCACGGCGGTGGAGACGGCGGTGACCGCCGACGCGCTGCGGGAGATCATGGCCGAGCTCACGCGCATCCGGGAAACACCGGTGAGTGAGGCGGAGCTGTCGCTGGCCGTGTCGTATCTCGTGGGGGTGTTTCCCATTCGCTTCGAAACCACGGCCGAGGTGGCCGGGGGGATGGCGAACGTGGAGATCTTCCGCCTGCCCAGCAATTACTTCGATACCTATCGCGAGCGCGTGGCGGCGGTGACGGCCGATGATGTGCTGCGCGTGGCACGCACGCATCTGGACCCATCGCGACTGCAGGTGGTGGTGGTGGGCGATGCCAGCGCCATCCGCGAGCCGGTTGCTGCACTGGGGCTGGGTCCCATCACGGTGTATGATCCGCTCGACGACGATCGCGCGGACGCGGTCTGACCGATCGTGCGTCGTTCACCGGTTGCCTGCCCGTTCCTTCGCCCCCACGTTCCCCTCTTGTGACGCCAGCTCGGAAGTCTCCGCCAGCCTCGCCCCGCAAGGTCACCCGGACGGTGGCCACGACACCGACACCGCCGCCGGCCAAGAAGGTGGCCAGGAAGGCGGCCAGGAAGGCCACGCCGGCGAAGCCACCCAAGTCGGAGCTGTACGAAGTGCGGCGCTCGCGCATCCAGGGACGCGGCGCATTCGCGATCAAGCCCATTCGCAAGGGGCAGATCGTGGACGAGTACTGGGGCCAGCGCATCACCCACGACGAAGCCGACCGTCGCTACGACGACAACGAGGGGCGGCATCACACGTTCCTCTTCGTGCTGGACGAGAACACGGTGCTCGACGCCCGCTTTGGCGGGAACGACGCGCGGTTCATCAATCACTCCTGTGATCCGAACTGCGAGACGGAGATCGAGCGGGGGCACATCTACATCAAGGCCATCAAGGCCATTGCCCCCGAAACCGAGCTCACGTACGACTACCGCTTCGACTGGCAGGACGAATACGAGCCGGAGGACATCCGGTATTACGCCTGCCGCTGCGGTTCGAAGAAGTGTCGCGGCACGATTCTGCGTGTGCCGGTCTATCTCAGGAAGACGGCGCGCGAGTGGTTGGCGGGGAACGACGTGAAGAAGCCCAGGAAGCCGGTGCGCAAGCGGACGGCCACGCAGGCGGCCGATCATCATGTGCTGCACCCGCACGTCGCCGAACGGCACGCCACGAGAAAGCGCCGGTGAGCGAACCCGGCAAGGTAGGCGGGACGCGCGTCTATCACGGCCGCATCATCTCGGTCGATCTCGACGAGGTGCGCTTTCCCGATGGGTCGGTTGGCACATTGGAGATGATTCGCCACCCGGGCGCCAGCGCGGTGGTGCCGCTGCTCGGTGATTCCGGAGACGACCCGGAGGTGCTGCTCATTCGGCAGTACCGCTATGCCGCCGAACAGTTTCTGTATGAGATCCCGGCGGGACGGCTCGACCCTGGGGAAAGCCCGGCCGACTGCGCTCGCCGAGAGCTGCAGGAGGAAACCGGGTACACGGCAACGCGTGTCGAACAGCTGTTCACCATGTACACGACTCCCGGCTTCACGGATGAGAAGATCCATCTCTTCGTGGCGACGGGGCTCGTGCCCGGTGAGGCGCATCGCGAGGCCGACGAGTTCATGGAGCTGGTGCCGACCCGGTTGTCGCGCGCCCTCTCCATGATCGAGCGGGGGGAGATCCAGGACGCCAAAACGGCGCTGGCCCTGCTGTATGCGGCAGGCTTTCGTCTCAACTGAGCACAAATGTCGCCGGTGGTGTCCACTTTTCTGGACAGGAATCTCCGGAAAGGGACGCTCGAGCGGACAGGGGGTACAGCGGTGATGCGGGGAGCAGAACAGTAAGTCATTGTTATGCAACGGTTTGCGGGAGAATGTTCCAGAAGGTTCCCCGCGGCATGCCCCGTGCAATGTCCCCTGGTGTGCGCCAACATGATCTGCCGGGTCGTCCGGCGGTCTGGTTGCCGCACCGCGCGTTGTCTCTCGCGCGTCACTGCTAGCGCTCTGCCTCATGGCAGGAGGGCTCGACCCATGGCCGATCTGGCTCGTACGAAACTGACGTCGCACTCCACCCCCGCCGTGCCGGTGCGGGAGCACCTGCGCACGCTCGAGGACGGGGATGTGGTGTCGGCGTTCCTCGGCGGAGAGGAGCGGGCGTTCGAGGAGCTTGTCGACCGCTATCAGGGCCGTCTGCTGAACTTCGTCTACCGCACCATCGGCGACCGCGATCGCGCCGAGGACCTGGTGCAGGAAGTGTTCATCCGGGTGTATCGCCATATCGGTCGTTTCGACCGATCGAAGAAGTTCAGCACCTGGATCTACACCATTGCGTCCAACCTGGCGAAGAACGAGCTGCGCAACC
>ERZ1022729.171-NODE-171-length-10287-cov-11.258014_pt1 | contig 10287 bp, 7 predicted proteins | sample MGYA00520880_ERZ1022729 | MGnify/ENA primary metagenome ERZ1022729 (study PRJEB33162, sample SAMN09537598) | freshwater metagenome | isolation source: freshwater | place: Canada:Alberta | collected 2017-07 | study: EMG produced TPA metagenomics assembly of the...
CGGCGAAGCTGGCGCCGCAGGCCCAGATCTCGACCCGTGTGGCGCGCAGCAGGGTGAGCGCCGCCTGGGCCATCACCTCCCCATCCAGCGTGCGCCGCGCGGCGGCCAGGGCAGTGAGGGCGGCATCCAGAGTGGCGCCGCCAGCCTCGGCGGGTGGCATGCCGGGTGCGATGGGGCGGGGCAGGGGAAGGGTCGCACCCTCCGCCCGGATCGCCGCGTTCCGCAGATCGGCGAAGCCATCGAGGCCGAGGGCGCGGCAGAAGCGCATCACCGTCGGCTCCGACACGCCGGCGGCGCGGGCAAGCCCGGCCAGTGTCGTCTGCGGCAGCCCGCCAGGATCGGCCGCGACCAGCCCCGCGACCTTGCGCTCGGCCGGGGTGAGCCGGTCGAGGATGCCGGCGATCCGGTCCGTGAGCGAAGCCTCCGTCATAGGAGCAAGGCTAGAGCAGCCGGGGGCGGGCGGGCACCCCCTGTCGGCGGGTCGCCCCCGATTAAGCCTGGGCGACCTGCTCCAGCTTCGCGGCGGTGACCATCAACTCCCGCGCGGCCGCCTGGGCGCGGGCGGTGTCGTCGGCGGCGCTGGCCAGCGAGCCCCGCAGGGTCTGGGCACTGCCATCGAGCTTGGCCACCGCGTCCCGCAATCCGTCGATCTGCGCGCGGAACTCGGCCACGGCGCTGCGCTGTTCCGCCAGCGCGGCATCAAGCGCGCCAAGAGCGCGCCGGAGACGGTGTTCGGGGGTGTCGGGGAAGGCGAGCAGCCTGGCGACGGGCTGGTCGGGGGCGATGCTCATCCTGCGCTCCGGCGGTCAGACCCAATGGTTAACGCGCCCGGCCCGCCCCTTGGCAAGCTTTTCTTTACGAAACGAGATCCGGAGGCCGGCCAGCCGCCCCCGGCCCCCTCACAATCCGAGCAGCCCCAGCAGCAGGGACGCCGCCGCGCCGGCCGAGAGCAGCCAGCGCAGGCCCAGATAGGCGCGCGGCACCAGCCCCGCCTGGGCCGCCCAGCTCTCCGCCGCCGCGGTGCCGAGGATCGCCAGCGCCAGCAGGCCGAGCCCGGCCGGCAGCGGCAGCAGCAGCGCCACCCAGGCGATCAGCGACGGCACCACCCCGAGCCCGAGCCGCCCCCAATCCGCGCCGCGTTCCGTCGCCGGGGCAGCCAGCGCCAGGCCCCAATGCACCGCGCCGAGGAAGGCGAGGATGGTCGCGCCATAGGCCGCCAGCGCGGTCCCCGCGCCCGGCATTCCGGCCCAGATGCCGATGGCCAGGGCCGCGAAGGGGATCAGCCCGGCGGGGCCGAGCAGGCGGGCAGGGGGGGGAAGGTCGCTTCGCATGGCCCCACATCCCTCCCCACGGCCCTACCGCGCAAGCCCCGCCATTTCATCCCGGGCCGCGCGACGCTACATGGACGGTCTACCATTCATTTCGGGACCCCCCGCCGCGATGGCCATCGGCCTTGAACTGCTGCTGATCCTCATGCTGGTGCTGCTCAACGGCGCCTTCGCCATGAGCGAACTGGCCATCGTCTCCTCCCGCCGGTCGCGGCTGGTCGCGATGCAGCGCCGCGGCAGCCTCGGCGCGGGGGCGGCGCTGGCGCTGGCCGATAATCCGGAACGCTTCCTGCCCACGGTGCAGGTCGGCATCACGCTGGTCGGCATCCTGGCCGGCGCCTTCGGCGGCGCAAGGCTGTCGGGGGGGATCGCGGAGGTCCTGTCGCAGGTGCCGGGCCTCCAGCCGCTGGCGGCGGAGATCGCCTTCGCGCTGGTGGTGCTGATGATCACCTACCTGTCGCTGATCCTGGGCGAACTGGTGCCGAAGCAGCTGGCCCTGCGGCATCCGGAACGGCTGGCGGTGGCCGTGGCGCGGCCGCTGCTGTGGCTGTCGCGCGCGACATCGCCGGTGATCTGGGTGCTGTCCAGCTCCTCCGCCCTGGTCCTCAAGCTGTTCGGCCGCCACACCCCCGCCGACCAGGCCGTCACCGAGGAGGAGGTGAAGGCGATGGTCGCGGAGGGCGCGACATCCGGCGCCATCGAGACCGAGGAACGGCACATGATCGAGCGCGTGCTGCGCCTGGCGGACAAGCCGGTGCGCGCGCTGATGACGCCGCGCACCGAGCTGGAATGGATCGACCGCACGGCGCCGCCCGCCGACATCGCCGCGCGGCTGCGCGCGTCCAACGTCACGCGCTTCGTGGTGGCCGATGGGCGCGTGGACAATGTGGTCGGCGTCGTCGCGTCGAAGGACCTGCTGGACCAGCTGCTGGCGGGTGGGCCGCTTTCGGTGCAGGCCGCGCTGCGCCAGCCGCTGGTGCTGCCCGATACGCTCTCGGCGCTGGATGCGCTGGAACGGCTGCGGGGGGACGGGATCGGGCTGGCCTTGGTGATGGATGAATATGGCAGTTTCGAAGGGGTGGTCACCGCCTCCGACCTGCTGGAGGCGATCGTGGGGGAGCTGGGATCCTCCGGCCCCGCCGAATCCACCCCCGCCGTGAAGCGCCATGACGGCAGCCTGCTGCTGGACGGGATGATGCCGAGCGACGAGCTGAAGGCGCGGCTCGACCTGCCCGACCTGCCGCGGGAAGGGACGTATCACACGGTGGCGGGGCTGATGCTGGCGCTGCTGCAGCGCGTGCCGAAGGAAGGCGACCGGATCGCCTGGGCCGGCTGGCGCTTCGAGGTCGTGGACATGGATGGCCGCCGCGTGGACAAGGTGCTGGCGATCAAGGAAGACCCGGCGGCGGCGGCGCAGGAATAGGCGCGCGGTCGCGTCCCGGCAGGCGGCGCGAACCCGCCCATCGGGGCGGATCCACGCGGCCTGGGTCGGTCGCGAAGGACAGGCTTCAGGCCCGCTTGCGCTTCTTCACCGCCACCGGCGCGCCCACCATGCCGTCGCGCGCCAGGATGGGCGCGAGGAAGCGGCCGGTGTGGCTTTCGGGGACCTGGGCGATGTCCTCCGGCGTGCCGGCGGCGACGATCCGCCCGCCGCCCTCGCCGCCTTCGGGGCCGAGATCGAGCACCCAATCGGCGGTCTTGATGACTTCCAGATTGTGCTCGATCACCACCACCGTGTTGCCCTGCTTTACCAGCGCGTGCAGCACTTCCAGCAGCTTGCGGACATCCTCGAAATGCAGGCCCGTGGTCGGCTCGTCGAGGATATACAGCGTGCGGCCGGTGGCACGCCGCGACAATTCCTTCGACAGCTTGATACGCTGCGCCTCGCCGCCCGACAGCGTCGTGGCCTGCTGGCCGAGATGGATGTAGCCGAGCCCGACATCGCGCAGCACCACCAGCTTCTCGCGGATGGCGGGGACGGCGGAGAAGAACTCCACGCCCTCATCGACCGTCATGTCCAGCACATCGGCGATGGATTTTCCTTTGAATTTTACCTCCAGGGTTTCCCGGTTGTAGCGCTTCCCTTTGCAGGTATCGCAGGTGACGTAGACATCCGGGAGAAAATGCATCTCGATCTTCAGCACGCCATCGCCCTGGCAGGCCTCGCAGCGGCCGCCCTTGACGTTGAAGCTGAAGCGGCCGGGCGCGTAGCCGCGCGCGCGGGCATCCGGCAGCTCCGCGAACCAGTCGCGGATCGGGCCGAACAGGCCGGTATAGGTGGCGGGGTTCGAACGCGGCGTGCGGCCGATCGGCGACTGGTCGATGTCGATGATCTTGTCGAGGTGCTCCAGCCCCTCGATCCGCTCATGCGGGGCCGGCACCTCGCCGCTGCCCATCAGGCGGCGGGACGCGGCCTTGAACAGCGTCTCGATCACGAGGGTTGACTTACCCCCGCCGGAGACGCCGGCGACGCAGCAAAAAGTGCCGAGCGGGATTTCCCCCGTCACCTCCTTCAGGTTGTTGCCGCGCGCGCCGACCACCTTGACGGTGCGCTTCGGGTCGAAGGGGCGGCGCAGCTCCGGCATCGGGATGCGGCGGGCGCCCGACAGGTATTGGCCGGTGATGGAGGCGGGGTTCGCCTCGACCTCCTTGGGCGTGCCCTGGGCGATGATGCGTCCGCCGCCCTTGCCGGCGGCGGGGCCGATATCGACCAGATGGTCCGCGCTGCGGATCGCGTCTTCGTCATGTTCCACGACCAGCACCGTGTTGCCCAGGTCGCGCAACCGCCGCAGCGTGACCAGCAGGCGTTCATTGTCGCGCTGGTGCAGCCCGATCGAGGGTTCGTCCAGCACATAGAGCACGCCCGTGAGCCCGCTGCCGATCTGGGAGGCCAGCCGGATGCGCTGGGATTCGCCGCCCGAGAGCGTCGCGGAGGACCGGCCGAGCGAGAGGTAGTCGAGCCCCACATCGTTCAGGAACTGCAGCCGGTCCTCGATCTCGCGCAGGATGCGGCGGGCGATCTCGGCGCGCTGGGGCGTCAGGGTGGGCATGACGCCCCCGAACCAGTCCCGCGCGCGCCGGATGGACAGCGCATTGACCTGACCCAGGTGGCAGCCCGCGACCTTCACCGAAAGGGATTCGGGCTTGAGGCGAAACCCCTGGCAGGCGGGGCAGGGGCGGTCGGCCTGGTAGCGGCTCAGTTCCTCTCGCGTCCAGGCATTGTCGGTCTCACGGAACCGGCGTTCGAGGTTGGGGATCACGCCCTCGAACGCCTTCTTCACGTCATAGGCGCGCAGCCCGTCCTTGTAGCGGAGCGTGACGACCTCGGTGCTCGTGCCGTGCAGCACCACCTGGCGGAACGCCTTCGGCAGATCCTGCCAGGGCGTGGACATCGTCAGCTTGTAGTGGCGCGCGAGGCTTTCCAGCGTCTGGTCGTAATAGGGCGATGACGCGCCCGCCCAGGGCTGCACCGCGCCGTCCTTCAGGCTTTTCGTGTCGTCCGGCACGACCAGCTGCGGGTCGAAGAAAGCCTGGGTGCCGAGCCCGTCGCAAGTCGGGCAGGCGCCCTGGGGGCTGTTGAAGCTGAACAGCCGCGGCTCGATCTCCTCGATCGTGAAGCCGGAGACGGGGCAGGCGAATTTCTGGGAGAAGACCGTCCGGTCATTCGTGTCGGCATTGTCGGCATAGGCAATGCCGTCGGCCAGGCCGAGCGCGGTTTCCAGGCTGTCGGCGATGCGCGACTGCGCGCCGTCCCGCACCACGATGCGGTCCACCACGATCTCGATGTCGTGCTTCAGCTTCTTGTCGAGCTTCGGCGGATCGGACAGCTGGTGGACAGCGCCATTCACCTTCACCCGCTCGAAGCCGCGCCGCTGCCACTCGAGAAAATCCTTGCGGTATTCCCCCTTCTTGCCGCGCGCGACGGGGGCCAGCAGCAGCAGCCGGGTGCCTTCCGGCATCGCCATGATGCGGTCCACCATCTGGGACACGGTCTGCGCTTCGATCGGCAGGCCGGTGGCGGGGGAATAGGGCACGCCGACCCGCGCCCACAGCAGGCGCATATAGTCGTGGATCTCCGTCACCGTGCCGACGGTGGAGCGCGGGTTGTGGCTGGTGGTCTTCTGCTCGATGGAAATGGCCGGCGACAGGCCCTCGATGCTGTCCACATCGGGCTTCTGCATCAGCTGCAGGAACTGCCGCGCATAGGCCGAGAGGGATTCGACATAGCGCCGCTGCCCCTCGGCGTAGATGGTGTCGAAGGCGAGCGAGGATTTGCCCGACCCCGACAGCCCCGTGACCACGGTCAGCCTGTCCCGCGGGAGGTCGAGGTCGAGATTCTTGAGGTTGTGTTCCCGCGCGCCGCGGATTCGGATCAGTCCGGTCATTGATGCACCGATGCGGTCAGCGCGGCGCGCGGACCGTGGTGGTCCGGGCGTTCGCATTGTGTTCTGGGGCTTCTAGGCCCATATAGATGGGGCTGGAAGAGCTTTCGCCAGGGGCGCCATGCAGGCTGGATTGCGGGGCGTCGCGCGGCGGCCCGCATGGCTGGCCTGCAACCCGCCGCCGGGCTAGTTTCCAGCCCACGAAACGCCCCGCGCCCGGCCTGTCCCGGCGCGCCGGAGAGGAGGATTCCGACCGATGGCCGGAGTGAACAAGGTGATCCTGCTGGGCCGGCTCGGCCGCGACCCGGAAGTGCGGAACTTCCAGAATGGCGGCCGCGTGGTGAACCTGCGCCTCGCGACCTCCGAACGCTACAAGGACCGCGAGGGCAACATGCAGGAGCGGACCGAGTGGCACTCGGTCGCCATCTTCAACGAGAAGCTGGGCGAGATCGCCGAGAAGTACCTGCGGAAGGGCTCGGAGGTCTATGTCGAGGGCCAGATCGAGACCCGGAAGTGGCAGGACCAGGCCGGAGCCGACCGCTACTCGACCGAGATCGTGCTGCGCCAGTTCCGGGGCGAATTGTCCCTGGTCGGCGGCCGCGGCGCGGGCGGCGAGATGGGCGGCGATCCGGGCGAGTCGGGCGGCGGCTATGGCGGCGGCCGGTCTTCCGGCGGTGGCGGCGCATCGCGCGGCGGCTGGGACGACAATGCCGGCGGCCGTCCTGCGGGCGGTGGCGCGCCGCGTGCCGGCGGCGGGCGCGCCCCGGCCAAGGGCGGCGACCTCGACGACGACATCCCGTTCTGACATCCACGCCGCACGCCTGAATTGCGCTTCCCGGCCCGGGCTTCGCCCCGGGCCGACATGAGGACCACGACTTGACCGATACGCCGCAGGACCCGAACGCACATTCCGATATCGCGCCCGTCGGGCTCGAGACGGAGATGCGGCGTTCCTACCTCGACTACGCGATGAGCGTCATCGTCGCCCGCGCGCTGCCCGATGCGCGGGACGGGCTGAAGCCGGTGCACCGGCGCATCCTGTTCGCGATGCATGAGGCGGGGAACACCGCCGACAAGGCGCACCGGAAATCGGCCCGCGTCGTCGGCGACGTGATGGGCAAGTATCACCCGCATGGCGACAGCGCGATCTATGACGCGATGGTCCGCATGGCGCAGCCCTTCTCGATGCGCGTGCCGCTGATCGACGGGCAGGGCAATTTCGGCTCGATGGACGGCGATGCGCCGGCGGCGATGCGCTACACGGAAGCGCGCCTGGCGAAATCCGCCGCCGCGCTGCTGGCGGGGATCGAGGAAGACACGGTCGATTTCGCGCCGAACTACGACGAGACGGCGGAGGAACCGCGCGTCCTGCCCGCCGCCTATCCGAACCTGCTGGTGAATGGCGCGGGCGGCATCGCGGTGGGCATGGCCACCAACATCCCGACCCACAATCCGGGCGAGGTGATCGACGCCACGCTCAAGCTGATCGCGGAACCCGACACCACGCTCGCCGAGCTGATGCAGATCATCCCCGGCCCGGATTTCCCGACCGGCGGCCTGATCCTCGGCCGGGCCGGCATCCGCAGCGCCTTCGAGACGGGGCGCGGCTCCATCCCGTTGCGCGCCCGCGCGACGATCGAGGAGATGCGCGGCGGGCGGTCCATGATCGTCGTCAGCGAGATCCCCTACCAGGTGAACAAGTCCACGCTGATCGAGAAGATCGCGGAACTGGTGCGCGCCAAGGCGGTGGAAGGGATCTCGGACCTCCGCGACGAAAGCGATCGCGACGGGCTGCGCATCGTGATCGAGCTGAAGAAGGACGCGACGCCGGAAGTGGTGCTCAACCAGCTGTATCGCTTCACGCAGCTGCAGACCTCCTTCGGCGTGAATTTCGTCGCGCTCGACGAAGGCAAGCCGCGGCTGATGGGCATCCGCGATGCGCTGCTCGCCTTCATCAAGTTCCGCGAGGAGGTGATCAACCGCCGCAGCCGCTTCCGCCTGGATAAGGCGCGCGAACGCGGCCACAACCTGATCGGCCTGGCGGTCGCGGTTGCCAATATCGACGAGGTGATCGCGCTGATTCGCGCCGCGCCCGATGCGGCCTCCGCCCGCGTGGCGCTGATGGCGCGGGACTGGCCGGCGGCCGATATCGGCCCGCTGCTGGCGCTGGTGGACGACCACCGCAATGTGCTGACCGAAGGCGGCACCGTGCGGCTGACGGAAGACCAGTCCAAGGGCATCCTGGAGCTGCGCCTGCAACGCCTGACCGGGCTGGAGCGCGAGAAGATCGCGGCCGAACTGACCGATGTGGGCGCGACCATCCAGGAATTGCTGGCGATCCTCGCCTCCCGCCCCCGGCGCATGGAGCTGATGGCGCAGGAACTCGCCGCCGTCCGCGCCACCATCGCCACCCCGCGCATGACCGAGATCGTGGATGGCGTCGCCGACCAGGACGATGAAAGCCTGATCGAACCGGGCACCATGGTCGTGACCCTGACCCGCGACGGCTATGTGAAGCGCACGGGGCTCGAGGTGTTCCGCGCGCAGCATCGTGGCGGGCGCGGGCGCACCGGCGCGGGCCGGCGCGAGGACGACATCGTCGTCCGCAGCTTCGTCGCGCATACCCACCAATGGGTGCTGTTCTTCACCAGCCGCGGCATCGCCTTCCGCGAGAAGGTCTGGCAACTGCCCGAAGGCGGCGCGACGGGCCGCGGGCGGTCGCTGCGCCAGGTGCTGCAGCTGCAGCAGGACGAGAACGTCACCGCCGTGCTGTCGCTGCCGCAGGACGAGACGCTGTGGGAGAACCTGCACCTGGTCTTCGCGACCCAGCAGGGCAATGTCCGGCGCAACAAGCTGTCGGATTTCCGCAATGTCCGCGCCTCTGGCCTCATTGCCATGAAGCTCGAGGATGGCGACAGCCTGATCGGGGTGGCGACATGCCGCGAGGGCGACGACGTGATGCTGGCCACCCGCCAGGGTCGCTGCATCCGCTTCCAGGCGGAGGAGGAGACGCTGCGCGTCTTCGCCGGCCGCGCCTCGGACGGCGTGCGCGGCATCCGCCTGCTTGGCGAGGACCGCGTCATCTCGCTGGCGGTGTTGCGCCATGTGGAGGCGACGGTGGGGGAACGCGTGGCCTATCTGCGCCTCGCCGCGCAGAAGCGCCGCGCCGCCGGCGAGGAGAATGCCGAGGCGGAAGCGCCCGCCGCCGTGGATGAGGCGGAGGAGGGCGGCGAGGCCGTCACCCTCTCGCCCGAGCGCGAGGCGGAACTGGCGAATGCCGAGCAATTCGTGCTGGCCGTGACGGAAAAGGGCTTCGGCAAGCGCACATCGGCCTATGAATACCGGCTGGTCGGGCGCGGCGGGCAGGGCATCCGTGCCATCGGCTTCGACGACAAGGCCGAGAAGGGCGAGACGGCGAAGTGGCGGACCGGCCGCGATGTTGTCGCAACCTTCACCGTCGAGCCCGGCGAGGACATCCTGCTGGTCACCGATGGCGGCAAGGTGATCCGCACCCCGGCCGAGCAGGTCCGCATCACCGGCCGCACCGCGATGGGCGTGCGCCTCGCGCGGCCCGAGGCGGAGGAGCGCGTGACCTCGTGCTTCCCGGTGATGGAGGATGAGGAGGAACCGGCCGAGGCCGGCGCCGCCCCTGCCGCAGATACCGGCGCGGCCGCCGCGACGGAGCCCGACGCAAATGGCTAAGCGCATCGGGCTCTATCCGGGCACCTTCGACCCGGTGACCAACGGCCATATCGATGTCATCGGCCGTGCCGCGCGGCTGGTGGATCGGCTGGTGGTGGGGGTCGCGATCAACGCCGGCAAGGGGCCGCTTTTCCCGCTCGAGGAACGGGTGGAGCTGGTCCGCGCCGAGACCGACCGCATCGCCGCGCGCACGGGCTGCGAGGTTCGCGTGGTGCCCTTCACGGGCCTTCTGGTCGGCTTCGCGCGCGAGGTTGGCGCGCAGATGATCATCCGCGGCCTGCGGGCCGTGACGGATTTCGACTACGAGTTCCAGATGACCGGCATGAACCACCGCCTCGACCCCGAGATCGAGACGGTGTTCCTGATGGCGAGCGAGACCAACCAGTTCATCTCCTCTCGCTTCGTGAAGGAGATCGCGACGCTGGGTGGCGACATATCCAGCTTCGTGCCGGCATTGACCCTGGAACGCACGCTGGCCCGCGTGCGGAACCGCAAGGACGCGACATGATGCTTCTGACCCGCCGCCTCGCGCTCGGTGCCGCCGGCGCGCTTGCCATGCCCGGCGTGCTGCGCGCCCAGGGCGCGACGACCGCGATCTTCGAGCTGAAGGACGGCCCCGTCACCATCCAGCTCCTGCCCGATCTCGCGCCGCGCCATGTGGAGCGGATCCGCACGCTGATCGGCCAGGGCTTCTACGACAACACGCCCTTCCACCGCGTGATCGAAGGCTTCATGGCCCAGGGCGGCGATCCGACGGGCACCGGCACCGGCGGGTCCCGCCTGCCGGATGTGGCGGCCGAATTCGTCCCCGCCAGCCGCGCGCGCTTCCTGCGCGGCACCTGCGGCATGGCCCGCGCGCAGAACCCGAACAGCGC
>ERZ1022729.172-NODE-172-length-10253-cov-5.450284_pt1 | contig 10253 bp, 6 predicted proteins | sample MGYA00520880_ERZ1022729 | MGnify/ENA primary metagenome ERZ1022729 (study PRJEB33162, sample SAMN09537598) | freshwater metagenome | isolation source: freshwater | place: Canada:Alberta | collected 2017-07 | study: EMG produced TPA metagenomics assembly of the...
GAGTAAATCTAAGGGACGATCATTCACCTGATCTAAGTTAACGATATCTCCCAGCACTAGCCGAAACTTCGTAATTTTTTGATTAACCTGTTGCGAAAGATAAGCTAAAGCCCCAACCGTGAAATACCCTGTAACAATATCAATTTTGCCATCTTCTGTATATTCCTTAATCCATTCATGGACTTTTAAATTGCAATTTTCGTTATCTAGTATCATATTGTCAACACTAATGATTTTTTTAATCTGGCGATCGCATCTCGCATCTGTTTTTTTCCCCTATGACTGAATTAAAAGGTGTTTCTTGTTTAAAAGACGATGATTAAAGGTCAATTAACATTAAGCCCCTTTTATTATCTGAAGGACTTGACTCTCTGGTTGACATTTCGAGGCTTTAGTCAAAAATACTCTAAGAAGTTGTTAAAGTAGTCATAGGCTTTTGAAACGACTTATTCAATCATACTACTTGTACAAATAACTGAATAGGGACAAATACTACAATGGGCGATAGAGGGAGTTGGATCAAAGCGGCGATCACCGAGTTGGGTAATGAGGTCTTCGGCCTCGATGGCAATGTTAGCTAAATCCTGAGATGTGAAAGTATGTAGGCGATCGTGACGGAGATAGGCGATATGGGCTTGGGGTTGATCAAGAGAGTGAGCATAGGCCCAAAGTTGAAAACGGTGTTCCTGCGGGTCAAATTCCTGATCAGTTTTAATATCCAAAACAAAATCTGCCCCGACTAAATCCGCTTTACCTGTGAAGGTGATGCCCGATCGCTGAAACTGTAGCGGTTTTTCCCAGTTTCCTGTTTGGACGGTGGCATAGGTGGATGATGTCCGAAAACGGTCAGCGAGGGTTAGGGCTTCGGCAATTTTGTCGGCGGGCAATTCGGAGGCGTAGGGTTGGAGGCGGTCTAACTGAGTAATCTTCTTTTCTAAAGCAGTATGAGTCAAAATTCCTAGTTCGCGGGCAAAATTGGTTGTACCAGTGGTAAGGCCAGGATGACCTTCCATATGGGCGTAATCAAACCGTTTAGGACAACGGGCGTAATCGGTTAAAGCCGTGACAGGTAAGCGCAAACCTTTGGCATGGATGGGATGGAGCAATAAAGGGGCGATGGTTTCCGAAACGGGAGGTAAGGGGGGAACACACGCTGTAATCCGTTCGGGTTCGTAGGGAATCCTTTGAACTTCAAAATTGCCGATGATACCTGGTTGCAAAAGGTCTAAACCCAGTCCTTTTGTTTGGGGAGCAGTTAGGATCAGGCGATCACGGGCGCGGGTCAGAGCTACATAGAGTAATCGTTTAGCTTCCTCGGCCTCCCGTTGTTTTTGTTGCTGTTCTAGTAGGGTAAACAGGGCGGGCTTTTGTTTTTCTCCCTCGTCATCGGCCAACGACCAACTTACTCCCACTTGCGGATCAAAGCGAATAATACTCGTATCATTGGGGGACGCACGGGTTAAATCGGGAACAATGACCACCGACCATTCCAGACCTTTGGCCCCATGAATCGTCATCAGGGCAACGGCATTACGAGCTTCGAGCGGAGGACGGGGCAAGGCTAATTGATGGGCTTGAATACGTTGAAGACGGCGTACTACGGTAAATACATCGGCAAGTCCCATTTCCAGTTGTCGCACCAGATGAATAAACCCTTGCCAGTCGGCTAAACGGCGTTGAGCATCGGGCAAATTAGCGATCACGGCGGTATATCCTGTTAGGCGATCGCTCCATTGTAGTAAACGACTGGGGGCATCACTGCGACGACGTTTGAGGAGGGTTTTCAAAGTTGTAACGACGGAGATTAGTTTAGATAAATTACTCTCTTGAATAATTTGCCACCAACTTTTTTCAGATCGTTCTATAGCGAGTTCTGCTAATAGGCGATCGTTGATGGTAAAAAAGGGACTACGCAGCACAGCAACGAGGGCTAAATCATCCCTAGTATTGGCAAGAAAACGTAATAGGGCAATGCCATCTTTGACTTCTCGACTTTCTAATAAATTACCGCCTTTAGTTTGAACAACGGGAATTGGTTTGCCGTTAAATTGACGATTTGTTAATGCCTGACTGTAAATTTCTAAGGGCGACCAACTACGGGATAAAATGGCAATATCTTGAGGAGTGATCGCTCGATGTTCTTCTAGTTTTTTATCCCAAATCGGGACTTTTTTCTGTAATAAATTTTCAATAATATTGGCAATATGTTCGGCTTCGACTTGACGACAATTTTCAACAGGGGGTTTGGGTTTAAGATCGGGATCAGGAGTAACCGCAAAAATTTCTAAATGGGGAGCAGGATGAGGTTCAATTTTCCGATGGGCAGCTAAGTTTTGATGAAGATTATTTAAAACGGGTTGAAATAGTTGATTAATGTGATTAATTAAACTTTCATGGCTACGAAAACTGGTATTTAAGGCAACATCATTCTTAATCTGCGATCGCCAACTTTGAAAAATGGTAATATCCGCCCGTCGAAATCCGTAGATAGATTGCTTTTCATCCCCTACCAAGGTCAAGATTTTGGCTAAATTGGGTGAATTTTGAGGAGAAGTTAAACAGCTTAAAATTTCACTTTGAATGGGATTAGTGTCTTGAAATTCATCAATCAAAAAAACTTGCCAACGTTGGGCATAATATTCCTTAACGTTTGGATTATTTAAGGCCTTTAGGGCATAAACTTCGAGGTCATTAAAGTCTAAAATACGTTGCTTTTGTTTAATTTCACTCAGATAATTTTGCACAAATTCAAAGGCTCTTTTTAAATCGGGAAGAGTCGCGGCAACTTGTTGATCTATTTCCTTTTTAGCCCCCCCAGCCCCCCAACTTTGGGGGGAGTTCTTGCCTGTGGTAGGTTCCAAGTCCCCCAGAATTGGGGGATTTAGGGGGCTAGAACTAAGATTTTCGGTTTGACTTGGGTTTAATTCCCCCATCGTTAAGGTTAAAAGTCCCGCTTTTTCTATCGGCTTAACCCATTCTTTCATCGCCTTAAGATGCTCTTTGACTTCGGCTAAATCCTCCTTACTTGCCCAACTTTTTGCACTGCCTCCCCGTAGATCGACTTTAGCGATCTGGTTTAATTTTACTGCAATATTTTCTCCTGCTTGAATAGCTACCATTGCCGCTAAAACAATTTGACGGGCTTCTTCAATTTTGTCCCCACTTTTACCTGTTATTTGATGAAAACATTGCCAAGCATTTTGCCAAATTGTCTCTTGAATTAATTTTTCTAACTCTTTTTCTCGAAAGGTTTTTAAGGCATTTTCCCATTGAGTTGAATCAGAATTTAAGGCTCTTTCTGCACTAAGGCGATCGCCTAAAAAGGCCAGCATGGCGGCTCGCATTAGGGAATAGGGAATATTGGCGTACAATTCCGACGGTAAACGATCCAAAGCGGCCGCAAGATGTTCTGTTTGCCAGAGTTGCCCTTCCCATTCCTCCAAAGCCGTAAAATCAGGGGAAATACCAACAATTTGCGCCTGTTCTCGACAAATACGACCAGCTAATGAGTGAAACGTACTAATGGGAGCGGCTTCTAATTCGGCTAACCAGTCGCTACGATCACTCGCTTGGCTTAAAACGGTTTGGCGAATCCGCGATCGCAGTTCCGTAGCCGCCTTATTGGTGAAGGTGACAGCGACAATTTGTAGGGGTGAGTAGCCCTGTTTTAGGTGGTACAAATACCGAGCCGCTAACATAAAAGTTTTACCCGTTCCTGCTCCCGCCGTGACACAAACACTATGGGGGGCCTGGGCAGCACGTTGTTGGTCGGGTGTTAGGCTCATGGTAAAGATTTCCGAAAAAGAATTGCTTGGGCGTTTATCAATTTATTTTAGCTACTATTTACTCAAAAATTCTTTATAATTTAAAAGTCCCGTTTAATCCTTATCCCTGTGAGAAAATGAATGGTACAAACAAAATCTAAACTCCTAACACTGTCAGAATTTTTACAAATACCAGAAACCAAGCCTGCCAGTGAATTTATTAATGGTAACATTATCCAAAAACCTATGCCGAAAGGAAGACATAGCCGATTACAAGCTCAATTATGTGCCACGATTAATCAAGTCACTGAACCCGCTAAAATTGCCTATGCTTTTCCAGAATTACGCTGTAGTTTTGGCGATCGCTCTATTGTTCCTGATGTGGCCATTTTTAGCTGGAAAAACATTCCTTTTACGGATAGAGGAGAAATTCCTGATAACTTTAATATCGCGCCCAATTGGGTCATTGAAATTTTATCTCCCGATCAACGCCCTAACAAAGTATTAGGTAACTTGCTTTATTGTTTGGATCATGGCACAAAATTAGGTTGGTTTATTGATCCTGATGATTTCAGTGTTTTAGTTGTTCGTCCGCAAATACAGCCTATTTTATGCGAAGGAATTACCTCTTTACCGATGTTAGAAGACATTCCTTTACAATTAACAGTGGAACAAATTTTTAACTGGCTAAAAATGAATTAGGATTCCCTAAAATTAATCTGTTTCTGTTAGCTTTAAACACCGATAACTTTAACACAACTACCCAGACGAGAACTAATCACATCTAAGCGTAGATTCATGTGATCACGCAATTCCGTAATATGGGAAATAATACCAATCGTGCGACCATGACTTTGTAAATCCATCAGGGTACGAATCGCCAATTCTAAGGACTCAGAATCGAGACTACCAAAACCTTCATCAATAAATAGAGTAGCTAGTTGAATACCGCCTGCGTAGGATTGAATGGTGTCAGATAAACCCAACGCTAGGGATAAAGCTGCTAAGAAAGATTCACCACCCGATAGAGTAGAAACAGGACGTGATTTTCCTGTATATTCATCTAAAACTTCAATTTCTAAACCCGATGCTCGATTATTTTTAGCCCGTTGATTTTCGGGACGTTCGAGGCGATAACGACCTTGAGTCATGCGATAGAGTCGAGCAGAAGCTTGGGAAAGTACATCTTCTAATAAGACTCCTAAAACAAAGCGTTGGAGACTAATTTTATTGCCTGTTTTCCCATCCGCAACCTCGCTTAATGTGCCATAAATTTTATAGTCTTCGTCTAGTTTGGCCTGATGTTGATGGGCTTGATTCAGTTTAGTTTGTAGGTCTTGTAATTGGTGATGACGGTTGGCTAATTGCTGATAATTTTGAGATTTTTCAGTGAATAATTGAGATTTTTCCTGTAAGTCTATTCCGAGTTTCTGTATATCAGGAAGCGTTTGCCCTGTTAATTCTGTTTTGAGTTGATTAACTCCTCCCTTGAGAGCATTTAATTCAGCATGATAGGACTCTATTTCTGTGGCGATCGCGGTTTGTCTAAATTCAGAAAGTTGGGCAGTTTGAAAATTCGTGAGGTCAGAAAAGCAACTTTCTTGGAGAGCATTTTGCCAACTTATTTCTGTTGTGTGAGTCTTAGCCTGTTGGGACTGGCATTGACTATCAATTTCCTGCTGTTTGGTTTGACATTGCAAATAATCCTGTTGCTGTTTCTGATAATCTTGATCAGCTTTTTGATAGGTTTCCGTCAGAGATTGAATCGTTTTTTCTAAAGTAGTCAGAGCTTTACTTAAAGCTTTTGCTTGATGGTACTCGCTAGGAATTTGCTTTTCGATTTGTTCAACAATGGAACGAGCCTGAATACTTTGAGCTTGATCCGTTCGCACTTGTTCATTTAATTTGGCGATCGCGGTTTCTAAGGTAGCGATTTCTGTTTGCAAAGTGGCGAGTTTTGTTTCTGTGACTTCTCGTTCTGCTTGTTGAGTTTGCAGAGAGTTAATTGCAAGCTCAAGGTCATCTACTAAGCTTTTTAAATAGGCGATCGCTTGATTGGCTAAGTCATCAAGAGAGTTTTCTAGAGGAATAATTGCCTGTTGATGGTGTTCAATTTTTTGGTTAACTTTTACCAATTCCTGCTCAATTTTTTGGTATTTTTGACGAATTTTTTCTAACTCCTGTTTAGCTTTTTCCAAGTTTTCTTTGGTAATGATCGGAATATCAGCAGAACCTTGAGCAGGTTTAGGATGCTCACAGCTACCACAGACAGGACAGGGCTGATTTTCGGTTAATTTTCTCGCTAAACTTGCGGCTTGGCCTAAATGCCAGTGCATTTCCATTTGGTCGGATTCAGTTTGGGTCAGTTGTAATTTTTCGCGCTGTTTTTCCTCCTCTTTTTGGTGTTTATTCTGTTGACGAGTAAATTCATCTAATTCTTGTCGTAAGTCTTCTAACTGTTGCCGATCCTGTAATTGTCGTTGATGCTCTTTTAATGCAGCTTTTTGACTCTCAATGGTAATTAAGTCCTGATTTAAATCAGCAATCGCCGTTTCTAATTGTTGTTTTTCTAACTGATTTTGGGTTAACTCTGTTTGGGCTGTTTGTAGAGCTTGAAAACTTTCTTGGGCGACTTTTTCAGCCACTTTTAAAGCTTTACGTTTTTCGATTAATTCTTGCTGGTGCTTTTCATATTGTTGTAACTCAATTTGTTCTTTTTTAAGCTGATCAAGTTTGCTAAAATCTATCTGAGCTTTTTCATAAAGACTTTTTGCCTCGGTAACTGCTTCTGTAATTTTAGTTAATTGTTGCTGATTTTCTGCTGATTTTTGGGTTAATGTCGCCAGAATTTTAACTTCTTCCTGGTAACGTTGATATAAAGGTAATAATTTATCCGCCTGTTTTGCTTGCTCTAACTGCTGTTGCTTTTGTTCAATTTCAATAGTTTGGGATTGCTTTGCCGTCAATTCAACTTCTTTTTGTTGATAATTATCAAACTGTTTTTGTAAATTTAGTCCTGATTCTTGATGTTTGACTGCCTCCATTTTAGCAATTTCAGCCGCTTCTTTTTCTGCTTGGGCAGTGGTTAACCTGGGAGTTAAATCATTAAGTTCAAGACTAACTTGGGTTTCTTCAGTCAGATTAGCACTTTCTAAAAAGATTTTAATGCTGGTATCTTGTTTTTGTTTATCCGCAATAATTTTTTTGGCTTGCTCTTTTAAATAATCTTGAATTTGCTCATAGATTTGAGTTTGAAAAAGTTGCGAAAAAATGGTTTCTCGGTCTTTTGAGTTCGCCATTAATAATTCTCGAAATTTTCCTTGGGGTAACACCATGACCTGCCGAAATTGATCTGCTTCTAAGCCCAGTAATTCTTGAATTTTAGTATCTACTTCTTTGACTTTTTTAACGGCTAATAATTCCCCTTCTTTTGAATTTTCTAAACGCCATAAATAAGCTTCACTCTGCTGAGTTGTTGTGCCTTCACCGCGATTTTTAGGTTTTTCTTGGGTGGGTAAACGACGGATACGATAGTCTTTTTCTCCTAAGCGAAAATCGAGAATAATTTCCGTTAATAAATCAGGTTTAGCATAATCGCAACGCATATTAACGGCTTCTCGTTCTTTGCCCGTTGATTCTCCATAGAGTGCGAAACAAATGCCATCTAAAATTGAACTTTTACCCGCACCTGTTGGGCCATTAATCAAAAAGAGAGGATTCTCTCCTAGTGCTTGAAAGTTAATAATTTCTGTGCCAGCAAAGGGGCCAAAGGCTTGGAGAGTTAGGCTTAAGGGTTTCATTTTGTTTCGATAAAAGTCAAGAACTGAACAATAAATTTAATTATCTTTGCGGTGAATGGCAGCGATCGCCTCTTGAACAGCTTCAGCTTGGGCAGTACTGAGTTCTTCACCTTGTACTTGTCGAAAAAAGTCTTGAAACATTTCCAATTCACTATGTTTAGCAAATTTATCGGGTTGTAAGCGGGTTTCGGTTGTATTAAATATACCAATTTTTTCGACGTGTAGAACATTTTGATAAACGGTGCGTAGGCGTTCCATCGGCTCTAAAATGGCGTGTTTATCGGTAAGGCGAATCAGTAAATAGTCATCGGCTTTCGGGTCAGTTTTTCCCCGTTCTAAAATGCTTTGAAATTCTCCTTCAATAATGCGTAAATCATGGGGTGATTGTAAGGGTAATTGTTGAATAGATTGCAATCCGTTGGCATTAATTTCTACTAATGTTACCCCTTTTTGATGATTACATTCCGAAAAACTATACTTCATTAAGGAACCACTATAGCGAATCTGTTCCTGTTCCTTGTGTTGGGGACGGTGTAAATGGCCGAGGGCAACATAATCAAAGGGGGTAAAGGGTTCCGTACTAATACATTCGGCTCCACCAATGGACAGAGGGCGTTCTGATTCCGAGCTTTCGGCTCCTTCCATAAAGCAGTGACTCACCAGCACGGTCGGAGCATCGGGTTTAACTGCTAGGATTTGTTCAACGAGATGGCGGTGGGCTTGGTCGTGGGTTTTGACCTCTATATTAAAGTGATTACGAACATTTTCAGGATCATTGTAAGGAATGCCAAAAATATGCACGGTACAGTCTTGGCTTTTTATGGCGATCGCATCAGTAATCTGGCTGAGTTCACTGATAATATGCAGGTTGGCTGTCCGCAGATGACGAGACCCAAAACTGAGGCGATCGGCACTATCGTGATTGCCAGGAATGAGAATCACAGGCACTTTGAGGTCAAGGCAAATTTTAGCGAGGGTATCGTCCAGCAGTTTAACGGCGGAGGCAGGAGGTACAGCGCGATCGTAAATATCCCCTGCAATAATGACGGCATCAACGGCTTCTTGTTCGATGTACTCTAGGAGTTGTTCGAGTACTTTTTCCTGATCTCCGAGGAGAGATCGATGATGGAATTGGCGGCCTAAGTGCCAGTCAGAGGTATGGATAAATTTCATTGAGTTTTGATCAGAGCGATCGCAGTTTAAGTGATTATAAATAAAAAGTTTCAGTGCTGACTAAAATTGAGCCAATTAAAAATTATTTGAGGGGTAATCGTCCAATTTTCTAGTTCTACTAAGACGGGTAATATGTCATTTTCGGTTTGTGTTTCGGGTAATCTGTCTCCTTGAAAAACCATAACGAGACGATCGCTAGGAGAAATAAGCCAACCTAATTTTGTCCCATTCTTGAGGGCAAAGCTAATTTTTTCAACAAGTTGAAGGGAGGATTGTTCAGGGGATAATATTTCAATGATCCAGTCAGGAGCGATGGTAATTTTGTTAAGAATTTCGCTATTTTCATCTAGGGGAATATGATCCCATTCAAATACGGTAATGTCAGGGACGAGCGATCGCCCAGCAAAGGTACAACGCAGTTCGGTAAAGGCATAGGCAATGCGTTTTGATTCTGCTTGTTGATTAATTTGGCTGGCTAAGGTGATTTGTAGTTTGCTGTGTTTTCCCTGGGGCATGGGTTTTTGATAAATATGGCTATTAAAATATTCCTGAGCGGGTTTCGTTTCTGGTAAGGCTAAAAAGGTTTCTAGCGATGGGTTTTTAGGGATTGTTAAAGTGTTAACCATGATGTTTTTCGGGTATTTTAGAGGAACTTTAGGAAATGCGATCATCTAATTTCAGAGTTGTTCGTGAAGCATTAGTCAATCAATTAATAGTAATTTTAAATAATCTAAGTTTAATAGTCAAGATGGTAAAAATTTAATGTTTGAATAGGCTAACACACTCTGATCTTCAGTAACCATTAATAAATTATGTTGTAAGTATTGGCACATTAAAAGACGATCAAAGGGGTCTTTATGTAGGGAGTCTAAGCTTTTTAAATAGACTAGACTATTTTCATCAACGACAATACTTTTTATAAGATGCTGTTTTCGTTTTTTGGGGAGATAATTATCGGGATGTTCAGGAAAACTCAATTTGCCTAATTGATATTTGATGACACATTCCCAGACCGAAACGACGCTTAAAAAGATTTCGTTGTTACTATTCTTGATTTCCTGGCGCAATGAATCGGACAGTTTAGAATCATCACCAATGAACCAAAGAAAAATATGGGTATCTAATAATAATTTCATTGGGGATAAAATAAGTCTATAATTTCATCAGGTAAGGGGTCATTAAAGTTATCGGGTACGGTAAATTCATTGTGAGCTAGTCCTACGGGTCGCGACTCCTGGGATTGACTTAAAAATTGACAAATTTGCTGAATGTCACCATTTTCTAATGGCTGATTTGGTTCTAGCTCTTGATTGTTGTTAATTAAATATTGCCACTTTTGTAATAAGTTTTCTATGGGATATTCTTCCTTTTTGGCTGATGATTTATCTTGAGTTAAGTTTTCTACAATCTGCCAGATTAGATTAAGAGTTTCTGGAGATAGGGTGGCTATTTTTTCGGTTAAGCGATGTTGTAGTTCTGTATTGTTCATGATTTTTTGATATTGGTGAATTAATTC
>ERZ1022729.174-NODE-174-length-10174-cov-7.765491_pt1 | contig 10174 bp, 13 predicted proteins | sample MGYA00520880_ERZ1022729 | MGnify/ENA primary metagenome ERZ1022729 (study PRJEB33162, sample SAMN09537598) | freshwater metagenome | isolation source: freshwater | place: Canada:Alberta | collected 2017-07 | study: EMG produced TPA metagenomics assembly of the...
AGATTCGCCTTAGTCTCGTGGGCTCGGAGATGTGTATAAGAGACAGAAACAACTATTTGGTTAAATAGAGAGCTTTGGAAACTAGCAAAAGACAATTTAGACGAAGATTATGAAAATAGATTTCATGTTTTAATTGAAATAGTTAAAATTGCCAAGCGAAATATATATGAAAATCAAAATATCGACCTTGGTATTGAAAGCACAATTTTACAATCCATTAATCTTGATCTTGAAAGTATAGTTTTAGAATCTATTGAAGAATATGAATATTAGTTCATGGAAGAGGGAAATGAATAGTTATCAACTTGCTCGATATTATCCAAAATAATCTACCGTAATATCCTCGTATAAATTGGCGATCGCCGAAATAACAATTACAATCAAGGAAAGTCATCTATAATTGTTATTAAAGACAATTTAAGAATAGCGTATTTTTTATGGGTTTAGTTTTCTCCGAAATCAAATTAAGCAATCCTAGCCAAGCTCAACTTCACCCGATAATCGTTGAAGCCTTAGTCGATTCTGGCGCAGTGCATTTATGTATTCCCCCCCACGTTCAAATTCAATTACAGTTAGAAACAGTGGATCAAAAAGAAGTTACCCTAGCTGATGGTAGCCAACGTCTCATTCCCTACGTGGGGCCAATTAAAATTCAATTTGAAAATCGTATTGGTTTTGCTGGAGCCTTGGTTATGGGAGATCAGGTTTTATTAGGAGCAATTCCGATGGAAGATATGGATTTAGTTATTATTCCTTCCGAGGGAAAACTTGCGGTTAATCCCCGTAACCCCAATATTGCTAGTTCGATCGCTAAATAAAAATAATTGCTTCGTCGTTATTGGATAGGTTGGAATTTATTTGAAAAAGATTAATAATTTTCAGGATTTAGCTTTGGGTAAATGTAATTTAGGATCTTGCGCCACCCAACCAACAGGGGATTGAAAACGCACTTCAAAATGTAAATGGGATTGGGGAATATCAGGTCGTCCAGTGGTTCCGACAAAGCCCAACGTTTCTCCTGCCTTCACCGATTGACCGATCGCCACTTGAAAACGATTAAGTTGGGCATAGCGGGTTTGTCTTCCTTGTCCGTGATCAACGACCACCAAAAAACCGTAGGGGCCTTCCTTGCTGACCAAAATTACCGTCCCATCCGAGGCCGCCAAAACGGGAGTATCGATCGCCGCGAGTAAATCAATTCCACTATGAAAAAACGTTTGTTGCGTTTGGGGATTGGTCTGCCATCCGTAATCGAGTCCAATTTTCGCGATCGCGGGCAAAGGGTAACTTGTTAATCCAAGATAGGTATCCTTGGGTTTTTGGGTAGTGGGTGTCCAGCTTACGCCTGGAATAAAAACCACCGTTGGATTTTTTTGGCAACCATTAATTTCAAATAATAAATCCGACCGAATCCCGTAGGCTTTAGCGATATCCTGCCAAGTCGCGCCTTTAGGAACGGTTAGCTTCATGCCATTAAAAGGAGGAACCAGAATCACCTGACCGACCGTCGCCTTTCCCTTACTTAAATTGTCATTGAACCTAATCAAGGTTTCTGGAGCTAATTTATAGCGTTGGGCAATACTCGCGATCGTTTCCCCCGAAGCCACTTTATGACGTTGTAAACGTTTAAGCACAGGAACAGGACATTTGGAATCGAGGGAATTGGGGGAAGATTGGGCAAAACTGGGAAATATTGGCACTAAAATCGCAATAAAAACCAGTAAAGCAGCAAAATTTGAATGATTTTTGGTTAACTGCCGATTTTTGACTGAAGACAAAGATTGATTGATTATTTTCAACATAAAATGATTAATTAATCCTATTCTCCAAGATCGCAAAAACTATTCCCCATCTTACCCCCAAGAACGGAGTATCTAAAGTTATAGCACCCGCAAAACGCTAGGAATGGATTTAATCGCCTCTAACTGCTCCATTTCAGCTAAAGCCGCCCGAAAGTTTCCTTCCTTGACGTTATGGGTGACAACGACAATTTCCGCACAGTCTTCCTGAAAACCAATTTGCACAACGGATTCCAAGCTGACTTGATGATTGCCAAAACTCATGCCCAGATGACCGATTACGCCAGGCACATCGTAGCAGAGAAAACGGGCATAAAAGCGGGTTTCTAGGTTCTCAATGGCGGTTACTTGGCAATAGTGCTGATGGACACAACTCAGTAAGGGATCGAGATCATCCGTGACTTCACTGCTAAACAAAATTCCCACAATATTCAAAATATCTGACACAACGGCACTAGCGGTAGGCCCTGCTCCTGCTCCCCGTCCGTAGAACATGACCTGACCGAGGGGATCGCCTTCTACCAAAATCCCGTTATACACACCGTTAATATTGGCTAAAGGATGATCTTTCGGCACTAAAGTTGGATGAACCCGCAATTGGAGATTTTCTGAGGCTTCTCCCTGTAATCCTTCCGCGATCGCCAGTAACTTGATCACAAAACCCAATTTATCGGCATAGGTAATATCTACCGCACTGACCTGGCGAATCCCCTCACAATAAACATCTTCCCGTTTGACCCGACCGCCAAATCCCAAGGAAGCCAGAATCGCAATTTTATCCGCCGCATCATAGCCATCCACATCGGCACTGGGATCAGCTTCGGCATAGCCTAATTTTTGAGCTTCGGTTAAAACTTCTCCAAAATCCGCCCCTTCGGTAGTCATTTGGGTCAAAATATAGTTCGTCGTCCCGTTGACGATGCCCATAATACTTTGAATGCGATTTGCGCCCAGGGATTGCTTGAGGGGTTTAATAATGGGAATACCACCGCCCACCGCCGCTTCCAACAGGACATAAACCCTCGCTTCATTGGCCGCACTATAAATTTCATGCCCATAACGGGCAATGACCGCTTTATTCGCCGTAACAACGTGTTTTTTATTGGCAATCGCTTTCAAAATCAGCGATCGCGCAGGTTCTAGCCCGCCCATCAGTTCGACGATAATATCAATGTCGGGATCACTCACAATAGCGTCTAAGTCAGTGGTCAAAACCCCACTCGGCAGATCAACCCCACGAGTTTTCTCCAGCGATCGCACCCCTACCCGATAAATTTCAATTTCCTTTAATAAAGGACTACGGCCCAACGGGTCTTGTAAAATTGCCACCGTTCCCGTGCCGACCGTTCCCAAACCCAGCAAACCAATCTTAAACGCCACTTTGAATGTTCCTCTGCCTTTCTTTCCTTATCTAGATTAACGGTTGAGTGACACAAGTTGAGCCAATTTTTTGAGGTAAGTTGGCAGACCCATTAATCAGATTGACTTAATAAATCTCCCTATTTGAGCTTTTTTAGCATAAATTTACCCCTTTGTTCCCAATGTTACAATAGAAGTCATTCTCAAAACCTATCCAGCTTATGAATGCCATCAGCAATCTCGCCGCCCAGGAAAATTTAGACGAAATCATGGAAAAAGTCTGCAACGATCATTTACCCATGATTATTACCAGACCCTTTCAGCCTCCTGTCGTCATGATCTCCCTCGAAGATTATCAATCCCTAGAAGAAACCGCCTACCTCCTCCGCAGTCCTAATAATGCCAAAAGACTTCTGGATTCAATATCGGCCCTAGAAAAAAGAGAATCGAAATATACTATTTTGCCAAATACAGGTTATGATGAGAAATTGTGAGTTTTTACTAACGTGATGAACGCCCAAGCAATCATTAAATCAATCGAAGCAGAGTTCCTTAAGGACAACCTGCCCATCATCCATGTCGGCGACACTATCAAAGTCGGCGTTAAAATCAAGGAAGGTGGAAAAGAACGGATTCAGCCCTATGAAGGCACTGTCATCGCTATGCGCAATGGCGGCATCGGTGAAACCATTACCGTGCGGAAAGTTTTTCAAGGTGTCGGAGTAGAGCGGGTTTTCCTGCTTCATTCTCCTCTAGTCACCGATATTAAAATTATCCGTCGGGGTAAGGTACGCCGCGCTAAACTGTACTATCTACGCGATCGCGTCGGTAAGGCAACACGGATTAAACAACGTTTTGACCGCGCCCTCTAAGCCAAAAACTTAATAGGGAATGGTACAGCCAAAATAGTGACAGAATAGGATATGATGATTAGGAGTTGGGAGCAAACCAATCGGTAATTGCTCAGACTATGCGCTCTTAGTTCAGTTGGTAGAACGCAGGTCTCCAAAACCTGATGTCGGGGGTTCAAGTCCTCCAGGGCGCGTTGACAACCAATAGCCCTAAGTTAGTCAGAAAAAGGGTGATAAACATTCTGTTGTAAATCCTTTCCTGATATCACCGAATAATTTCATTATTGACGGAGAGGCGAAATTGTGGCCAGAAAAGAAGTGACAAGACCAGAACTGTCTGAGGTAAAAAGCGAAAAAGCCAAGCCCCAAATTGGTGTCTTCATAGATGAGACCAAAGAAGAGCTGAAAAAAGTCGTTTGGCCTCCCCGCCAACAACTGATCAGCGAATCCGTTGCCGTCATTTTAATGGTGACCTTGGTATCTACCACCATTTATTTAGTGGATCACTTCTTTTCTTGGGTAGCCAGTCAACCCTTTCTATTCGGTTGATTATTGCTACTAAGGAAACACAAAGGGTATTGAAATGAGTTTTGCTGACGATCAATCAACAATTTTGGAAGAAGAACAACCCAAAGAAATAAAACCTAAATCAGGTCGCTGGTATGCCGTCCAGGTCGCTTCTGGTTGTGAAAAACGGGTGAAAGCCAATTTAGAACAACGGATTCATACCCTGGATGTCGCTAACCGCATTCTTCAGGTTGAAATCCCCAAAACCCCCATCGTAAAAATTCGGAAAGATGGCTCTCGCCTACATGGTGAAGAAAAAGTTTTTCCTGGCTATGTCCTAATCCGTATGGTTATGGACGATGAAGCTTGGCAGGTCGTTAAAAATACGCCCCATGTCATCAACTTTGTCGGCTCTGAACAAAAACGGCATTACGGGCGAGGACGGGGCCATGTTCAACCGCTTCCCCTAGCCTATGGCGAAGTGGAACGCATCTTCAGACAAGCCGAGGAACAAGAACCTGTGGTGAAGATTGAGATGCAGACGGGAGACAAGATTATGGTTCTCTCTGGGCCATTTAAAGACTTTGAAGGGGAAGTGATCGAAGTCAGTCCTGAAAGAAGTAAGCTCAAAGCTTTACTATCCATTTTCGGTCGGGATACCCCCGTCGAATTGGAATTTAACCAAGTAGAAAAACAAAATTAACATTTAGCAATGGCAAAGAAAGTCGTCGCTCTGATTAAGCTCGCGCTTCCTGCGGGAAAGGCTAACCCTGCACCTCCTGTGGGCCCAGCTTTGGGTCAACATGGAGTCAATATCATGGCCTTCTGTAAGGAATACAATGCAAAAACGGCTGATCAACCTGGAATGATTATTCCTGTTGAAATTTCAGTCTATGAAGACCGTAGTTTTACCTTTGTTCTGAAAACACCTCCTGCTTCGGTTTTAATCCGTAAAGCGGCGGGTGTGGATAGAGGGTCTAATGAACCCAATAAGAAAAAGGTAGGGGCGATTTCTCGCGATCAACTCCGTGAAATTGCTCAAACTAAATTGCCCGATCTTAATGCCAATGACATTGATGCGGCAATGAATATCGTTGAAGGGACTGCCCGTAATATGGGTATTACCGTCAAGGACTAGTATCTAAATTTAGGGGAGAGGTTTTAAACTTCGTTATGACCCAAGGAGATCCAATCTAAAAATGCCTAAAAAACTCTCAAAACGTTTTAAAGAAGCCTTTGCTAAGGTTGATCAACGTAAGGCCTATGAACCGACCGAAGCGATCGCGCTTTTGAAGGAAACCGCAACGGCCAAGTTTGATGAAACCGCAGAAGTTCATGTTCGATTAGGAATTGATCCCAAATATACGGATCAACAATTGAGAACAACCGTCTCTCTGCCCAAGGGAACGGGACAAACCGTGCGAGTCGCGGTGATCGCCAGGGGAGAAAAAGTCCAGGAAGCAAAAAATGCTGGGGCTGATCTGTCTGGTTCAGAAGAATTGATTGACGAAATTCAGGGTGGTATGATGGACTTCGATGTCTTGATTGCAACCCCTGATATGATGCCTAAAATCGCTAAATTAGGTCGGGTGCTAGGGCCACGGGGCTTGATGCCTTCTCCGAAAGGGGGTACGGTCACAACGGATTTAGCGGGCGCGATTAATGAATACAAAGCAGGAAAACTAGAATTTCGGGCTGACAGAACGGGGATTGTTCATGTTAAGTTTGGAAAATCATCCTTTTCTGCTGAAGATTTATTGACCAACCTGAAGGCTTTACAAGAAACCATTGACCGCAATCGTCCCTCTGGGGCTAAGGGCCGTTTCTGGCGCAGTATCTACATTTCTTCCTCGATGGGGCCTTCTATTGAGGTGGATATTAGTGGTCTGCGTGACCTCAAGCTTGCAGAAGGCTAGGGCAAGCCTTAAGGGTTAAGGGGGATTGATTCTCCCCGACCAAAAGTCTCTCTTTAAGATAAAGACGACAAAACTTAGATATTCGGCTCTGTACCGAAGAAAGCAGGGGCAATTTGCTTAATGTCCTGCCGAGGTTGAAGCTTGAATTCGGTTAAATGATTTGTTTATTCCTAAAGCATTATTGCTTCTAGGGTTACTGAGTCTCCGAATTTCAGCCCCGGCGATCGCGCTAGGGGTTTTGTTGTGTGTCAAGCCATTAAAAAATCCCACGCTTTAAGGAGGTGAACACCGAATGGGAAGAACGAGAGAAAACAAAACCGAGGTAGTGGCTGAGGTCAAAGGACTTTTCCAAGAGTCCCAATTGGCCCTAGTGATTGATTACCAAAGTTTATCCGTCGCTGAGATTAGCGATCTACGGAGCCGTGTCCGTCCTTTGGGCGGTACTTGCAAAATTGCCAAGAACACCCTAGTTCGTATTGCCTTAGAAGGGCAAGAACATTGGCAACCGATGAACGATTTCCTGAAAGGATCTTCCGTTCTTTTGCTAGTAAAAGAAGACTTCGGCGGAGTCATTAAAGCCTATAAGGGCTTCCAAAAAGAAACCAAAAAAACCGAATTACGCGGTGGTGTCTTAGAAGGTCGGGCTTTAAGCAAAGCGGATGTCGATGCCTTGGGCGATTTACCGTCGAAGGAACAATTGATGGCGCAAATTGCGGGCGCACTCAACAGCCTGACCGCCAAGATTGCGATCGGAATCAAGGAAGTTCCTGCTTCTTTGGGCCGTGGTATCAAGGCCTATTCCGAAAAGGAATAGTTAATAGTGAGTAGTGAATATTTCGAGATAAAAAATATTACTTTCTCAGAATATTTTCTAACTATCAACTATCAATTATCAACTATCAATTATTTAAGGAGTTTACGAAATGTCTGCTGCAACCGATCAAATTTTAGAACAGTTAAAAACCCTCAGTCTGTTAGAAGCGGCTGAATTAGTTAAGCAAATCGAAGAAGCCTTTGGTGTTAGTGCTGCGGCTCCCGTTGGTGGTTTCGCGATCGCGGCTCCTGGTGGGGCGGCGGCGGCTGAACCCGTTGAAGAAAAAACAGAATTTGATGTCATTCTGGAAGAAGTTCCTGCTGACAAGAAAATTGCCATTCTTAAAGTCGTTCGTACCATCACTGGTTTAGGTTTAAAAGAAGCTAAAGACTTAGTAGAATCTACTCCTAAGCCTGTCAAAGAAGGTACAGGAAAAGATGATGCTGAAGCTATCAAAAAACAACTCGAAGAAGCTGGCGCTAAGGTTACCGTGAAGTAATTTCTAGCTAATCAGTTTTTCTCGGAAGGCAGGCCGTTTGGTCTGTCTTTTTTTATTGGATTTGAAAGCTCAGTGAGGGCTTACACGTTTATAATTGATTAATCGGATAAGAGAGGCTGGTAAACAAATGGTTCAAGCTCTAGCTAAAACTGAATTGGTGACTTTTTCGGAATTTGCTGAATGGAAACCAGAGAATCAATTTTATGAACTGCATAATGGAGTCATTATTGAAATGCCGCAGCCAGTAGGAAAGCATGAAGAAGTTAAGGGTTTTTTATCGACAGAGCTAGTGTTTGAATATAGACGCTTAAATTTTCCTTATTTCTTACCTAGTCAAGCATTTGTTAAAGTTAATGGCGAGGAATCGGCTTATTTGCCCGATATTTTAGTTTTGAATCGTCCTAATTTGCTTAATGAGTCATTGTGGGAGCGGCAATCTACGGTAACTCAAGGGGCTTCTATCCCTCTGGTTGTGGAAGTTGTTAGCACGAATTGGCGGGTGGATTATTTAACAAAGGTCAAAGAGTACGAAGAGATTGGTATTTCTGAATATTGGATTGTAGATTATTTAGGATTAGGGGGAAGACGATTTATTGGGAATCCCAAGCAACCCACGATTTTAATTCATGAGTTGATCGAAGGAGAATATCAAGTGACATCTTTTCAGGGAAATGAACGAATCCTATCTCCAACTTTTCCCGAATTAGTTTTAACGGCGAATCAAGTTTTCCAAGCAGGTTCAATTTAGTTCATCAGGAAAAGAAAAATTCACCGCAATAAATGCGATCGCGAAGCGGCACTGCGAGATCGCGAAAATCTCCAAAATTAAATAAAAGCCTCCATAATGTTTATATAGATGCCCAGTAAGCGATCAATCTAGTTATAGCATTTTTTCTTATGACTCAAACCTTAAATCCCATCAAGCAAAATCAGCTATTATCTCCTAATCCTTTGGTCAATCGTGCGTTAACGAAAAGCAATGATTTCGCCGATTTTAGCCAGGAAACCTTGGCTTTAACCAAACGTCTTTTTATTCAACTGCAACGCCGTCCTTCCACTCTCATCGCAGGCATTATCCAGCCCTTTATGTGGTTAGTCCTCTTTGGAGCCTTATTTTTCAACGCGCCCCAAGGATTATTTGGCAACGATCAAAATTATGCCCAGTTCCTTGCTCCTGGCATCATTGTTTTTACCGCTTTTTCAGGAGCCTTAAACGCGGGGTTACCCGTGATGTTTGACCGAGAATTTGGATTTCTCAACCGTTTATTGGTTGCTCCCCTAGCTTCTCGTTTTTCAATCGTAGCCGCTTCGACGATTTATATTGTTTCCCTCAGCATGATTCAAACGGCGGTCATTGTGGGAGCCAGTACCTTATTGGGGGCGGGTTTACCTGATTTGGTAGGACTCAGTGCGATCGCCTTTATTGTCTTTTTGATTGTCCTCGGTGTCACCGCTCTCAGTTTAGGATTAGCCTTTGCCTTACCAGGTCATATTGAACTGATTGCAGTCATTTTCGTGACAAATTTACCGCTTTTATTCGCCAGCACTGCCCTTGCGCCCCTTTCTTTTATGGCAGGTTGGTTACAGGTCATTGCCAGTTTAAATCCCCTGACCTACGCGATCGAGCCAATTCGTTATCTCTATCTACATCAGGATTGGGATTTCAGTAGTTTAGTTCTCCAGACTCCCTGGGCGGCTCTCAGCTTTCTTCAGGTTTTAGGGGTGTTGTTACTATTCGATGCGTTAGTATTATCATTAGTACAACCCTTATTACGTCGTCGTTTTCTTTAATTTTTATTTTATTGTAACTATTCCTCCAGTTAACTATGAATCAAAGATCCCTCGTTAAACCTTTTGCCCTTTCTCTTGGAATTTGTGGATTGTTAATGGCCCTCGAAAAATCGGCTTTTGCCCAGTTACAAAATCTTCAAGAACCCCCAACCTATCAAAATAGCGAACAAGATCCTAACAAAGGAGCTTTTAGTGGATTTGATCCCGCATCGTTGATTCATAATGCAAATCTGAGTCGTAGTCGCAATGGGACTGATTTTGCGGAAGATACCCAGCAGAATCTTAACAAAGCTGCCAATGATTTTAAGCGTCAACAACAGCTACTGCTTCAAAACCAACCCGTTGAGGCGACACCCACAACTCCTGCAACAGTTCCAGCTAAACCATGATTTTAAATATTTTCAAACTTAAATGCGGAGGAATGGATTTTCCTCTGTTTTTTTTATGACAAATAATCATATAGCGATATTCAGACAAGTGAGGTATGGTCAAAGCTTGTTGCTACTGTGATTCGCCTTTTCGTGAAGATAGACAATGATTCGATTACCCCTCACTCATGTGAATACTGCTATATAACATATAATATTTATGCAAGAGGTCTATAGTAGGGCTTGCTGAAAAAGTCAAAAAACAGGGAG
>ERZ1022729.176-NODE-176-length-10135-cov-5.140972_pt1 | contig 10135 bp, 8 predicted proteins | sample MGYA00520880_ERZ1022729 | MGnify/ENA primary metagenome ERZ1022729 (study PRJEB33162, sample SAMN09537598) | freshwater metagenome | isolation source: freshwater | place: Canada:Alberta | collected 2017-07 | study: EMG produced TPA metagenomics assembly of the...
GCTAATTGGTGAACGTAAAGTCGCAGGAATATTGGCAACGCTGAATCCGGACCACAGCGTGGTTGCTGGCATGGGATAAACCTGTCTGTGCAATCTGCTCCTGATAACGCCATAGCTCTCTCCGAAGTAGCAAGCGCAGACTTTGATTCAGTTCTAGCGGCAGTGTTAGGGAAATTGAAAACAAATTGGACGCGCTGGCAACAGTCCGCAGAGACAGATTGGCTTCTTGATTACCTCAGGGTCAACTGCTCAACAATCGGCAGCACCGTGAGGGCAGAGTTGGTAACGGGTGAGAGTATTGTCGGGAAGGCAATTGGCATCGAGCAAGACGGCAGGCTCAAAGTTATGGCTGAAGTCGAGCACTTGTTAGCCGCAGCAGATGTCTGGCATTTACGCAAATAGGAAGAGCGCATGACGAGAATTGGTGTCATCGGAGGCGGGCAGCTGGCTCGCATGATGCAGCCAGCTGCGATTGCTTTGGGACTTGAGTTGAAAGTTCTGGCCGAATCCGAGAACTCATCTGCCCATCAAGCTGTCACAAGCGTCGGCGACTACACCCAGTTTTCAGTTCTTGAGCAATTTGCCAAAACTGTTGATGTAATTACGTTTGATCATGAGCACGTCCCAATAAGCCATCTTGAGAAGTTAGAGGAAACTGGTGTAGCAGTAAGGCCGGGTAGCGCAGCTCTAATTCATGCCCAGAACAAACTGCTAATGCGTAAAGCTATGGAGAAACTTGGTCTTCCACAGCCAGCGTGGAAAGAAATTCTCTCTGCCAATGATCTCCAGGAGTTCATGGACTTGCATGGTCAAGTTGTAGTGAAGACTCCAATTGGCGGCTATGACGGCAAGGGCGTGCGAGTTGCTGGTCAAGTTTCTGAGGTTGGCGATTGGCTAGAGAATCTGGACAAATTCGGCGGTAGCTTGCTGGCGGAAGAGAAGGTTGAATTCCGTAGAGAGTTGTCTCAACTGAGTGCAAGAAATCCTGCGGGGGAATTTGCCGCTTGGCCACTTGTGCAGACTATTCAACAAAAAGGTGTTTGCTCTGAGGTTATCGCTCCTGCTCCAGGGATTTTAGACAAATCAATCTCTATCGAGATTGCTAAGACCATTGCAGAAGGGCTGAACGTCACTGGCGTGATGGCAGTGGAATTGTTTGAAGACTCCACGGGTAATTTACTTATCAACGAACTTGCTATGAGACCTCATAATTCAGGTCACTTCTCCATAGAAGGCTCAGTAACGTCTCAATTCGAACAACATCTTCGAGCGGTAGCGAATCTACCGCTTGGTTCGACTGCAATGAAGGCAGAAGTTGCCGTGATGGTGAACCTGCTTGGTGTGGACGATAGCAACACATTTGTCGAGCACTACCCAGCTGTTATGAAGAAGTATCCTCAAGTGAAATTCCACTCTTACGAGAAATCCGCTAGGGCTGGAAGAAAAATGGGTCACTTGACTGCGATTGGTAGCAACCCACAAGAACTTCTTGCAGCAACCACCGCTGCACGCGAAGCCCTCTATCGAGGAGGTCTCTAAACTTAGATCATGGCAAGCGTCGCGATAGTAATGGGATCCGATTCCGACTGGAAGATTATGCAACAAGCTCAGCTTGTTCTGAGTGAGTTTGGTGTCGAATCAGAAGTTGAAGTTTTGAGCGCACACAGAACTCCAGAAAAAATGATTTCTTGGGGCAAAGACGCTGCATCAAAAGGAGTGAAGATAATCATTGCGGGAGCTGGGGGCGCTGCTCACCTGCCGGGAATGCTTGCATCTGTTAGTTCTTTGCCAGTCATTGGTGTTCCGGTTTCCTTGAATAATCTCGATGGAATGGATTCTTTGCTATCGATTGTTCAGATGCCAGCCGGTGTTCCGGTTGCAACTGTCTCGATAGATGGCGCAAAAAACGCCGGACTTCTCGCACTAAAGATCTTGGGCATTTCAGATTCGGGCATTCAGAAAAAACTCGACTTATACCGAGAAGACCTTCAGAAACTAGTCGAAGAAAAAAACAAGAATCTAAAATCCAGCCTGTAAAAGAGCTTAATTTTCAAAACCGCCCAACTCATCAGGGTATTTTCAGAATCTCAACCTAGGGTTGAAGGTAGCTGGAGGTGAGCCATGCCTAAATTTCGTAGCATTTTGATTGCGCTGACCTCTCTTACCCTGCTCACTGGTTGTTCGGTGTTTTATCCCAACTGGGGAGCGGAAGGTCTTCCAGAGGAAGAGCTCACAACCGAGACTCCAACCAGCGAAGAATCCCCAACTGAAACACAATCTGCGGAGCCAACCGAATCTTCCAGTCCAACTACCAAGCCCAAAGAGCGAATAACGGTTGAGGTACTGATTGCCACGGTCGATTCTGAAGCGGGTGTTCTAAGTGTTGTAGCCCGAGTGCCGAGCATTAGCGAAAATGATGGAAAGTGTAAAGTTCGTTTCCTCAGCGGCAATGTCGAAGAATCATTAGAGGTAGCAGCTGAACCGTCCTCTGGTTACACGCAATGTTTCCCAATTGAATTCCCACTAGACGATTTGCCAAGTGGTAATGGGGTGGTGACAGTAAGTTACGAGTCCGAACGCCACATCGGAGAATCCGCCGCGACTTCGGTGGTAATACCTTAATGAAAAAGACTTTGACGACCTTGGTGTCCACTGCGCTCATTGCTACCGCGTTGATAGCTATGCCGCAACCTGCGCAAGCCGCTCCACCAGGAAGCGCTTTTGATCCAGGTTTGATAATCAGTGACAGCGTGTTTTTTGATTTCGGAACCATGACTGTAGATGAAATTCAGCGTTTTTTGGATTCAAGAGTTCCGAATTGTCGAGCTACGGACCCGGCGATTGATTGCTTGAAGAATGCCAAGTTTGAAATTCCTGCAACACCGGCGACTGGCCCGACAGAGGTTGGCCCTTGCGCAGCGATTCCAGGCAACCCACAAGCATCTGCGGCTCAGTTAATCCATGCTATTTCCATTGCTTGCGGAATCAATCCCCGTGTTCTGATTGTCACTTTGCAAAAAGAACAGGGTTTAGTGACCTCAACGCGACCCACTGAGTATATGTATCGCGCGGCAATGGGATTTGGATGCCCAGATTCCGATCCAGCAATTTGTGGAAAGGTCTTTGTTGGCCTGTTCAACCAGATGTATCGAGCTGCAAAGCAGTTCCGCTGGTACGGCAATCCAGCTGGGTCATTCACCTACTGGAAGCCAGGCCGCGTAATCAGCATGAGATTCCACCCAAGGGCCTCCTGTGGCAGTAAGTCTTTCCTTTTGAAAAACCAGGCAACGGCCAACCTGTATTACTACACCCCCTATACGCCGAACGATGCGGCCTTGCGCAATTTATATGGAACTGGCGACAACTGTTCGGCATATGGAAACAGAAACTTCTGGCGGTTCTATCACGACTGGTTTGGCTCACCGATTGGCGGAGGCTACCTGCTGAAGTCAGAGACTTCGGCAAATTACCTAATCGTCAACAACCAGCGCTACTTGGTTTCTGATCCCAAGCTCCTATCATCGCTGGAGCCGCTTGGACCGCTAGGTGAGATTTCGCAGGCTTACTTGGATAGCTTCACAGAAGCCGGTTCGATGAGCCACATGGTGGTTGATAGTTCTTCTACCACTCGCTTTGTTTTGGCAGGGTCAAAGAAATATGAAGTAACTGATTGTGCGATTGCTAGTGAGTATGGCTTAGATTGCAATGCTGCTATTCCACTGCTTCCGCTACAGCTAGCTAACTTTGATTCCGGCGGCGCGTTGACACGGTTAGCCGCAATTGGGGGAGCCCAGTACTGGGTTGAAGATGGCAAATATCGTCTAGTAGTAGATCCCCTTGCGCTGAACACTGTTGGTGGGCAGGCAGAGCGTCAAATTGACTTGAATGTTGATTTAGTTGCGACAATTACTCCCGGTGCACCACTGGCCTCAGAGTTAGCCACGTTTGCTCTGGCTGGCTCAAAGGATGTTTTAGTTGCCAGTGGTGGAAAGACTTATCGCTTTGTGACTTCCTTGGCGAGTGCGACTAACCTCCAGCGTTGGTTTATTCCAACTGGTGCAACAGTTCAGCCAGCCGTTATAGCACCTAGCTTGCATCCCGAACTTATTCGAGGATTCGTTGCGTCGGCTAGCGGAAGTGCTTTTGTCATCACGCCAGACGGCAAACTGCCAATCACCGATTCGGCTAATTGGAACTCGCAATTTGTGGTGTTGCCAGATAGCTTGCTCGCCGCTATACCTACGGTTCAAGGCCAGCTTTCGACGCCGGTAATGGTTAGCTCACCTGGAAACAAACTGAGCTATCTAATCAGTGGAGCAGCTCGAAGAACCTCAACATCAGCAGATATGACCGCTCGATTTTTGGCTGTTGTAAAGCAGGACAAAGTTGTCCAGATTCCTCAATCCGCTATTAATAGCTTGGCGGACGGCGGTTTAGCTATCGCGCCAGGATCGATCGTGCGACAGGGGTCCAGCTATTTCCTAGCCGATGGAATCACGAACCTTGTCCGATTAGAGTCACTGGCCCAAGCTCAGAGCGTTTCCAGTTCGAAGACCTTCACTTATCAATCCGCTGAGCTTAGAAGTTTCCAGGTGAGAAACCGATTGAATTCCTTGAAGGTTCAATGCAATTCAGGCCAGTATCTGTTGGATAAGGGCACTCTGCATCGCATTTCAGATCTTGCGATTGCAGAGTTTCCTGGCACTGCCTATCCACTTGCAAGTAGCACTTGCAGTGCACTAAAGCTCGCTGACCGAGTGGTCGGTCCCTTTATGCGAGACAATCGCGGACTTCTTTTCTATATTGAAGACGGCAAGAAGCGAAGAGTTGCCAACTGGGATCAGTTGGCTAAGTTGCGCGGAGATGGTCCTGGCCACATCGAAGCCTCGGCTTACTTTGCCGGCAAGATTCCAGCCGGCACTGCTGCTCCGCAATCGGTCAATCTTCCTACTGGGGGAACTGTCCCATCTGGAGAATTCGGAGATTTGGTATTTGGTGGGACTCTGCCTTCGCCAACTCCAAGACCTACCACCTCACCCACTCCAACTGCTTCACCAACTCAGACTCCAACTCCAACTCAAACGCCAACCCCATCACCAACCCAGAGTGCTAATCCAGCCACTTACCGAGTGGTATCCGGAGACACTCTTGGCGGGATAGCTAGACGATTCGGAGTAACAGTTAGCAGCATTCAGCAGCTCAACAACCTGGGAACCTCAACCAACATTCGAGTTGGACAAGTTCTAAAGATTCCAAGCGGCTCAACCCCGACTCCAATACCAACTCAGACTCCAACTGCATCACCTACGCCAACTCAAACACCTACGCCAACCCCATCACCCACCCCAACCGCAACTTCTTACACTGTAAAGTCCGGTGACACTTTGCTAAGAATTGCGTCTTCATTTGGTGTCAGTGTGAGCAGCATTCAGCAGCTGAACAATCTTGGCACTTCAACCACAATTAGAGTTGGCCAAGTACTTCTGATTCCATCCTCAAGCTCCACGTCGACAGCAAGTCCAACGCCTACCCCAACACCAACGCAGCGCACTTACACGGTCAAGTCGGGAGACACACTAATTTCCATAGCGAGAAGGTTTGGAGTTACCGTCGATGCGTTGTCAAAGCTGAACAACATAACCAATGCCAATAGCATTCGGATAGGTCAGGTACTAAAGATTCCAAGCTGATTGGATGATCTCGGATAGGTCATGTTTTGCTTTGAGACCCAAAACCTTTTCCATTCTGTCTACATTGGCCACAAGCTTTGGTGGATCTCCCGCTCGGCGCTCGCTGATTTCATATTGGAAGTCAATCCCGCTAACCCGCTTCAATTCATCCAGAACCTCAATTACTGAGGCGCCTTTTCCGGTGCCGATGTTGAATACATCAAAGGGCCGATCGTTGCGGCCTAGGTACTCCACGGCAGCCAGGTGGGCAATTGCCAAATCTGTCACGTGCACGTAGTCGCGGACGCAGCTGCCATCTTTGGTCGGGTAATCATCGCCAAACACCACCGGCGACTTACCTGATCGCAGTTGCCCAATCGCAATTGGAATTAGGTTTAGGGCTGCGGTGTCGGCAAGTCCTTGTTTGCCGGTGCCTGCCACATTGAAATAGCGAAGACTCACTGACTTCAAGCCCCAGTGCTTGGCATTTTCGATCATCCACTCGCCAATTAGTTTTGTTTGACCATAGGGATTGATTGGATTGGTCGGGTCATCTTCTGAAATGCTTTCTTTGTCTGGCATTCCATACGTTGCAGCTGATGATGAGAAGACTAGTTTTGTGTGAGAGGTGTTACGCATGGCTGTTAGCAGATTTGCCAGACCACCAATGTTGTCCTTGAAGTAAAGCTCAGGTTTCTCAACCGATTCACCAACTTGTTTACGAGCTGCCAGATGTATAACCGCATCGAAGCCTTTACTCAGCAGGCGCTCAAGGTTGGTTACCGCAGCCGGATCGGTCAGGTCGATCTGAGCTACTTCGCAATCCACCCGAGAGCCGAGGCCGGTGGACATGTTGTCTAGGACTGTGCACTGATGACCGGCTTGCTGGGCTTGCCAGACGATGTGGGAGCCGATGTAGCCAGCCCCGCCAGTCACCAAGAGTTTCATGTCTAAAGGCTACCTTGAGGCTTTCCTCACAGTTTGGTAACTGACCGCTAAAACTCAACTTGACAGGACCATACTTACACCGCTGTAATTACATAAGCGTTATTCAACTGGAGGGAAGCGGCGTGGAGAAAAACCAAGTGCCTGCTAATTGGTTCGTAGATGTCCTGAAGCTAGGGGTGTCTAAGGCCTACGGAAGTGAGATCGACGGAGATCCACTGGCCTGGCAAGAAGATGCACTTTGTGCACAAACAGATCCTGAAGCATTTTTCCCTGAAAAGGGCGGCTCAACTCGTGATGCGAAAAGAATTTGTGCACAGTGCACAGTTCGTGCAGAGTGCCTCGAGTATGCACTAAAGAACGATGAGCGTTTTGGAATCTGGGGTGGTCTTTCCGAACGCGAGCGTCGTCGTCTGCGCAGACGCGCATAGAAAATCGTGACCGTAACGGTAGCGGCAATTGTCGTAGCAAATTCAGCTGACCTTTACCTTTCCGAAACCCTAAGTCAACTTTCTAAACAGCTTCATCCTCTTCAGCAAGTCATAGTTGTTGACACTGCAACCAGCGATGAAACTGCACAACTTGTCAAAAGTCATGGCTTTTCACTAATTCAACCGGGCGATCTTTCTCTAGGTGCGGCGATTGACTCGGGAATTGCAGCACTAAATCAAAAACCACATTGGATCTGGATTCTCCATGACGATTCAGCACCAGAACCAAACGCACTTTCGCAACTTGCCAGGGCTGCAGAATTATCTGAGTCTGTCGCAATTGTTGGACCAAAACTCTTGCGCTGGGACATGCCAATTGAGATTCAGCAACTTGGCTTAACAATCACTCCTACCGGCAAACCATTTCTTTTAGTCGAAAGTGAATTTGACCAAGGTCAATTCGATGTCAGAAGTGACACTTTGGCTGTTTCGACAGCGGGAATGTTGGTGGGGTTAGAGGTTTGGCAAACGCTTGCTGGTCTCAATGACAAGTCGCCAAAATTAGCCCAGGACATTGAGTTTGCACTTAAAGTCAGAGCAGCTGGTTATCGAGTTGTAGTGGAACCATCAGCCAAGGTTCTGCACGCAGGACTTTCGATGCAGGGAAAGCGCAGTCGGAAGTGGCTCGGCGGTGGCTATCGATCAGCTATTTCGAAAGCGCATCTTCATTTAGCAACTTTGCTTGCTCCTTCTATCTTGATTCCTTTTATTTATCTGTTTTTGCCATTAGCTGCACTGGTACAGCTACCTTTGAACCTGGTTAGTCGAAAAGCAGGGAAAAGTGTCGGGCAGATCTCGGCATGGCTATGGGGCTGGTTTACTTGGCCCAGTCGGTTAGCGGCAAGAAGAAATCTTCGATCACTTGGCACACTAAGTGCCTTGGGTGGTCTCATTGCAACTCGCAAGCAAATAAAACAAAAGCTTTCAAAAACTATGGAGTTTCCGCCAGAGAATGAAAAGCTTGGACAGAAGGGCTTTTTTGGCTCTGGAGCGTTTTATCTTGCACTGCTAATCCCAATTCTTTCGCTGAGCGGGTTTCCACTTGCTGCGCAAAAGAGCGCATCATCTCCAATTGGAAGAAGCTTTGAGAGCATTTGGTTCAACACGGGTGCTGACAAGGTGCAGTTCCTGAACGGGGCGCCTTACCCAAGTGATCCTTTCAACTGGTTCTTTTCCTTCTTGGCTTTAGCGCCGGTATCCCCGTCACTAGCGCTGAACTGGTTTATCTTCCTCTCCTGCTCTTTCGCTTTTGTTTCTGGTTGGCTCTTGGTTGGGCGCTTAACCAAACAGGCTTGGCTTAGAAATCTGACTGCTCTTGGATTTGCTTTGAACCCAGCTGTTCTTCAGTTACAGAGTTCGGGGGCAGCTGTTGAACTGGCGGTTGTTGTATTTGCGCCGCTGACTGTTTATCTACTGTTGAAAGCTAGTACTGCGTTCAATGTTCCGCGCAGCTGGCGATGGGCAGCTCTCGCTGGCCTTACTGCCTCAATCGTTGGAGTTGCCAATCCGGTTGTATTTGCTCTGATTTTTGCTTTGGCAGTGGTTGTTGCACTGAGAAACCTCTCGAGCGCTCCGCAACTGCTAGCAAGTTTTGTTCCAGGCGCTTCGCTTCTTACTCCGTGGGTAATCGCAACCGGAAAAGTTGAACCTGCACTTGTTGCATTAACCAGTTCAGCGCGAAGTGTCGCGCCGGATCACTCAAATTGGTATTTGGTCGGGCTAGCAGTTCTGGTAGTAATCGTTAGCTTGCGAGCAAAAGCATTTCTTGCACTTGGATGTGCCACCTTGGTTGCAGGCCTTGTGGCAATTGATCGAGTAATGGGTTACGGGTTTGTCGAAGTATCTGCGCTTATCTCATTGGCGATGGCTGCCTTGCTGGCAGCAGCCCTGGACTCAATAAAGCTGAAGCGCATGAGAGTTGTTGTCGCGTCCATGGCTGCAGCTTCCGTTCTCACCAGCGCGGTCTTGTTCGGTGCTTTAGCTCAGCGTCCAGCTCAGGGCGAAGACTTGTCTGCACCGGCCCTGGTAGTCGCCCAGGCAGATGCTGAGAGCGTTACCAGAACTCTCGTGATTAGTTTTGATCCCGAACTCAGCGTTGATTATGTCTGGGGTGATGGTAGGAGTGCTGATGAGCGCTCGGTTCTCTACTCCTACATAGGTGCGCGATCAGATCTAAAGCAGAACCTTGCAGATTTGACTGCGCAGCTGGTGGCCGCAAACCCAGAGGTCGTCAGTGGACTGCTCGAAGAGCTTGGCATCGACTTTGTATTAGTTAATGGTGAAACTGCGCAAGCTCTTTCTGCTAAGGCGGCAGTAAGTGGTATGGAGTTCTTCCAAGTTGCTGGCGAGAGCGAGTTTGGTTCGTTGTTTAGAGTCACGACAGCCGTTAGTCAGCCGAAGACTGAAATCACTTGGCTCTATTCCGATTGGCAGCTCGCCATTCTTGGTCTTTTTGCATTGCTGGCTATTCCTACCCCAGCAACAATTCGCGGATATAGAAGGAAGGTGTCAAAGTGAATGTCCTGGCACGTGGCTTGATTGCACTTTTGTCACTTGGAATCTTGGTTGCTGCATACCTGGTTCCGGCCAGTCAAATTGAGGTTCTGGCTTATCCAGATGAGTATTCAGTCGATGTCAACCCGCTTCCTCTCAGCATTGCTTGTCCTGGATCATTTGTGGAAGTTGCAGGCAGAAGTGGAGTTGAAGTTGGCAAAATCGAGCAGGTAGATACAGCCCGAGTGCGATATCAATCCACGGCCACTCTCGATGTTCCAACTGCTACCACGGAGTTTTTGACTATCAGTGCTCCTGGCGAGAATCAGTCAACTCAGTTGCTGAGTGCGATTCAGTACCAGAGAGTTGAACGCCCACGAGCAAGCGGCCTGGTCGCTGGTTACTGCGAACAACCAATTACCAATGGCTGGTTTGTCTCTGGTGATGGTGGAGCTGGTAAAGAGTCTGTGCTAATCGTTGCCAATCCAAATACGGTGGATACCCTGTCTCTTATACACATCTCCGAGCCCACGAGAC
>ERZ1022729.177-NODE-177-length-10092-cov-6.739763_pt1 | contig 10092 bp, 13 predicted proteins | sample MGYA00520880_ERZ1022729 | MGnify/ENA primary metagenome ERZ1022729 (study PRJEB33162, sample SAMN09537598) | freshwater metagenome | isolation source: freshwater | place: Canada:Alberta | collected 2017-07 | study: EMG produced TPA metagenomics assembly of the...
TCTACACGCGTAAGATCGTCGGCAGCGTCAGATGTGTATAAGAGACAGTAATAATCTTGCTCAGATCATATCTGACGATCAATTAGATATCTTAATTATTCCAGAAATTGGTATGGATCACATATACAGTACCATTTCTTGTCTTCGATTAGCTCCCATACAATGTACTACTTGGGCCCATCCTGTGACATCAGGAAGTTCTTGTATTGATTATTTTTTATCTAGTGATTTAATGGAGCCATCGAATGGACAGGAACACTATTCTGAAACCCTTGTTCGGCTCCCAAATTTAGGATTTTCTTTGCCTCCTGTTATTATTCCAACCCTTAATAAGCAACGTTCCGATTTTCAACTACGAGACGACGCTATTGTTTATCTATGCTGTCAATCTTTGTTTAAATATTTGCCCCAACATGACTATATTTTTGCCGCGATCGCCAAACAAAGTGATTCTTTTCAATTTGTTTTCTTAGATCCTGCTCATGGCAAAGTTGTTACCGAAAAATTTGAGAAACGTTTAGACAGAGCTTTTACTGATTTTGGCTTAGATTATCGTAAATATTGTGTATTTTTACCTAGAACTCCCCAAGAAGAATTTTTAATGCTCAATCAACTAACAGATATTTTTTTAGATGCCCTAAGTTGGTCAGGCGGCTTTACCACTCGTGATGCGATCGCCTGTGGATTGCCCGTTGTGACCTGTCCTGGTGAAATGATGCGAGCCAGACATTCCTACGCTATTTTGCAGATGTTAGGAGTAACAGAAACTATTGCCAAAACCGAGACTGAATACATCGAAATTGCAGTGCGTTTAGGACTAGACCATGAATGGCGACAATTTATTCAAAAGAAAATAATTGTCTATCAAAATCGTCTGTTTGATGAGCGAGAATGCGTTGTTGCCCTAGAAAACTTTTTCAAGGAAGCAGTCCAAAAACATTCTCAAAAAGCACTCTAATACTATCAAATAGGACAAATCAGAAGTACATTAGACGAATTAATTCGAGACTTTAATCGTCAGCATACCCTCCTTGCTCCGCGTCACCTTTCCCCCTAAAGCCTCAATTTCTCGACTCACTCGTTTAATTGTTTTTTCATCAGGACGATTAGCCAAAACACCAACCCAAGCCCCAATTCTCGCAAACTTACTATCAGGATTTTTTTCTAAAAACTGAAGAGATTGTCTGCTGATTCCAATAATTCTTTTACTCTCATCATCATCATAAGCTCCTGCCCATTCAATAGATTTTCCATAGGACTTTTTTGTTGCCTCAATGTCACCGATAAATAGTAGTTCATTATTACCCTTTGACCGCCACAAATAATAGGGAGGAATATTTGTGATGAATTTGGGAGCAATGGACTGCAAACTTTTATCCAATAGCTGAATACTTGTCTGCGGAAGCCCAGCAAATAAAGAAGTTGCTACTTCTAGCTGGAAAATAGCATTTATAAAATGTGGATCTTTATCTACGACCTCAGTAAAATAATCAGGAATCAAGGAATAGCCTGTTTTTTCTCTAGCCTCTGCATCGCCAAAATATTGAATAAAACTTAGATAAAGCCAATCGGCTACTAAATTATTAAACCCAATTGTAGGAGTTTTTTTTAAAACATTTAACTGCTGTTTTTCTTGTTTTTCCTGAGTCTGATATTCTGTTAGCGTTAAACCACCATCTTTTTTTTTTGTTTCAGGATATTGCAACAAAACTATTCCCGTAACACTAAAGATAACTAATAAAAAAGGAAAAATAAGGGAGGAAATATATTTGGATATAGAAGTTTTTTGAGTAACCATTGTCTTGTCTATTTTTTCAACGCAAAATCTGTAGAGATAACTCGGCTAATTTGATTTTTAATATATTTTAAACCCACCATTGCTACAATCGCCATCCACCGTATCAGCGACCTGGGTATCAACCCCGATATTAGATGCTTGGCAAAGTACTACCCTATAAGAATCAGAAAGATAATACACCCCTAAAGCATAATCACGAGAACCAGTAAGACCATTATCGATAGAAATTGCCTGACTTTTGGTTCGGAGAGTCCCAGGAATAGATTCTGGGTCTGGAAAATTATAGTTGCTTCCAGAAATACCAACACCGAGTTCAATATAAGTCGTGGCAAACTTCCTATTCTCAAAGAAATATCCTTGTTGAGCAAAACCAATCGAACTCAGATTTTGTTTGGCTTCGGCTTCACGGGCTTTTCCCACTTGACGAATAATGACTGGTAGAGTCATCGCAGATAGGATTCCAACGATCAACAAAACGACTATTAATTCAAGCAGGGTAAAACCTTGACTGGAGGATACAGATGTCTGTCGAAGTATCCATCTAGAAGTAAAACTTGGAAGGCGAATCATGATATTTTGCCTCTCTGCCTGTTTCATTCATCTCTGGTGAAACAAATTGACGGGAATCAGCACTTGATAAAAACTAAAAGAATGGGGGCAGGCAATTCAGGAAAATGCAATCTGCCTCCAAAAAAAATGAGGGGTGATTTTAATGATGAATCCCCCCATTCTGTTTAAGTTGTATTTAGAGCGTGGTTTGTGGTGCTTTCTGTTAGTTTGAAGACATAAAAAGAATAAATAGGGGGTTCGCCCGTTATATCACCACTAAACATCCACCCTACTGCCAACTGGTTGTAACGGTAAACACACCACTAGAGGGCGTATAGGTGACAGTCCCTGTTTGGTTAGAGGTATTGTCTCCAGCAGAGTTAATTGCGGAGGCTGTCGAGGTTGCTACTTCGCTAGCCTGGGTGGAGGTAAAAGTGAAGTACTTACCATCAGCAACCTTTGTATCTAAAATAGTGGCAACACTAGCAAATGTCGGGTTTTCTGTCCGAAAAACTTGTTGAGCTCGGTTCAATGCACCAACTCCATTCCTTCCTTCGGAGATCCGTGCTTTACCTACTTGTCCTAAAAGGTTAGGTAGGGCGATAGCGGCAAGTACACCGATGATGATAACAACGACTAATAATTCAATTAAGGTGAAACCTTTGTTTTCTTTTTTCGTGGTGAGGTGAGAGAGCAATTTGAACTTAAAGTTACTATTCATAATAATTTCCTTCCTTTAATGATTAGGTGGGGCGGGTCTTTGTTTAACCCTTCTATTCGTAACTTACCCAAACCCCATCATTTTCCTATCACCCCCAGCAAAAAAGATTTTTAAAAGCCGAAAATCCTTATTGAGCAAGGGTTTCACCCCTCTAGTTACGTGTAAAGATTCCGTAATATTGATCCCAGACAGAGTTTAATTAATTTTTTCGAGTAGTCCTGTCCAGTAAAATAACCCCTAATTTTTCCTGATCTGTCACTGCTTCACTCATGGCTACAAAAGTCTGAGTTTCTGTAGTCGGCATTAAGGTGACTGGATTCACTGGCTGAATCTTTAACCATCTATCTACCAAGAAACCTAATGATCTGGACTGTTCAAATAGGGGCGCGAATAGTCCGTTTACTAAAATCCTATCTAGCCAAACATCTGGCACTAAGTAAGGAACATGGTTTTTGAGATTCATCGGAAAGGGTCGATCTGTGGATAGGGCTTCTTGTTTAAACTCGTCAGTTTTGAGTTGGGGGTGTAGATAAATCTGGATATTTCGCCAATTTTCATCATTTTGGTCAATGGAATGTATGAAATTGCCTGGTTCGGGGTCAGGATGCCCACACCAAAAATCTAACAATCGTTTATTCGGTTCGATTAGTTCATACAAAGAGAGTTGCTCTCCCAATTCCAGATCAGCAAATCCCATCGCCAAAAAAGCGGGCAAATCGTCTGGCTCCTTGAATAAGTCCGTTAATTGCCATTCCCGCCAATCGACCATATCAATTAGCTGTAAACCTGCTCTTTCCAAGAATTCTAGCAACTGCGGCACAGTAAAGCCTTTATCATTCTGAAAAAGATAATTCATCAAAATAGCTTCATCTTCAGACTCTTGTGGATTATTTTTTCCTCTTGTTCTCATTTTTAAATCTGTAGTATCTTTAAGCGCAACAAAAAATTCTCGCACAATGCCTATTTCTATTTCCCCTGGGTTACTATCCATCAGTCCCATTCTAGAAAATAGCTCTTGGGAACGATAAAAGGGAAAGCGTTGATAATAGCTATGGAGATTTCCGCGAATAATTCCCTTTGGTTTAAGGACTGAAGCTAATTGTTTAAAAGCAAGGGAAATATCTGGTAAAAGGTATAAAATATCTGACGCATTGATGTAGTCAAAATCTAACTTTAATTGATCAATGTTTTCTAATGCTAACAGATGGTATTCAACATTGTGAAACCCATGATAATTTAAACGTTCTTCTGCAATTTTTAGAGATTCTGGGGAAATATCCGTTGCAATGATCTTTGCCCCAGGGTTGGCTTCTGCTAGGGTGAGAGTAGTAATCCCTGTTCCACAAGCTAGGTCTAAAATGACACACTCACTTAAATCATCCAGTACCCGATGGTAACGATGATAATAGGCTGTAACTAAACTGTTTTTGTAGAGAAGAGCCACATCTTTTTTGGGAGAAGCCGCGATGGGAATATTCGGATAGGGATTACTCTTGAATTGTTGTAGAGTCTTGTCTTGATAATTCAGATCAAAGGTGTCAGTCATAAGTTATTTAAATTGTCTTTCTCGCATGGATATTTAAGTTTCACTATAGGCAGTTGCCCAAAGATTTAACCAATCTCGCTTAACTTCGGCCTGGCTAAATCCTGCCTCTAACAACTTTTCTTTGAGCGTTTCTGCTGTAAATGCCGTTTTATGGGCCATATAATGATTTCCCCGTGCCAAATCAGTTCCTAATCCATAAAGAATATCGATCGCGGCGATGGGGCCTGCGGGAGAAACATAAAGCGGTTTTTCCAAATGACCCTGGGCAACTTCCTCGGCGACAGCTTGTATATCTGGCAAAGTAATGATAGCCATTCCTTGGGGTTTAAGGACTCGTTTAAACTCCGCTAAGGCAACAGGCACTTCATAGGTGTAAATATGTTCCAAATTGTGAGAAGAATAAACCGCATCCACAGAACTGTCTTCAACTCCACTCAAATCCGTAATGGTTCCTAAAATATCGGGTTGGACATTAGGATTAATATCTAGGCGGATTTCCTGCCATTCTTCTGTCCGCAATTCGGGTGGAAGGGCTTCAGGATGATAGGGGCCACAACCCACATGAAGAACCTTTTTCTTTGTGTTGTCTGCAAAAATACGATTGCTATGGTCAGTCGGAGGATCAAGACGCATTTCTTCGATAGTGATAAATTCGACCTCTTCTAACTGGTTTTGTTTATCCCAGGCAATAATATTTAAACCGTGACTCCCAAATACTTGATCATTTCTTGTCTGCCAATCCAGCAAAACCTTAGCCAAGGGTTCACACTTTAAAAAATCACTAACCGCTTGTTGCACTTGGGGGCGATCGCTATTATTGACAATAATCAAAGCCTGATCAGTCAAAAAATCACGGGATAACAATAAACTCATCAAGACTTGACGATAATCGATCGCAAAATTGTAAACATATAAACCAAACCGATCTTCCATCCCAGCCTCTGTTAGATCAGCAAAAAAATCATCCACCGTTTGATGGGCAAAACAAACCTGTTCTAAAACCCCAAAAGCCTCTAAATTAGCTTGCAATAACTCAATATTTTCCTCAACCACTTCATCCTCAGTCGAGAAAAAATCCACCCCATAGGCCAGGCGATCAGGATGTTCCGTTAAAATCCCAATTAAATTCGCACCCCCTAAACAACCGATTTCACAAATCGTTTCCCCTATTTCTAAATATTCCGCCGCCGCACTCAATAATTGTAAGAAATTCGCCGTTGTCGGTTGCTTTACCTGCTCTAAAATTTCTCCAAAAGCATCCGTCTTGGGTTGCATCGCAGTGGTTCCCCAATCGGTGTAACATTCTGTGAGAGTTTCCAAAAAAGCCTGAATTTTCATTTTTCGCTGAAATCTTTTCGATAGGACTCCATTGTAATCCACATCGCTCTTTCAAAAAAGAACTAGCCAAAATATCAGCATCGACAATCTCAGCACAGCTAACGATTCGCTAAAATAGAATCACGATACCATAACCCAAAAAGCCACCGATGACCACCACCCTAGATGAAGTTTGGGACTTATTTAAACAAGTTGCTCAGAGCCAACACGCAACCGATCTCCAGCTACAAGAGACTGACCGCTTAATGCGAGAACAATCTCAAGAAACCGATCGCCGCTTCCAAGAGACTGATCGCCGCTTCCAAGAAACCGATCTCCCCTTTCAAGCCAGCGTAACTGAAAATGAAAAAATTCTGCAAAAACTCACTAAACAAATTGATGATTTAATTGATGATTTAGGCGGAACCTGGGGACTCTTTGTGGAAAACCTCGTTGCCCCCGCTTGTGAAACCCTATTCCTAGAAATGAGGTATCCCCGTCCATCAGGTCAGCCAACGTATCAAAAAAAGAAAGGAGGGCGACACCCTAGAGATTGATATTTTAGTTCTTAACCAAGAGCATAGCCTGGTCGTAGAAGTTAAAAACCGCTTAAGTGTGGCAGATGTTCAAGAATTCATCGCAGATCTACAACGCTTCCGTCACTTTTTCCCTGAATATGCCCAAAACCAACTCTACGGAGCCGTAGCAAGCATCATCATCGATGAAGGCGCAGACCGTTATGCCTATCGTCAAGGTTTATTTGTGCTGGCCCAATCGCGGGAAACAATCGCACTCCTCAATAATGACGAATTTCAGCCGAAAGCTTGGTAAATCTCAGGGTTAACTCTATTACCAGAAAAATGGGTTTAAAGCCTCGTCCTTTAGGGCGACTTTAATTTTGTTTTTAGTTTAGACTCTTAATCTATAATGGATGGACACAGGAAAGGTATTCAACCTGTTTAAAAACCTAGCTATCTAAACGATAGACGAACCTTGAAAACTAGAGTTAGAGGGTTCTGTACAGAATGGCTTGTACAGGTAAAAGCACTAAGCTTCAAGTACCAGAGAAACCAATATTGTAGGTTTTAAACTGTATCGTAGGGCATACGAAAACAGTCCTCTGAAATGGGGTAAACGTCTGGGGAGAGATTGCCTCTGGGTTGAGTATCGCAAGGTATTTGATTTAAGCGAACTCGTAGAACCAGAAATTCTAAGGGGTGACTCTGGAAGAATCCTCGTGATTTATGACGGGGAGTATGTCAAAAAGATAACCAAGCAAACATTTCCGTCACCGATAATCGCCAATCCTTCAGAGCTTCTAAGCTTGGCAGTAAATCCTCTTTTTCCTTCACCTCTGGCAACGCTTGGGGATAAAAGACCGTCACCGACTGATCATCAGGATCGATCAACCAGGCTAATTGGCTTCCCTGTTTGAGAGAAAAAACAATTTTTTTGATCACCTTATTCACCGATTGTTCAGGAGAAAGAATTTCAATTAACCAATCGGGAGCCATTTCAAAACGATTCGCGATTTTTCCTTCCCTCGTTCGAGGAATATTTTCCCAAGCAAACACCGCAATATCAGGGACGATCGCCTTTCCCCCGAAAACACAACGCAACTCAGGAAACGCATAGACAATTTTAGCAGGATTGCCCACTCGATTAATATGAGTTAATAATTCGTTCTGTAAAACACTATGTTCACCTTGGGGCATGGGTTTTTGAAGAATTTCTCCATCAATATATTCACTCGCGGGTTTCGTGTCAGGTTTCTCTAAAAATTCCGCTAGGGTTATCTGATTGGCAAAAGTTCTTTCAATACTGATAGTCATCATCTATCCTCCTGAATAGATAAAATTATAACGCTAATAGGCTGATTGTAAATTTATTGATAAGACGCGATCGCGCTAATTGTGAGATATCATCTAAAACTATCTTCTTCTAAATTATTACAAAAGATTTTTAAATAATTGATTATTATTCCATCGGTAAATATTAAAATCTCGACGATCGCTCGTTAAAATTCGCCCGTGTCCCAGTTGTTCAGCTAAAACGACCAGAGAAGCATCAGCAAAATCCATTGGGAGATCACAGTAGCGTTCCATCAGTTCAGTCATCCGCAGGATATCGTTCTCCTGAAAATCGAATACTTTAAACGCCTTCTTCGTGATCGACTTGAGAAAATTAATTTGAGAATGATGACCGAGACGATTATAGAGTAAATAACAGGTTTCAGTCACTACGGGGTAGGTTGTGATTAAAGGCTCTGAAATACTGGAAAATGAGGCTCGTGCTGATGCATGATATTCATCATTTTTATTAAAAAGACCAATAAAAGCTCCTGTATCCACCATTATCATAGTGAATTTTGTTCTCCTTTTTTATTCAAATAATCTAACACAACAGATTTATAATTTGAGGAGAAATTAGGCTCTGCATTGATACAGCCAACTAAACCAAGCTCTTCAAAAATTTGTAACGGACTTTGAGGCTGGAGTTGTTGGTAATGCTCATCAATTAAAGCCGAAATATTGCGACTAATGAGTTCTGATAAATCGAGATTTGTTTGTTCTTGAATATATTGCAGTTTGCGGATTTGTTCATCTTTAAGGTTAAGACTGATATTAATCATCGTGATACTTTCCATTGAGTTTGACGTTTCGCTTTTATTGTAGCGATTCCTAAAGCAAGATTTCCGTGATCGCTTCCCCCGTCTCTAAATACTCCGCCGCCGAACTCAATAGCAGTTTTTCGGGAAAGGGACGAATATTCATGACGGTTATTGGGGGATTAAGCGATTAACAACAGACTTTCCTCTCTTAAATCACAACGAAACTTTGAAAATATCCCATAGACGCGATCGCCCTTCCCATTTTAGCCAATTCTCCATTTCTGTGATTAATAACGCCTCAGCTACTAAGATAATAAGAAATGAAAGGTTTCATGGGGTCGCGAGTGGAATTAAAACAAGTCATTATTGCCCATAAAGCGGGACACGCCCAAAGTAAGGCCTGGGCAGAAAAATGTGCCAAAGAGTTGGAAGCTCGCAATTGCAAAGTTTTGATGGGGCCGAGTGGCTTTAGGGATAATCCCTACCCCGTCTTTTTAGCGTCAATTACTCAAAAAATTGATTTAGCCATTGTTTTAGGTGGAGATGGAACGGTTTTGGCCGCCGCTCGCCATCTTTCTCCCGAAGGTATCCCCATTTTAGCGGTGAATGTGGGGGGACATTTGGGATTTTTGACCGAGAATTTTGAATCGTTTCAGGATACAGAAGCCGTTTGGGATCGGTTATTCGGCGATCGCTATGCAGTCTCTCAACGGATGATGTTAGAGGCGGCTATTTTTGAAGGTCGTCGGGAAGATCCCCAATTGGTCAGCGATCGCTTTGTGTGTTTGAACGAATTTTGCGTTAAACCCGCCAGTATTGACCGAATGCCCACCACTTTTGTGGAAATCGAAGTCGATGGAGAAATTGTCGATCAATATCAAGGAGATGGATTATTGGTTGCCACACCGACGGGTTCAACTTGTTATACCGCGTCTGCCAATGGCCCCATTCTTCACCCTGGAATGGATGCAATTATCGTCACCCCCATTTGTCCCCTGAGTTTATCTAGTCGTCCGATCGTCATTCCCTGCGGCTCTAGGGTCAATATTTGGCCCTTGGGAGATTATGAATTGAATACCAAACTGTGGACAGATGGCTCGTTAGCGACTTCTATTTGGCCGAATCAATGGGTGGGAGTCCGTCGGGCAGAGTGTACGGCTAAATTTATTCTGTTACGGGAAAATTACTCGTTTTATCAAACCCTACGGGATAAGTTGCAATGGGCGGGGGCAAGAATCCATTACGACAATAATCATCGCACTAATTAATATTTTTGAATGAATATCAAAGTAATTATCGGTTATGCCTCGCACGGTGATAATTTGCGATTTTTAGTTCAGCAAAATCAGCCTGAATATAGGATATTTAAGGCGATCGCGGATGTCACAACAAGAGATTGAATTCTTATAAAATCGTCAGAGGAATGATCTGGTTTAAAGAGGAAATATTGGGGAGAATTTAGATACCAAAATCCTACGTTTATAGGACTGTACAGCCCGCATTCCGCAGGTTGACTCAAGGAACAAGATAATACATTTGTACTACTTTTT
>ERZ1022729.178-NODE-178-length-10091-cov-5.683141_pt1 | contig 10091 bp, 11 predicted proteins | sample MGYA00520880_ERZ1022729 | MGnify/ENA primary metagenome ERZ1022729 (study PRJEB33162, sample SAMN09537598) | freshwater metagenome | isolation source: freshwater | place: Canada:Alberta | collected 2017-07 | study: EMG produced TPA metagenomics assembly of the...
TATCAATGGTATGCTCAATAACCTTTCGGGTGACAACTTCGACAATTTTTTCAATATCTGGTTCTTTCTCAATAGTAGGAATACCCATTTGTCTTGGGGGAAGAGATGCTTTAACCTCTGCAACAATTTTGGCTTGAACTTCGGGATTTGCTAGTTTTTTAGAATCTTGTAAATATTCATAATTTCCTAATTTTTCCATTGCAATAATAACAACATTCTTTTCTGTGTTTGTTGTAAAAATGGGTTCGGGGGGCTTAACGTTAGAGATCGAGGCAGTAACAGGAGATGGGGGCGAGTCTGAAGATTGATCAAAAGTGGGAACACTGCCCGTTAACAGGGATTCAACAACGGAAGGAACGACTAAAGATTTCGGTTTTTCGAGGGGAATATCGCCGCCATTACCGATAGTAATTTGTTTGCGAATGATGGAATCTGGGTTATTTGCTTGATCAACAATTTCTTGAAATTTGTCGTGGGCAATAATCGTTAACCGATCGCAGGTTTCATTTCCTGTGCGTTTGCCATAGGGTAAGCGGAGACCTCGGCCAATGGTTTGTTCGGTTAAGATCTCAGAAGCAGAAGCACGCAGGGGAATAATAGTATATAAATTGGTGACATCCCAGCCTTCTTTGAGTTTGTTAACATGAATAACAATTTCTATTTCTTCACTGGTTTCAACTGCTAATAATTTTTGGGTCGCCTCTTCAGATTCTGTGCTACTTTGATTAGTATGAATTTCGATAACTTTACCATTATAAATTCCTTCAAAAAAATCAGCAGATTCAATAAAATTTCTTACTTCTTTGGCATGGCTAGTATCTTGGGTAACAACTAAAACAAAGGGTTTAATTTTAGAAACTTGATGAGTATCAGCATACTCTTTGAGGGCGTTTTTAACGTATTCATGGTTAGTAATACCGTCTTCAAGTTTAATTTTTTCAATTTGGTCAGGGGTATAATTTTCAGGACGAAAATCTTTACGAGTGGCGACGGCGGGTTCTTTTACAAAGCCATCTTGCAAGGCAACAGCGAGGGAATAACTGTAAACTATATTTTTAAATTCAACGGGTTTAGCTCCGACAGTTTTGGGTGTCGCGGTGAGTTCTAAGCCTAAAATGGGTTTAAGTTCTTCAATGGCTTTAATTCCTGCACTAGCTCGATAACGATGGGCTTCATCCATTAATAAAACAAGGTCTTTAAGTTCTGATAAATATTCAAAATAACTTTGTCCAATATATTCTTGTAGGCGTTTGATTTTGGGTTCTTTACCTCCCCGAACTTCACTATTAATTTTAGAGATGTTAAAAATGTTAATATGGGCAGTTTGTTCATCTTCTAATAAATTACCTTGTCCTGATGCCTCTACTCGAAGTCCTCGACCATCCTCAAAAGTGTCACCTGTGATAATTGTTGGCTGTTTTAAATTGAATTGAGTTATACCTTTAAAAACATACTTTGGAGTGTTAGGAGTAAAGTCTTGAATAAGTTTGTTATAAATGGTTAAATTAGGAGCTAGAACAAAGAAATGGCGGCTAGTTCCAGTTATATAAAGATAACTAATAAACGCTCCCATTAAGCGGGTTTTCCCGACACCTGTGGCTAGAGCAAAGCAAAGGGAAGGAAAATTTCTTTCAAAGTCTTGGACAGTGGGATAGAGATTTTTAATAATTTCTAAGGATTGAATTACATCGTTATCTTCTCCTAAGTTAATTTGATCGAGAATATTTGCCAGAATTTCTAATGATTCTCGTTGGGGTTTTCTGAGACTAAGGCGAGATGCAATAATGTTAGTTTCTTTGTTCATGGATTAGAGTTTTGTTTAAATTTAAGATTGGTCAATGATAGGGGCTTGTTCTCCAAGTCCAGTAATGGTTTAGAGAATTTTTTTTAAATAGTTTTAGAGAATTAATTAATTGTGGATTTGGGAACCAAACCCCTACGGAAAAATTTTTAAATTTGTTACTTTAAGATTTTATTTTGTTTTATTATAATAGAGAAAGTTGTTGAGGTTGGATCGGTTGGGGTGGTTTTTCTAAGGTTTTCAGGTTGGCGACATTTAAACTATAGTCATCGTGACCCCATTCACATTGATGAAGGACAGATTGGGGGATTTTTTTAATGGTTAGTTTAGGAAAATCATCAGGATTAGCACGAAAGGCTTTACAACAAATTAAGAGAGTTTGATCGTCTCGTAATTCTTGATTAATGGCTTGTAATTGATCATGGGTTAGGGTATTTGTGGTGACATAAATATGATCAGATTCGGAAGAGTAGCCTTGATTCCAATAGTGAGTTTGGCTAGGAGCGTAGGTGAATCCCATCAGTTTACACATGGCTTCGGCTAACATTGCAGGGTTATATTTAGGAGAAATAATCCAGTTATCATATTTGTCTTTTTCGAGGAGGGAAGGAGCTAATTTATAGTAACGAAAGCCGCCGCCACCTTGCCAATTTACGGTTTTAGTAATACCCCCAGGGTCTTCGTTATTAATCACTTTTTGTAATCGTGGAATGATGTGAGTATGACAATGTTCACCGAGTTCAATCATGATCCAACGGCGACCCATTTTCTGGGCTACGGCTCCTGTTGTTCCTGAACCTGCAAAGGAGTCTAAAATTAAATCGCTTGGATTGGTTGCAATTTCTAAAATTCTTTTTAGTAAACGTTCAGGTTTTGGCGTATCAAAAGAATTATGTGCGCCAAATAAGCTTACGATTTCCTTTTTTGCTTCTTGATTATGACCAACTTCTGAATTAGGCCACCACGTCCAGCTATTTTGTCCACTCATTTCATTTAAAAAACGTTTTAATCTTGGCCGAGAACTTCCATTTTTCCCAAACCATACACGGTTATCACATATTAACTCTTTAAATTTATCCTCTGAAATTGCCCAACATCGTCCAGGAGGAGGAGGATATTCTTTTCCGCTTGGGGACTGAATTGTATAGAATTGAGAAGCGGTAGCATGACCAGTCATCCCAGTAAAATCAGTTGATGCCCAGGGGCCACGAGGATCATTATCAAGGTTTTTAAAATCATCTACTCGGCTCTCATTTATTGATAATTGATTAATAGAGTTTTTTCCATTTTCTTTATTTTTAAAGTAAACAATAATATTATCATGAGCATCACCTAATCTAAGACGGTTATCAGGTGAAGTGCGTTTCTGCCAAACCACATTAGCAACAAAATTTTTTCTGCCAAATAATTCATCACACATTACCTTTAAATAATGCGCTTCATTATCATCAATCGTGATCCAAATTGAACCATCTTCCGCCAACAAATTCCGTAAAATCTCTAGGCGATCCCTCATCAAACCGAGCCAAATTGAATGCTCAACGCCATCATCATAATGTTCAAAAGCTGATCCCGTATTGTAGGGCGGATCAATAAAAATACATTTCACTTTTCCCGTAAATTCCTGCTCCAACGCCTTCAACGCCAACAAATTATCACCAAAAATTAACCGATTATCAAAAATATCGTGTTCTGTTATTCGATAAGGTGCATGAAAAGACTTTTCCGTATCTTCCAATAAAATACGAGGTTCAAGCCTTGGCCGCTCATCCTTGCCAATCCAAGTTAACTCTAAACGCTGCTTTCGACTCATTTATACCCAAATTCTGTTCATAGCTAACCTTGATATTCTAACAGATTAGCCCAAAAAGTGACACAAAAGAGAAATGCTATAGATTAATCAGTAACCAGGTAATAAAACCATCAAAACTCATGACTTCAGTTAAAACTAATTGTTTTTTATCATCCAAATGTAAATGCGAAACAAATTCTCCTGAATGTTCCTTACCAATTTTTCCATATTTTAGACGAATAGCACGAGGATCAGGTGCGTTATCAAAACCCGCTTTGACAAATTGGTTTTCTAAAACATAATAACGATATTGAAAACCTTGATCACTATACAATTCAGTAAGCAAAATCTTATAATTCTTATAGCTCGCCGTTAATCGTAAAATCATTCGTTTAGGAGTGCCATCAATATTATATTCAACAGCCTCAAAATGAACCCTAGCAGATTCAACTAAACGAGTAAAATGGCCTGCAATTTTTCTGTCCAATCTGTTATTCCCCGATAGCAAAATTCCCAATCTGATAAATCAATTTCCCAAAGTTTTTCTACCTTATCTTCGAGATAATTAATAAAGTCTTCATCCTGTTGAATTTTTTGAAAAAAAGTAGGATAATCAACCTGATATTTTATTTCATAATCAAGATTTTTTTGCTTTAATTCAGCAATTTTAGTAGTTATTTTTTCGATAGTATAACGTTGAACTGCTAAATTAATTGCTGATTGTAGATCGCCAAAACTGCCGAGTATTTCAGCATAATCTTCTTTAATTGCAATATTTATCATAACTACTATCTTCCTTTGTGCAAAATTTTCTCTAGTTGGTTTTGAAGATCACTAACTGTTTTTCTCATCATAGCAAACAATCTTGAGATTCGCATAAACCTGTGACCAGATCGCATTTCAAAACTTTCGACTACCCATTAAAAACTATCAACTCATCAATGATCAGCCAGTACTACTACGCGATCGCGTTTTGCCTGGTTTCTTCTTCTGTCTTTCAACGGGAGTTACCCTAGATTCTATCTCAAAGGGAGGGATATCTTCGAGTTGGTCATTGTCTAGACTATATTGCTCACAAACCAGACTCAGACGAATTGCCCGACTGCTGACGGGATTAACCGAATGGGTGAGATCTCCCTGAAAATATAACAAGGTATTAGATTGAGGTGCAATTTTTCCCACTTGACGTTTCGGCGATCGCAAAATGAGTTCTCCTCCCACTAAATCCGAAGGAACCTCCACATAAAGAACACTAACAAATAAAGGCGGGTTAATGGTTTTGCAATAGGAACGGAGCGATCGATCAATGTGGGGATCAACCTTAGAACCCGTCTTTAATAACAAAGGATTAAGATAAAAAGCATTACATTCAGGCAACAAAGCACGGTCTAAATAGGGTTTAAAATAGGGGAATTTTTGTTCAACGGTGGCCAGATGCGATCGCCGAAAAACCACCGAAAAACCCTTGGTATTCACAAAATCCCGATTGAGATTATTAACAGCAAAATAGGGACAGGCTAAAATTTGTCCCTGCAACTCCCTAAGATAGGTTAGTGAAAAACTGTGAGGATGTTGAGAATAATAAGGCAAGGATCAGGCTGGATTCTAAAAGTTCGTCAGACCAAAGATCTTATCAAAATTTTATTAAATTTAACGGGGTGCAACAGAATTACAGCAGTCAATTATTTATTCCCCCTTGATCCCGATTAGTTGTAGCATGATCTTAGATGAATTATCGAGACTGCATCCAATGTTGTCCGTTAATGAAAAGACATTTAACGAAACCGTTTTAGAATCTCCCAAACCTGTTCTAGTGTATTTCTGGACACCCTGGTGTGGGTTATGTCGCTTTGTCAATCCACTTTTAGCCAAATTGCAATCGGATTGGGGAGACCATCTAATGGTCGTCAATGTTAATGCTGACAGTAATTTTCGATTGGCTAATACCTATCGTCTGAAAAATCTGCCTACCCTACTGCTATTTGACCAAGGACAAGTCATCCAACGATTAGAAGAATTTAAGGCACGAGAAGATCTACACCACATTCTCACGGTTATTCCCTCCCAACTGCCCATTCAATCTGCCTAAAGCGATCGCGACTTAATCGAGACACTTGATCTAAAAATCGGAAATTGGTCGCAATTTTCTGTGGGTCAATTGCCTAGCAGTGATATGCTTAAAATTGATTTTGATGCGTTGGAGGTCAAGGACTGTGGAGTGGAAAGTGCGGGCAATTCGGGGAGCAACAACGGTGTCAGAAAATGCGATCCCCCCTATCCGAGAAGCTGTCAGTGAATTGTTGGACGCAATCGAATTCCGCAATCAAGTTGATCCTGAAGAGATTGTTAGTGTGATTTTTACCACCACCCGCGACCTCGATGCGATTTTCCCCGCCGCGATCGCTAGGGAAAGACCCAAATGGGACAATGTTCCTCTCTTGGACGTGCAACAAATGGCGGTAGAAGGTAGTTTAGAAAAATGTATTCGAGTGTTAATTTATATCAATACCCCTAAAACCCAGGCAGAAATCCATCATTCCTATCTCCGACAAGCCCAAAATTTGAGACCCGATCTCCATTTAACCCAGGTCAATTAACTATCAATTTAATCATCAATATTGCCTAAGACTCCATAACTCAAAACTCCCCCCAATAGTAGAGAAGAGTTTGAAAAAGTTTATTGTTGAAAAGTTAGTTAAAACCTAAAAACTAAATTAGATGGATAATTGTTGAGTTCTAAAGACTGGTTAACCAACCAATAACACCATGTCCTGTAATCACTTCCATTGCTAAGAGAGAAACAAAGCCAATCATGGCAAAACGTCCGTTCATTTTTTCTGCGTACTCAGTCCAACCTGCTTGAACGGTTTCATCAACATATACTTGAGGTTCGATCGCGAAGTTGTTGAGACGATTATCTGAGTCGAGTTTAAATCCACGAGTGTTGGTTGCCATAACTGATTTCCTTAATTTAACGTTTTACCTTATGTAACTAAATGTAACACACTATTAAGAATAATTACAATAAATTGACAAAATAAAAATCCGCAAAGTTATTTTACGGATTTCGGAGATTAGACTCTCTCATTTCTATGGTCACAAAAATTGCGATCGCAACAAAAAAACAAGATTTTACGAAAAACTAGCGGAACATACTACTCACAGAACTATCTTCATGAATCCGCCAAATCGCTTCACCCAATAGATTCGCCACCGACAGAACCGTTAATTGGGGGAAATTATGATCGTCAGGAATGGGAATTGTATTGGTGACGATCACTTCTTCCAAAAAGCCACTCGATAACCGAGAAATAGCAGGTTCAGAAAAAACCGCGTGAGTTGCACAGGCATAAACCTGTCTCGCGCCTCGTGCCTTTAGAAGTCTAGCTCCCTCTTGAATGGTTCCCGCCGTGTCGATCATGTCATCCACGAGAACCGCCGTTTTTCCCTGAACATCCCCAATGAGATTCAAAACTTCGGCTACATTATGGGACTGACGACGTTTATCAATAATCGCTAAAGGAGCTTCATTCAATTTTTTGGCAAAGGCCCTAGCACGGGCAACTCCTCCCACATCGGGAGAAACCACCACTAGATCACTCAATTTTTTGCTGAGTAAGTAATCAATAATAACGGGAGATCCATAAACGTGATCAAAGGGAATATCAAAATAACCCTGAATTTGAGCAGAATGCAGATCCATTGCGAGAACTCGTTGCGCTCCCGCCTCGGTGATCAAGTTAGCGACTAATTTTGCTGCGATCGATTCCCGTCCTGCGGTTTTGCGATCGGCTCTAGCATATCCATAGTAGGGAATAACGGCGGTGATTTGACGGGCGGAGGCTCTACGGCAGGCATCGACCATAATCAGCAGTTCCATCAAATTATCGTTAACAGGATGGCAACTGGGCTGGATGAGATACACATCTCCGCCCCGAATAGATTCCTGAATCTGGATATACAGTTCACCATCGGCAAAACGTTTCCGTAACATCGGGCCGATATCCATCCCCAGATAACGAGCAATTTCTTGGGATAACGGAAAATTAGCCGATCCAGAAAAAAGACGGAGACGATTGTTATCAGACAGCGATGACAGCATCGACTGACGTGTTAAAGTAGCAGTACGGGTCACGACAGGCACTTTTCCCCCAACTCATAGCTTTCTAATTTTCTCAGAGTTTGGTTTAACCTGAGTGATTAGTTTGGACATTCTTAATGATAACTTTACTTTTAATTATCACCCACCCGTTTTGCTCCGTAGAAACGCTATAAACCTGATTTAAAGATTATTTAAGGTTAAACAAATTTACTGAACTTATTTCTATGGCTCAATTTTCGGGATTCGATCCATTTTAAACTGATGAAAACATTACTGATTACGGGAACGGATACGGATGTAGGCAAGACGGTTTTAACTACCGTTTTGGCGGCCTATTGGCATCAATACCGCTCTGATCGCTCTTTAGGATTAATGAAATTGTTACAAACGGGAGTTGGCGATGATGAACATTATCAATCTCTTTTTTCTGAAAAAAACACTTGGGAGATTGTCACTCCTCTGAAGTTTAAAGAACCCGTTGCCCCACCTATTGCCGCAGAAAGAGAAAATAAAGCGATCGCCTTAGATGTGGTTTGGCAAACTTTAACGCAATTACAAAATAACCATGAATGGGTTTTGGTAGAAGCGTTGGGTGGCTTGGGTTCTCCTGTGACGGCTGAATTAACGGTGGCAGATTTAGCGGGTCTATGGCATTTGGACGCGGTGTTAGTGGTTCCCGTCAAACTGGGGGCGATCGCCCAGGCAGTGGCGAATGTGGCCTTGGCGCGTCAAACCAAAGTGACCTTAAAAGGAATAATTTTAAGTTGTAATCAACAAACAGCAGAAGAAAAAATAGAAGATTGGGCCCCGACGGATTTAATCCAAAGTTTAACCCAATTACCCGTTTTGGGAGTATTACCTTATTTGTCTCTTGAACAATTAAAAAATTTAGATTATTTAGCGAAGATTGCTACAAATTTGAATTGGGAAAAATTGGGATTAGAACCGATTAAACTTAAATAATTTACAACAAGTTTCGTTATTTGTAGGGACATAATACCATTATGTCCTTTGCTCGGTTTACACGAAAAGATCTGTATCTTAGGTTTAAAAAACATCAATGATTAAGTTTAGATTTGGCTTTTCTCCAAAGCATTTCTAATTCGCCTAAAGTATAATCTTGTAACGGTTTATCAGCAAAGTTTTCCATGACTGATAGCCGTTGAATAAAGCGTTGATTAGTTCCATCTAGGGCATCAGACGGATTCAGTTGATACCAGCGAGCGAGATTAATTAAGGTAAAAAATAGATCGCCTAATTCGGATTCTTGATGTTGTTTATCTTCTGTTTGTAAAGCTTCCTTGAATTCCGCTAATTCTTCTTCAAATTTTTCCCAAACTCCTTCAATATTCTCCCACTCAAAACCCACAGCTGCCGCTTTTTGAGAAATTTTAGTTCCTGCCATCAAAGGCGTTAAGCTTTGGGTATAACGGGTTAATTTTGCGCTTAAAAGCTGTTCTTCTTCGGGACTGATTCCTTTTTCTTGGGCTTTAATTTTTTCCCAATTTTCCCGCACTGTTTCCACACTATCCACTTCGATTTCTCCAAAGACATGGGGATGGCGGCGAATCAGTTTTTCCGCAATGCCTTGGGCGACTTCTTTGAGGCTAAAATGTCCCGAATCTTGAGCAACTTGCGCTTGTAAGACGACTTGTAACAGTAAATCTCCTAATTCTTCCGCGATCGCGTTTTGATCTTGACTTTTAATCGCATGAACGGTTTCGTAGGCTTCTTCAATAATGTAAGGAATCAGGGTTTGTTGGGTTTGTTCGAGATCCCAAGGACAGCCTCCATCAGGCGATCGCAACTTTGCCACTACTTCAATTAAATGTTGGAGCGCATCAACAACACTTTGGAGAGAGGATTCGACATTTTCGGGAACTCTAGACATAAAATTAAAGATGATTAAGGGTTAAAGAAGGGCAGAGGAAGTCTTGCGATGGCTCTCCTAGATTCACGGTTGAGAGTTGTTTTAGGTTTAATCAAGTCTAAGAATTAGGAAAAGAGGGATGATTACGAATTTCATCTAGCGGTGATTCGTATTCAGAAATTTCTGATTCATCAGGACAAAATTCTAGGCTAATGTTAATTCTTACTTTACCTTTTTTCCAGTTATTTGAACCAAGTTTTAAAATCTCACACTCTAACCCTTCATTAATCCACTTCAATCTCTTCGACAAATAAGCATCCTTCTTAGTCCCTTCTATTATTTCTATCGGAACACTTATTGCTTCCTTTATGATTGATTTTTTTAAGTCATTAATTTTACACATTTTGGAATCCATCAAAATTTGAACATCTTCTTTTACACTAATTACGCTTTCATCATCGGATAAAGGTTTAAATTGATTAGCGATCATTTGGTATTTCCTCTGAGATTTATTTTGGGTTTAATT
>ERZ1022729.179-NODE-179-length-10050-cov-6.889145_pt1 | contig 10050 bp, 10 predicted proteins | sample MGYA00520880_ERZ1022729 | MGnify/ENA primary metagenome ERZ1022729 (study PRJEB33162, sample SAMN09537598) | freshwater metagenome | isolation source: freshwater | place: Canada:Alberta | collected 2017-07 | study: EMG produced TPA metagenomics assembly of the...
ACCCGAAGAAGGGGCTAAATTGCTCAAACAAGCTCTCGACTCTGCCAACCAGATTCAAGATGACTATTCTAAAAACCTTGCCTTAAGCGCGATCGCTGAAGTTTATATCAAGCAAAATCAACCTGAAGAAGCAAAAAAAATATTATCCCAAGCTTTCGATCTCGCGGCTAAGATTGGTGATACAGATCAAAAAACTCAAGCTTTAGTGAGTATTGCCCAAGCTCAAGCAAATCTCAAAAATTGGGGAGAGGCATTAACCGTAACTAAAAAATGTTCTACCCATCCCTGTCACGTTAAATCCCTAGCGGCGGTTTTAACTATCCATGCCGAACAACAACATCCCGAATTAAAAGAGGATAAAGAAAATTAAATTTGACAATGAAAAAAGTTAGCAATAATGATAAAAATTGAAACCCAACCGTAGGGACATAATACCATTATGTCCACCGCGCTATTCCTCCCCGTCATTATTTCCTTGGGTTGCATAAATTAAGGATTTAACAGTGTTAAATCCCTACGGGAAAAATGCAATGAGGGTTTATTTTGTCACATTTTAAAAACCGCGATCACTTTTTTCAGGTTATTTATAATAGCGATCGCCAAGTATCAAGAGCTTGCTTTTTTTAATGATGATGTCCATAGGCTCCTGCTTCGGGCTGGAAGGGTTTTATTTCTTCCTTAATTTCAACCCCCAAATGGATCAGCATTTCGGCTAAAACAGAATCGGGTTTGAGGTGGAGATAATCGGAAGTAATTTCCACAGGAACATGGCGATTTCCTAAATGATAGGCAACGCGCAGTAAGGTTAAAGAATTATCAGCTAAGACGGTTAAAACAGATTCGGGTTTGGCTAAAATTTCGATCAATTCACCACTTTCTGCTTTCAAAAAATCGCCATCTTGAAGGACGATTCCCCTGGGTAGCCGAAAAAATAGAGTTTGGTCATTTGGAAGGTCAAATCGATGACGGGTTCGCGTCCGTTCTTCGGCGGTGAGGGATAACGTCAATAGAGGCTTGAGGTTGGAAAGCACTTCTGCCTTGGGGATGCGATGAATAAGAATAAGCATCAATCTATAGCAATAATAAATTAGTGAATAATAATCAATTTGGTGCATTGTATTGATTAATGTACCTTACAAGAGCAGCGATCGCATTTTCAAAAGTTAAAGAGATCGCCATTCCCGAAAAATCAACTCTCCTAAAGCGATCGCAGTTGTAAACTTTAATCCACAAAATGACAGCGATCGCATTACTAGAAATCGGAAAATATTCAATCCAACCTACAGATCAGCGATCGCACTGCCCATAAGAGACTAGAAAATTGACCATAAGAAATTGTAAATTAGCCGTTTTCATGATCAAATTTTTCTATCCAAAACACGTAACCATCGTCACCATAAAGCACTTGGATGGATTGAGTCATTCCTAGCGAATAATTGTAGAGCTATTCAATTAGCGCATCGAACAAATGTGTATACATTGTGTCTTTGGATACAACGAATCGCGATCAATCCATTAGAATTCACAAGAGACTATCAAGATTTTTATTCCAATATTCTTGATTAAATAAGGCTTAGGATGATTTTTTCAGAAGTTGACTTTGGCATGGATCTCCTTAGGTGAAAGGAGTGAAGCCTTTATTCATTTTTCTTTTGAAAAAATCATGAATCAATTGGTGTAGCGATCAATCCAAAAATAGTTATTTTTATTGTTTAAATATTTCCCATGACAACAGACAATCAATTATTAGAAAACGACGGATTGAACCAAACAGAGAGTAAATTAATCTATGGATTAAATGATAAGCCACCGCTTTATGAGGGAATTTTTGTTGCCGTACAGCACGTCATGGCGATTTTCGTTCCCATTGTCACACCGCCCCTGATTATTTGTAATGCCCTGGGGGTTGATGCGAAAACTACCTCTATCATTCTAGGAATGTCTTTGGCTATTTCGGGGGTTGCTACTTTTATTCAAGCCCATCGAATTGGCCCCATTGGCACAGGTTTATTGAGCATCCAGGGAACCAGTTTTTCCTTTGTTGGCCCGATTATTGCGATCGGTTTAGGAGCTAAAGCCAACGGTCAACCCATAGAATCGACTCTCGGACTAATCTTTGGACTTTGTTTTTTTGGAGCCTTACTCCAAATGATTCTCAGCCAATTTTTGAGTTTCGCACAAAAAATTATTACTCCCCTCGTAACGGGTATTGTTGTTCTCTCTATTGGAACGACTTTAATTAAGGTGGGAATTACGGACATGGCAGGTGGGTTTGCCGCGATGGGAACAGATGCCTTTGGGAGTGTTCAAAATTGGAGTGTTTCCCTGATTGTTTTGTTATTAATTACTTTTTTAAGTGTGAGTGCTAATCGCTATGTTCGTATGGGTTCAATTGTTATTGGATTGATTGTAGGATATTTAATTGCCCTTCCCTTGGGAATGGTAAATTTTAGTGCTTTAAATGGTTTACCACCTATTAATTTACCCATCCCCTTTCGCTTTGGTTTAGGTTTTGATCCCATTGCTTTTATTCCTTTTGCCATCATTTATGTCGCAACAATTGTTGAATGTATGGGAGATATCACCGCGACTTGTATGGTGACACAAGAACCGATTAAGGGAGGACTTTATTTTAAACGGCTAAAAGGCGGGATTTTAGGAGATGGACTTAATTCTATGTTGGCATCGGTTTTTAGTACGTTTCCCAACACGACCATGAGTCAAAACAACGGATTAATTCAAATCACAGGTGTAGGCAGTCGTTATATTGGTTATTATTTGGCAGTCATTCTGATTTTTCTCGGACTTTTCCCCATTGTTGGTGGAGTCTTAAATACCATTCCTAGTCCTGTATTGGGAGGAGCAACCATTATTATGTTTGGTTCAGTGGCCGTTGCTGGACTTAATATTCTTCGGACAGTGGAAATGGATGTACGTTCATCAATGATTGTCGCGGTTTCGTTGGCCTTTGCTTTAGGAGTAACTTTTGCCCCTGACTCTTTGGACAAAATGCCTAAATTGATTAAAGATGTTTTTTCTTCTGGAATTTCAGCAGGTGCAGTAACCGCGTTGTTATTAAATATTATTCTTCCAGGAAAACGAGGGGGTAGTGACCATCATCATGAATAATTAATTTAATGGTGAGCAATTGAAATTGCTTCTATTTAGAAGGTTGATAGCTAAAATTTAAACTCCTTTTGTATAAGCAGAGGGAATTTTTTTTCGGTGATTATATTGTTATAGTGCTTGTAAATCTTCTGGGGTATTACAATTAAATAATAAGGTGCGATCGCCGATGAATAATTCTTCAACCAAATGCTGATTTAAGAAACCTTGAAAAGATATTCCTCCCCCTTTTATATAGGCAGTCAGTAACGGTAAACAATCAATTCGATAAAAACCTGATAGGGGTTCCCAACCTTTTTCGGAACGGGGTAAATAGGCGATCGCCTCTGGTGCAACGAATTTTAAATGGAGTGACCATTGCTGTAAAATTTCAGACGTTAAATAGGGCAAATCCTGCGCCAATAACAAAACCCAGTCTGTTTGAACATGAGGTAAGGCTTGAGAAAAACCGATCAACGGGCCAGCCGATTGATTTTCTTGAGGTTGAATTTCTTCTACCAAAACGCAACCTTGGGGAATTAGGGATTGATAACGCGATCGCCAGGGACTGATCACTAAAACTCGACTAGCAACGCCTTGGGCAGTTTGACAAATTCTCGTTAAAAAAGGAACACCCGAAAACAGAATAAATGCCTTATCCCGACCCATGCGCGAACTTTGCCCACCAGCGAGGATAATAGCAGTAAGGTTCGTCGCGGGGAAATTATTCATGACAGAAAATGACCCATTTAAGGACAAAAAACTGCAACAGTTACAGTTATCTATCCATCTTATTCCTGTTTTTGGGGCGATCGCCTCTGTGTGGGTTTTAAATAGAAAAACGAGTAATCCCGAAACCGAAGCGGTCAGTCGATTAGCGGTCAGATTAACGGGCGGTTGGCTGTTGGCTTACGGCTTGCTCTGGTTCGGCGGATTGCAAACCTCGGATTTGTTAAGTTTGCGGCTACTCTATCTCAACGGATTATTGACCTCTGGCTATTTTTTGACTTGTTTATTCTTGATTTGGCAAATTTTTCAGGGAAAATCAGTAGGTTGGAAAAAAAAACGATTCTGAGATTCATTTAAACTGAGAACAGCGATCGCCTTTTTCGGTGAACCAACTTTTAATATTCAACACAACATTTTTAAGATTATGGAATTTGCAGAAAGTTTAAAAATGGCTTCATCCATGCTGATGGCCAACAAACTCCGCAGTACTCTCACCATGTTGGGCATTATTATTGGCAATGCTTCTGTGATCGCCATGATTGGCATTGGGCAAGGAGCGCAGAAACTCGCCACCGAAAAATTATCCGATCTAGGGCCGAATGTCATGTTTGTTTTGCCTGGCTCCCGTAAAGCCCGTAATGCAACTTTTGATCTGCCCCGTACCCTCGTCTTAGCGGATGCCGAAGCGATCGCCGAACAAGTACCGACCGTTGCAGGAGTCGCGCCAGAGATTAATCGCCGACAACTGATGAGCTATCGTAATCAAAATACCAATGGAATGGTGATTGGAACGACTCCAGAATATGAAGAAATTCGCAGTTTCTATGTAGATAAAGGACGTTTTTTAAAGCCGATGGATTTAGAACGAAATAAACGAATTGCGGTGATTGGCACTGAAATTGCGAACCGTTTTTTTAAAACCCAAAATCCCATTGGCCAACAAATTCGGATTAATAATATTAATTTTGAAATTGTGGGAGTGATGCAGGAAAAAGGCTCTTTTTTAGGGAGTAATCAGGATGAATCGGTCTTTATTCCCCTAACCACAATGGTGAGTCAAATTGTGGGTCGGACTTCTCCTTTTGGGATTGAATTAAGTTGGATTAATGTCAAAGCTAAAAATGAAGAAACGATTCGAGCGGCTCAATTTCAAATCGAAAATCTTATTCGTTTACGTCACAAAATTAAAAATGGTGAGGATGATTTTGGGGTTTCTACTGCCAAACAAATGTTAGAAATTGTCAGTACCGTTAGTGGCGGATTAACCATTATGTTAGCCGCGATCGCGAGCATTTCTTTAATTGTGGGAGGCATCGGGGTAATGAATATTATGTTAGTGTCCGTCACCGAGAGAACCCAGGAAATTGGTCTCCGAAAAGCGGTCGGAGCGGGCAAAAATGATATTTTGATGCAATTTTTAATTGAAGCAGTGATTTTGTCTGTGGTCGGGGGCCTGGTCGGGGTCGCGATCGGTTCAGGAATTGTTTTAGTGATCGGCTTAATTTCTCCCCTTTCTCCAGGGATTTCAGGCATTGCTGTATTGTTATCCCTGGGGATTTCGAGCAGTATTGGGCTGATTTTTGGGGTAATTCCCGCTCAACGGGCCGCAGGTCTAGATCCCATTGTGGCTCTCAGAACTGCTTAAAGGAAAGCGATCGCGCTGAGTAAACTTGCGGAATCACTCACTGCCCCAAAAACCCCACCTTGCATTTTGATCATCTTTAAAGCCGCTTCATAGTTACCGTAATCCGTCGCGCCTGTGCAATCCGATAACATCAAACATTCATAGCCCCGATCATTGGCATCGCGCATGGTTGTATGGACGCAAACATCGGTCGTAATGCCCGTCAGGATAATATTTTGAATCCCCTTAAGTTTAAGAATCAGGTCTAAATCCGTCGCATAAAAAGACCCTTTGCCAGGTTTATCAATAATCACTTCCCCTGGTAAGGGAGCTAATTCTTCGATAATATCCCAACCCTTTTCACCTCGAATCAAAATTTTGCCACAGGGGCCAGGATCGCCAATCCCTGCACCGATTTGTTGACTGCGCCACCGTTTGTTTTCAGGTAAATCGGATAAATCAGGGCGATGACCTTCGCGGGTATGAATAATCAAAAAACCCTTTTCTCGAAATACATTTAAAAGCTTTTTAATCGGTTCAATGGGCGCACGGGTGAGGGACAAATCGTAACCCATTTTATCCACATAGCCCCCGACTCCACAAAAATCGGTCTGCATATCAATAATAATTAGGGCCGTATTTTCAGGACGTAAATTGCCGTTATAGGGATAGGCATAGGGGTCGGCTTTGACAAAACAAGTCATCTTTTTTCTCCTAAATTTAATAAATTTCTTGAATATTTAGTTTTATCGTACTTAAAAGAAAGTCCTAAAATACAAGACTCTTATGGGCAAGGGGCTTAATCCCCTTGTTAGTGATTTTCTAAGCTAAGATTTCCTCTTAATATATTCGCGCCAACCGCCGTATTCAGTGATTTCTAGACCACTTTCACAGCAAATGGGTTCACCGATTACGCCCAAAACCACTTCTCCATCAATTAAAGTTACTTTACCAATGGAAAGTCCTGGCGGTTCTTGCATTAATATTTTGCCCAATCCTGCTAAGGGGACAGACCAAATTTCTACCGCGATCGCCTTTCCGCCCGTTTTAACCCGTAACATCGCAGGATGAATATCATTAATCGAAAATAAACGATAGGCACTCTCCGTCTGGGTTTCTCGTAGAAAAGTCGCTCCCACATTGAGGAGATTAGGATTGAGTTCCAGTCCCCGCATGAGGGTTCCATTGACAGCCAGGGGTAAAGTTTCAGTCATAATTTTTCAATTAATGGTCAGTACCTAAAGCTCCAGGAGCATTGCTCAGAGTTCGTTTCGGTGAACAAGTGACAATCATAATGGCCAGGGTCAAAATGTAAGGAGAAGCATTCCAGAGATAATAATAGGAATCCACTCCAACAGATTGCAACGCAGGGCCGATCGCCTGGGCTCCACCAAAGAGCAAAGACGCATAGAGACATTGAATGGGGTTCCAACGGGCAAAAATCACTAGGGCTACTGCCATTAAGCCCTGACCACTGGAAATCCGTTCATTCCAAACGCCTGGATAATAAAGGGAAAGATAGGCCCCGCCGATTCCTGCTAAAAAACTTCCTAAAATAATACTCAACATCCGCACCTTAAAAATAGATAAACCCATTGCTCTAGCGGCATCGGGACTATCTCCAACGGCACGAACATACAGACCCCAACGAGTAGAACGGAAAAACCAATTCATCAAAGGCGCGATCGCCACACCGACGAGAAACAAAGGACAAATTTCTAAGGCAGATTGAACGGAAGGAATACCAGTCCAACCGCCTAATTCAATTGAAGGTAATTGGGGAGCTTGGGGTTGAATAAAGGGTTTCCCGAAGAAAAAGGCGATGCCACTGCCAAAAATAATCATGGCGATACCAACGGCCACATCATTCACCCTGGGTTGCTGACAGAGCCAACCGTGAATTCCCCCCAACACCATGCCCGCTAAGCCCGCCGCAATTACGCCAACCCAGGCAGAACCAGTTGTATAGGAAACCGCGTAGGCCATCATGGCTCCCGTGAGCAAAGTGCCTTCGAGTCCCAGGTTGATTTTGCCACTTTTTTCGGTGAGACATTCCCCCAAACTGACAAAGAGAAAGGGTGCACTACCCCGCAAGGTTCCCCCTAAAATGCCGAGAGGAACGCCCCACCAACCGATCGCTTCTGTTGTCATTGTTTTATGGTTATTTTATGGTTAAATTTGGATTTGATGTTTAAAATTTACACGGCAATTGCAGGAGAAGAAGTGTCGGATTTTTCCTTTTCTTGAAAAATAGCAAATTTTCCGTAGAGGGATTCACTGTAAAGTACGACCAAAAAGACCAGTCCTTGGAATAACAAAACGGTTGCATCGGGCAGAGAATGAACCCGTTGTAGAATGCCGCCACTGGTTAAAATTCCCCCTAATAGGATAGAAATAACCGCCGCCGCTAAGGGATTTTGTCGGGCAATAAAAGCAACCAAAATTCCCCCGTAACCATAGTTGGCATTGAGAGATTCATTAGCTCGTCCATGAATAGCGGCAACTTCGACCATTCCCGCCAATCCTGCACAGGAACCTGCCAAAAAACAAATAATTAGGGTTAATTTGCCCACAGGTAAACCCGCCAAACGGGCGGCTCGAATATTTCCCCCAACGGTACGGGCGGCAAAGCCAAAGGTCGTGCGTTGAATTAAGAAATAGGCGATCGCACAGGCAATCAGTCCATAAATCAATCCGTAATGAATACGGGTTCCAGGCAAACTGCCCAACATATTCACATCAGGAATGGGAAAAGTCGAAGGTTTATTCAAAGAACTGGGATCACGCATGGGGCCATTGACTAGGTGGTTTAGGATGGCGATCGCAATATAATTCATTAATAAACTACTAATGGTTTCATTAACCGCTCGATAATGGCGCAAAGCTCCCACAATCATAATCCAGAGTCCCCCTGCGAGCATTCCCGCCAAAGCCATGCCAATCTGGGAAACCAAGGGAGGAGCAGCTGCTAGGGTTAATCCAATGGAAATTGCCCCAAGTCCTCCCATCACCAAAGCTCCTTCATTGCCAATAATCACCAATCCTAAACGGGCAGGAATAGCCGTACAGAGCGCGCTCAACATTAAAGGAGACGCACGAATCAGGGTATTTTGAAAAGAACTCCAGTTTCCAAAAGCCGCTTTATAGATTGATCCATAGACAGCGAGGGGATTCGCGCCCATCGTGGCACAAAAAAGACCAAAGATCAGGAGTGCGACTAAAACGGCTCCCAGGGGAATCAGAATTCCCTCCAAAGTTCGTGGCCAATTATGGCGAGTAATCATAAGCCAGTTGATGAGGATAGACAACATTTTTGATTAAGCACAATTTTAAATGCCCCGTCAAAAAAAAATTGTGTCGAATCTTTCCTTCCACTGCTAAAAATCTTTATGGATTTTGGTTAACATAACTTAACGAACGTCAATTTTGCGATGTGAGGTAATTTCCAACCCAACTTTTTTGATAAAATCCCAAAAAATCTTGACTACTGTTAACGGAGCAACGGTTACAAAAATCTCTAGTATGGAAATTAATTTTGTACGACTAAAAACGACTTTCTCAGGTCTATAATAAATTGGGGTTTCTCTGGTTAGTCAATTAAGCAGTCGAGATTATGGTTTTGTGCTTTAATAGAAGTCTGTCTTGTTAGTATTTTTTCACACAATTAATGTTACTTACAAAAAGAACAAAACACGATGAAAAATGAAACTTCAATTCTTTCTAGATTATTGAAATTATTACCCATTTATCCAATAGTTAATCATAAATTGGCGAAAAAGCCATCTGTCGAAGAGCATTGGGCGAGGACAGTAATGAATCGTGAAGTGCGAGAAATGATCAGTAGGTTATATCCCGACAACTTAGAATCTCTCGAAATATCTGGGACTACTTGGAGCAATATGTCTTTTAAAAGTTACAAGAGTATTCACTATCCAGATTTTGATATTTGTGAATCTTCATTAGAAGAAATGTTTGATTTGATTATCGCTGAACAAGTATTTGAACATCTGTTATGGCCCTATCGAGCGGGGAAAAATGTACACAAAATGCTCAAGTCTGATGGATATTTTCTTATTACCACTCCTTTTCTTCTAAGGGTACATAATTTTCCCATTGACTGCTCGCGTTGGACAGAGACAGGAATAAAATACTTTTTGGCGGAATGTGGATTCGATATAGAGCGTATTCAAACAGGATCATGGGGGAATCGTGCCTGCATTCAAGCAAACTTTCTGAATTGGGCAATATATCGCCCTTGGTTTCACTCGCTCAAGAACGAACCTGATTTTCCAGTTGTTGTATGGGCGTTGGCACAAAAATGAACCGTTGGAATTTTGACTTTAAAAGTAAAGTTAAAGTACTCAACGATCCTGAGTCAAACGATATTCAACCGCACGTTGAAGTTCATCGGTGCGAGCATTGAGTCCTTCTATTTATCGAGCCGTTGCGTCCACAGGCTGTTTTTACGTCGTTAAACTTAAAAGGCGATCACCTTTCATAAATTTTCCTTCTAAAAAAGTGATCGCCAAAAGATTTGATAAATTCTTCAATAAGCTGAATCATGATCAGAATGTAATGATAATAGTCTAAGA
>ERZ1022729.180-NODE-180-length-9990-cov-6.566985_pt1 | contig 9990 bp, 11 predicted proteins | sample MGYA00520880_ERZ1022729 | MGnify/ENA primary metagenome ERZ1022729 (study PRJEB33162, sample SAMN09537598) | freshwater metagenome | isolation source: freshwater | place: Canada:Alberta | collected 2017-07 | study: EMG produced TPA metagenomics assembly of the...
ACTTAATTTTCGCTTTTTTCTCGACTCCCTACATTTTTTGTCCTGTACTTAGACTAATGACTCATGGAGAGAATTCTTTCGTGCTATACACGTCCCTTGCCTAGATAAAAAAGATGCAGTTGAACTTCTTCTGGGGGATCTCCCAGACAGAGATCAAGACTCTGCTATTGCTATCGTAGAGTATGTAGATCGACTACCATTAGCTCTAGCTCAGCTATCAGTTTATGCATCCAAGACATTAGAGCCTTGGTCAAAGATATTAAAACGTCTTGAATCAGAGGGGACAAGATTATTTGGTCACAGACCAGCTTCTCTGCGGACTTATAAAGAGAATGTAGCGACCTGCTGGCATATTGTTCTCAATAAATTGGAACCTGAATCAACTAATTTATTGAAGCTAATTTCCCTCATAGATTCAAAGGAAATTCCTTTAGATCTCATCACTAACTGGTTTGAAGACATTGACATAAACAAGTCACCAGTTCACATTATGTCCGTTTCTGAGGCAACAGCAGGTCTTACGGACTGGCTTATTCTCGGTCGTACAGAATCAGGCATAGAATGCCATCGACTTATACAGGAAGTTGTCCAAGAGTCTATGGACAGTGATGAAATAGAAAGTTTTTCAACAACTTTATTGAGATTTTTTGTAGGGTATCTAGAGAGTGGTGAAGTGTTTCGAGCATACGTCAGGCTTAAAAATCACTTACTAACATTTCTAAGCTGTGAGCAAGTAAAACTGTCTGAGTTTAGCCGTGCTAATCTCCATTTTACTCTGAGTACATACGCATGGAGAGACAATCCAATAGAAGGGTTGCAGCTACTCAATACGGCAGAAAATTTAGCGCGAGATGCAGGTTCCGAAGCAGTTTCATTTCTAGCAATAGTGCTTAACATGAAAGGTGTTATTTGTAGGACTATTGGGGCATTGGAAGATGCATCGGATTCGTTTGAGGAAGCACGTCAAATTGTCATGAATTCTTCAGATGATAGTGAGGCATTACCAGCGATAATTGACAACATTGCTCAAGTTTTTCATGCCAAGGGGAGAAAAAAGCAAGCCCTTAATCTATATCGAGAGGCATTAGGTCTTCGACTTGAAACGGAAGCAAATTCGGATGGTCTCATTGTCAGTCTTAGCAATATTGTCGGTCTCTTAATTGAAATCGGCGAAAAGAAAGAAGCACAATGTCGTTTTAATGAGCTAATTAATCTTATTCAGCACCAGGAAAAAGACAAATCATATTCTCTGAATTGTGTAGGTGTATGCTTGAAAGCGGCTCGGTTTAGTGAGTCTCTAGAAGATGTAGATAAAGCAGTCGAACTTTCGCTTATCGCGTTAGCCTTGGGTAGGCAAATTTATGGTCACGGGACTAGACGCTACCTCGAAGATGCACTCAATTCCATTGCACTCTGGCTTCGTATAGGTAAAATAGATGTGCTGAAATGGTTTATAGAAAGAAGTTTATTGGTACTCCCAGAGAGTATTCGTCCCGTTTTTTGGTTCAATTCAGCTTGTCTTTGTATTGTTTACGGGAGCATTGAAATTGGGATTAGCCTTCTTCGGAGTTTCGATGACGCATACGCTTCCACTGAAGAAGAACTACTTCAAGCAGTAGTGAAAACCGCTCGGATGTTAGTGGAAGATAACGAGAAAAATCCTAGAGATCCTAGTTTCTCTTTCTTTCTTCCGCGAGGTATTCAACTGGATTGGCCTTCAGATGTTGATTTCTCTAAAGCTGCGGCTGTCCTTGTAGACTGGGACACGGAATTTGACGCAAGAGTACAAGGCTAGCGCGATCACCGATCTTATAGGCGACAGGATAACTGTGTTTTTGGCTAATTGTCGAGTTACTGCGATCACATTCTCTGATGAAGTGCGATCGCCGTCTTATCAAATTTCAAAAAAGCGATCGCACCTAGTTTAATGGGTGATTTGAACAGAATTAGAACTAGCCAATTTTTCTTCGATCCAGCCTTTGACAATAACTTGTAACGGTAAATTAAGACGCTGACTTTCTTTGTTAAGAGCCTCTATCATCCAAGAAGGGAACTCAAGCGCAATTGTTTGTTCCTCAGAATTAGAACGTTTAATTTGAGTTAAATCTAAATATTCGATGATACTTTCTCCATCATCAAATAGGCGATCAAATTCTTCAGCTTTCATAAATTTTTACCTCTTCAGGTCTAGAACGTCGGACTGAAATAATACGAATTTTGGTTTGACGATAGGTAATCACGGCTGACCAATACTTACCGACTATTCTACCAATTACAACAAATCGCGGTTCATTCTTCGTTTGGGCTGGAATCTCAACTTTTTGGGCATCTAACCATAAAGCTTGGGCTTCAATAAAATCTATACCATGCTTATTTTTGTTGGATTGGCTTTTATTAGGATCAAATTCAAATTCCAGTTTTTTCATCCTGTTGAGTTTGTGTCCAATTGCTATACTACGGCATAACCAACCTATTTTTAATTGCGATCGCCATCTTCTCAAATTTTAAAAAAGCGATCGCCTCACAAACAAACTATCCCTGTAAAACTTGACTCGCCGTTAAGGTTAACTCAGGAAAAATAGAAGACGCGATCGCCGTATTCCCTTCATAGATCCGTTCATCATAAAAACCTTTCACCCATTCCAAAACCGTTACTTTTTGAGCAATGGGATCGACAATCCAATACTCTGCAATTCCCCGCGCCCCATACTCTGACCGTTTATAGCGATAATCTCGACTCGATTGATTGGGACTCACCACTTCAACCACCAACAAAGGCGGCGGCATATCCATCAAAATCAGCGATCGCGTGGCTCCTTCCATTACCCTCGCCAACTCTTCCGAATACATCACTAAATCAGGAACCCTTACCCCTACCTGCCCGCTATTGACTGCCACTTCCGCCTTCATTCGTAATTGAGAAAGGGGAACGCCTAGTTGGGAAAAATAGATCAACAAAAATATTGCAATTCGTTGATTGAGGTCACTTTCAGACGACACAGTAATTAATTCTCCATTTTCTAGCTCATAGAGGGCATCAGTTCCATCGTCATAGTCCAGGAACTCTTCAAATGTCATCTTTTTGGCAGTTGCAACCGTCATGGCATTTTTATATCGCTTAGATAATTTTTATCATAATCTACCTCGCCATCCTAACATTTTGCTCTGGTCGTTGATATTTCTATGGGAACAGCCGCGATCGCCTGTAAATTTTAGGAATGTGTCTAAACGCGATCGCATTTTGAGGCGATAGGAGTGAAATTGTATCGGAGGAAAGGCTAGGGTTATAATAAACAAACAATCTTAGCAATTATTAACAGCAGAGTTAATCAGGAGAAATAAATGAATTCGCGTGGTTCAGCAGACGCAAAAGACCGAATCTTTGGAGCATTAGTGTATGTTATTCCCTTACTAGATGCTTTACCCTTTGGCTCATTTCTTCTTAAACAGTTTCCCCAAATCGCTCTCATCTATCTCCCCTTGCAACCCTTAATTCAAATTTATTATGGTATTCCTTTTGCTTCTTTTATTCTCTTTTTAGTCCTATTTTTTGCAGTGGTTAGGAATGAAAATATCAGTTACTTCATTCGTTTTAATGCAATGCAATGTATTTTAATTGGAATTTTATTATCTCTATTTGGGTTAATCATTCAAACCCTTCTTCCTGGATTAGGGGTTAATTTACTAACGGAAACCCTAGTGAATTTCGCCTTTTTAGGAGCCTTAGCCGCTTGTTTTTATTCCATTGTTCAAACGGTCTTGGGTCGTTATGCAGAAATTCCGACTATTTCTGAGGCGGCTTCTTCCCAAATTCGTTAATACAAATTAAGCAAATTTAACGATTGGCAATAATCCTATTTTCCAGCGAACCAATGCCCTGAATTTCAATTCTGATCAGATCATTGATTTCCACAGGCCCGACTCCTTCTGGTGTACCCGTTAAAATAATATCCCCAGGTAAAAGCGTCATTACCTGGGAAATATAAGCAACTAATTCATCAGGTGCAAAGATCATTTCACTCAAAAGGGCCGATTGTTTGGGTTTAGGATCGTCATTTAAAAAGGTTTGTAAGCGGGCATCCGTACTTAATTCCCTAACAATCCAGGGGCCGAGGGGACAAAATCCATCAAATCCCTTAGCCCTTGTCCATTGGGGGTCTTTTTTTTGTAAATCTCTTGCGGTAATATCATTGGCGATGGTATAGCCCCAAATTTTGCGGTGAGCTTGCTCTAGGGTACAATTTTTCGCTTTCTCGCCGATTACTAACACTAATTCCCCTTCATAATCAACCCGTTCCGATTGCACAGGATAGGAAACCGATTCTCCATCGGAGGCGATCGCGCTGGGAGGCTTGAGAAAAATCAGAGGTTCAGAGGGGAGATCATTTCCCAATTCCGCCGCATGGGCCGAGTAATTCCGTCCGACTGCAATGATTTTAGAGGGTGTACAGGGCGCAAGCAGTTGATAGGTTTGATCTTCTAAGGTAATACCTGTAAACTGCCCTCCCAACCAAGGCGGAGCGTCCAAAAGTTCTACATTGTGATTGAGTTGTAGTAACCCATAATGAATATCGCCTGGGAGCGTTTGAATGCGGACGTAGCGTTGCGCCATAGAAATCAAAATGAAGCTTAGATAGATATATTGAAGCATACTAGCGATTAACTCCAACACAGTAGTATGATATAAGATCCTTGCTTCTCTAAAATACTGAAGGAATATTTTTTATAAATTCTCAACCAGTCATTGACAAAGAAGCCATTTTGTCCATAAGGAGACAATTTTTCCATGACCGATTACGAAATGATGTATATTTTGCGCCCTGATATCTCAGAAGAAGTGGTGCAACAAGAAGTTACTCGCTACCGAGAATTTTTAGAGCAATATAACGCTCAGGATCTCACTATCAAAATTTGGGGCAAACGCCGCCTAGCTTATCCTATTGGTAAGTTTCAAGACGGAATCTATGTCCTAGTGAATTACAGCGCAGACGGCAAACAGGTCGCACCTCTAGAACGGGCAATGCGTCTGAGCGAACAGGTTATCCGCTATATGACCCTCAAATTACCTGCGAAAAAAGCGACTGAAAAAACTGAAGCTACTCCCGTGAAAGAGTTGGCGACAGCAGAAGCCTAAATGTCTTTTTGAATCAAAACCCCATAACCCTCTGGAAGATTAGCGTAATTTCCTATAATTGATAGGAATTTAGTTTTTCTCTTTTAGGGGGTTAATTTTGTCATTGAATCTTGATGGGAGCTTTTAACTCGCTCAAGTTAGTCTGAATTTATTGAAAACATTAAAAAAAAATTAACAACGCCCCTATTTATCGAATAAGAATATATGCTAGTGTTGGTTTAGGAAAGATTTCCCGATCCGCTGTTTGTCTAGTCAAAGCTGCGAAATCGAGTCAAAAAAATAGTAGTTAATACTCATTAAACGCTCAGTAGCGATACAGTTTTTTCTCTCAACAAACCGCTAACCAAAACCTACGGTAATATCAGGAGCCGTCTGTTTAATGGAATATTTGGAAAAATTAATCGAAAAACTCAGAGAATTAGCCCAAAAGCTAATCGAGACTTTGTTAGGCCCTGAAGCTGAAACTGAACCTGAGTTGGTTCCCATTCCAGTTAATGAGCGTAGCCGCCGTTAATTTTGGTCTTTAATTATTGGATATTAGTGTGATTCCCCAAGCTTTGCCCCCACTCAGCCTGTTAGTTCTGCACGGGCCGAATTTAAATCTATTAGGTAAACGCGAACCCCATATTTATGGATCGGTGACGCTTGAGGAAATTAGTCAGTTCCTCCTGAAAGAGGCTGAAAGATTGGGGGCGAGTCTTGTTTCTGTGCAATCTAACCACGAAGGAATTTTGGTGGATAAAATTCAGGAAGCTCTGGGGCAATATCAGGGAATTATTATCAATGCAGGAGCCTATACCCATACCAGTGTGGCGATTCGAGATGCGATCGCGGCGGTAAAGATTCCCACAGTAGAAGTGCATCTCAGTAATATTTATCAACGAGAAAGTTTTCGTCATCATTCCTATATTGCTCCCATTGCGATCGGTCAGATTAGTGGCTTCGGGACAAATAGTTATCGACTGGGATTACAGGCACTCATTGACTATTTGAGACAAAATTAATAATTGTCGTATTTTTGTAGATTCAAGAATTGGGTAAATTCTGGTTTAAAGAGTAGTTTAATCACTCCTGTTGGGCCGTTACGATGTTTGGTAATTAATAATTCTGCAATGCCGCGATCGGGACTATCGGGATTATAGTATTCATCTCGGTAGATCATCATGATTAAATCCGCATCTTGCTCAATACTTCCACTTTCTCTCAAATCTGACATCATTGGCCGTTTATTGGTTCGTGATTCAACGCCTCGACTTAATTGAGATAAAGCAATCACAGGTGCATTAATTTCCCTCGCTAAACCCTTTAAAGAACGGGTCATTTTTGATAATTCTTGTACCCGATTATCGGTCGCACCTTCCATTAATTGTAAGTAATCAATTAACACTAAACCAATTTTTCCCTGCTGTTCACTTTGCAATTTTCTAACCTGCGATCGCATTTGCATCACTGAAATATTAGAGGCATCATCAATAAAAATGGGTAAACTCGATAAACTACCGAGAGCCATACTCAGAGGTTCTAATTCATTTTGACTGAAATGACCTGTGCGTAAACGATTACTATCAATTTCGGCTTCACTAGCTAAAAATCGTAATGCCAATTGTTCTTTCGACATTTCCAAGCTAAAAATCGCAACGGGCAAATTATGTTTTCTGGCAATATTTGAGGCAATATTTAAGCCGAAAGCTGTATTGTGAACACAAATATCATTAGCAATAAAATTATGAGTTTCAGGAATCGTTAAATCATAAACTTGTTTTAAGCCAACAGATTCAATCGAGACAATTTCATCCCAATAAATATCACTATTGGCTAATTGTTGAAGAGGAAGATCATCTAAGGCAGTTGATAATTGTAATAAACGCTGTCTTGTAAAAGCTCGTTTACCAACATGAAGATTACTAGTACCGACAATGCCAGCACGTCTTCCTAAAGAAGACCAAGATTCATTCCCTTTAGCTATTTCTAACTGCTGCCAAACCTCTATGGGAATAAGATCACAATTCGTCTGGTAATTTTTAGTGGCTAATACAGATTGAATGGCAAGAAGTTGTTCTTCTTTACCAAAAATACCGATTTCTTTAATAAAGTTTTTAATTGAATAGGCATCCGTAATATCTAATTGCCAAGCGTTGCGGCGTGTGTCTTTATATTTGATGGATCGTTTCTTTAATCTGGCAATAATTCCAAAGCGTAAAAGAAGATGTTGAATTTGCCGAATTAATTTTTCACTAACGCTTGCATAACCTAACTGAATTTGTTGACTTTTAAGAATACTAGCCCAACCATCTGTTGCGAATAATCGATTAATAAAAAGAGCTAATAAAGATCGTTCTAATTGAAAAATAATATCAGGAATGGTTTTTGTGTGAGCAGTTTTGCCATCTAAGCCTAGCATTTGTAACCAATTTTTGACACTACTAATACCATTTTTCATGACTCCTTCAATTTCACAGGGAAGTAAGAGACTCGGATCAATATCTAACGCTTGAAAAAGTAAATTAAAGCCATTTTTTTCAGGAAAACAATAGCCTTTCTTCCAATTGTAAATACTACCAACACTAACGCCTATTTTACGGGCTAAGTCATTAATATCTATGGATTTTGACTGAATTATATTATTAAGATTTTTTGAAAAAATATTTCTTTGTTCTGCGATAAAATCTAGATCTTTGGAAACTCGGAGGGTGGGAGTTCGCGTATTATTTGAGGTTTCAATACGAATTTTAATGCCTGTAAATTCTGTCACTGATTGTTCAAAATCTTGCTGAACTCTAGGATTAATATTGGTAAAACGAGGACAACTTCCTGTGACATCTCCATCACCAATTAAATAGGCTAATACTTTGATTTGTGCAGAACTTAAGATTTCTTTGCCAAAACAAGGTAATTGACGGGGAACAGCAATCTTATCACCAACTTTTAAAGCAGAAAGAGCTTGCCAACCTGCGATCGTTAAATAAGGGTGAGTCAATGTCGTTTCCAAGGAACGTCCTAATTTCGTAGTAACACGAAAAACGGGTTTTAATCCATCATCTATAAACGCTGAAGATTTTGCCCAAGAAAGTTTCCAATCTTGTTTAAGCGTTAAAATATCTGCCTTTTGTTGTTCATAAATTTCACTAATTGTACAAACACGACCATCCGCTAAGACAATTTCTGAATTCGCTTCACAACATTTCCCCATCGATGGACGACCAGCTAGGATTATTAAGTCAGAACGCTGTAATCCTCCCGTTATCGCATCTAGATCATAAAAGTCTGTTTCCAATCCAGGACTAGAGGTTTTTTGATGGAGTTTTTCGAGTTCCGTAAAGGTATGAATGAGAGTTTCGGAGATCGAAACTAAACCTTCCTGGGCGCGTTTTTGGGTAAGTCGAAATATTTTCTTTTCGCATTCATCAAAGACGACATCTAATTCCTGGGTTGTGTCATAGCCCAATTCAATAATTTCATGACCTGCACTAATCAACTGGCGACGGAGATATTTATCCATCACTAGGGCGGCATAGCGGTCAATATTCACGGCGGAAACGGTTCTGTCCACCAATTGAGCGAGTTTACCCATTCCTCCGACTTTATCTAAGAGGTGATGGTCTTGTAAGGAACTGGTGACGGTCATTAAATCCGTTGGTTTTCCCTGGGCGTGGAGCTTCAGGACGGTTTCATAAATATCTCGGTGGGCTTTGACGTAAAAGGCATCGGCGACCATAAAATCTACGACCCTTCCGATTGCTTCTGGATCGAGCAAAATTCCCCCTAGAATTGATTCTTCGGCTTCAATATTTTGGGGAGGAAGGGAGTTAGAGTTTACCATTGATCCTTAAGTTATTATTATCTTATGAAGATATCATATCATTATGTTCTTAGAGGCGATCGCAATAAAAATAATCTAGCATAGTTAGATGGCTCATATTGAGTTAAGCAATGGTAATAATCGTTGAAATTCTTGACAAGCAATGTTCAGGGAATCAGGGGCATCTTCAAGTTTTTCCTGTCGTTGGCAGCGTTCAGCTAAATTTTCCGAGTAGGGTTTACAATATGACTCTTTCAGGAGTTTATTATAGGTTTTCTTCTCTTCTTCGTTCACTTTTTCTCCTTTTAAATAACCTATCCATGTTTCGATGTTGCGCTTGGGAATCAAAACAGCGATCGCTTCTTCTTTTTGGCGATCGGGTAGATTATTTTCCTGTAATATTGAACTTAATTGATTGAGTCTTTGTTTCACAGAAAGATTATCAGCATCGGTCATTACGATTAAAACAATAATTGTAGTACGCCGAGCATTTTTTCTCTGATTATTGATTTTAATGTTTACAGCCTGGCGATACTTTCTGACTTCATTGAGATAGGTTTCACGCACAAATTGTTCTCCAGACTGGCCGATAGGGATTGGATAACTGTAAATATCTTGCCTTTTAAAACCATATTTCTCTAGAAAATAACGAGCAAAAACTTCCTGCTGTTTATCTTCGCAAAGAAGGGTGATTTTTACTCTCTGTTTACTCATTTAGCCACCCTCTTGCAATTAATTCTGACATTTTTAAGCCTGATTTATTATCCTGTTGAATATTATTAATAACAGGCCGAAGAAAGTTATTATCTATAGGTTGCACTCGGACAGAACTATTAGATTCTCGCTGAAACCAATAACCAACAGGAGAGGCTAACAAATAATCAATCAATTCAGGATGATGAGAAATTAATAAAGCTTGTAGTTTATTCTCACTACATAAATCATAAAGTTGAAACAGCCAGGGTTGAATTTCGGGTAGAGCTAAAAAGTTTTCTGGTTCATCGATGCAGAGAGTATAGTCTGTCTCTTATACACATCTGACGCTGCCGACGATCTT
>ERZ1022729.181-NODE-181-length-9965-cov-5.089405_pt1 | contig 9965 bp, 10 predicted proteins | sample MGYA00520880_ERZ1022729 | MGnify/ENA primary metagenome ERZ1022729 (study PRJEB33162, sample SAMN09537598) | freshwater metagenome | isolation source: freshwater | place: Canada:Alberta | collected 2017-07 | study: EMG produced TPA metagenomics assembly of the...
TCGCCTTAGTCTCGTGGGCTCGGAGATGTGTATAAGAGACAGGTGCTGGCGCTGGTGTTGAGCCGGCGCGCGAACACGGCCTGACTCACCTTGGCCTGCTCCCGGATCTTCTTGATCTGCACTGGGGCGAGGGGCTCGGGGGCACTCAGCGCCGCGTCGTCGAACTGGCGCATGGTGGTCTTGCCGATGGCACCCGCTCGATGGAGCGCAGAGGCCGCGGAATGAATCGCCTCGAAGGCGTCGCTCTTGTACTTAGGCTTGGTCGCCATGGCAGATCTCCTCGAGGTCCTTGGACGTGAGCAGCGCGCTGAGCTGCGCGGCCGTCAGCTTCTCATACCCTTTGGCGAGCTCCCGGAAGGTCGCGAGCTCCGCCGCATCGATGTTGGCGCGGTCCTTCTTGGCGAACAGGTAGGTCAGCACCCAGTGCCGGCCACCCTTCGCCAGCACGATGCTCCGGTAGAGATTCCGGCTCACCCGTTTCTTGTACACCCCGCCGCCGAGGTCGTCGCACTGACCGGCCTTTGCCTGCTTCACGGCGCGGCACAGTTCGTCGTCCCCGATGGTCGCCTTCCGGGCCGCCTTGGCGAACCAGGCGGTCTTGAAGACGCGGGACGGGCGGGGAGCACTGGCCATGCGTATACTGTAGCACCCAGTGCTACACCCCACAAGACGGGGCGGGGTTCCCGGGCGTCACGTCCGCGAGATTGCAGGGGCCTGACCGGCGCCCCCAGGGGCATTCCCAGATACCTTCCCAGAATGCCCGCCAAGACCCCATTGTGGGTGTCGCGGTTGTCGCGATTTCCCCTCTGCACGGTCGCGACTGTCGCGGCCACAATCGCCGCGCTCCGGCTTCGGGAGCAGGAGGTCGCTGGTGCAAATCCAGTCGCCCCGACCGAGACAGCAAGACGCCCCGCAACGACTTCAGTCGCTGCGGGGGTCTTGCGTGCATCGGTACCCATGGAGGCCATCGTCCGAAGGGACCGTGTTCGCGCCGTGCGTGTCGGCATGAACGCGGCCAACGCGCTGAAGCGAAAACCCCGCGCCCTACGGCACCCGTCGCTCCAGTTCCGTGTACTCCCCGGCGATGAAGTATCCCACTGCCCGTTTCGAGGGATTCGTGGTGTTGGCCACATTCCCGCGGACACTGCTGACCGGCACGCCGAAGGGCGACCCGTTGTTGCCCACCTGCGCCGACAGCGCGGTATAGAAGCGAAACGCCTGCTCGGAGATTGACAGCTGCCGCACCCGCACGAGCTCGCCGGACCGGACCAGCCAGTCGGAGTATGGTTGAAACTGGCGAATCCTCGATCCGTTGAATCGCTCGTCCGACTGCACGACCCGCGAGAACTCTTCACTGTCGGGCGAGACCAGTCGCCGCCCGTCGATCCACTGGTCCCACAGGTAGAAGTTCCGCTGGGATCCGGGATCCTGCACCGCGATCGTAGCCCGCCAGTTCCGCCCCGTGTCCACTTCGTCGAACTCCGCCCTGAAGAACAGCGAGTCCATGGCGACGCCAGGCTGCATGACTTCCGTGGCGCGGTACAGGTCGCCGTCCCATTCGATCTCGAGCGTGAGCGCGCGACCCACCGGCAAGGCCATCGCCGCCGCACGATACGTCCCGGGGTCCCGCAGCGACTCCACGAAGAGTGTGGGCCGGTTGGCATCGTCCAGCACACGGACCCGCGCCCCGCGGGCCGGCGTGGGTGACGCCGTGGCGAACACATTTTGGGTGATACTGAGCTGGATGACCTGGTCCGCTGCGGTGGCACTCCGCTCACGCTCCAGGCGCGCCTCCACGACGAGGCGCGGCTGGTATTCCAGGCCGCTCACGTTCACTACCCGTTCGCAGCCGACCAGCGCGAGCGTGGACATGAGCAACATCGGTAGTACGCCGCGATTTGGCATGAGGCGCTCAGAAAGTGAAGGTGTAGGCAATGCTCGGGACGATGCCGAAGATCGAGGTCTGGACCGCTTCCGTGACGAGGGGTTGACCCTCGCGCTGGCGGAACCGGAGTGCCTGGGCGTTGAATCGGTTGTAGGCATTCAGCAGGCCGAACTGCCACTCGCCGCGCCTGCCCTTGCGTGTTGCCGAGAGGTCGAGACGGTGGTAGAGGGGGAGGCGTCCCGCGTTGCGGGCGCCGTACTCGGTCACCAGCAGCCCGTCAACCTGGTAGCGTGACGTGGGAAACGTGGCCGGCAGTCCGGTGGCCAGCGTGAACGTGCTGCCGAGGGTCCACTTCTCCCCGAGCGGCCGCAGCGCCACGACGTTCAGGTTGTGCGTCTTGTCGAATGGACTCGGATACCAGCGGCCGTCGTTGATGCCACCACCGCGATTCCCCGGCAGGGTGAAGCGCTGCTCCGACCGCCCGAGGGTGTAGCTGACCCATCCCGTGACCGGGCCCTGCGACCGGCGGGCGAGCAGTTCGAGGCCGTAGGCCCGCCCCTGGCCCTGCACCATCTGCGTCTCGATGCGTGGGTTGAGCAGCACGTCCGCCCCGTCGATGAAGTCCACGACGTTGCGCGCCTGCTTGTAGAAACCCTCGATCGACAGTTCCACGGTGCCGCGCGTCGCACTGTAGCCCACCGCATACTGGTCGGCCAGCAGGGGTCTGACCCACTGCCCGGCCGGCTCCCACACGTCGAGCGGGCTGATTGAGTTGGTGTTGGACACCAGCAACAGGAACTGCTGGGTCCTCGCATAGCTCGCCTTCACACTCGACGACGCGTTGAGCATGACGCGCCCCGAGATGCGGGGCTCGAGGCCCGCGCTCGAGGCAAGTCGCGCCCCGGCGCCGAATTGGGTGCTGTCGCGCACGACGCCGGGTTCATAGCGCCCGAGCGCCGCCGAGTACGCCACCGGCGAATCGTTCACGTACGAGTACACGGTGGCCGGACCACGGCGCTCGTACCCGGCCACCCGCAGCCCGTAGCGTACCGAGACACGCGGTCCGATACCCAGCTCCTGCCCCAGCCACGCGGCCGGCATGAGGGTGTTGCGGCGCTGGATTCGGCGCGCATTGAACGCGTTCCCCGTGCCAACCGGCACAAGATCACCCGGGTTGATGCGCTGGCTCGTGAGTTCAGCACCGAACTCGATGGTGTTGGTCGGCGAGAGATACCACGCCTCGTCGACGCGCACGTTCAGGCTGCCGATACGCGAGTTCCACCGGACGTTGTCACTCGTTCCCGTGAGAATGTCGAGCCGGTAGTCGTAATCGCCCCACGATGCCGTGACCTTGGAAAAGAGATTGCTGCGCAGGGCCTGGTTCCAGCGCAGCGTGAGCGCCCGGTTCCCCCAACCGGCACCCAGATCGCCGATGCCGGCAACCCGGTCGCGACCGAGATACCCCGAGAGCAGCAAGGCCCCGGTGGCCCCCAGACGCACGTTCGCCTTGGCGTTGACGTCGTAGAAGAACGCGGTGGTGTTCTGGACGCCCGAATCGCTGGCAAGCCCGGTGAACAGGTCGGCCCACGACCGTCGCGCCGCGATCATGTACGACCCGACCTTCTTCGGCAGCGGCCCCTCCACCAGACCGCGGCCGGCCAGCAAGCCGATCGACGCGGAGCCGTTGAACTCGTTCGCGTTCCCCTCGCGCTGGCGCACATCGATCACGGACGACAGGCGGCCACCAAAACGCGCCGGGATGGCGCCCTTGTACAACGTGACGTTGTCGATCGCATCGGCATTGAAGGTGCTGAGGAAGCCGAGCACGTGACTCGGGTTGTAGACCGTGGCCTCGTCGAGCAGGAAGAGATTCTGGTCGGCAGCACCTCCGCGTACGCTGAAGGCGGTGGAGGCATCGCTGGAGAGCGAAACCCCGGGGAGCAGCGTGAGGCTGCGAATGGGGTCGGACTCGCCAAGCACCGGCGGCAGCAGCTTGACGGCCGGAAGATCGAGGCGCACGACACTCATGTCGGGGGTACGCGGGTCGAGGTCCGGTCGATCCTCACTGGCGCGACTGGCCTGCACCGTGACGGCCGCCAGCTGGACGTCGCGCCGCTGCAGCAGGACGGTGCGGGTGACGTCGTCGGTGAGCGTGACGGTGGTGTCGAACGGCGCGTACCCGAGTGCGCGCACGACCACCCGGTGTGTCCCCCGCGTCAGGAGCAGCGAGTAGAAGCCATCATCGTTGCTCTCGCCACGGACCGCCTCGTCGTCGACCGAGACCCGAGCCCGGCGCAGCACTTCGCCCGACGCGGCGCTGCGCACATAGCCGCTCATGCGCACCCGCGGCGTCTGGGGCGTGCGCGTGTCCGGTCCGGTCCCCCGTGCGGTCACCGTGAGCTGACCGGAGGGGCTTACGAGCGCCTCGAACGTGGTGCCCTCCAGCAGCATGGCGATGGCGCGATGCGCCGGAATGGCGTTGACCTTGAACGCCCGTCGCACCTCCATGCCGCGCTGCGCCGGATCCGCCGCGTACGACAGGCCGGCCTGCGTGGCGATCTGCCGCAGGATGTCCTTGAGCGGGACCTGGGCGAGGTCGAGGGTGATGGCCTTCGCCAGCGGGCCCTTGAGGTCCGTCACGTCGGCAAGGCGACGATAGCCCGGCGGAAGGTCGGGGGTCCCGGGCACCGGGCGCGGCTGGGCCGCCAGCAGGGACGCCGCCGAGCAGGAGAGGAGGATACTGCGCAAGATACCGAGCATGGTCACGGTGCCGCCGGCGTGAGGGACACGGTCCGCCCGCTGGTCGTGATCCGGACGCCAAGCGCCAGACGCAACGCGGCGAGCACTTCGTCCAACGACTGCGCCGCAAAGCGCGCCGTGAGGCGCCGCTGCGCAAGCGCCGGATCCGCCGCGATGGTCACGTCGTACCGCCGTCCGATGGCGGGCAACACCTCGGACAGCGGGCTTTCGTCGAACACCAACTCGCCGCGCATCCAGGCCAATGCCGACGCGACGTCGGACGTGACCTGCACACCGGACGCGAGGAGCCGTCCGCGCTGTCCGGCGTGGAGCAGGGTCGCCCGCTCCACGCGCGGCCGCAGGGTATCCATGAGCGCGACGATCCCCTCTTCGACCGCAACATCCACCGCCGGCAGTTCGGGCCACGCCCGCACCACGAAGCGCGTGCCCACGTCCTCCGCCACCGCGTTGCGTGTCCGCACGCGGAACGGCCGCGTGTCGTCATGCACGACATCGAAGTATCCCTCGCCCTCCAGGGCGACGTCGCGCGCACCGCGGCCGAAACTCCCCCCCCAGCGTAACCGGCTGCCGGCGGCGAGCGTCACGCGGGAGCCGTCCGGCAGCTGCGCCGAGACGTCGCGCCCGATGGGCGCCGTGATGGAACCACCGCGGGTCGCCTGCCACGTGGCCACGCCACCGATCATGAGGAACAGGGTAGCGGCCACGGCCGCGACACGGCGCACCCACGGCGCCACGCTTCGACGGCTGGCACTACCGGTCAGGCGGTCACGTCGGGCGGCAAGGTCGTCCTGCGCGGGCGCCTGCAGCCGTGCGGAAAGCGCACGCCACGCAGCGTCGGTGTCGATGGCCTGCGCGGCGCCGAGGGATGCCCGCGGCGCCTCGCGCAGCAGCTGCGCGTCGCGGGGATGTGCGTTCAGCCACGCTTCCACCCTGGCCCGGTCTGCCGGCGACAGATCGCCGGCCAGATACCGGTCAAGAAGCAGTGGGTCAAACTCTGCGTCGTTGGTCATGACGTGGGGTTGAGGTTGGGGAGTAGACACCTCCCTCGCCAAAACCCCCACAACCAGCGCGCCAACTACCCGTCGTCGAGCGCCGCCCGCAGGGCCTTGAGGCCCCGCCCCAGCTGATTCTCCACTCCCTTGACCGAGATGCCGAGGATGCGCGCGATCTCGGCATAGCTCAATCCCCCGTGCCAGCGCATCACCATGACCTGGGCGAGGCGGGGCGGCAGGGCGGCCATGGCCGCGTCGACTCGCGTCCGCGCCTCGCGTGCCTCGAGTGCGGTATCGGCCCGCTGCGGGGGGGGATGCAGGGCCCGCACGCTGTCGTGCGCCTCGTCATCGGCCCATCGCTGCTCGACCGCGTCGCGCCGACGCACGTTGAGTGCGCGGCTGCGAACTGCCGCGAACAGGTAGGAGGGCACACTGCCGGTGACGACCCATTCGGCGCGCCGCTCCCACAGCGCCAGGAACACGTCCTGCACCAGCTCCTCGGCGCGGGCCGTGTCGCCGACATATCGAGCGCCGAACGCCAGCAACGGCGCATGCATGGCGCGAAAGAGCGACTCAAACGCCTCGAGGTCACCAGCACGGACGCGCTGAACGCAGTTGTTGGGCAGCTCACGCACGCGGCTGCAGATCCTGGGGGAACGGCACGCGGGCAAGCTAGACGCGGCCAAGGTTGCACGTCAACGGGCGGGAGCGGCGCGCTGCGCCCGCTGCACCACCGGATTCCGCGAGGGGCCCCGGTCTCCCGCCTCACGTTCACCACGTCGTTGCCGGTGGTGTCACGCGCCACACGTACGCCTCCGCTCGCTCCCTGGGCACGTGGCTCGGCAGCGTGCCCATGACGATCACCATCTCCCCCTCGTCGTACCGGTTCCTGGCGTCGGGTGGGAGCACCACGCCGTTGCCGTCGACCACGATGGCGGTAGGCCGCGTGGCGAGGCGCTCCGGATTGGCCGCGGCAGAACGCCGGCCCGGATGCGTCTGGTGGTGGCGCCCCGTGGACCGCTCCGCAGACGGTGTGGTCCAGAACCGAGCCTGACCGGCGTCATGCCGACACCACCGTCGTGAGGAAAGTGAACGCGAGTGAACGCGAGTGAACGCGAGTGAACGCGAGTGAACGCGAGTGAACGTCGGCGATCAGGGCGCCGGCCGGCGGTAGAGCCCCACGAGCACGCCCTTGGCACGCACGCGCCCCGCCATGGCGCGCATGACGGCCTCGCGGGTCGCGGCGGCAGACATGGCCGTGGGTTGGATGTTGAGCATCGTGTCGAGTGCGTACAGCTCGAACACGTAATGGTGCGCCGGGCCGGTGGCGGGGGCCGCCGGGCCACGATAGTAGGGACCGCTCACGCTGATCTGCCGCGTCCCGTCGGCCAGCTGCGCCCCACTTGGCACCCCCTCGGGCAACCCCGTTGCCGTGCCGGGAATGTTCCACACGAGCCAGTGCAGCGTGTCGTCGGTGCCGTCACCCTGCGCCGCATCGGCATCGTGCACCAGCAGCACGAAGCTGCGGGTGGAGTCGGGTGCGCCGCTCCACGTGAGCGCAGGCGAGACATCGCGTCCGGTCTGGGCGTGGCGCGCGGGGATGCTGCCCCCGTCGGGGAAGGCCGGCGTGGTGAGCGTGAGCACCCGCAAGGGGACGCGCGACTGCGCCGCGGCCGTGTGCACCGGCACGGCGAGTGCCAGCATGCTCAACGCGCAGCATGCCCGCAGCGCGACGGCCATCAGCCGGACCCGCAGCAATGAGCGGCTCACTTGTACGACGCCGGCTGGCCGCGACGCCACGCGTCGTAGCGGGTACGCAGCGTCTTCACGGGGTTGAGATTCTCCCCCGGCTTGATGGCGTTCGGGCCCGGTTGATTGGGCTGCGCCACCGTGAGGTAGAGCGCGTACGTGCCGTTGCTGTGCGAGTGGCCGCTGCTGTCGGTGCGGTTGGCCATGAGGATGTAGGCGATGTACGACGTGCGCCCTTCGCAGGCAACGGCGGGCCGGCTGCCATCGGCGGGGAGCGGCGGGCAGACACAGCGGCTGTCGCCGCCGTACTGGTCGGCCGTTTCCAGCGCCGCCATGACGCGGTCGGTAAGCGCACCCTTGGCGTGCACGAACGCGCGGACTGCGTTGGGGATCACGTCGCCGGTGCGCAGGATGTTTCCCTGAATGGAGTAGTAGATCTGCGTGCCGGGCACCTGTCCCTGGATGTCCTGCGTGACGTAGCCGTTGGACAGACCGGAGTGTCCGGCGGTGCGCCCGGTGAGATCGACGATGCCGAACTGTCGCGACTGAAAGGCGGGATCGGCCGACAGCATCTCGATGATGCGCGCCGGGTCGGTGCCTTTCTGCAACTCGCGATACACGAGCATCTGGTTGGCATGTGTGCCGTCGACGCCGGCCTGGCAGGCCGCTACCCCCTTGCCGGGCACGACGACGGCCTGAATGCCCATGAGAAAGGCATCGTCACGGTCCACGCAGGTGGCCGAGGCAATGACGACGCGGCCGGTGGCCATGTCCACGGCGATGACCGACCAGGTGGCATGCGCCGCGCGGGGCAGCAGCAGACAGGTCAGGGCTACGAGAAATCGGGTGAGGAATCGCATGCGGCATAAGAGGCAGCCTGTGCCCGGGTTCGTCAACGACGGCCGCCCGCGGCTGGGTACGGCACCTGTTGCCGATCGCGCGGTCGTGTCGGGGAATGCACCACATCACGACCTCCTCCGGCTGATGGTTTGTGCACCCGGCGTGGGCGACACTTCATGAAACGCCCGGAGGAGTTATGCGCTATCCATACCGATCGATCCACACGCCCGCCATGCTGCTGGCTGGTGTCTTGCTGCTGAGTTCGCTCCCCACGGCCATGGCGGCGCAGGGGGGCGGCATGATGGGGCGCGGCCGAGGCCGCGGGATGATGGGGGATTCCGCCGCGGCCGCGGTGATGCCCATCGTGCATGACCTCATGACCAACCACCAGAAGCTGCGGCGCACCGTGACCGTGCTGCCCAACGGTGTGCGCACGGTGACGGAGTCGGACGACTCGAGCATGGTGGCGCAGCTGCAGGCGCACGTGGCCACCACTGGCGTGCTGATGGCGAAGTCGCAGGACCTCAACGTACCGCCAGCCTCACCCACGCTGCGTCAGCTGCTTGCGCGGGGTGCGACCGTCACGCGTGTCGTGGAGCACACCCGCACGGGGGTGATCGTGACCGAGACGTCGACTGACAGCACGAGCGTGGCACTGCTGCAGGCACACGCGGCAGAGGTCACGGAGCTGGTGAACCGCGGCATGGCGGCCATGCACGACAAGATGATGCAGCGCATGCGGCCGCCGCCGAGGTGAAACACCGGTAGTTTACCCGGGATGATGTGCTTCTCCCTGTCCCGGCTCGACATGAGCCGCCCCTGTCTGACGCGCCACGTGCGCGGCCTTGCCGCCGCCTGCGTGGCGCTGGTGTTCCTTCCCCTCGCGCCTGCGACACCTCCCCTCGCGGCGCAGACGCGCGGCGGCGTGGTTCCCGGTATCGAGGTGCTGCTGTCCGATTCGCTGCACCTGGTGCGCGGCAAGCGGGTGGGGCTGATCACGAATCACTCGGGGCGTGATCGACAGGGCACGAGCAGCATCGACCTGCTCTTCAAGGCGCCCGGCGTTTCGCTCACCGCCCTCTTCGGCCCCGAGCATGGCATTCGGGGCGCCGCGCGCGCCGGCGAAAAGATTGCGAACAGCGTGGACGGCAAGACGGGCGTGAAGGTCTATTCGCTGTATGGCACCGTGGAGACGCCCACCCCGGAGATGCTCGACGAGGTGGATGTGCTGGTGTACGACATCCAGGACGTGGGCGCCCGCGTGTACACGTACCCGTGGACGCTGGCGCTGACCGCGGCGGCGGCGGGGAAGCCGATCATCGTGCTCGACCGTCCCAACCCCATTCGCGCCGACCGGTTCGAAGGCAACATCCTCGACCTGCGCTTTCGCTCCCTCGTGGGCCAGCACGCAGTGGCCCTGCGCTACGGACTCACCGTGGGTGAGCTCATGCGCTTTCTCGTGGGCACCAGGGCGCTCACCGCCACGGTGACCGTGGTGCCCATGAAGCACTATCGTCGGGCCATGTGGTTTGACGAGACGGGGCTGCCACGGGTGAACCCTTCACCCAACCTGCGCACGCCCGACGCCGAACTGCTGTATCCGGGCACCGTGTTCTTCGAGGGCACGAATGCCACGGAGGGGCGCGGCACCGACGCACCGTTCCAGCTCATCGGCGCCGACTACCTCACGGACCTGTCTCTTATACACATCTGACGCTGCCGACGATCTTACGCGTGTA
>ERZ1022729.182-NODE-182-length-9928-cov-7.091462_pt1 | contig 9928 bp, 11 predicted proteins | sample MGYA00520880_ERZ1022729 | MGnify/ENA primary metagenome ERZ1022729 (study PRJEB33162, sample SAMN09537598) | freshwater metagenome | isolation source: freshwater | place: Canada:Alberta | collected 2017-07 | study: EMG produced TPA metagenomics assembly of the...
CTCGGAGATGTGTATAAGAGACAGTTTTTAGGCTTATCCAGGGAAAAGTATTTTCAAATTAAACTGAATTGTATTGGCTGGCCCAATAGCATCGTTGGCAAAATCATGTTCGTATTGAAGACTGAATTGCAGGGGTTGTGTCCCAACTTTGACCAGTTTACCGATTTTAATCCCCAAGGGAAGACTACTGAAGCGACTGGCTTCCCAATCGTAGGTAATAGACATTTCCGAATTACCAATAGACCATCCATCCCCTAGTCCATAGAAAAGGATCGGTTGTAGGATACTCAAGTTTACATTTTGGCGATCGCCTGGATCGTGGACAAATACCATTGTTGACTAAACCAAAAATTTTTCATAGGAAAGTAAATAGCTAAGTGATAGTATTTAGTGAAACTGCCGATCAGTTTCCCTTCAAACGGATTGGTTTGACATCATGGGAAAGATCGGCAAGATGGTTTACTTAATCACCAAATTTTTGCTTTCATTCTTGAGATACTCAATGGCAATATCCTTTGACTTCGGCACGTAAATTCGCAGGAGTGCAGTGAACGGCGAAGGGGTCTCAACGTTGTTCGGGCTACCCGGAGAATTAAACCGAATTGTGTAAGACCCGTCCGGGTTTGGCGTGGCCTCTGAATTTGAAATGGCGGCCTTATCCTTGGCCAGCCAGCCTTCAGTGTCGTAAGTGGTGATCGACCAAAAACCGCCCCGGTCATAATCAATTTCTGGCGGCGTAAACGTAATACTCGATGGCACAGCTTTACCATCTTTAATCTCCGTTCGGTTTTCAATCGGAGCATAGGCCGCATGTTCGACAGACAGCCCACCCCACCCATAGGCGGTGGCATATAAATGGGCTTGGGGATCGGTCTGATACGGGCTACCGATCGATTTACTTGTGTCGGGTAGTTTTCCCGCCTGAACATCTTTGATCAGTGTCAAACGGATCGCCTCCATCTTCTTCTGATCAATCACAATGTCGGGGGTCGTATAGGGAACGGCGGACTTCGCTGAAATGGTTGCCATCTTCTGGAGCTTACGGGTCGCTTCAATGCCGCCTTCAGACTCTGGCAGCTTTTTGATTCGCATATTCAAGTAAACATAGTTGCCGTAGGTTAGATTTTCTGGCGTAATCGTGAGGCTATTGCCGGGATAGACGACAGCGACAATGTAGTTCTGCTGATCGATGACCTCGATGATGTGATAGGTTTTGCTTTTTGGTAGGGAGAGGGTCGCTCCGCCTCGGACATCAACGACAGCACTGGAATAAATGACATCCTGATTCTCCCGGATGACTTGTTGTGTTTTGACGTTACTGACATCACTCTGATGGGCCCACTGGTTGATGCCAGCCTTAGCAAGACTCCGCTTGATATTAAAATCAGTCTCTGAGACTTTGTAAGCATAGTCCGTCACCCCAAAATCCGCCGGTGAAGCAAACGTTGAGGCTTTCACCTCTTTATTTTGCAGGGCAACCGCCTTGGGCATTTCATAGCTTCCATCCAGAACAGACGCTCCAGGACGATAGACCCGCATCAGAAAATTCCAGCCCTCGGTCACATCCAGCCGATTCGGAACAACACCACAAAGGTTTTCTGCTCCGAAATACACCGTGAACGTACCGTCCGCATTCAGCTTCACGTTTGAGGAATTGACGATGTTGTTCTCACTCTTCATAAAACCGTCGTTGCCGTACACGGTAATAGACCAGAAAGCGTTATTTTCAGGGACGTTGTAGGTGGCCCTGTGGCAAACCTGGGGATCATGGCCGCCGCTATAGTTCAGGTAGGTGGCATCCCATTCGGGAAAAAGTCCCCAGGCCGCCGCCGCCGCGATGTGACGGGTTTTCTCATCAACCTTACCCCGTGGCCCCTGCATCCCTTTCCAACTGCTGTATTGCGCTGAATCCTTCTCATACTGAGCCGTCAAAGTTTTCAGCGACGAGAGATCCCACTGGAAATCGGGCAAGGGATCGACGCTGTTGGCCCTGATGACGAATTGATCCTGTAACTTGTTAACTAAGGCAATTTCGTTCGGGTCTTTTGGATTGAATACCTGAATGCGGATGCCGAGGGCTAAATATTTGGTATCCTTTGGCAATTCGTGCGTACCAGCAGAGTAGATTACAAAGGGTGTGTAGTGGTCGTTATCTACAAGATATACCGACACGTAACGATCTTTGGGCAGTTCTGGCACAGTAATCGTTGCCCCTTTGGATGTATCCACAATGCCCATAGAGTAAAGAGTATCGCGGTTCATCCGCACGACATTTTGCTTGTCGAGGGGCGTGGGGCTACGGAAGTGATAGAAGCGATTGATACCCCCTGCCATTTTGGCGATCTCAGCAAACTGCCGATCAGTTTCCGCACGGATGTAGGTCTCTGGTGTCACTTTGACATTAGCTTCTAGCAGACCTTGTTTCATACTGTCATCCTTAGAAGTAGGGGGTTGCGCGTAGGCCCTCTGGGGAACGACCATTGCGCACACAGCCATCAGAACAGCCACGAAGTTCAATAGATTTAGAGTGGCGTGTTTCATCTTGATTCCAGAACTCATAAATTACATGGGGCTAGGGAGTAAAAAAAAGAGATGTAAATGACGGAATGAAGATAGTTTAAAAAACAAAGGTTGTACGAATGACACCAATTATATCACTGCCGTTGCTATTATCTTGGTTCGGTGAAACTAACCAAATTAAACCAGGGGTTACGGAAATATTGTTATTAAATTGATAACGATAGAAACCTTCTAAATGAACGGGGACATCTACCTCAAAGGGTTGGGGATTTCCTCCTGTAAAACTGGTTAAATAGGGCTGTGCGCCAAAGACAAAACCGAGTAAGTTTCCTTCTTTACCCACATTAGGAAAACCCAAAGTTAAGGCATAGGTCAAAATGTTGCCGTCTCCTTGGCTAATTAAGCGAGCGTTGGTTGTGGTAAACCAACCACTGATCGTAACCTCTTCACTGGGCCGCCAAGAAAAGTTAGCTCCGTAGGAATTACTGATAACGGGATATTGGGCAATGCCCAGGCGATCGCCAAATAATACATCTTGACCCGCCAGGGTATTCGCTACGGCTGTACCTGCAACCCCTAAACCGTTGTAATTAAAGCCAAAACGTCCTGGGGTATTGTAAGCATTGAGATAAACTGCCGCGATCGCGAAACTCTCGGTGGCATTCCAGGTGAGTTGCCCTAAAGCCCCATAACCGCCATTGAATAAGCCCTTACTTTCTCCAGGATTGCCAACGTCTAGACCTGATGCAAGATAGCCTCCTGATAAGGTCAGAGAATCGAATAGTTTATAATTCAACATGATTCCTGTTCCCCCACCACCCAAAGCGTAAATGGGGTTGCGTTGGCCAAATTCCGAGAGAGAACCCCTCCCACCACTGGCATCGTCCAAAAGGGGGTTTTGAGTCGGAATAAAGGGTTGAAAGGCGGCAGAACTACTGGTTACATCCACAACTAGGCGATCGCCAACGGGAAAAATATATTGCAGAGCCAGCATTTGTAAAGAATTGTTCGTATTACCTGCAAACTGGGACGAGAGGGTTCCTTCTGCCGTTTCCTGGGGAACATTGAAGCCCAAGGGACTCGGCGTTTCAACGGCTGGTAAATTAAAGCTGGTTCGGAGGGGCGTATTGCCCGCAAAGACACTGGTAATTAAGGCATCGTAGCCCGTAAAACTGGTGATAAAATTCAAATTGGTACGATATTGCAGCACCGTTTGATTGCGATCGGCACTATTCCCAAAGACATCTGCCACGCTAAAAATAGCCGATCCCGTTAATTTTGTGGTGGTGGAAAATTGATGATCTTCGAGATAGGAAACCCGACTTTCTAAATTATCGACCCTCGTTCCCAACGCCGCTAATTCTGCCTCAAAATTTTGCGCTAATTGTTTAAGTTTGTCGATATCTTCTCGCAGCACTGCTACATTTTCCTGAAGCAGTTTTTCCATAGTATTTAAACAAGCATTTAAACCCGCCGCAAATTCCCAACGACTTAACGCCCTATTTCCTCGAAAAGTGCTATCAGGATAACCTACAATACAGCCGTAACGTTCTACCAAACTTTTAAGGGCTTCATAGGCCCAGTCATTGGGATTAACATCCCTTAATTGATCAACCGCATTAATTTGGGAAAGGGCATCATCACTGACAGAAATAGTTGCTTTAGCGTTCCGTAACTCCCGCAGAGATTTATGGGATTTTTCGGTTAAAAACCTAGTGTCCTGGGGAGCAACATTTTGCGCGATCGCCTTGGGCATTAAACCGAAGATTAAAATAAGTAACACACTAAAACGCAAAAACATAAGAAAAACCTCTCAATAAATTTAATGATTTTTCAGAAAATATGAGAACTGTATCATCACTTTTGATAAGCGAAAATCTGTTTCCAATCTTTCTTCATACTGATGACTTGCCAATTATTTTTCTGAGCCGCCGTTAAAGAAGCATTATCCGCTTCAGCATAGGCAAATTCTCGTTCAGCATCATCATGATTAATTAATAGTTGTAAAGACTTTTGTTTACCTCCTTGGGAATAGTTCAACATGGCAATATCGCCGCCGTTTCTCACATTTCCTGCTGCTAAAATAGGACGCTGACCAATATGGAGATCAATGTTGACAGGTTTCACTGCTTTATCATTAAAAGAGTTGAGTTTGTCTGTTCGCCAAATAGCAAATTGACCCTCTTTTTCGATAAATTCTTTTTTCAAACTACTGCCAATCACCTGCTGAGAAGAAATGCCATACATTGACTCAGAAATGAGTCGTATAAAATCAACCCCACCACCCGAACAAATCCAAGTTTGAAAGTCATTTTTTTGTAAATAGGCAATCAATTCTTGCATAGGTTGATAAGCAAGCTGAGTATAGGGAACGTTAAGAGTAGGATGAATCCCTGTCTCAAAAAACTGACGAGCTTCGGCATCAAAGGTTTCTTGAGTTTGATTAGCATGAACCGCCGCCAAAAGTTCCATAACGGCTTCTTCTCCTATCTGTTTAATGTAGGCAAGATCTCCTTCTAAGGCGGCTTTAAAAGGTTGTTTCTCCCGTAAATTAGGATTTGTTTTAACCAAGGTTTTTAAACTTTCTAAGACAAACATTCCTTGAATTAAAGGTTTTTCTGCCCAGAGTGTTCCGTCATTATCAAAAGTTGCAATGCGGTTTTTGGGAGGAAGATAGTCGGGACTGCCTGATGTGGTTGTACGATTCACAAATTCGACAATAGCTGTTTTAACCGTTCCTGTATTCCAAGAAGGTAAAGGATCACGGGCAGTATTTTGGGCTAAAGACATAGAATTATTCAGGATTAAAATTAAACAACCAACGAAAATCGCGATCGCGCTATAGATGCGTTTCATAGATTAAATAGTCTTGAAAAAAGGTTAATGAGCCGCTTTGCCAAAACCAATAGGCTTTTTCTTAGCCCGATCTTTAACGGCTAGTTTTTGCATGACCTCTTCTGCTCCTCGTCCTTTATTGAAGAGATCAACCATGATTTTTAGGGGTTCATCAATATGGGTGAAAAAATGCTTATAACCCGCACACAAATAATTTAAACCAGGTTCGCCATCAGGGGTATGAATAAAACGATGTTTGGGACATTCACCATGACAGGCAAACCGCACTTCACACTGTTGGCAATACTTCGGTAAGGTGTCTAATTTGTCTTGGCCAAACTTAAATTGGCGATCGCGACTGACCAATTCCGCCATCGAATTTTCTTGAATATTGCCTAATAAATAATCAGGTTCCACAAAATGATCGCAGGAATAAAGATCACCATTATGTTCTAGGGCAACACCCGTACCACAAGTCGGCGAAAAAAAGCACATTCCCGTCGGCATATTTAACCAACTTCTGACTGCCGCTTCAAAGGTTTGTACGAAGATTTTACCCACATCTTTTCGTACCCATTCATCAAAAATCGTGGTTAGAAAATTACCAAATTGTTCGGGTAAAACGGAATTTTCAGAAACCGTTGTTCCCTGTTGATAAAGCGTTTTACCATCTTCATTAATGCGTTCTACAACGGGAATAAATTGTATCCAACTGGTTTTAACTTCATCCCGTAAAAAGCGATAAACTTCTAGGGGATGATCTGCATTGACGCGATTAACAGTTGTTAAAATATTGTATTCAACGCCATGTTTTTGTAGAAGCCGTAAACCGCGCATCACTCGGTCAAATGTAGGGCTACCTTTTTTGTCAACTCGATTTGCATCATGTAATTCTCTGGGGCCATCTAAACTTAAGCCGATCAGATAATTATTTTCTTTAAAAAATTCGCACCATTGATCATCTAAAAGTGTGCCATTAGTTTGTAAGGTATTTTCAAAGGTCATGCCTGGCTTACGATATTTCTCCTGATACGCGATCGCTTTTCTAAAAAAACCAACGCCCATCAAAGTCGGCTCTCCTCCCTGCCAAGCAACTGTTACTTCAGGAGTCTTATGAGCTTCAATGAGTTGGCGAATATAGGTTTCTAAAACCTCATCGGTCATGCGAAATTTACTTCCAGGATAAAGCTCTTCTTTATCTAAAAAGAAACAATAGGAGCAGTCCAGATTACAAATCGCGCCAGTAGGTTTGCTTAAAACATGAATACGGGGAGGTAGAAAAGTTGTCATAATGATGAGTAATTGTTCGATTTTGGAGCAGTATTTTATACGGTAAATCTACTTATCATAGAAAATTAATTCAGTTACTTGACAAGCCTATTACTAGAGAACGACGAAATTCTCGTAACATTTGACTGGTTCCTATTTGAAAAGCTTGTTTGATTAGGTTGGGAATCATTTCCACTAGATTAAAATCGGGAAAAATCAAGCTATTCAACGTTTCACTGTAACCTTGCTTTTGTAATACAAAAATTTTTAATTGATCATTTTCATAAATCCAAACCTCTGAGACCCCCAGAATTGCGTAGGCTTTGAGGGTTGTTTTTGATGTGACATCCGATTCAATCGCCAAGTCGGGAGGCGGATCAATGCTCATATTCATTCGTAGGTTAGGGCGAACTTGAGTTGCATTTTTAATATAAAAACAGCTATCAGGTTCTAAACCGACTTCTGGAGATTTTTTAAAAGTAGTTGAACCAAAATCTTCCCAGTCTCGATTTTGAGAATCTAGCATCGCTGTGACAATGTAGGCAATAATTCGATTTGGACGTTCATGAGCGGGCAAGGGAGCCATTAACTCTAGGGTTCCGTGATAATAATTAATGCGAGGATTATGTCTTGTTTCTCCTAATTCATCTAACAGGTTTTCATAGTCTTGCCAACTCACTTTGTTAATCAAAACGTGACTACCAGGGGATAAATTAAGCGTTTTAATAGGAAAGGTAACAGAGGAAGTAACCATGATTTATTAAAATTTAAAAAAAAAGTTTAGTTTGTTTTATTCATTTAATTCGAGTAATTTGAGACTATTAGAAAACAAAAAATAGCGCGATCGCCTAAAATCAGTTTAGTTCTCAGAGGGTAGTTTTGGCCTATTCAAAAATTGCACGTAGCCAAAACGATAGCCAAGCCAACCTGGAATGGTTAAGCTCGCGACTAAAATTGTGGTCGTGGTACTAAGACGACTAGAGAGAGTTCGCGCTGGATCAAGCCCCTCAAAAACAAACTTAAGGGTCACAATTGCGGCATAGGCAACGGTGGTTAAGGCACTGGCTCCCTTGATAAATTCCTTGGGACGAGGCAGGGTTAAATCATGGGAACCTCTACCGAGAAATATCCCTGAAACTATGCCCGCAATCCCCAGAAAAGCCACACTAGCCGCCCGATCTGCAAACTCAGCTTTCATCATCAACTCTTGAGGATTGGCAATCACTAACGCAGTTCCTCCAACGGCTCCCGCGATCGCGCCTAAGTTGCCCCACCAGAGCCAGGGATGGGCTTGACGAGTGCTGAACAGGGCTGAAAGGGTAATAATTACGACAGCACAGGCGAAGGCTGAACCTAATTCTGGCAGATGGCTCGTAATGGCATAGGCAACGACTCCACCGACGACTGCACCGATGAATCGCAAAAAATCTACTTTGATGAGCATTGAGTCCTGTTGCACGGATTTAATTACAAATTTCTACGTTGCTTTTTTCAAATACTTGAACTGTGAGTTGATAGCCCTCCATCAATGACATTCCAACCAGAGGTTCTGAGTCAGCTTCATCAATTGGAATAGTTAGATAATTTCCGTCCCAAGCTACAACTGCTTCGTAAACATTAAAAACGCATTCACTACCATCACCAAGAATAGCGCGTCCTCGTCTTTTCCATTTCAGATTTAGCAGATTGATTAAGTCTGGTGGTAATGAAAGCCAACCGTTAAAACCTGTATCAACTATCGCATCTTGCGTGTAAATCTTTCCTTCAGAGTCACATACCGAAAGCGAGATAATCGCCTCAAAATCTGCGTTAACGATTCCTGCGATCATACTGCTCTCTTTGTGCGTCCACCAAATCGGCGAACGTGGCGAGAACCGACTCGAACAATCCAGATTTGAGCGTCTGGGTGACGGGCTTCGAGCCTATTGCAAGCCGCTATTTCACGAGCATCAACCTCAAAATCTCCAGTTTCGAGATCGATCGCCACAATCTTTCCATGATTATCTGCTTCAACTTGTGGGCGTATTTGGGTTTGATAAATTAGATCGCCACGTTGGGCAAATTCTTCTTTGCTATAGCGGGGTTGACGCATTAGCATGATTAGACTTTTCCTCGATCATTGCCTTATCTGGCATTATAACTGACCAGAAGCTACTCTGAAAAAGTGCGATCGTTCAAGTAACAATAGCGATCGCCTATCAATTTTAAAGGCGATCGCCGATAACCTTCTGGAAATCCACAACGAAGCCAACTTTTTTGCTTGGATAATGTCGGCTTCAACGCAGTGTTAGGTGGCGGCTAACTTGGGGCAACGTTTTGCCATAACTCGGCTGCAATAAATCTCGATAGATGCCCTACATTCGTTGTTGCAATTACAATATCTGGAACCCCAAGAGTTATAGCTTGTGCCACCAAAATCATATCACCGTCAATTGTTTTATCACCTGCTGTTGGTTGCCCTTGCTGACGAGCTTCTGCCCAAAGTTTTGCAGCTTGGCGCATGGCAGCCGTTGTAATGGGGAAATACTCAATCAACTTGCCTAACTCATCTAGACGAGCAATACCTTTTGTCTTGTTTGCTCGCAATAATTCGCGGCGAACCTCATAATCAGCAATTTCTGGGATTATAGTACGACTACCTGATGTGATGTGAGTTTGAAGCCAATGGGCGCAAGCTTCACTTTCAGTAGACAACTTTGGATTGGTGATTAGACCAAGTGGCCCTGAATCCAACATGATGATTCTGCTCACCAAGTTACCCCTTTCATCTCAATTGGGAACAATTTACGCTCAGAAAAACGATCTTCATCCAAGGCATGGATCAAGTATTGACCTGTTTCTTGTTGTTCATTATTGTCTTCGTCATCTATCCAAGACTGAATTAGGTTAACTGCCTTAGTTTGTTTTTGCCTTAAAAGAATAAAGCTCGTTAAAAGCTGTAATGTCACAGATTCAATTGAAACCCCTTTTTGATTGGCTTCCTGTAAGAGATATTGCTCAACTTCTGAGGGTAGGTTAAGGGTTAGAGTCATGGATTCTCTTGAGCTTGGGTTGGGTATGTTTTCCAATATTCTAACATTCGGATTTTACTCACGATTATTTAAACAAAAATAAGGTGCGTTGGAGTAACTGACCCTACGGCGATGGCGATCGCACTATCTCAACGAATCGCACCTCCATTTCCAATTTATTGAGAAAAGCGATTCCAACTGGAGCTAATTTTAAAATTGGAGAGTTTGTGACGGTGCGAACCAGAAATGTTGAATCTCGTAACAAAACTTAACATTTCAAGACATGGTAACCC
>ERZ1022729.183-NODE-183-length-9894-cov-16.172680_pt1 | contig 9894 bp, 9 predicted proteins | sample MGYA00520880_ERZ1022729 | MGnify/ENA primary metagenome ERZ1022729 (study PRJEB33162, sample SAMN09537598) | freshwater metagenome | isolation source: freshwater | place: Canada:Alberta | collected 2017-07 | study: EMG produced TPA metagenomics assembly of the...
AAGTGGGGGAGAGGGCTATTGCCGCGTGGCCGGACCGCGCCCCCCCGCCCCCTCAGTTCGCGCCGCGCTGCGCCAGCCGATAGGGATGGGCCGGGTAGGTGCCGAGGATCCGCAGATCGGCGGAGAAGAAGGCCAATTCCTCCAGCGCGCGCGCCAGGCCGGGCTGGCCGGGGTCGCCATCCACATCGGCCAGGAACTGCGTCGCGGTGAATTCGCCGCCCACCATGTAGCTCTCGAGCTTGGTCATGTTCACGCCATTGGTCGCGAAGCCGCCCAGCGCCTTGTAGAGCGCGGCGGGGATGTTGCGGACGCGGAAGACGAAGCTCGTCACCCAGGGCCCCGCCGAGTAGGGCGGGGAGAGCGGGATGCGGGACATGACGTAGAAGCGGGTGGTGTTGTGCGCCTCGTCCTCCACATTGCGGCGCAGGATCTCGAGGCCATGGACCTCGGCGGCCAGTTCGCTGGCGATGGCGGCGTCCTCCACCCCCCCGCGTTCGGCGATCAGGGCGGCGGCGCCGGCGGTGTCGGCCTCGATCACCGGCTGGAGGTTCAGTTCCTTGATCACCTTCAGCACCTGGCCGAGCGCCATCGGGTGGCTATGGGCGCGCTTCAGCGTGGCGATGGTGGCGCCCTTCGGCGCCAGCAGGCAGTGCTCCACCCGCTCGAAATGCTCGCCGATCACATGCAGCCCCGAATCCGGCAGCAGGCGATGGATATCGGGCACCCGGCCGGCCAGGGAATTCTCGCAGGGCAGCATGGCGAGCGTCGCGGCGCCGTCGCGGACCGCCTGCATCGCCGCTTCGAAGGACGGGCAGGGCAGCGTGGTCCAGCCGGGATAGGCATGGCGGCAGGACAGGTCGGAATAGGCGCCCGGCAGGCCCTGGAAGGCGATGATGCGGGGCGCGGCGGCCAGTTCGGCAGGCAGTTCGGGGGTTGGCGCGGCGGGGCGCGAAGCAGGGGCGTTCATCGGGGTGTCCTGCGTTGCGGGCCGGCTTTTTCAAAAAAGCTGCGGCCCCGAAAGGATGGCGGCGGGTTGTCGAGTCGGGACACCGCCTCTATGTTCCGGCCGCTTTTACGGCAGGGCGGCATTGGCGCAAGCCTGCGCCGTGCCCGGTGCCGCGGGCCGCTGACATGCGGCCCGTGCGCGGGCTCGGGGCGCGGTGGCGGCGCGGATGTCGCGGTTGAGAAGGGTCCGGTCGGGGATGAGTCTGGAATTCAACAAGGCGGCCGCCGCGGTCCTGACCGCCGGGATCACCTTCATGATCGCGGGGCTGGTGGGCGATGCGCTCGTCTCCGCGCCGAAGCAGAAGGAGGCCGCGATCGCCACCGGCGCCGCGCCGCCGGCGCAGCAGGCCGCAGCCCCCGCCGCGCCGACGATCGATCCGATCGGCCCGCTGCTGGCCGGCGCGAATGTGGACACCGGCCGCCAGCTGGCGCAGCGCCAATGCGCGTCCTGCCACAACCTCGCGCAGGGCGGGCCGAATGGCGTGGGGCCGAATCTGTGGGGCATCGTCGGCGCCAACCATGCGCGCGTCGCCGGCTTCAACTACTCCGCCGCCAACCGCGCCTTGGCCGACAAGCCCTGGGGGTATGAGGAGCTGAACGCGTTCCTCCTGCGTCCCTCGGCGGCGATGCCCGGCACCCGCATGGCCTTCGCCGGCATCGCCAACGCCCAGCAGCGCGCCGATGTGATCGCCTTCCTGCGGACGCTGGACGCCAACCCGAAGCCGCTACCCTAATTCCCCACGACGTTGCTTCGCAACGCCGCGGGGGCCCCGGATTGGTCCTGATTCTGTAGCGGTGGCACCGCCTGCCGCGGCAAAGCCGCGGCAGGGCACCGGGGGGCCACCCGGATAACGAGGCTTCCCATGGCGGATGCGGCGGATTTCCTCTCGGTCGCTGAAGAGGCCGCCGACCTTGCGGGCCGGGTCATCCGCCCGCTGTTCCGCTCCGCCCTGCTGGTGGAAGCCAAGGGCGATGCCAGCCCCGTCACCGAAGCCGACCGTGCCGCCGAACGCGCCATCCGCGACCTGCTCGCCGCGCGCCTGCCATCGCACGGCGTGATCGGCGAGGAGTATGGCGAGGACCGCCCGGACGCCGAATGGGCCTGGGTGCTCGACCCGATCGACGGCACCCGCGCCTTCGTCACCGGCCGGCCGCTATTCGGCACGCTGATCGGGCTGCTGCACCGGGGCGTGCCGGTGCTCGGGCTGATCGACCAGCCGGTGACGGGCGAACGCTGGATCGGCGTCGCCGGCCAGCCGACCCGGCTGCGCTCCCCCATCGGTGGCGCGGCGGGCTGCCGGCCCTGCGCGACGCTGGATCAGGCCGAATTGTCCTGCACCTCCCCCGACATGTTCGATGCCGCCACCGCGCCGCGCTTCGCCGCCCTGAAGGGGGAAGCGCGGCGGACCACCTGGGGCGGGGATTGCATCGCCTATGGGTTGCTCGCCATCGGGCTGGTGGATGTGGTGGTGGACGCCACCATGAAGCCCTGGGACTGGGCCGCGCTGGTCCCGGTGATCGAGGGCGCCGGCGGGCGCTGCACCGATTGGGCGGGGCGGCCGCTTCGCCTGGATGGCGATGGCTCGGTGCTGGCGGTCGGCGACCCTGCCCTGCTGCCGGCGGCCTCCGCCATCCTGTCGGCGTAGCATCCCCGAACAGGGGGGCGCTGTTGTCGCGGCGGGGGCGAGCCCCCAAACTGTGGGCATGCGCCGTCGCGACCTGCTCTCCCTCTCCGCCGCCCTGGGCTTCGCGCCCGGCGCCCTCCATGCCGCGACCCCCGCCGGCGGGTCCGCCGCGCCGGGGCAGGCGATCCGCACCCATGCGCTGTCGCTGCTCGGCGAACCCGCTTTGCCGGCGGACTTCACCCATTTTCCCTGGGTGAACCCGGACGCGCCGAAGGGCGGGGAGATCGCGCTGACCGCGCTCGGCAGCTTCGACAGCTTCAACCCCTTCATCATCCGCGGCACGGCGGCGGTCGGATCCACGATGATCTACGACACGCTGCTGAAGGAAAGCGCCGACGAGGCCAGCACCGAATACCCCTATCTGGCGCAATGGATCGACCTGCCGGCCGACCGGCTCGGCGTCAGCTTCGAGATCAACCCCGCCGCGCGCTGGCATGATGGCCGCCCGGTGACGGCGGCCGATGTGGTCTGGACCTTCAACGCGCTGCGCCAGCACGGCCGCCCCTTCTTCCGGTCCTACTATGGCGACGTGACGGAGGTGGTGGCCGAAGGCGAGCGCCGCGCGACCTTCCGCTTCCGCTCCACCGACAACCGCGAACTGGCGCTGATCCTGGGCCAGATGCCGGTGCTGCCGGCGCATTGGTGGGCCAGCCGCGACTTCACCCGCCCGATCCTGGAAGCCCCCCTCGGCTCCGGCCCCTATCGCATCGAGCGATTCGATGCCGGGCGCAGCGTGGCGTATCGCCGGGTCGAGGATTGGTGGGCGCGCGACATCCCGACCATGCGTGGCACGCAGAATTTCGGCGCCTATCGCTACGAGTATTTCCGCGACAACACCGTGGCGCTGGAAGCCTTCAAGGCCGGGCAGATCGACTTCCGGACCGAGAATGTCGCGCGCGACTGGGCCACCGCCTACGACTTCCCCGCGCGGCGCCGGGGCCTGGTGAAGCTCGACGAGATCCGCCACCAGCTGCCGACCGGGATGCAGGCCTTCGCGGTGAATCTCCGCCGCCCGCTGTTCCAGGATGTGCGCGTGCGCCGGGCGCTGATCGAGATGTTCGACTACGAATGGATGAACGCGAACCTGTTCTTCGGCGCCTATGCGCGGACGAATTCGTATTTCTCGAATTCCGAGCTCGCATCCTCTGCCCTGCCCACGGGGCGGGAGCTTGCGATCCTGGAAGGCTTCCGCGGGCGCGTGCCGGCCGAGGTGTTCACGCAGGAATACCGCCTGCCCACCACCGACGGGTCCGGCAACAACCGCGACGGCATCCGCCGCGCGCTGGCGCTGCTGCAGCAGGCCGGCTGGCAGGTGCGCGACCGGCGCCTGGTGAACGCCCAAGGCCAACGCTTCGAATTCGAGATCCTGCTGAACACGCCGAGCTTCGAACGCGTCGCCCTGCCCTATGTGCAATGGCTGGAACGGCTGGGGATGAGCGTGCGTGTCCGCACCGTGGACCCCGCGCAGTACCAGACGCGCATCGATGCCTTCGACTACGACATGACCGTCGATTCGATGGGCCAGTCGCTCTCGCCCGGCGGCGAGCAGCGCGACTATTTCACCTGCGCCAAGGCGCGGGAGAATGGCAGCCAGAACGTGCCCGGCATCTGCGACCCCGCGATCGACGAATTGGTGGAGCTGGTGGTGAACGCGCCGGACCGCGCGGAGCTGGTGGCGCGGACCCGCGCGCTGGATCGCGTGCTGCTGTGGAACCACTTCGTCATCCCGCACTGGCACATCCAGAGCTTCCGCATCGCCTTCTGGGACAAGTTCGGCCGGCCGGAACGCAATCCGCGCTACGCGCTCGGCCTCGATAGCTGGTGGATCGACCCGGCGCGCGAACGCGCGCTGGCCGATGCGCGCCGCAGCCTCTAGCGCGCACGTGGCCGCCTATATCCTTCGCCGCCTGCTGCTGGTGATCCCGACGCTGCTCGGGATCATCCTGATCAACTTCGCCGTCGTGCAATTCGCCCCCGGCGGCCCGGTGGAACAGATGCTGGCGGAATTGCGCGGAGAGGGCGCGACGCTCGGGCGGCTCACCGGGGAAGGCGGCGGGGAAACGCGCCAACCCGGCAATGCGGGCCCCGGCGGCGGTGGCGGCGGCGCGGAGGGGCCGGTCGGCAGCTATCGCGGCGCGCGCGGGCTGGATCCCGCCATCGTCGCCGACATCGAACGCATGTTCGGCTTCGACAAGCCGGCCCATGTCCGGTTCCAGGAGATGATGGTCGGCTACCTGACCTTCGATTTCGGCCGCAGCCTGTTCCGCGATCGGCCGGTGGTGGATCTGATCCTGGAGAAGATGCCGGTCTCGATCAGCCTCGGCCTGTGGTCCACGCTGATCATCTACCTGGTCTCCATCCCGCTCGGCATCCGCAAGGCGGTGAAGGATGGCAGCCGCTTCGATGTCGCGACCAGCGGCGTGGTGCTGGTGGGCTATGCGATCCCGGGCTTCCTGTTCGCCATCCTGCTGGTCGTGCTGTTCGCGGGCGGGTCCTTCGTGCAGTGGTTTCCGCTGCGCGGCCTGGCGTCCCCGGGCAGCGAGACCTGGCCCTTCTGGGACCGCGTGCTGGATTATTTCTGGCACATGGCGCTGCCCACGCTGGCGCTGGTGATCGGCGGCTTCGCGGGGCTGACGATGCTGACGAAGAACAGCTTCCTGGACGAGATCGGCAAGCAATACGTCGTCACCGCGCGCGCCAAGGGCAACACGGACACCCGCGTGCTGTATGGCCATGTCTTCCGCAACGCGATGCTGCTGATCATCGCGGGCTTCCCCGCCGCCTTCATCGGCATCCTGTTCACCGGCGCGCTGCTGGTGGAGATCGTCTTCTCGCTGGACGGGCTGGGCCTGCTGGGGTTCGAGGCGGCGATCCGCCGCGACTACCCGATCATGTTCGCCACCCTCTACATCTTCACCCTGCTCGGGCTGGTCATGCAGATCGTGGGCGACCTGATGTACACGGTGGTCGATCCGCGCATCGATTTCGAAGCCCGCCGATGAGCCCGATTAACCGGCGTCGCTTCGCGAATTTCCGCGCGAACCGGCGCGGCTGGTGGTCCATGTGGATCTTCGCCGTGCTGTTCCTCGTCACGCTCTTCGCCGAGTTCATCGCCAATGACCGCCCGCTATTCGCCAAGGTGGATGGGCGGTTCCTGTTCCCCGTCGTGATGGACTACGCCGAGGAGGATGTGCTGCCCGGCGGCCTGCCGATCCGGATGGACTGGCACGATCCGGAACTGCACAAGGAATTCGCGGAGAAGGGCGGCTGGGCGATCTGGCCGCCGATCCCCTATTCGCATCGCAGCGTCGTGCGCGATCTCGGCCGGCCTTCGCCGGCGCCGCCTTCGGCGCGCAACTGGCTCGGCACCGACGACCAGAGCCGGGACGTGCTGGCGCGGGTGATCTATGGCTTTCGCATCTCCGTGCTGTTCGGCTTCGCGCTGACCATCGTGAGTTCCGTCATCGGCGTCGCGGCGGGGGCGGTGCAGGGCTATTACGGCGGCTGGGTCGATCTCGGCTTCCAGCGATTCATCGAGGTCTGGTCGGGGATGCCGCAGCTCTATCTGCTGATCATCCTGGCCAGCGTGATCGAGCCGAGCTTCTGGACGCTGCTGATCTTTCTTCTGCTGTTCTCCTGGATGGGGCTGACCGGGGTGGTGCGCGCGGAGTTCCTGCGCGGGCGCAACTTCGACTATGTCCGCGCCGCCAAGGCGATGGGGGTGGCCGACACGGTCGTGATGTGGCGCCACATCCTGCCGAACGCGATGGTGGCCACGCTCACCTTCCTGCCCTTCGTGCTGTCGGGCTCGGTCACGGTGCTGGCGAGCCTCGATTTCCTGGGCTTCGGCCTGCCGCCGGGCTCGCCCTCGCTCGGCGAATTGGTGGCGCAGGGGAAGAACAACCTCCAGGCGCCCTGGCTCGGCATCACCGCCTTCGTCGTGCTGGGCGGCGTGCTGACGCTGCTGATCTTCGTGGGGGAAGCGGTGCGCGACGCCTTCGATCCGCGCAAGCTGCCGGGAGGGTCGCGATGACCGATACCATCCTGGAGGTGGACAACCTCGCCGTCGCTTTTCGCGGCAAGCGTGTGGTGGATGGCGTCTCGTTCCAGGTGAAACGCGGCGAGACGGTCGCGCTGGTGGGGGAAAGCGGCTCGGGCAAGTCGGTCACGGCGCTCTCCTGCCTGCGGCTGCTGCCGGGCGCGGGCGCCAATCCGCAAGGCCGCATCACGCTGGACGGCACGGATGTGCTGACGGCGGAAGGGGAAGCGCTGCGGCGCCTGCGCGGCGGCGTGGCGGGCATGGTGTTCCAGGAACCGATGACCAGCCTCAACCCGCTGCACACGGTAGGACGCCAGGTGAGCGAGGCGATCACGCTGCACCACCCGATGGGCGGCGCCGCCTTGCAGGCGCGCGTGGTGGAATTGCTGCGCCGCGCCGGCTTCCCCCAGGCCGAGGATCGGCTCGGCGCCTATCCGCACCAGCTCTCCGGCGGGCAGCGGCAGCGCGTGATGATCGCGGCCGCGCTGGCGAATGACCCGGCCCTGCTGATCGCCGATGAACCGACCACCGCGCTCGATGTCACGATCCAGGCGCAGATCCTGGAATTGCTGGCGGACCTCAAGCGGCGGCTGGATATGGCGATGCTGCTGATCACGCACGACCTGCAGATCGTCCGCCGCCATGCCGACCGCGTCGTGGTGATGCGCCACGGCCAGGCGGTGGAACAGGGCCCGGTGGCGGAGGTCTTCGACCATCCGCGCCACGACTACACGAAGATGCTGCTGGCCACCGAACCGCGCGGCCGCCCGGCCCCCATCCAGCCGACCGCACCGAAGGTGCTGGAAGGCGAACAGATGAAAGTGCATTTCCCGATCCGCCGCGGCTTCCTCCGCCGCGTCGTCGGCGCGGTGAAGGCGGTGGATGGCGTGTCCATCGCCATCCGGGAAGGCGAAACGGTCGGGCTGGTGGGGGAAAGCGGCAGCGGCAAGACCACGCTGGGCCTCGCGATGCTGCGGCTTGAGACATCGGAAGGCACGATCCGCTTCGAGGGGCGGGAGATCCAGGGCCTCGACCGCGGCGCGCTGCGGCCCTTGCGTGCGCGGATGCAGATCGTCTTCCAGGACCCCTATGGCGCGCTCAGCCCGCGCATGACGGTGCGCGAGATCGTGGGCGAAGGCCTGGCGGTGCATGAGGCGCTGTCGGCCGCCGATCGCGACGCGCGCGTGGCGGACGCGCTGCGAGAGGTGGATCTGCTGCCGGAGATGGCGGATCGCTACCCGCATGAATTCTCCGGCGGTCAGCGCCAGCGCATCGCCATCGCGCGCGCGCTGGTGCTGAAGCCGCGGCTGGTGGTGCTGGACGAGCCGACCAGCGCGCTCGATGTCAGCGTGCAGGCGCAGGTGGTGGACCTGCTGCGCGCGCTGCAGGCGAAGCACCGCCTGGCCTATCTGTTCATCAGCCACGATCTTCGCGTGGTGCGCGCCATGGCGCACCGCATCGTCGTGCTGAAGGATGGCCGCGTGGTGGAGGAAGGAGAGGCGGAGGCGGTTGTCGCCGCGCCGCAACAGCCCTACACGCGCGCCCTGATGGCGGCGGCCTTCGACCTCGCCGCCGCGGAGGCAGGCCATATCCGCCCATGACCGATGACGACCCCGCGCCGACCCCGCCGCTCGAGATCATGAAGGCGCTGCTGGATGCGGAGCGGCTGAAGCTCGGCGTGCATATCCGCAAGATGAATTCGCCCGGCAGCCCGGTGTACCGGGCGGGGGAGAATATCTGGCCCGCTTCGCTGATCCTCGTCGGCTCCTTCGCCGGCACGGCGCTGGTGCATTACTACCTCGGTGGCGCGATCCTGGCCGTCGGGTGCTGGTGGTGGCTGACCAAGGTGCAGCCCAAGGTGAAGGACGGCGTCTTCGAACGCACCTCGGGCTGGGTGCTGCAATCGGACGATCATTTCGACACGCTCTGGGCGAAGGGGCTGATCAGCCTGTTTGCCCAGATGCCGGACGGGCGGCAATTCGCCGCGACCCGCCGCGACGACTGGCGCAGCTTCGTGCGCATGGTCGCGCAGGAATACAACACGATGCCCACCAAGGATGCCGCCTGATGGCCATTCTGCTCTCCACCAAGGCGGCGACGATGGAATGGTGGCGCGATGCGCTGCTCGCCGTCGATCCGACGCTCGAGATCCGCCTGTTCCCCGAGGCCGGCGACCCCACCGAGATCGAGGCGGCGGTGGTCTGGACCGCGCATGACATGGCGGAGCTGCGGCGCTACCCGAATCTGCGGCTGATCGTGTCGATGGGCGCGGGCGTGGACCACCTGCTGCGGCCGCCGGGCCCGCCGCCGGGCATCCCGGTCGCGCGGCTCGTGGACCGGATGCTGACGGAGCAGATGGGCGAATGGGTGCTGCTCAACGTCATGCGCTTCCATCGGCAGGACCTGGACTACCGCCAGTTGCAGGCGGAGAAGACCTGGCTCGAACTGCCCGCGCCCGTCACGGCGGAACGGCGGATCGGCATCATCGGCCTGGGCGAGCTCGGCACCCATGCGGGGGGCATCCTGCGCCGCCTCGGCTTCCCGGTGATGGGCTGGACAAGGCGCCCGCGGCAGGTGGAGGGGATCGAGACCTTCCACGGCGCGGAAGGCCTGCACGCCATGGCGAGACAGACCGACATCCTGGTCTGCCTGCTGCCGCTGACGCCGGAGACGCGCGGGATCGTGGATGCGAAGCTGCTCGGCGCCCTGCCGCGCGGCGCCTTCCTGATCAATGGGGCGCGCGGCGGGCATGTGGTCGATGCCGACCTGCTGGCCGCGCTGGAAAGCGGGCAGGTGGCCGCCGCGGCGCTCGATGTGTTCACGCCGGAACCGCTGCCGACGGACCACCCCTATTGGACGCATCCCAAGGTCGTGATGACGCCGCATGCGGCCAGCATCACGATCCCGTCGAGCGCGGCGCCGCAGGTGGTGGAGAATATCCGCCGCGCCCGCGCGGGCCAGGCGCTGATCAACCTGGTGGACTTCGCCGCCGGCTACTGACCGGCGGCGGCTAGACCATGATCGGCGCTGATAGAAGCGCCGATCATGGTCTAGCCTATTGTTTGGTCGCGTGATTCACGCCTTCGGCCGTTCCAGCCTACGGCGATCACGCTCTAGGTGGTGTGGACTCTTGGGATTCCCGAGGCGGGCGTAGCGTGATTCAAG
>ERZ1022729.185-NODE-185-length-9807-cov-12.226415_pt1 | contig 9807 bp, 9 predicted proteins | sample MGYA00520880_ERZ1022729 | MGnify/ENA primary metagenome ERZ1022729 (study PRJEB33162, sample SAMN09537598) | freshwater metagenome | isolation source: freshwater | place: Canada:Alberta | collected 2017-07 | study: EMG produced TPA metagenomics assembly of the...
CGAGGCCCTTGGCGATGCGGCCTTCCCGCGTCGTGCCGGTCTCGTACTCCTCCCAGAGCGCCAGGATCGCGCGCCGCGGCGCTTCCGGCAGCGGGGCGGTGAGGCTCGCCAGCGCCTCGCGCTCCCGCGCGGCCTTCGCCGCCGCGTCGCGCTTCATCGGCGCGGGCAGGTCGCCGGTCAGGGCCTCCGCCAGGTCATGCACCACGCAGATCCGCAACAGCCGTCCCGCATCCACCTCGCCGAGGGATTCACCGAGCACCAGCGCCATCAGGCAGAGCCGCCAGGTGTGTTCCGCGGTGCTCTCGCTGCGGCCCTGCGCGGTGTGGCCGGTCCGCAGCGTGTCCTTGAGGCGCTCCGCCAGTGCAAGGAAGGCGAGGGTGCCCTCGATCTCGTCGTCGGTCATGCGCGCATCCTAGCGGCCGGGCGTGGCCAACGCATGGCGGGCCGTTTCGGTGGCAGGGATCGTGACGAGCGGGGTCCCACACAACCAGGCGCTGTATGAAACGATTTCGCTTGCATCGACGCGCGAAGATAAACAACCTAGAGTTGCTCTTACTGGGGAGGCGAGCCATGGCAACGATCACACCATACTTGGCTGCGAAGACGTCGGCGGGAAGCAACTGGAGCATCTGGTACCAGATTGTGGCCTTCTTCAACGTGGGTTCGGCGACGTGCGAGGCCATCGACGACTACACGGTCAAATATGATGGCAACATCAGCTTGCTGAACATCGGTCCCTTCAGCATGTATCTGCAGCTGCTCGACAGGAACGCGGGTGCCGCGTCGGGGCCGGCTGTCCTGGTCTTCAACGGCGCACAGGCCGACAGCGCAACCTACGAGGTGCAGGGCAATGCGCTGTACGTGTCGGCGCTGTTCGCCGGGCAGCACCAGGGCGTGAAGGTCCAGCGAGGCGATGGAGGCGCCGGTCCGGGCACCGAGACCTTCCTGGCCCTCGATGGACTGCATGGCGGCAGCATCCACCTTGCGCCGAGCGCCTGACCCAGCCAGGCGCCTCGATCGCGCCTGAAGCCTGGGTGAGGGCAGCGAAGCCGGGGGAGGCGGCGGTCGGGGTGTCTCGCCCCGCGCCGCATGGGCGCGCCGACGCTCCCTCCGCCTGTTGCGCGGCGCAGAGGCGCTACGATATGCGGCGCATGACGAGCGAGACCTTTCCCGTCCGCCGCGCCGAGGCGCTTCAGCGGCTTGCCGATTTCGCGCCGCGCCTGGGCACGCACTACGCGGCGGGGCGCAACACCGATCCGGGACCGGGCGCGCGGCGCGACGTGTCCCGGCTGTCGCCCGCCGTGCGGCACAGGCTTGTGACGGAGGCGGAGCTGGTCGGCACCGCGCTGGCGCGTCACGGCCCTCGCGCGGCCGAGAAGTTCATCCAGGAAGTGTTCTGGCGCAGCTACTGGAAGGGCTGGCTGGAGCTGCGGCCGGGCGTCTGGGACGCCTATCGCGCGGAACTGGGGCGCGATCGTGTGGCGCTCGCGACCAATGGCGGGCTGCGGACGGCCTACGAGACCGCCGTGGCGGGCGCGACCGGCATCGGCTGCTTCGACGCCTGGATCGCGGAGCTGCGCACGAGCGGCTGGCTGCACAACCACGTCCGCATGTGGGTCGCCAGCATCTGGATCTTCACGCTGCGCCTGCCCTGGACGCTCGGCGCCGATCTCTTCCTGCATCACCTGCTGGACGGCGATGCCGCGTCCAACACGCTGTCCTGGCGCTGGGTCGCGGGGATGCAGACGCCAGGTAAGCACTATGTCGCGCGCGCGGAGAACATCCGGCGCCACACGCTCGGCCGCTTCGATCCCGTTGGCGAGCTGGACGAGGCCCCGCTGCCGCTCGCCGCGCCGCCGCTGCCGCCGGCGCGCCCCCTGCCGCGCGCCGATGCGCGGCCCGCCGGCCCGTTCCTGCTGCTGCTGCATGAGGACGACCTGCATCCCGAAAGCCTGCTGCCCGCCACGGCGCCCGTCGCCGCCATCGGCGCGATCGCGGTGCCGGAGCGCCGCAGCCCCACGGGCTGCGCGCCGCAGGTCGCGCACTTCGTGCGGCAGGCGGTGGAGGACGGTCTGCGCCGCGCTGCCGGCCACTTCGACGCGCCGGCCGAGATGCTGGACCCCGGGGATGTCGCGCGCTGGGCCGCGGGCCATGGCCTGCCCGTCGTGACGCCCTGGGCGCCCACCGGCTGGACAGCGGAGGCGCTGGCCGGTCTTGGCATGCCCGTGCTGCGCTTGCGCCGCGACTGGGACGAGGCCTGCTGGCCGCTGGCGACCAAGGGATTCTTCCCCTTCCGCACGCGCATCCCGGCGCTGATCGATAGGTTGAAGCCGATGCAGCCTACGGGCTGAGGGGACCGCCGAAGGCTGCCTCGATCTCCGCCATCCAGCGCGCTTCCTGCCCCAGATGCCGCGCCGAGAGATGAAAGGGGATCACGCGCCGCGCGCCGGCCGCGCGCGCGATGGCGCCGGCGGCGGAGGTCGTCAGATGCTGGCGCGCGGCGGCATGGGCCGCGTCCTCCGCGAGGAACGGCGCCTCGATGAACAGCGTATCCGCGCGATGCGCGAGGGCGACCGCCGCCGCGCGGTTCGCGGCCGTGTCGGCGAAATCGGTCAGATAGGCGACGCGCTGGCCTTCCGTGGCCACGACCACATCGCGCAGCCGCCCGAGCGGCTGGGTGGGCGCGCCAGCGGCCTCGGCGGCGCGGGCGAAGATGGGCACCGGGTGGTCATCCGGCAGGCCCGCCGCCACCGCCGCCTTCAACCCCGTGAGCCAGGGCCCGGCCGGCAAGCCGAGCGCGCCGAGGCGGTCGGCGAGGATGTTCAGATGCGCCTCCTCCTCCACCGCCACGCCGAGAGAAGGCGTGCCGTGATCCAGCAGCGCCGCGCGCAGCCGCAGCGCGCCGAGGCGCAGCACCGTGCCATCCGGCGCCGGCGCCGCATCCGGCAGCACCTCCTCCGCGAAGCCTGCGCGCAGGCGGAAGCGGCGGCGGACGAGACGGTCGGGATGCACCTCCGTCGCCTCGATGACCAGTTCGGCCGCGATGCGGTCCACCAGGTTCCAGGTGTAGCTGGCCAGCCGGTGGTGCAGATGCGCGGCGATGCCGGGCGGTCCGACCACGCGCAGCGTTGTCTCGCGGCCGATCAGCGGGCGCAGCAGCCGGTCGAAATCGGACCAATGGTCCATATGCGTGTGGCTGACGCAGAGCAGCTCCACCCGCAGCAGGTGGCGCGTGGACAGGGTCGAGAGATCGCCGCAATCGAACAGGATCGCGCCGGGGGCGTGCAGCGCCTCCACGAACACCGCCGGGTCGCCGGCAGGGCCGTTCAGCAGGCGGGGATGCAGCGTCGGCGTCATCGCGCCGGCCGCTATTGCGGCTTGAGGCGGCTGGCCTTCGCCGCATCGGCCGTGCGCCACAGATACCACGCCGCGATGGACCGCCAGGGGCCCCAGCCCTGCCCGATGGCGGCGAGGTCCTTCGGCCTGGGCTGCGCATCCGCCCCGGTCGCGACGCGATAGCCTTCCCGCACGCCGAAATCATCGACCGGCAGCACATCGCTGCGGCCGAGGGTGAAGATCAGCAGCATCTCCACCGTCCAGCGGCCGACACCGCGGATCGCGACCAGCCGCTCGATCAGCGCCTCATCCTCCAGCCGCGCGGCGGCGCGGCGGGTGGGCACGAGGCCGCCCACGGATTTCTCCGCGATGTCGCGGATCGCGGCGACTTTCGATCCAGACAGGCCGCAGGCGCGCATCGCGTCGACGGGCGTCGCCAGCACGGAGGCCGCGGGGGGGAAGTCGTGGCCGGGATAGAGCGCGATGAAGCGGCCGAGGATCGCTTCCGCCGCGCGGCCATGGACCTGCTGATGGGCGATGGCGCGCACCAGCGCCTCATAGGGTTCGCGCTTCACGGGGCGGAGCGTGCAGGGGCCGATCTGGCGGATGACGGCCTTCAGAACGGGGTCGCGGCGCAGGTGCCGGAGCGCCTCCGGCCCGCCCATGACGGGGGCGGGCCGGGGCAGCTTCGGCGCGAGCGCGACCGGCCCCTCGTTCACCGGAAGACGAGCGTCGGCAGCGCCAGCGTGATCCAGGGCACGTAGGACAGCACCATCAGGCAGGCGAAGATGACGCCGATGAAGACCGGCAGGTAGCGCATCATCTTGTCGATGCTGGTCCCCGCCACCTGCGCCGCCGCGAACAGGTTCACGCCGAAGGGCGGCGTGATCATGCCCATCGCCAGGTTCACCACCATGATCGTGCCGAAATGCACGCTGTCGATGCCGAGCCGCGACGCCGCTTCCGCCAGGATCGGCGCCAGCACGATGATGGAGGCCGAGGTCTCCACGAACATGCCGACGACGAACAGGAACAGGTTCACGCCCAGCAGATACCAGGTGGCCTCGTCGAAGGTCTGCACCAGCCATTCGGCCGCGATGTCGGGCACGCCCTGGCGGTTCAGCAGCCAGGAGAACAGCGTCGCGGCGGCGATGATGAACATGATGACCGCGGAGCTGATCACCGACTTCTTGAAGATCGGATACAGGTCGCGCGGCCGGATCTCGCGATGGATGAAGACGCCGACGATGATGGCGTAGACGACGGCAACGACAGACGCCTCGGTCGGCGTGGTGACGCCGCCATAGATGCCGCCCAGCACCACCACCGGCATCAGCAGCGCCCAGCCGGCCTGCTTCGTCGCCACCAGGAAGGGCAGGCGCCCATCCCCGTCATTCTTCCCCCAGCCCTTGATGCGGCACCAGATCAGCACCGTCGCGACCAGCGAGGCGGAGATCAGGATGCCGGGGCCGAAGCCGGCGATGAACAGCTCCGGAATGCTGGTCTGGGTGCTGACGCCATACAGGATCATCGGGATGGAGGGCGGGATGATCACGCCGAGCTCGGCTGCGGTCGCCTGCAGCGCGGCGGCGAAGGCCACCGGATAGCCCGCGCGGACCAGCGCCGGGATCATGATCGCGCCGATCGCGAAGGTGGTCGCGACCGACGACCCGCTGATCGCGGCGAAGATCATGCAGGTCAGCACGCAGGTGGCGGGCAGACCGCCCTGAATGCCGCCCACGATGGATTTGGCGAATTCCACCAGCCGGCGGCTGATGCCGCCGACATCCATCAGGTTGCCGGCCAGGATGAAGAAGGGAATCGCCGCCAGCGGAAAGCGGTCCAGCCCGATGAACAACTGCTGCGCCGCCACGATCAGCGGGAAATTCGTGAAGCCGGTGATCCCGACCAGCGCCGCCAGGCCGATCGCCACCGCAACCGGGATGCTGGCTGCGAACAGCACCAGCATCACGGTGAGCATCATGCCGCTCATGTGTTTGTGCCCTCAATCGCGTCGTGCCGAAGGCACGCCTGCGGCGTGACGCGGCCGCATCCGCGGCCTTGGCGTCGTGCGAGCAGCACGCCTTCGGCGTGACGCGCCACGCGCTGCTGCGCCGGGTGGTCGTGTTGGTCTGGGCGCGGGCCGCGTTCGCGGCCTCGGATCGCGGAAGGCGCGATCCGCCCGCTCTTGAGCTTGCGGGGGCTGGTCATACCGCGTTTTCCAGTTCTTCGGCGCGGCGGTCGAGGAAATGGGCCATGGCGCCCACCATGGCGAACAGCGCGCCCAGCGGGATCGCCGCATAGGCATAGGCCATGGAGAATTCGAGGCCGGCGATGGTCTGGAACTGGACGCGTTCGGTCATCGCCCAGCCGAACCAGAACATCACGCCCATGAAGGACAGCACACAGGCCAGCGTCATCGCCTCGATCGTGCGCCGCACGGCGCCGCGCGTGTAGCGATGCGCGACGTCGATCGACACCAGCGCGCCCGCGCGCAGCGCCACCGCCACGCCAAGATACGCCATCCAGATCAGCGCCACCCGCACCAGCGCCTCGGACCAGGAGGAGGGTGTTTCCGTGGCGAAGCGGGCGACCACCTGCCACGCCCCGGCCGCCACGGCGGTCGTCAGCGCGAGGCAGGCGATGATCGATGCGATCTCTGTCGAGAAGCGGTCGAGGGCCAGGATGGCGCGGCGCACCGTGGCGCGCGCCCCATTTGGCTGCCCGTCATCCTGCCCGGCCCATAATGCGAAGCCCACGGCAGCGACCGTCGCGACAGCGGTCACCTGCAAGGGCATGACGTTGATCGCGTTCATCGGCTCTCCCGCGCGGCAAAAAGAGGGGGCGCAGGGCCAAGCCCCGCACCCCCGGTCAGGCCAGTTGCGCCGGGCTTACGACCCCGGGCGCCACTCGCGGATACGACGGAGAAGGGCGCTGTCCAGACCCTGCTCGATCTGCGCGGAGCCGGAAGCGAGCGCGGCCTGGAAGGCGGCGCTGTCCACCTGCGTCACAACGGTCATGCCACGGCGGCGCAGTTCCTCGACGCCGGTCTGCTCGTCAGAGGTCACGCGCGCGCGGTTCGCCACCGCCGCATCGCGGCCAGCCTGCGCCAGCGCCGCACGGTCGGCGGCGTTCAGCCGGTTCACGAAGGCCGGGTTGCACAGCAGCAGCGCCGGCGAATAGACGTGGCCGGTCAGCGTCAGGAAGCGCTGCACCTGGTTCAGGTTGTTGTTCAGGATCACCGGGATCGGGTTTTCCTGCCCGTCCACCGTCCCCTGCTGCAGCGCGGGGACCAGTTCGCTGAACGCCATCGGCGTCGGCAGCGCGCCGAGCGTCTGGAAGGCGCGCATATGCACCGGGTTTTCCATGGTGCGGACCTTCAGGCCGCGCACATCGGCCGGGGTGTTCACCTCGCGCCGGCTGTTCGTCATGTGGCGGAAGCCGTTTTCCAGCCAGGCCACCGCGATGATGCCGCGCGCGGGGAAGCGGCCCAGCATCTCCTGGCCGATCTGGCTGTCCAGCACGCCGCGGGCATGGGCCGTGTCACGGAACAGGAAGGGCACGTCGAGGTTGCGGGTCTCGGCCACGAAATTGCCGACCGGGCCGGTGGAGGTGATGGTGCATTCGATGGTGCCGATCTGCACCGCCTCGATCGTCTCGCGCTCATTGTCGTTGCGCTGGTAGACGACGCGGAAGCGGTTGTTCGTCATCCGCTCGAAGGTTTCCTTGAAGGCGGTCGTCCCGGCGCCGTAGTGGCTGTTGATGCCGATCGGGTGCTGGAAGGTGACCTGCGTCTGGGCCAGCGCCGGCAGGGCGCCCAGCGTCAGCGTGGCGGCGAGTGCCGAAAGGCCCAGGACCGGGCGACGGGACAGCTTCATGGACGGAACTTCCTCCTTGGCTGGGCGCCTTGCATGGGCCCGCTCTACCCTTTGGTATAGGTGAAGGGGCGGCCATTCTTCAATCCCGCCGCTGCCAAGCGTCGGCCCCGGGTCCGCGGGGCGCTGGGCTCAGGACGCAACCAGCACCAAAACCCAGCCGATCAGCACCACCAGCAGCATCGACGGCAGCAATAGCCGCCAGACCTGCGCCGGCCGCGTCCCGTCGGCCAGCAGCCCGCAGATCATCGCCGTGACCGCGAAGGACATCCCCGCCCCCGCCGCGCCGGCGAAGTTGTGCAGCGCCGGGGCGAGCATCGGGGGCAACCCGGCCGCCGCGCCCAGCGCGGCCTGCACCGGCATCAGCGCCGCATTCGACCCCACATTGCTGCCCGTCACCATCCCCGCCGCCAGGGCCAGCACCGGCACCGCGAAGGGGGTGAGCGGCCCGAAGGCGCCGGCCGCCGCCTCGGCCAGCGCGCCGGCCATGCCGGAGCCCGCCATCCACCGCGCCAGCACGACATAAAGCAGCATCACCACCGCCGGCCGCCGCGCCCGGGCCAGGGCGCCGCGCGCCCGCGCCAGCCCATCCGGGCGCATCGCCAGCAGCGCGGCCGCGACCAGCCACAGCACGATGGCCACATGGCTCAGCGGGAAGGGCGGGAGATCGGCGAAGGGTACCCAGGCCGGCGCGCCGGACCAGCCGCGCGCCAGCAGCAACGCCGCCGTCAGCCCGGCATAGGGCGCCAGCGCCGCCGCCGCGCGCCGCCAGCCCGCCACCCCGCGCGGCGGGTCCAGCCACCACAGCATCGCCAGCAGCGGGATGCCGGTGGCGACGATGCCTGCGACCTCGAAGGGGAACAGGGCGTGGGACGCCAGCAGCAGCGCCGCCACCGCGCACAGCACGATGGTCTGCACCAGCTTCTCGGCCGGCGGCACCGCGATGCCCGCCGCCGCGCAAAGCCGCCACAGCACCGGCCCCAGCAGCGGGAGCCAGGCGGCGGTGGGCCAGGCGGTGGCGGACGCGACCTCCTGCGCCGGCAGGCCGATCAGCGCCGCGCCGAGCGCCGTCCCCGGCCCGAGCCCGCCCCAGGGCACCAGCACCAGCGCCAGCAGCGCCATCGCGGCCGCCGGCGCGCCGAGGATGCCCATGCCGCGCAGCGCCGCCAGCGCGAAGACCGCGCCGACCGCGAAGCCGGTGACGCTTTCCAGGAAGGCGCCAGCCAGCATCGTCGCGACGAAGACCCGCCGGGCGGAAGCCGGCGCGGCGGCGCCCGAGGCATCTTCCCGCGTCACCGCCGCGTGGAACAGCAGCCCGCCCGCGACGATGGCGATGGGCTTCAGCGCCAGGAAGGCGCCGCGCGCCGTTTCCTCCGCCAGGAAAGCCAGCGGCGCATCGCTTGCGGGCCCCGACAGCAGCGCGCCGGGCAGCGAAGCGGCCAGCGCGGCGAGCACCGCCGCCACCGGCCCGGCCCGGCCCGACAGCAACAGCGCGACCAGCAGCAGCAGCGGCGCGGCCTGGAGAAGAAGCGTCATCGCCCGGTAGCGTGATCCACCAGCCTGGATCACGCTATAGGACCATGACCGAAAACCTTCCCTACGCCGCCTATGGCAGCAATCTCTGGCACGCGCAGATGCGGGCGCGCTGCCCCGGCGCCACCGTGGCGGGCACGGTGATGCTGCCCGGATGGCGGCTCGCGCTCGGCCGCTTCGCCCTGATCGAGCGCGATGCGGATGCCGCCGTGCCGATCGGCCTGTGGCATGTCACCGCCGCGCATCTCGACGCGCTGGATGGCTTCGAGGGACCGCACACCTATGCGCGGTCGCGCATCGCGCTGCCCGGTGGCGGCGCGGCCTGGATCTATCACGAGATCAAGCGCCGCCCCGGCCCGCCGGCGCCAGAATATGTCGCCCGGCTGCGCGCCGGCTACGCTGATTTCGGCTTCGAGGCGGCGCCGCTCGACCGCGCCATCGCGGCGTCGGGCTTCTTGGGCGGGTAGGGCTCCGCGCCGCCGCAATCCGGCGAAAGCCCGGCCGCGGCGCACCAGGCGATGGCGTCGCGCTCGGCCTCGGCATCGGCGTCCCGCAACAGGTCGAGGAATCCCTGCTCCGCCTCCCCCAGCGGGCGGCCGCGCAGGCGCACCACGCCCGGATGCACCGAGACCCAGGGCGCGCGCCAGGGCAGGCACGCGACCTCCCCCAGCCGCAGCGCGTCCGCCGCGACCGCGACCGTCACGGCCGCCACCGCATCGCAATGGCGCAGCATGGCGAGCGTGGCCCGCGGGCTTTCCTGGACCAGGGCCGGGAAGGCCGGGTGCATCGCGCCCGCTGCCCGCGCGGCTTCCCGCGCCGCCGCGATCGGCGCCTGGACCTGGCGCGGCACGCGGCCGAGGAAGACGAAGGGAAAGGCCATGATGTCGGCCAGGTCGAGGCTTCCCCGCCGCGTCAGCGGATGCCCGGGGCGGGTGACGAAGATGGCGGGCTGCGGCCGCAGCCGCTCCACCTCCAGCCCCGGATCGTCCTGGACGCCGCGCAGGTCGAGCAGGCCGATCGGCGCCTCTCGCTCATGCACCGCGCGCGGCACCTCCGCCCAGTT
>ERZ1022729.186-NODE-186-length-9792-cov-12.933347_pt1 | contig 9792 bp, 8 predicted proteins | sample MGYA00520880_ERZ1022729 | MGnify/ENA primary metagenome ERZ1022729 (study PRJEB33162, sample SAMN09537598) | freshwater metagenome | isolation source: freshwater | place: Canada:Alberta | collected 2017-07 | study: EMG produced TPA metagenomics assembly of the...
GCGCGGGCATCAACGCCGCTTCCGTCCGCTGGCAGACCGTGACACCGCAGCTGCGCGAGCCGATGCTGGCGCAGGGCCGCGCGAACGCCATCACGGGCTTCATCACCTCCGGCATTTTCTCGCTGCGCGGGCTTGGCGTGCCGGAACAGGACATCGTGACGATGCTGTTCAGCGATGTCGGCGCCGATTTCTACTCGACCTCCATGATCACCACGCGGCGCTGGGCGCAGGCCAATCCGCGCGCCGTCACCGGGCTGATCCGCGGCCTGATCCGCGCGCAATACGACAGCCTGGCCGACACCGCGGCCGCCATCGCCAATTTGCGCCGGCGCGAGCCGCTGACCGATGTGCCGCTGGAGACGGAGCGGCTTCGCATGTCTCTGGAACGCCTGACCTTCACCCCGCATGTGCGCCAGAACGGCTTCGGCCAGGTGGACATGACACGCTTGCAACGCTCGGTCGATTCCGTGCGCGAGGCCTTCGGCATCTCGCGCCCGATGGCGGCATCCGATATCTACGACCCGTCCTTCCTGCCCCCGGCCTCCGACCTGAAGCTGGCCTGAGGCCTCCCCCCGAGAGGTGCCGATGCTCCCCACCCGCTACTGGCAGGACCTGCCCTGGCCTGCCTTCCGCGACCTGCCCTCCAACACGGTCGCGGTGCTGCCGGTGGCGAGCATCGAGCAGCACGGGCCGCATCTGCCCGTCTCGGTGGACACCACGATCAACCAAGGGGTCGTGGCGCGCACCCTGTCGGTGATCCCGAAGGACCTGCCGGTGCTGGTGCTGCCGACGCAACCCGTCGCCCTTTCGGTCGAGCATCTGCGCTTCCCGGGCACCATCACCACCAGCGCGGAGACGCTGATCGCGCTGGTGACCGATATCGGCGCTTCTGTTGCGCGCGCCGGCGTGAAGCGGCTGGTCTTCGTGAATAGCCATGGCGGCAATGTCGCGGCGCTGGATATCGCCGCACGGCGCATCCGCATCCAGTCGAACCTGTTCGTCGTGAATGCGATGTGGGCGCGGATGGGCAAGCCCGAAAGCCAGAAGGACCCGATCGAGGGCACCTTCGGCATCCATGCCGGCCGCGACGAGACCGCCGTGATGCTGGCGCTGACGCCGCAGCTGGTGAACATGGCCAAGGCGAAGAACTTCGTCAGCCGCTGGCAGGGCGCGAGCAACGCCGCCCCGCGCATGGCCCCGCCCGCCGGCGCGCCGCTGGCCTGGCAGGCCCATGACCTGAACCCCGCCGGCGCCGTCGGCGATGCCTCCCGCGCCACCGCCGCGCAGGGCGAGGAGATCCTGGATTTCGCCGCAGCCCGCATGAGCGAGCTGTGGCAACAGGTCGCCGCCTTCGACGTAGACACCTGGCTGTCGAACGAGCCCAACCCCGATGCATGACATTGCTGCCCTTGCCGCCGAGCTGAGCGGCATCGAGATCGCGACCGACCGCGCCCTGCTGCGGCAGAAAAGCCGCGACTTCTACTGGTACAGCCCGATCCTGAAGCAGCGCCTGGACGGCAAGTCGGCCGAGCTGCTGGCGCGGCCGAAGAACGAGGATGAGGTGCTGCGCATCCTGGCGGCCTGCCGCACGCGGCGCGTGCCCGTGACGGTGCGCGGCGGCGGCACCGGCAATTACGGGCAGTGTGTGCCGCTGGATGGCGGCGTGGTGCTCGACATGACGGCGATGGCCGCCCCCATCGCGCTGAAGGATGGCGTGGTGGAGGTGGAAACCGGGGCGAAGATGATCGACCTCGACCTCTGGTGCCGCGAGCGCGGGTGGGAGCTGAAGCTCTGGCCCAGCACGAAGCGCACCGCGACGATCGGCGGCTTCGTCGCCGGCGGCGGCGCGGGGGTGGGCGGCATCAGCCACGGCACGATGCGCGAGCGCGGCAACCTGATCGGCGCGCGCGTGGCCACCATGCAGGATCCGCCCCGCGTGCTGGACCTCGAAGGCCTCGCGGCGAACCCGGTGAACCGCACCTATGGCACCACCGGCGTGCTGACGCGCATCCGCGTGCCGCTGGCGCCGGCCCAGGCCTGGCGGGATGTCGCCATCGCCTTTCCGGATTTCGTCCCCGCCTCGCGCTTCGCGCTCGACCTCTCCTTCTCGGACGGCATCGCGAAGAAGATGTGCGCGGTGTTCGACAGCCAGTTGCCGCCCTTCTTCAAGGGGCTGGCGGATGCGGTGCCGGCCGGCAACGCCCTGGTGCTGGCGATGGTGACGCCCGCCGGCCTCGGCCCACTCGCGGAGCTCGCCGCCGAGCATGGCGGGCGCATCGTCGCCGAACAGGATGCGGTCGCGGCCGAACGCGATCCCGACGCGACGCCCTTCTACGAATACTGCTGGAACCACACGACGCTGCAGGTGCTGAAGAAGGATCGCGGCGTCAGCTACCTGCAATGCCGCTTCCCCTTCGAAGACACGCTGAAGGCGGTGGAGGCGGTGCGGATCCCCTTCCGCGACGAGGTCTGGATGCACACCGAATGCGTCCGCTTCGGCGGCCGCCTGACGATGTCCGCCCTGCCCGTCATCCGCTGGACCAGTGCCGAGCGGCTGTATGAGATCATCGCCGCCTTCGAGGCGCAGGGCATCGGCATCGCCAACCCGCATGTGCTGACCATCGAGGAAGGCAGCGGCTATCGCCGCGTGCCCGGCGACCAGCTGGGCTTCAAGCGCATGGCCGACCCGCTCGGCCTGCTGAACCCCGGCAAGATGCGCGACTTCACGATGGAGGATGCCGCCGCATGACCGTGTCGGCTGTGATGGAGGCCCTGCCGGGCCTGGACTGGACCACCGATCCCGCGCTGGTGCGCCAGAAGTCGCGCGACTTCTTCTGGTACTCGCCCGTGCTCAAGCGCCAGCTCAACAAGGTGACCGGCGAAGCGGTGGTGACGCCGCGCAACGAGGCCGAGTTGCGCGCGCTGCTCGCTGCGGCGCATGCGCATGGCGTGCCCGTCACGCCGCGCGGCGCGGGCACGGGCAATTACGGCCAGGCGATGCCGCTGCGCGGCGGCATCGTGCTGGAGATGACGGCGTTCAACCGCGTGATCTGGGCGAAGCCCGGCGTCGTGCGCGCGGAAGCCGGCATCAAGCTGATCGACCTCGACGCGCATCTGAAGACTGCGGTGGGGGGCGAGCTGCGCTTCCATCCCTCCACCAAGCGCACGGCAACGCTCGGCGGCTTCATCGCCGGCGGGTCGTCCGGCATCGGCAGCACCACCTTCGGCATATTGCGTGAGCCCGGGAACATCCTCGGCCTGAAGGTCATGACGATGGAAGCCGAACCGCGCGTGCTGGAACTGCGCGGGCCTGACCTGCAGAAGGTCAACCACGCCTATGGCACCAACGGCATCATCACGGAACTAGAGATGCCGCTGGCGCCGGCCTGGGACTGGGTGGATGTGGTCGTCGCCTTCCCCACCCTGATGGGAGCCGCGCGCTTCACGGACAGTTTCTGCCGCATGGATGGCGTGGCGAAGAAGCTCGCCTGCGTGATCCCCGCGCCGCTGCCGCAGGATCACTTTCGTTCGTGGGGCGCGAAGGTTCCTGAAGGACATTCTGTGGCTTGTCTGATGGTCGCGCCGCCCTTCCTCGATATCCTGCCAGCACTGGTCGCCAGCCACGGCGGCGCGGAGATCCTGCGCGAGGCGTCGGATGCGGCGGAGGTGCCGCTCTATGAACACAGCTGGAACCACACCACGCTGCAGGTGCTGAAGACCGACAAGCAGATCACCTATCTGCAGACGCTGTTCCCCGCGCCGAACCACCTGGACCTCATCGCGAAGATGGAGCGCATGTTCGGGGATGAGGTGCTGCTGCACCTGGAATTCGTGCGTTTCGGCGGCACGGTCTGCGCCTTCGGCCTGCAGGTGGTGCGCTTCACCACGGAAGAACGCCTGGCCGAGATCATCCGCCTGCATGAGGAGGCCGGCGCGCCGATCTTCAACCCGCACACCTTCACGCTGGAGGATGGGGGCATGAAGCGCGTGGACCAGGACCAGCTGGACTTCAAGCGGCTGGCCGATCCGAAGGGCTTGCTCAATCCCGGCAAGATGGCGGCCTGGGACGATCCCGACTGGAAGCCGGGCAAGTCGCAATCCGTGCATCTGTATGAGACGGATTACGAAGCGCCGGCGGAGATGCTGGAGTAGCACATGGCCGCTTCCCCGCCCGCGCGGGGAAGCGGATCAGCCGTTCAGGTAAAGCGCCTGGATGGCGTTGCCGAGTTCGATGTTGCGGTCGATCTGCGCGGTCAGCCAGTCATGCAGGCCATGCGCCATCACATCCTCGATCCGGCCCTTCGCCAGGCGGTCATGGATCTCGGCGGCGATGCGCTGCGGCTCACCGCGCCGGCCGCCCGTGGCCTCCGCAATGGCTTCCAGCGCGCTCCGCAGCCGGCTGTGGCAGGACACCAGGCTGCGCGGCAGTTCCTGGCGGAACAGCAGCAGATCCGCCACCAGATCGGGCTGCAGCCGCGTGTGATAGACCCATTGGAAGGCGCGCAGCGCGGACACGCTGCGGAGCAGCGCCTGCCATTCGGCATAGGCCACAGCACCATCGGCGCGCGGCCCGGCCAAAGCGGGATGCTTCGCATCCAGCAGCCGCGCCGTGTTGTCGGCGCGTTCCAGCATCACGCCGAGATGCACGAACAGCCATCCCTCGTTCCGCAGCATGGTATCGGCGGCGGCGCCGTTGAACAGCAGCGTGCGCGCCCGCACCCAGTCGAGGAAACCAGGCAGCGCATCCTGCTCGGCGGCGGAACCGGCGCGCGCGCGCATCTCCCGCCAGGTGTCGTTCAACGCTTCCCACATATCCACGGTCAGCGCGGTCCGCACCGCGCGGCCATTGCGCCGCGCCGCCTCGAGGCAATTGGCGATGGAGGACGGGTTCTCGGCATCGAGCGCCAGCCAGCGGATCACCGCATCGGCCGTCACGGCGCGGCCGGTATCCCGAAACCCGTGCTCGGCGCCGGCCGAGACCAGCAGGCCGCGCCATTCATCCTGCGCGCCGCCCAGGCTGCCGGCGAGGCCGGCCATACGCAGCGCCACCTGCATGCCGCGCGCGATATTGCCCGCGCGTTCGGTGTAGCGCCCCATCCAGAACAGGCTGTCCGCGGTGCGGGAGAGCATCGCCTCAGCCCCCCTGCCGCTGCGATTGGGCCGGACCGTCGTCAACGACCCCAAGGCCCGGCTTCGCCGGGCCGTCATCCACGACCCATGTGTCCTTGGTCCCGCCGCCCTGCGACGAATTCACCACCAGCGATCCTTCCCGCAGCGCGACGCGGGTCAGGCCGCCCGGCACGATCCGCACATCCTTGCCCATCAGAACGTAGGGGCGCAGATCCACATGGCGCGGCGCGATGCCGGCTTCCGCCAGCGTCGGCACGGTGGACAGCGCCAGCGTCGGCTGCGCGATGTAGTCCTGCGGCTTCGCCTTGATGCGCTGCGCGAACTCCGCGCGCTGCGCGGCGGTGGCATGCGGCCCGACCAGCATGCCGTAGCCGCCGGAGCCGCGCGCCAGCTTCACCACCAGCTTGTCGAGATTGTCGAGGACATAGGCGCGGTCCTGATCCCGCTCGCACAGGAAGGTCGGCACGTTCTGCAGCAACGGCTCCTCGCCCAGGTAGAAGCGGATCATCTCCGGCACGAAGGGATAGATCGCCTTGTCGTCGGCGATCCCCGCCCCCGGCGCATTGGCCAAAGTCACATTCCCCGCGCGATAGGCGGCGAAGATGCCGGGCACGCCCAGCATGCTCTCGGGCTTGAAGACGCGCGGATCGAGATAGTCGTCATCCACCCGCCGATACAGCACATCCACCCGCTTCGGCCCGGCGGTGGTCCGCATGAAGACGATGTCGTCCTCCACGAACAGGTCGGCGCCTTCCACCACCTCCACGCCCATCTCATCGGCCAGGAAGCAGTGCTCGTAATAGGCGCTGTTGAAATGGCCGGGCGTCAGGATCGCGACGCGCGGGGCGCCCTTGCAGTTGGGCGGGGCCGCTTCCTTCAGCGTCTCCAGCAACTCCTCGGGGTAATGGCCGACCGGCGCCAGGCGATGGTCCGAACAGAGGCCGGGGAACAGCCGCAGCATCGCCTCCCGGTTCTCCAGCATGTAGGAGACGCCGGAGGGCGTGCGGCAGTTATCCTCCAGCACGTAGAAGTCGTCGGCGCCGGTGCGGACCAGGTCGATGCCGGAGATATGGGTGAACACGCCGGCCGGCGGCCGGAAGCCTTCCATCGGCCGGCAATAGGCTTCGTTCTGCGCGATCAGGGCGGCGGGGATGCGGCCGGCGCGCACGATCTCCTGCCCGCCATAGACATCGCCGATGAAGGCGTTCAGCGCCTTCACGCGCTGGGTCAGGCCGCGCGCCAGCCGGTCCCATTCGCTTTTCGCCAGGATGCGGGGGATGACGTCGAAGGGGATCAGCCGTTCCGGATCGCCGCCCTCGCCATAGACGGCGAAGGTGATGCCGACGCGGCGGAACAGGGCTTCCGCCTCGCCGCGCTTGGTCGCAAGCGCCGCCAGGCCGTGCTGCGCGATCCAGGCGGCGATGCCCTGATAGGCCGGCCGCACGCCGGTCTCGGCATTCATTTCGTCGAAGGCACGGCTTGGCCCTGTGGCGTGCATTTCGTTCACGGTTGTAGCCCGGCTTCCCTTTTCCCTGTTGTCGCGGAATCAATCTCGTAAGGGAAGGGGAGCCTGGGGCGAGACCGCAAACCGTTTCGGCCCTGTGCCCAGCGGATGGGCGATGCCTGCCGGCGTCTTGGGCAGGATGGGGCGGCGTGCGCGGCCTATCCCTTCGCCAGCGCCTTCACACAGGCCTCGAAGGCCAGCAGGTCGGTCCAGCGGGCGGCCTCCGGCACGTCGCGACGCACGAGCAGGCCGCCCGCTTCATGGATGCCGCCATCGATCATGAGGTTGTCGGCGAGGCCGAAATCCTCCACCGCCATCTCCTCCGCGTCGCGCCAGCGCCCTTCCGCGTCGCGATGCGCCGCGGGGCCGATGAAGCCCAGCGTCCGCGGGACCAAGTCCGCGGCGACATTGCTGTAGCCCAGCACCTTGCGGCCCAGGGCGCGCATGAAGCCGATCTCATAGACCGTGCCCGCATCGGCCGAAGGGCCGCGAAACGGGGTGAGGTTGGCGATCACCGCATCGGCGTCGCGCATATGCGCCTCGTTCCGGCGATAGATCCAGAGCCAGCTGGGGACGCCGGCCTCCTCCGGATGCTGCGGATGGTTGTCGACGGGGAAGATGCCGGTCAGGCCATGGGCGGCGCAGATGGCGCGCTTCCGTGCGGCCATGCCGAGCGGGTCGGGCAGGAAGACATCGGGACCGGCGAGATAGACCTTCATACGCCTTTCCTGCCCGAGCCGCGCCGGTTCCGGAAGCCGTTTGATGCGGGGCCCGAGGCGGCCTGCCGCCCCCCACATCCTGTGCGCGCAAAGCGCAATCTTCGCACCCGCAAAAGGTGCAGGACGTCTTGGTCGTGTGCCGCTGGGCGGCCCGATCTCCGGCTCTTGCCGGCGGGCCGCCCGCAAGGCCCAATAGGCCCATGAACCTAGAGGCCGAGTACAACAACCGCGCCCGCGTGCCGGACCACCCCCGCCACATCGAAGGCTGGGCCCGCGACGCCGCCGCCTGGCGTGCCGCCTGCCCGCGGGCCGAATTCGGGCTGGCCTATGGGCCGGGCGAGCGGGAGAAGCTCGACCTGTTCCTGCCCGGCGAGGCGCCGGATGCGCCGATCGCGCTGTTCATCCATGGCGGCTACTGGAAGGCGCTGGACCGCAGCTTCGCCAGCCACTGCGCGCGCGGCCCGAACGGGCGCGGCATCGCCATCGCGGTGCCAAGCTACGACCTCTGCCCTTCCGTCTCCATCGCCACCATCGTGGACCAGATGCGCGCGGCTTCGCTGTTCCTGTGGCGGCGGCGACGCCAGCGCATGCTGGCCATCGGCCATTCGGCGGGGGGGCAGCTGGCGGCGATGCTGCTGGCCACGGACTGGGCGGCGCTGGACCCGGCGGCGCCGGCCGATCTGGTGCATGCGGCGTTGCCCATCTCCGGCGTGTTCGAATTGGCGCCGCTGCTGTCCACCAGCGTGGCGGAGGGGCTGAACCTGACGTCGGAGACCGCCCACGCGCTGTCCCCGCGCTACCTGCCCTGCCCCGCCAGGCCCTTGCATTGCCTGGTCGGCGGGGAGGAGAGCGGCGAGTATCTGCGCCAGAGCCGCGACATGGCGGCCGCCTGGGGCGGCCGCTTCGAGGCCGCGCCGGGCGCCGACCATTTCACCGTCATCGCGCCCCTGGCGGATCCGGACAGCGGGCTGACCCGGACAGCGGAACAGCTTGCGCGCGAATGATCTTCCAAGCTTAAAGCATCCCAGGGACAAGGAGGAACGTCAGAATGACCACGCAAGGGACGCATTTCGGCCGGCGCACGCTGCTGGGCGCATCGGCACTCGGCGCCACCGCGCTGGCACTGCCGGGCATTGGCCGCGCGCAGGCCGCGCCGGTGAAGATCGGGCTCGTCGCCGTGCTGACCGGCCCGCAGGCCGCGCTGGGCACGCATCTGCGCGACGGGTTCCAGCTGGGCATGCGCCACCTGGAGAACCGCCTCGGCGGCCGCGCGGCGGAAGTGCTGGTGATCGACGACGAGCTGCGCCCGGATGCCGCCGTGACGAAGGTGCGCGCGGCGCTGGAACGCGACCGCTGCGACTTCATCGTGGGCGTCGTCTTCTCCAACATCCTGGCCGCGATCATGCGCCCGGTGACGGAAACGCAGACCTTCCTGATCAGCACCAATGCCGGCCCCTCGCCCATCGCTGGCCGCGGCTGCAGCCCGTTCTTCTTCGCGACCTCCTACAACAACGACCAGAACCATGCGGTGATGGGCGCGGCGGCGAATGACGGCATCGAGTCCGGCGGCACGACGCGCCAGATCCGCCGCGCGATGCTGATCACGCCGAACTACCAGGCCGGCCGCGATGCGATGGCCGGCTTCAAGTCCACCTTCCGCGGCGAGGTGATGGACGAGATCTACGTCCCCCTGACCATCACCGATTTCTCCGCCGAGCTCGCGCAGATCGCAGCCCGCCGGCCGGACGCCATCTACACCTTCATGCCGGGCGGCCTCGGCGTGCAGTTCGTGCGCCAGTACCGCCAGGCGGGGCTCACCATCCCCGTGCTGTCGGCCTTCACGGTGGACGAGGCGACGCTGCCCGCGCAGGGCGAAGCGGCGCTCGGCCTCTTCACCGGGACCACCTGGACGCCGACGCTGCCGAACGCGCAGAATATGCGCTTCGTCAACGACTTCATCGGCCAGTTCAACTACGTGCCCGCGAGCTATGCCGCGCATGCCTATGACGCGGCCATGCTGCTCGACAGCGCGATCCGGCGCACGGGCGGGAACCTGGCCGACAAGGCGGCGCTCCGCACCGCGATCCGGGCGGCGGATTTCCAATCCGTGCGCGGCGGCTTCCGCTTCGGGACGAATCACTTCCCGGTGCAGGATTTCTGGCTGGCGCGCGTCGGCCGCCGCGCCGATGGGCGGTTCCAGACGGAGCATGTCCGCAAGGTGTTCGAGAATGCGGTGGACGGCTTCGCGGCCGAATGCCGGATGCCGGCCGCCTGAACTCCCGGGGCCCCGCAACGCCGGGGCCCCTTCCCTGCCGCCGGGGCGCGCATGACAACGCAGTTGCTGCTGATCCAGGGCCTGAACGGCCTGCAGCTGGGCATCCTTTTGTTCCTGATCGCGGCCGGGCTCACGCTCGTCTTCGGCGTGATGGACTTCATCAA
>ERZ1022729.187-NODE-187-length-9780-cov-5.931003_pt1 | contig 9780 bp, 13 predicted proteins | sample MGYA00520880_ERZ1022729 | MGnify/ENA primary metagenome ERZ1022729 (study PRJEB33162, sample SAMN09537598) | freshwater metagenome | isolation source: freshwater | place: Canada:Alberta | collected 2017-07 | study: EMG produced TPA metagenomics assembly of the...
GAATTGTCCCTACAGCCTAGAAAATTTGCTAGATTGTAACTGGTTGCCCTAAAATTGTAATTTTAATGATTGACCACTTTATTTTTCAATAACATTATGGCTTCTCAAAAACAATGGATTTACTCCCCAAGTAAAGCAGCAAAACCCAAAGTTCCCGAAGATCAGAAAACTCTCATTACCCAAAAAGTGACGGAATTAATTGAACAGGAGTTCAAACCCCATTACATTCAAGAACCACCTACTGATCATGACTTTAATTATTTAGTGGATATCTTTGGTAAATGGTATCGCTCCTGGTTTTATATTTGTGGAACCTATAATTGCCCTGGCCCTAACGCAATGGTTCCTTCTTTTGAAGCAAAGTTTACTCGTTTGGAATATGTCACGCCCAATAGTTTTAATTTGGCTTATTTTCGACACACGGGGCAATGGTGGGAAGTTTCTACTAACCTAACCTTAGAACAAGCCTTGGCTGAAATTAAAACCAATCCTATTTTTCATCCCAATTAAAAAGACAATTCCCGATCATCCTTAACTTAGCGCGATCGCTGTTGGAACCTTTGTGGTCGATCCAATGATTTGCGATCGCTACTCAAAATTAAATTTGGTATAATTTAACAATCTTTAGATAATCAAATTCAATGAATGCTCTTAAATACAGAACCACCATTAAAAATGGTCAACTAGATCTACCGAAGTCTAGATTTACCTGAAGGCACTGTAGTCGAAGCTATTCTATTAATGATCGAATCAAATGAAGAAGATGAAACCGACTATCTACTCTCAACGGAGGCGAATCGACAGCGTTTAAAAGAAGCAGTAGAATTACTCAAAAATCCGCAAAACTATATTTATATTAATTCTGCTGATCTATGAGAAAAATCGCCTTCTTAACCCCCAGTTTAGACATATTTTATTGTTGAAATACAAAAAAATTAACTGAGCTTACCTTTTTTAGTATTTTTATGAACTTGAGGAAAGCCTAAAGGTTTAATTTCTTGCTCTTTTCTCGCAATTTCTAATTGCTTTAACTCCGTATAATCTACCCAATGAATACAATCCACAGGACAAGTATCGATCGCCTCTTGGAGAATATCTTCAGGATGGCCGTCCTGATTATAAACCCGCGATCGCCCGTAATCAGGCTCAATATAAAAAGCATTCGGGGCCACATGGGCGCAGTGCTTGCAACCAATACAGGTTGTTTCATCCACATAAACGCCTTTCTCCCGTAGGATTCCCCCTAATTCTGGCTCGAATCCCGACCTGTCTGAAAAATTACGCAAAAAACCCCCTAACTCTGGCTCTAAACCAGATCTAGTAGGGGGAGAAGAAAAATCATTAGCCATTAGGCACTCCAACGTTGAACCACGAGACGAATGGAACCATCTTGATTGTTAGTTTGTTCAGCAACTTGAAAACCCTGTTTGGCCGATTCTTGCAAAATCGTTTCTAGGGCATAACCCTTGGTCACTTGCTTGAGAAAACCATCGACTGTCAAGGGTTGTTGCCAATATTGCAAATCAGCAACTAATTCGTATTCCTGACCATTCCAGCTAAAACCAATATCGTAGTTATTGGCTTGTTCGACTACGACTTCCGCCGTTAGGGTCTGTCCTTGATAGCCTCTGACCGCACGGGGGCCTTCTTTCCAATCAATCCCTAAATTGGTGAGGGAAGTTTTGAGAGCTGTCAAGTTGCGAATTTTGGTTTTAATATTGCTAAAGTGTGACATAAGGGTTTTAGATGAATTTCAACGAGAGTTAAGGATTAAAAACTGTTTTTTAGGAATTTACCATTCACTCAAGGCTGAGGGATTGTCTGCCTGAAGAGATTGGGTTGCCTTTTGAGCGTAATAATCGGACGTAGTTTCCTGGGAAAGAACTTGACCCAGTTGGGACTCGATCGCCGCCGTAACTTCTTCACAGGAAGAGCCGACAATGCCCGTCACCATTTCTTTGACGCGGCCATCAGGGTAGATGATAAATTCTAGGGTTTCCATATTCATGGGTAATCCTCGCTTAACCGTCTATCTTGAATGGGACTAGAATTGCCAATTCTGATTTTTGGATAAATCTTTTAGCTATCCTAACCAGTCTGTGTAAGATTTTAGCAAAAATTAATATTAAAAACAGAATTTACTTTAATATTTGTAAACTATTTGTAAAATATTGGCAGTGCCATGCTGTAGTTCTGGACGAAATAGATATTTTTCGGGGATAAATGAGTTCAAATCAATCAATTCCAGATTTTGCCGATGTCCTTGCAGTTCATTGGATAAAAAAAGTAAGTTTTGCCCGTTGCTGGCTCCCTCGGTTTACTTGATTTAAACGGTTTGATCCTAATCTTCTGAAAATTCATGATAGTTGGGCAGAGATCGGCGATCGCCCCTTGGTTTTCAAGGCATTGAGTACAAAAAAACACAAAAAAATCACTAACCCAAGAGCAGTTTATTGTTTTAGGGACTACTGTTACGATCAAATATTCAAAATTGAATTAATTCTAAATTAACTCGATATTTTAACTCTTCGCTGTTGAATTAATAAGGCAAAAATACCACTGGTAACAAACATCAACAAAGAATAAACCGCCGCAGGAATAGCCATATTAGGATTATTTAAAAATGTCGGCGTACTGGCGATCACAATAGCTAGTGTCCCATTTTGAATTCCGACTTCTATTGTAATTGCCTTAGCACTTTCCTCATTTAAACCCGTTAAAACCGAAAGACTGTATCCCAAAACCATTGTTAGAACATTTAAGGCTAATGTTACTCCACCGACTTGCAAGAAAAAAGCAGAAACATTGGCTCGTTCTTTTAAGAGTAATCCAACAATGATTAAGCCCAAGAAAAATAAAGATAACCACTTTACTTTTTTTTCAATCCTAGCGGCAAGGGTAGGAGCATAATAATAGATTAACATTCCTAAGCTCACAGGAATCAGGGTGATAAGGGCAATTTGAATGACAGTTTTAAAAAAAGGTAATTGTAGAGAAACACTTTCTGCCATAAACTTTTGCATCGCTAAATTTACGACTGGGGGAATGGTAAACACCGTAACCAAACTACTGATCGCCGTTAAAGTAATGGATAAAGCAACATCACCCTTTACTAAATACGTTATCAGATTAGAGGTTGGCCCCCCAGGACAAGCGGCTAAAATTACCACACCTACCGCTAATTCGGGAGAAACAGGAAAAAATATTGCCAACAAAAAACCCACCACAGGGACGATAATCAACTGGGCGATTAGACCAATTATCACTGCTTTTGGTTTGACTAAAATCCTCGTAAAATCTTTTATAGTTAGTCCTAATCCCATGCCTAACATGATAATAAACAGAGCAAAGGGTAGAAAGACCGTCGTTAAAAAGCTTGACTCCATTGCACGAACTCCTGATGATATGCGGCTATCATTTTACGAGTTTAGCTGTCAAATAGCTAGGGTTAGAACTTGCTTAACAGGATCCAGCAAATTGTTTAATCTTCTCGCACAAGCAATATCAAGGGCTGAATACTATTCAGCCCCTACAGTGTCCCAAATATTAACGCAAAGTGCTGTATTCTGTCCCTGGACAAATGTTGTCTGACATCAAACCCAATCTGGTTTAATCTCGATTTTGTTAGTCTTTTTTTAAATCATTTAGCAATGTTGGCCATTCCTTCTCATTGCTGGCTCCCTCGGTTTCTTTGACCTCAAAAGTTTTATTGCAAGCTTCTGGAGAATTCAGAATAGTTAGGCAGAGATCGGCGATCGCGTTACGAGTGACTTGTCCACGAATATTATCCCCTTGCTCAAAAATCAAGGTTTTAATTTCAGTATTTTCCGTTAAGGCACAGGGACGAATGATGGTATGGAGCAAACCACTTTGACGAATCGCCTCTTCTCCGCGCAATTTCCAAGTCAAAATACCGCCTAACTGATCATTCATTCTGACGGCTGGTGGCTCTTCTTCTAAAATCAAGCCTGGACGACCTGGGCGAGTCACTCCCGCCGAACTGATATGGATAAATTGGGGCGTTTTCGGATTGCCGTAGGCTTTAATCGATTCAATTTCTAAGGCAAATAATCCAGGAGAGAAAGTGGGATTTAATTCTCCATCGTATTCAAATTTACTGTGCATTAATTGCAAAGAATAAACTTGACTGGGATTAAATTGTCCTTTTTCTGGAACACTCTTTGCACGAAAAATAGGAATGAGTTGATTAAAGGGAACTCGGATCGTTTGAGGTCGATTATTAAAGGTATCAAAGGAATAACAATAACCCACGCCATCCCATTTATCTTCACCCCGCATAATTAATTTATAGCGTTTACCATCTCCTTGAATTCTCAGTTCAATACCTTCGTAGTTGGATAAATCTAATGCCTGGGAAAAATTGCGGGTACGAACAGAAGCAAAACCGCCGTTATTGGCAACGGAAACATTTCCTGAAAAGACCGCCTGATTTTGAGTTAACTGAATCTGGCTCGCACTGACACCGCCCATCACCACATCATCAACGGCTCCCCAAGTGGCTTTTAAATCTTCGGTTGGTTGGGTAAAGTCAAAAATAATTTTTTCGGTCGGTTTAATATATTTCTTGACGATCGCAATTAAATTTTTAATGCCTTCATATTCCACTAATTCGGGAACATCAACCACTTCTGGCAGATAAAACTTAATGCCTTGATAGTATTTTTCTCTGGTGGGAGTATCGCCTTCAACGGGTTGGACTTTTGTGCCAGAACAACAAATTACGGTGGTTACGTTCTCCATTAATTTCGGCGTTAGCGTTTCGGGAATCGTTAGATCCCCTTCAAAAATTTCTACCTTTTCACTGAATAATTCTCTAGCTCTTTCTGGGTTTCTGGCCAATACTCGAACGAGATGATTTTTCGTTAATAAATTGTTAACAACTCGCTTACCGACTCCTCCTGTTGCACCGACGACTAGAATCGTATCCATAGTTTTTTGGGGTTTTGCTAAATGGGCTTGGGGTTTGGGTTGCCCTGAAAAAATCCGTTGTAAACAGCCTAAGAAGGGAATGACTTCAAAATAGGTCAGGGTCTCGAAAAATCTTGCCCGATCCCAGGGTTGTCGCGATCGCTCTACCATTTTATTTTTTTAATGAGTTAATCTAAACTTGTAGTCCAGTCTAACGAATGCTTTTAGGAAAAGACAAGGGCGGGGGTCGTATCTTTAAATTTGAAATTTGCGGAAAATGGATGAGGATAGAGAAGATTAAAATTCTTGACCTCCTTTGGCGATATCAGGATTAAAACGCGATCACGCAAAAACGATCATTATTCAGTTATCTTAAGAGAAGAGAATATCAAATGGAAAATTACCGATGAATAGTCTTCTCTCTGAACAAATTATGCCATTGACGGTTGCTGAACGCTTGCAACTGATAGAAGAAATTTGGAATACTATTAGTAATGATGAGAGTGAAATTGCTCTGACCTCTGCACAACAAGAAGAAATAGAGAGACGGTTAGCATCCTATACGGATATCAAGAATCAAAGTAAATCTTGGCAAGAAATCAAACAAAAATTTGTCTAAGATTATGTATAGTGTAAAAATTTCTGAAGAAGCTGAACTAGATTTAGAAGAAGCTTATTTCTGGTATGAACAACAGGTTAAACAACTGGGTTCTGAATTTATTCGAGTAGTCGATAAAAGTTTAGCAACTATTCAAAAAAATCCTTTAGCTTGCCCTTTTATTTATCGAAATATCCACCGAAAGTTATTGCCACGTTTTCCCTATATGTTATTGTATTTTATTGATGATAATGTCATTTTTGTTTTTGCCTGTTTTCACGTCAAGCGTGATCCAAAACAATGGAAACGTCGGCTTTAATCATACTAATTTAAAGGATATTAAGTGTAATATTTTCTACTTAATAATCTCTAAGATGAGCCACTGTGAAATAAAAATTACTGCCCTTTCCGACGGTACTTTCTACCCAAATTTTACCACCGTGTTGTTCAACGATCTCCTTACTAATCGCTAATCCTAGACCTGCTCCTTCTTTTTCGCGGACATCAGAGGAATCTATTTGTTTAAATCGCTCGAAAATAATTTCTAATTTATGGGAGGGAATGCCTCGACCCCGATCGCGAACGGTAAATAATAAATAGGACGTTTGTTGTTCAACGGATACATCAATAGTAGAAGAAGGGGGTGAAAACTTAATGGCATTACCGAGGAGATTAATGAGGACTTGTATCAGTCGATCGCTGTCGGCATGGAGAGCATAGGAATTAGGGGAAACATTAATTTTAATATCCGCCTTTTTTGCTAATTCTTGAACTTGGGCGATCGCATCGGTCATAATTTTTTGGGCATGACAATCACTTTTTTTGAGATAAAACTTTCCTGATTGCAAGCGTTCCCCATCAAAAATATCATTCACCAGACGAACAAGACGATCCATACCATCGGTTGCCAGTTTAATGAGCGTTTCTCCGTCTTCAGAAGCAGGAGCGATGATTTTTTCAGAAAGTAAACTTAATGAAGCCTGAATCGTAGTTAGAGGAGTTTTTAATTCATGGCTGACAACGGATAAAAATTCGGACTTGATTTGCTCTAAACGATGTTTTTCTGTAATATCTTCACCGATAGAAATTACTCCCATAGATTGACCCTGTTTATCCCTGAGAACGGAATTGTGCCAAGAAATTATCCTCTCTTCGCCCGATTTAGTGACAATAGGGTTTACATGGTATTCAGGGTTTACAGGGTATTCACTGCCGATTTTTTCCAGAAGTTGCTGAAAAATATTTTCTAGGGGTAACTGGTGATCAGGAGGAACAAAATGGTCTGTCCATTGCTTTCCTATGACTTCTTGGGGGGTAAATCCAGAGATTTTCAGGAAAAAAGGATTGATATATTGGACATTACCTCCTTGATCCAGTTCAACCACGATCATTTGAATATTGTCGAGAACGGAACGCCAACGACGATTAAATTCTTTTCCTTCGGCTTCAGCTTGTTTGTGATCGCTAATATCAAAACAAGAGCCAACAATTTCCAGAGGATTTCCCTGTTCATCCCGTGCTAAACGCAGTTGATCCCTTAGCCAAATGTAATAACCTTTTTTATGCAAAAATCGATATTCGTAGTTATAAGTGCCAACCTCAAAAAATGTCGATAAATCAGAAAATATGCGCGGGGTATCTTCGGGGTGAAGATGATTGGCCCAGAAGTTTTCTTGCTCCATGAAGTCTTCGGACTTATAGCCCAAAATAGCTTCAATGTTTGCACTCATAAAAGTTTGTTCATAGGGTTTATAGGGCTTACAGCTATAAATGATGGCAGAGCTTGAAGCCAGTATAAATTGCAGACGTTCTCTGAGTTTGAGATTTTCTTGTTCGGCTTGTTTGCGATCGCTGATATCTCGAATAATGAGTAAAATCTCTTGATCATTTAAAGGAGCAATACGGACTTCTTCGTATCGTTTTTCATTCCCACAATCTATTATTTGCTCATAGATCTGTAGTTGACCACTTTCAATGGCAAGGTGGGCTAATTTGAGTCGTTTTTCTGCTAAATCTTGAGGCAGAATATCGTAAACATTTAATTCAGGAAGGGAGAGATCTACTGATAGATCTCGCAAATTTGTTCCCCCTGAGATGAGGATATAGTTTCCCTGTCTATCCATCTGAAGCAGAAGATCGGGCATGGTTTTGAGGATAATGCCCTTGGTGTATTCACTCTGTTGATGTTGCTCTATTGCAAATTGCTGTTCACTAATATCTTCGATAATACCGCACCAAGCAAAATCACCATTTTCTCGCGCTTCGATTTCGGCTTTCCCTTTTATCCATTTTAATTTGCCTGAAGGCGTAATAATGCGCCATTTATGCTCAAAAATACTCATTTGAGACAGACTAATTTCCATTGCTTGACAATAGCTTTCAACATCATCGGGATGTATTTGTTCATAAACGCGATCGGCATTAGCAAGAATTTCTGCTTGGGTAATTTCATGAAGTTTTTCTGCCGCTTCACTAATATATTCAAAATGGCTAGACCCCTCAGAAGACAGAACCATGACAAAAATGACGATAGGGAGAATCTCAGCAATTTTTTGTAAGTGTCCGTAGGTTAGGGGCGGAACCTTTTGTTGTAATTGTTCCTCTAATTGCGTTAATTTTTCATTAAAATTCTGTTCAGCGATCGCGCTTCTAACATAGCAACAAAAGATAGAGGGCGTAATATCGTCTTTAACCAAATAATCACTCGCCCCTAGTTGCATCGCCCGCACTGCGATCCGTTCATCTCCCTCCCCAGTCATCACAATAACAGGGATGTTTTTTGGGGGTGTATTTTTTTTGATCTCCGCTAATAGTTTCAAACCGCTACCATCAGGCAGATTAATATCAACTAGGACTAAATCAGGAGCCTCAGATTGCCACAGTTCTAATCCTTCTTCCAAGCTCTCTGCTTCTATAATTTGATAGTCATAATCCTTATCAGCCAAGAGATAACGACGATAAATGCCGCGATCGCTTTCCGAATCGTCCACTAATAAAACTTTATACCTGTCATTCATGCCGCACCCTATCTCCAAGACAGCAAATCTATTTTAACGCTCTACTGGAACAAAATTTTTATAAATAATCAAGCATTAATTTTCGATATTATTGGGATTCATAAGCGCAGGAAGCTTTGTGTGGTTTTATCTAACCCTTTAAGCTATCTTGAAAATGATAAATATCAACGAACGAGAACTCATGACAATTGAAATTTATGGCATTCCAAATTGTGGAACCTGCAAAAAAGCCTTGCAATGGCTAGATAGTAATGGAATTGAGTACCAATTTATCAATACTAAAGAAAATCCTCCCAGTCGCGAATTAATCGAAGCCTGGGCTAAATTACTCACCACCAAAGCCATGCGAAATACCTCTGGACAGTCCTATCGCGCCTTGGGAGAGCAAAAACAAGATTGGTCAGATTCTCAATGGATTGATGCCTTTGCAAAAGATGCCATGCTCCTCAAACGACCTTTGTTTGTCAAAAAGGGAACAGCCGTTTTAGTCGGTTTTCGTGCCAAAGAATCAGAATTACGTCAAAAATTAGGAGATTAAAGATCAGAAAGCGATGGATTGACGAAAAAGACTCGATTCAGAGTTTTTCTAATAAATAGAAACTAGGCATCTAACGAAGAAATATGGCATTTTATGAAGGAAAACACTTACCAAAGGCTTGCAGTAATTTAGGTGAACCCTGAAGGCGTTTCTTGCGTTGCAATAGAGCCAAGATCAAGTTTTTCTCCTTAGCTAGAAAATCCAGCCAGGTTTTGCTGTCTGCCATAACGGCAAGATTGGCCTTGCCAATGTGACCTTCTTGTACTTGTAAGGTTTTATCTTGAATTGTTACTGTTGCTTGGCGCGATTCAGAACCAGTTAATGTAAAGTGATACAGAGCATTTAGCCCCTCTGATTGATTGCTTTGAAACAAAAGATCGCATCAGAAACCTATCCCAAAAATGTGATCGCTATTACCGTAAGTCGTGATAGGCGATCGCTAGAGGCGATAGTTTTTAATTTCGACTTGGGAATGAGGTTTAGAATAATTGGTTTGATTCAGTCTCTGGTGTAAGATCGAGGTTGCGATAGATTTGCTCAATGGGAAAGCTTAAATTAATACTTTTGAGTTCCACGGTGTCACCTGCTTGATAGTTAATAATTAACCAATCACCTGCTTCGTTTTTGTGATACAAATCCATTTCGATGCTGATGGACTGTCTCTTATACACATCTCCGAGCCCACGAGACTAAGGCGA
>ERZ1022729.188-NODE-188-length-9705-cov-5.474819_pt1 | contig 9705 bp, 7 predicted proteins | sample MGYA00520880_ERZ1022729 | MGnify/ENA primary metagenome ERZ1022729 (study PRJEB33162, sample SAMN09537598) | freshwater metagenome | isolation source: freshwater | place: Canada:Alberta | collected 2017-07 | study: EMG produced TPA metagenomics assembly of the...
CGAGATTCGCCTTAGTCTCGTGGGCTCGGAGATGTGTATAAGAGACAGGCAAGGGGTATCTCACCCCAACTGGTTACTCCTCGAATTCCCTGGAGAGCACTCAAGCTCCAAACCTCACACCCCGCCAGCTCCCTAGGCTTCGCCCTTCTTTGCGATGTTTGATATCCCGCTTGCTCGGCTATTTCAAAAACTAGCTCTCTGGTTATGGAAGGGAGCCAGGGGGTTGAATCATCCGGCCCAAACAAAACGTCTTTCTCCCACCAAACAATAGAGCTCAAGGCCCCATCCGAGATGGCGCCGTCTTCGTCCAGGATCACAGCCTCATCAGCACCATGTAAGTTAGCCGCTCTCCTGAGCTGTTGGCAGATTGCCAAGTCAGGGCCCTTAACTGATGGGTTTGTTCGAGGATCTAATTCATCAATCGACCATAGACGACAAGTTTCTGTCCGCTCAGGCGCAGTCCTAATTCGAAGGAATAGTCGCTGACCTTCGCTTTGAGTCAGTCGATACTCAATTCTGGGAAACCAATCACCTTCCAATGGAAGCTTTGCAACGGCGCTCGCAAAAAACCCGGGTAGCTGCCTAATCGTTCGCTCGTCTTCAATCGAACGGGCAAATCGGCTGAGGTGTCTAAAAAGGGCTCTGACATTGCCGTTTTGAAGAAGAAAACTATCTGCAACGCTCAGGGAATCGTCCAGGGTGGAATCTAGGGGAACCAAGTCTCCATCAACAAACTGGTAGAAATCGCCACTCACACTCACGATAACTAGACTACGAGACTGAAAGGGTGTCTGATGCCACTGTATTGGGAAAAGCTAAATGGCTGGACTGCCATAACTGACACCTTTATTACTCTCTACGCCAATCAGCCGGGAGCTTTTTGGTTAGACCGGGAACACCACCCTACCAATCGTCACTCGATCATTGGCATTGGTATTCCTACCGATGAGCTGCCTGAATACCAAGACCAGCAGGCGGATTTACCATTCAACTTTCGCCCTGGAGTTATTGGCGCTTTCCACTACAGCCAACAACCCGGCGATATCTCCACTAGGTCACTGTTGAAAGTAGACCGAGCGCTGGTCTATGACCATGACACAAAAGTGATTTATTTCGTCGCGCAAGTTAGTACTCGCCAAGAATTTGATGAGTGGCATCGAGCAGCTCTGCTGAGGATTGCACTAACTGGTGGGGGAATGGCTGCCCATGAACTTACCTTTCCAGCTGCAACTGCAGCGGAGCTCGTAGCTGATGATTCAACCAGTGAGTATTTGGAAAAGATTGGACATGCGCAGCAAAGCATTCACAGCGGCGATGCTTATCAGCTATGTCTGACCACGCGACTTCGCGGCGAGTACACCGGGGATCCCTTGAGCTTCTTCTTGCGGCTGCGAAAACAGCACCCGGCTCCATACAGCTGTTTTATACGCGTAGAGAACAAAACCATTGTTTCAATCTCGCCGGAGCTATTTATTTCAGTGCACGGCCGACGAGTTCTATCTTCACCAATAAAAGGAACTCGCAAGCGATCAGCAGATGCTAAGCAAGACATCGAGCTGATGAATCAATTAGGCGAGGATCCCAAAGAACGTGCTGAGAATCTAATGATTGTTGATCTAATTCGAAACGACTTATCAGTGGTTTGTGATGCGAGCTCGGTAACGGTTGATTCCTTGTTGGCGGTGCGAAGCTATTCAACAGTCCATCAATTGGTGAGTGACGTCTCTGGAACACTTCGTGAAGATAGGACTTCGCTCGATGCTTTGAAATCACTTTTCCCAGGCGGATCTATGACTGGTGCCCCCAAGGCATCGGCTATGAGAATTTTGGCCGAGTTAGAGAGCAGTGAACGCGAGGTGTATTCGGGGGCCTTGGGTTACGTCTGCTCCAACGGCGACATGGAACTAGCCATGGTTATCAGAACTGCCGTATTTGATATCCAAGAGGTCAGCATAGGTATAGGCGGGGGAATTACCGCGGATAGTCAGCCCAACAGTGAGCATGAAGAGATCAAGTTGAAGGCGCTAGCCCTGGCAGAGGTCCTGGGCGCAAGGGTGCGTTGGTAACCTTTAGAGGTTGTTTTCGTAGAGGACCAATTGTCAGAAGAATTTAGCCTTTCAGCACTGCAGGATAAGTGGCTACCCGTTTGGGATTCGCTTAAGCCATTTGATTCTGCCAAGCCTGGCGATCCGCGTCCAAAGAAGTATGTCTTAGACATGTTTCCTTATCCGTCGGGCGATTTACACATGGGTCACGCCGAGGCGTATGCACTTGGCGATGTGATTGCTCGCTACTGGATTCAAAAAGGCTTCAATGTCATGCACCCAATTGGATGGGATGCATTTGGTCTACCAGCGGAGAACGCGGCTATTAAGCGTGGACTGGATCCACGTAAGTGGACATACGAAAACATCGCTCAGCAAAAAGCATCGATGCGTCGCTACGCTTGCAGCTTTGATTGGGATCGCGTCTTGCAAACTTGTGACCCGATTTATTACCGCTGGAACCAATGGCTATTCCTCGAGTTCTATAAACGTGGGCTTGCATACAGAAAAAACAGCAACGTTAACTGGTGCCCAAGCTGCCAAACAGTGCTCGCTAATGAGCAGGTTGTTCAGGGCCTTTGTGAGAGATGCGACACGCTAGTTACCAAGAAGGCTTTGACCCAGTGGTACTTCAAAGTCACAGATTATGCAGACCGTCTGCTGGATGATCTTGACACGCTAGAGGGCAAGTGGCCGGCCAAGGTTCTGACCATGCAGCGCAATTGGATTGGTCGCTCCTACGGCGCAAACGTAGAGTTTGAAATTGCCGGCAGAAAAAAACCAATAAGTGTTTTTACTACTCGGCCTGACACTCTTTATGGTGCAACATTTATGGTGGTGGCAGCAGATTCAGACTTAGCGAGCGAGCTTGCTAGTGAAGCAGATCCAAGCATTCGAATGGAATTCTTCTCCTATCAAGAAAAGACCAAACAAACATCTGATATCGATCGCCTTGCTACCGACCGCGAGAAAACCGGAGTTTTCCTTGGAAGATATGCAATCAATCCACTCTCCGGCGAAGATATTCCTATTTGGGCATCAGATTATGTTTTATCTGACTACGGAACCGGTGCCATCATGGCGGTGCCAGCACATGACGAGCGAGACATGGCGTTTGCGAATGCGATGAAGCTGCCTGTGATCACGGTTGTCGACACCGGTGAAGAAGATCCTTCAATTAGCAGAGTTGCGACATCCGGTGACGGGGTGGTTGTGAACTCTGGACCATTGACAGGATTGAGCAGAGACCAGGCCATAGAAAAAGCGATTGAGATACTTCAAGAAAGAAAGCTTGGCGAGCGTGCAAAGAATTATCGTCTTCGAGATTGGCTGATCTCCCGTCAGCGTTACTGGGGTTCTCCAATTCCAATTATTCATTGCGAGAAGTGTGGAGAGGTTCCAGTTCCGCAATCCCAGTTGCCGGTTGAGTTGCCGGACAGTGCTGGATTAGATCTTCAACCCAAGGGAACCTCGCCACTTGGTGCAGCCAGCGACTGGCTAAATGTCCCATGCCCAACTTGTGGTGGGGCAGCCAAGCGTGATTCGGACACGATGGACACTTTCGTTGACTCGTCTTGGTATTTCCTAAGGTTCCTAAGCCCTAATAGTCAAGAGAACGCATTTGATCTTGCTGAAGCTAAGACCTGGGCTCCAGTTGATCAGTATGTGGGCGGGGTAACTCACGCCATATTGCACCTGCTTTACTCCCGTTTTTTCACCAAAGTTCTGTATGACATGAAACTGGTTGATTTTCAGGAGCCATTTAGTCGATTGCTGAATCAGGGCATGGTCTTGATGAATGGCTCTGCCATGAGCAAATCAAGAGGCAACCTGGTTCGTCTCAGTGAGCAACTAGACGAGCACGGCGTGGATGCCATTCGTCTCACCATGGCATTTGCGGGTCCGCCAGAGGATGACATTGACTGGGCGGATGTTTCTCCCGCCGCATCGGGAAAGTTCCTAGCCAGAGCTTGGAGAATTGCAAAAGACGTGACTAGCGAACCAAACACTGATGTTCGCTCTGGCTCGGTCGAGGTTAGACGTGCAACTCATTCATTCCTGAGCGGCTTTACCGAGGCCATAGAGGGCTTCAAGTTCAATGTCGGGGTTGCCAAGTGTATGGAACTTACTAATGCTTTGCGCAAGGCAATAGACACTGGAGTGGGCGGCGGAGATCCTGCAGTTAGAGAAGGCGCCGAAGAACTTGCCAAGGCAATCAGCCTGTTTGCTCCTTATACCGCGGAAGACATGTGGCAGCTACTAGGACATGCTCCTAGCGTTGCCCTCGCCACCTTCCGCACCGTCGAGACTGATCTGCTGATTCAGGAAAGCATCACCGCAATTATCCAAGTTGATGGCAAACTCCGAGATAAGTTCGAGGTTGCTGTTGATATTTCAGAGGAAGAGCTGCGTAACCTCGCGCTAGCGTCGCCGGCTGTAGTCAAAATTCTTCAAGGAAACCCACCCAAGAACGTCATTGTTCGGGCACCAAAGCTTGTCAACATAGCCACAAAATAGCTTGTTCTCCACGATTATCTTCCAGATAGAACTAAGCGTCACGTTGTAAAGCAGTCTTGTTCTATGGAACAAGTCATTCATTGGTTTCGCCAGCAGACCCTAGCTAAGCGCTGGCAAATATTGCTAGCAGCAGCTTTAGCCATCGGTGTCATTGGCTATTCATTCTCAAGTAGCTCAGTTTCCTCTCCGACTGAGTCTTCTGGAGTCTTCGAACCCTTGAAGTTTGAATCAACCATTCATGTTCATGTAGTTGGAGAGGTATTAAACCCAGGCCTCTACGAGCTCCCAGTTGGAGCTATGGCTAAGACTGCAATTGATGCGGCGGGCGGAATGACCAAAGATGCGCAGGCTGCCAGTGTAAATCTCGCCCGAACCCTGACTGACGGCGAACAGCTAACGGTTCTTTCGACAACGATGGTGTCTGCATCAGGTGGGAAAATTTCTTTGAATCAAGCATCGGCGGATGATCTTGATGCTTTGCCAGGAATAGGCCCTGCCCTGAGTCAGCGCATTGTTGAATATAGAGCAACAATTGGCTCGTTTCAGTCGATTGAAGAGCTAACTGAAGTGAGTGGGATAGGGCCCAAGCTCTTTGCCAAAATTCGAGATCAACTAACACTTTGATTGTTTGGATGGCTTTCGGCTACTGGCTGCTTCTTTGGCTGATAGCCCCAACTGATTCAAACTCTCAAATAAAGCAGAGCTATCCAACTATCGATGGAATAGAGCGTATCCGGGTGCTCTTCCTGGGAAATCTCAGTGGAGTTACTAACGAGGCAGCAGCCTTAGTAGCTGGACTGACAATTGGCGAGCGCGGACTAGTGCCTGCGCAACTTGAAGAGCAAATGAGAGATCTATCTCTTACTCATTTGGTTGCAGTTTCTGGCGCAAACTTAGCGATTGTCCTCGGGTCAATTTATTTCTTGACCGGCGCGCTGGGCCTGCCGCGGAATCTTCGCTTTTTGTCGGCCCTAGTAATCATGTCCCTTTACGTGCTACTGGTCGGGCCGGAGTCATCTGTGATTCGTGCTGCCACCATGGCGCTGTTCGTAATGTTGGGGCTGTGGCTCGGTCGCGGGAGCAATCCGCTTTACGCTCTCTCCAGCGCAGTTCTCTTTCTTCTGCTGATTGATCCGGGACTTGCAACGGATGTTGGTTTTGGGCTATCTGCTTTTGCTACGGCTGGTCTGGTCGGCTTGGCGCCGGTGATTTATCAGAAGCTGGAAACAAAACTAGGCAAAGTTCTTGCGGCCGGAGTCGCTGCAACTGCAGCGGCTCAGATCTATACCCTTCCTATCATTTTGTATCTTCAGCCATCCCTGCCTCTTTATTCTGTGATTGCAAACTTGTTAGTTGAAGTTGCGGTCGCGCCAATTACGATCTTGGGCTTAATAAGCGTCGTCTTTTCTACCATTAGTCCTCTGCTTGCAACCATCTTCAGTCTGCTTGCATCATTGGGTGCTCAATGGATTGTGATAGTTGCTGGAGCACTGTCGCAGCTTCCGTTCGTTCGAATGCATTTTCTTCCCGGTATCTGGGGGATAGCGGTTGCGACTTTAGTTGCGCTCCTGCTAACAGTTAGCCTCAGAAGTGATCGATTCAGATCGGCTGCCAACTCTGCCATCGCGGTTGTCCTTGTGTTTTCTATTAGCTGGATCACGACGGATGTTATTCGACACAAAACTTTTGCTGGGGAATGGCAAATTTACGCCTGCGATGTCGGACAGGGAGATGCGATGCTAATCAGAAGCCAAGGACAAACAGCTCTTGTTGATGTTGGGCCTGATCCTGAGTCGATTGCCTCCTGTTTGCAAGATGCAAAAGTCGATGTCATTGACTTACTGGTTCTCACTCATTTCGACTCAGATCATGTTGGTGGACTTGCTGGAGCAATTGACCGACTAAAAGGCGATGTTCTCATCAGTCCTTTTCTAGACAGCAGATCCATCGTGAAAAAAACTGAAGATTTAGTCCAAACCGCCGGGTCAGGAACCATCAAGGCATTTAGTGGCATGCAGGGCGTGTTGGGTGAAATCAGGTGGCTTGTTCTCTCACCAAGTGCCAACGCAGCAGAAGCTGTAGATAGCAATGACGCATCAGTTGTGATGGCTTTTGATTTTGGAAGCTTCGCTTTGCTATCTCTAGGGGACTTAGGGGAAGAGGGCCAGCTGAGGATTTACAGACAGCACCAAAGTCTGCTTGACCAGTTGTCTAGGAGGGAGCTGATTGTGAAGGTTGCCCACCATGGTTCGGCAGATCAACTGGACGAGCTGTATCACCAATTAGACGCTGACTTCGGTTTGTTTCTCGTGGGGGAGAACAGATACGGGCATCCAACCCCCTCCGCGCTAAAGCTAATCGAGTCTTCCGGTGTGGTTCTTAGAACGGACTTGCATGGACCGATTGCCCTGAACTTCGATAAAACGGTGCGCTACCGCATCGGGGGTAAACTCTCAGCGTGAATGAGGTCGTGAACTGGTACGAGGCAAAGCCTGCTCCCGTTGTTTTCGTAGCAGGTTCAGAGAGCTACCTAGCCGGCCGAGCAATCCGCGAGATTCGATCACAACTCAGGCAGCAGTTTCCTGACTTGGAAGTTTCAGAAATCGAAGACGGAACCTACACGCCGGGAGCGCTGTTCAACTTCGCCTCACCTTCTCTTTTTGGGGAACCAAGGCTTGTGGTTATCCATTCGGCAGCGGAGGGACTCAAAGAGGACTTAAGAAAGTTCCTTGACCAGCCAGCTGATTCTGTCACGGTGCTTATAAGGCTCAGCAATTTAGTGGGGCATAGCGGGTCAATTAGAAAAGAGCTGTCAAAACAAGCGTTGGTCGTTTCTTGCGAGGAGTTGAAGAAAGACTCGGAAAGAATTGAGTTTGTAAATCGAGAGTTCAAGCTTGCCAAGGTTCCAATCGAGCTGCCTGCAGTCAGGGCTTTGGTGGCGGCTTTCAACGCCGAATTGGGTGAGTTAGGCGCCGCCTGCTCCCAGCTAATTTCTAACTTTGAGAAAGTAACCCTGAGTCAGGTTGAAGAGACTTTTGGAGGAAGAGTCGAGACCAACGCATTCAAGATCGCAGATGCGGCTTTGAGTGGCAATGCGACTGAGGCAATTCGCTTGTTTAGACACGGCTTTGCCACCGGCATTGACTCAGTGGCACTTGTTGCCGCACTAACCATGCGAATTCGCCAACTTGCCAGATTGTTCAATGATCGAAACGCCTCACCAGCGAGTCTGGGTATGCAACCTTGGCAAGTAGATAAAGCTCGCAAAGAGCTTTCTGGTTGGAGCGAGTCTGAACTTGCCGACTTAGTGGAACTTGCGGCTGTTACTGACGGGGATGTAAAGGGTGCCGCCAAGGACCCGGAATATTCTGTTGAGCGCCTGCTATTAGCGATGGCTCGCGCAAACTAAAAAAGCCAGGCATGAGCCTGGCTGATTCAGTTGTAGAAATTTAGAGAGAGCTGGCCTTCTTGGCGATCGCACTCTTTCGGTTAGCCGCTTGGTTCTTGTGAAGAACGCCTTTGCTAACTGCCTTGTCCAATTTTCGGTTGGCATTCTTAAGGGCAGCTTCAGCGGCCTTCTTGTCACCGCTTGCGTTTGCCTCACGCACAGCCCTTACAGCCGACTTCAGTTCGGTGCGGACAGCCTTGTTACGCGCCTCTGCCTTGCGGTTCGTCTCAATCCGCTTGATCTGGGACTTGATATTTGCCATTTCTTACTTTCTTATGAAGATTTTGGGGATACCCCTAAACAAGCTAAAACTCTAGCAGGGGGCGCCAATAGCGGCAACCATCTGCGAGAATTATCCAATCCGCAAAGCCCCGAGGTAGCTTGTCCACACCCGCTAAACAGCTAGAGCCAGCACTAACCCCGCCTGGGCAAATTCGCAATTTTTGCATCATCGCACACATTGACCATGGCAAGTCGACCTTGGCGGACAGAATGCTTCAGTTGACCGGAATCGTGAGTGATCGCGAAATGCGAGATCAATATCTGGATCGAATGGATATTGAGCGTGAACGAGGGATCACCATCAAGTCTCAGGCTGTGCGACTCCCATGGCAACTAGACGGTACGCCGTATGCCCTGAACATGATTGACACTCCAGGGCACGTTGATTTCACATACGAAGTCTCGAGATCACTGGCTGCATGTGAAGGGGCCGTACTGCTTGTTGATGCTGCGCAAGGGATAGAGGCCCAAACTTTGGCGAACCTCTATTTGGCGCTAGAAAACGATTTAGAAATAATCCCAGTTTTGAACAAAATTGATTTGCCTGCTGCTCAACCGGAGAAGTATGCCGAAGAGTTAGCCAGCCTCATCGGCGGTTCACCAGAGGATTGCTTGAGAGTCTCTGGAAAAACCGGCCAGGGAGTGAAAGAACTCATGGACTTAATTGTTCGAAGGGTTCCAGCTCCTGTTGGCAATCCAGACGCTCCTGCGCGCGCGATGATTTTTGACTCCGTATACGACTCCTATCGTGGCGTTGTGACTTATGTTCGAATGATTGATGGCAAGTTGAACCCGCGTGAAGAAATTCAAATGATGTCAACTAAAGCGGTTCACGAACTTCTAGAAATCGGTGTTATTTCTCCCGAGCCAAAACCAAGTAGGGGCCTGAGCGTCGGAGAAGTCGGCTATCTAATAACAGGCGTTAAAGATGTTCGCCAATCCAAAGTTGGTGACACTGTCACCACGAAGCGAAATCCAGCGCAAACGGCGCTCAAGGGCTACGCAGAGCCAAAGCCAATGGTTTTCTCCGGAATTTATCCGATTGATGGAAGCGATTACCCAAACCTTCGCGAGGCTCTCGACAAACTCCGATTGTCGGATGCCTCGTTGGTGTATGAACCGGAAACTTCGGCAGCTTTGGGATTTGGCTTCCGCTGTGGATTCCTGGGGCTGCTCCACTTGGAGATCATTACTGAACGCCTCGAGCGAGAATTCAACCTAAGTCTGATTGCGACCAGTCCATCTGTGGTTTATAACGTGACCCAGGAAGATGGTTCTCAAATGGTAGTCACCAATCCATCCGAGTATCCAGACGGAAAAGTTAAAGAGGTGCAAGAGCCAATGGTCCGCGCAACCCTACTTACGCCTAAGGACTATGTGGGAACCATTATGGAACTATGCCTGTCTCTTATA
>ERZ1022729.189-NODE-189-length-9699-cov-5.458731_pt1 | contig 9699 bp, 6 predicted proteins | sample MGYA00520880_ERZ1022729 | MGnify/ENA primary metagenome ERZ1022729 (study PRJEB33162, sample SAMN09537598) | freshwater metagenome | isolation source: freshwater | place: Canada:Alberta | collected 2017-07 | study: EMG produced TPA metagenomics assembly of the...
ACACGCGTAAGATCGTCGGCAGCGTCAGATGTGTATAAGAGACAGGCCCACGACCCCCCGGGCTTCGACCGCGCCACCTACCACGGGCAGCTCAACCGGCAGATCGCGGCCTTTCTGGAGCCGCTGCAGCGCCCGTACATCTGATTTTTGTGGACTGAGGGTCGGCACAATTCGGCTTACTTTCGGTGCAACGGTGCATTCTTGCCATGTGACACCACCGCCGTGCACAAGCTGCACAAGCCGTGGCGCGTTGCTGCCGTTATCCATTGGATTTCGGGCTGGATGTGGTGATATTTCTGTAATCCACGCACGAAATCGGTGACAGCCTGCGCGCTGTCACCTGTCCCGATACCACGACCCGACATGTCCAACAACAACAACTCGCGCATCGTCGCCCTGCGCGAGATCTCGCACCGCGCCCCGCGCCACACTCCGCGCCCCGAAGAGAACGGCGTTCAGCTGCCCACCAGCGCCTGGTTCGGCATGAACACCTTCGGCCTGCGCCAGATGCGCGCGAAGATGCCCAAGGACGTGTACAAGAAGCTCGCGGCCTCCATCCGCCTCGGCAAAAAGCTCGACTCCGACATCGCCCCGGTCGTGGCGCAGGTCATCAAGGAGTGGGCGATCTCCCGCGGGGTGACCCACTTCACGCACTGGTTCCAGCCGCAGACCGGCCTTACCGCCGAAAAGCACGACGCCTTCCTCACCTTCGACGAGAACGGCCTCCCCATCGAGACCTTCTCGGGTGAGCAGCTCATCCAGTCGGAGCCCGACGCCTCGTCGTTCCCGTCGGGCGGCCTGCGCGCCACCTGGGAAGCGCGCGGCTACACCGCCTGGAACCCCGCCTCGCCGGTGTTCATCAGCGAAACGGGGGGCGTGAAGTACCTCTGCATCCCGTCGGTCTTCATCGGCTACAACGGCGAAGCGCTCGATGAAATGACCCCGCTGCTCCGCAGCTGCGACGTGCTCTCCGCGCGCGCCACGGAGCTGCTTGGGCTCATCGGCGACACCGGCGTGCTGCGCGTGGTCACCACGCTGGGCGTGGAGCAGGAGTTCTTCATGATCGACCGCAGCCATTTTGCGCTGCGCCCCGACCTCGTGATGGCCGGCCGCACCCTCGTGGGCTCGCCGCCGCCACGTGGCCAGCAGCTCGAAGACCACTACTTCGGGGGCATCCCCGAGCGCGTGCAGGCGTGCATCAGTGAAGTGGAAACGGAGCTCTACAAGCTCGGCGTGCCCATCACCACGCGTCACAACGAAGTCGCGCCCAGCCAGTTCGAAATGGCGCCGTACTTCGAGGACAGCGAAGTGGCGGTGGACCACAACCACCTGGTGATGGCGATTCTGCGCAAGGTCGCGCTGCGGCATGGCCTGCAGGCGCTCGTGCACGAGAAGCCGTTCGCCGGCATCAACGGATCGGGCAAGCACTGCAACTGGTCCATGGCCATCGCCGCCGACAATCAGCTCGACGGCACCAACCTGCTCAAGCCGGGCAAGACGCCGCACCAGAACATCCGCTTCCTGCTCTTCCTGGCGGCGGTGCTCAAGGGCGTGCACAAGCACGCCGGCCTGCTGCGCGCCGGCATTGCCGTGACCGGTAACGAACACCGCCTCGGCGCCAACGAAGCGCCGCCGGCCATCATCTCGGCGTTCCTCGGCAGCGGCCTCACGCAGGTCGTCGAAGACATCGCCGCCGGCAAGACGTCGCCCACCAACGCCGAGCAGGCCATGCTCAAGCTGGGCGTGGCCAAGCTGCCCGAGGTGGAGCAGGACAACACCGACCGCAATCGCACGTCGCCCTTCGCCTTCACGGGGGCCAAGTTCGAGTTCCGCGCCGTGGGCGCGTCGCAGAGCATCGCCTTCCCGGTCATGCTGCTGCAGGCCGCGGTGGCCGAGGCCATTGGTGAACTCGTCGACGAGCTGAAGAAGGAAATCAAGACGGCCAAGAGCACCGACGACGCCGCGCTCACCGTGGTGCGCAAGGCGTTCAAGGAAACCGCCGCCGTGCGTTTCGAGGGCAACAACTACTCCGACGAGTGGGTGGTGGAAGCCAATCGCCGCGGGCTGCTCAACCTGCGCCGCACCCCCGAAGCGCTCGCGCAGCTGCGCAGCGAGTCGGCCAAGGCGCTCTTCGACAACACCGGCATCCTCACGCAGGTCGAGCTCGAGAGCCGCTACCACGTGCGCCTCGAGCGCTACGTGAAGGACATCCTCATCGAGCTGCATACGCTGCAGCAGATCGTGGATACGCAGGTGCTGCCGGCCGCCTACGCCTATCTCGGGCAGCTGGCGGGTGCAGCTGGCCAGGGAGCGTCGGCGGGGATCAACATGCAGCCCATCATCAACGCGGCCAACGCCACGTCGAAGCTGGTGACCACGCTGCAGACCAAGCGGGCCGAGCTGGCCAAGGTGACGGCCAAGGCCGAGCATCTGCACGACGACCTCGCCGCGCAGGGCGTGTATCTCACCACGACCGCGTGCGACACGATGGCCGAGGTGCGGGAGGCGAGCGATGCGCTGGAGCTGACGATTGCCGACGACCAGTGGCCGCTGCCGCGCTACCGCGAGATGCTGTTCCCGGTCTGACCATGGTGCATGCCTGATGCTCCGGGCTGAACAACAGACGGGGGACGGCAGGAATGACAGAGGGCAGACTGGAGTGATACCGTAGAACGATTCGGGGGCGACCGCGGTGCGGCGCCCCCGTTTTCGTACTCCCTACCGGCCAGCCCGTACGAGCACCGACCGTTGGCGGCTCGTCACGCGAAACGACGACACGGGCGCCCCCTGCTCGCCGTTGGGGCCCGTGCCGCGCGTCTCGCGCACCGCGGTGCGCCGCCAGGCGAGCAGATCCTGCACGAGCGTGTCCCCCCGCACCTCGGTGCGGTTCTCGATGACCTGCTCGCCCACCTGGAAGACACTCACCAGCATGCCCCCGACGAACTGCTCGTCCAGCACGATGCCGTTGTTTTCGTCGGTGGCGTAGCGGCCGGCCGCCGCGTCGATGGTGCGCAACACATAGTCCTTCACGTTGCGCGTGCTGTCGTTCGCATACACGTGCCGCCAGCGATAGGCCCCGGCTTCAGCGAGCGGCGCAATGGTGAGCGTGACCGGCACCGTGAACTTCACGCTGTCCACGGCGCCGTAGGTGGTGAGCACCCCGCGCCACGTGCCGGTCCACGCCTCGGGCGAGGACGGGGCCATGCGAGGAGGCTGCACGGCGGTGGAGGGCACGGCGGCGGATTGCGCGGTGACCGACCACGGCATGAGCAGCAGGGCAACGACGAGCCCCACGATGGCGCGGCAGGAAGGAGTCATGAGCAGGACACTCCCGGTGCCGGCAGCACGCCCGCCACCAGGAACGGCGCGTGCGCGAACTCGTAGCGCTCCCGCTCCCCCGAAAGATCGCGGCGCACGAATTCCACCACCGCCGGCGTGGCGGTGCACTGCCACCGCTGAAAGTGCTGCGGCTTTGCCGAACGAAACACGGCCGGTGTGAACGCGCCCACGTTGAGCCCCGCCTCGGCATCCCGCGCCGAGGCATACAGAAACAGCTCGACCCCGGCGTCGCGCATGGCACGCCCCAGCGCCTGCGACGCCGCGTACGAGACCGGCGAGGAGATCGCTGCCCGGTGCGCGCGAAATGGGCGCGCGTCCAGATGCACACCCGCGGCACTGCGCATGCGCACCGTGAACGCCGAGAGCTCGGTCATCACCAGGCCGAGCGACGCGTGCGACCCGGCCAGGAAGAGCAGGCGGTAGTACGCCACCTCCGCGAACGCCGTGCGCGGCAGCAGCGCGCCATACCAGAGACCACGCTCCGTGCGCGCGCCGAAGCGCGACCCGTGCCGCAGTGGCGGATAACGGAACGGCGTGGAGAGCAGGTAATGCAGCCGCGGCCCGGCGACCGCCGGTGGCTTCAACCCATCCACGAGCGCCTCCAGCAGCTCCTGCTCGGCTGCCGAATCCACCAGCTTGCGCGTCGACACGCGATGCTGCGACTCCACCACGCGCCACGGCACCACCTGCAACAGCTGTCGCCTAGAGGCGCCCTCGCATTGCATCCAGATACTGGACGACATCGACGAATCCCTCGATGGTGGTGATACGCTCGGCCGGAATGCCGCCCACATGATCATTCATGGCGTGCATCCACGCCCGCGCCTGCGGCTCATCGCCCCCCACGAGGCTGTCGAGGGAGCGAAAGAGCCGCACCAGCAGGAGCGCCAGCTCTCCTTCCTTGCTCCGCGGATCGATGGCGCGCCCGCGCTGCAGCCGCGACACCGAGGCTTCGCTGGTGCCAATGATGGCGGCGACCTGCCGGTTGCTCAGCCCCAGGCGGGCTGCCGCCGACATGAGCGCTTTCGCCACCACCAGCCCTGCGTCCGGGGCAGCCGCCGGTCCCGTTGCCATTTGCATGGATGAAACAATATGCCATAGATCTTTCATGGGAAAGCCACGCTGGAGTGCCCGACGTGGCGGTCCGCACCTTACGAGATATCGGACACCGGCACAGTGGCGGCGTCGCCGACCTGCTCGTGAGCGGCCGCCTGCGCCGCACCGCCACTCCGCCCGCCTCCACGCCATGGCTGGGCACGCCGCGGCTCCTCGGCGATCGCACGGCAGACGATCTGCCGGTCTGGGACGTACTGACGACTGACGACTCGCACTACACACGAGGAACGCCCCGCGGACGGCAGGGCGTTCGCAGTTCGCAGTAAAGGTTTTCGGTTGTCAGTCTCTCCCATCACCCCACGGCACCATCCCTGCACTGTCGCGCAGCGAACCCTCTGCCCAACGGTGCCGTGACGCTCGATCCCAACGACCCGCTCTACCGCGGCTACCCGCGCCCCGAACTCGAACGCGAGGGCTGGGTCTCGCTCGACGGCCCGTGGGACTTCGCCGTGGACCCCGAGGCGGACTGGTCCATCCCCGGCCATGTCTGCTGGACCGAAACCATCGTGGTGCCCTTCGCCCCCGAAACCGCCGCCAGCGGCGTCAGCCTCACCGACTTCTTCCGCTCCTGCTGGTATCGCCGCACCGTCGACGTTCCCGTCCTGCAGGAGGGCCAGCGCCTCCTCCTGCACTTCGGGGCGGTGGACTACAGCGCCGTGGTGTGGGTGAACGGCCACCCCGCCGGATTCCACGAGGGCGGCTACACCCCCTTCACCATCGACATCACCTGGTTCGTACACAGCGACGAGCGCGCCATCGTGGTCGTGCGCTGCGAAGACGATCCGCACGACCTCGCCAAGCCGCGCGGCAAGCAGGACTGGCAGAAGGAACCGCACAGCATCTGGTATCCGCGCACCACCGGTATCTGGCAGACCGTGTGGCTGGAGTGCGTCCCCGGTACCTGGATCGGCGACGTGCGCTGGACCAGCAACCTCGAGCGCTACGAAATCGGCGTCGAGGCCTGGTGTCACGGCGCCCGGCGCGATGGGCTGCGGCTCAACGTGAAGCTGAGCATCGAAGACAAAGTGCTCGCCGATGACACCTACACGGTCATCGCCGGCGAGGTGCACCGCCGCATTGCGCTCAGCGACCCGGGCATCGACGACTTCCGCAACGAGATACTCTGGAGCCCCGAACGGCCCGTGCTCATCACGGCCGAGCTCTGCCTGTGGGGCGGTCGCGGCGAACTCGTGGACAGCGTGCGCAGCTACACCGCCATCCGCAACGTGGGCACGCAGAACGGGCGCTTCATGCTCAACGGACGGCCGTACTACCTGCGCATGGTCCTCGATCAGGGCTACTGGCCCGACACGGGGATCACGGCGCCCAACGACGCGGCGCTGCGACGCGACGTGGAGCTCGCCAAGGCCATGGGGTTCAATGGCGTGCGCAAGCACCAGAAGATCGAGGACCCGCGCTACCTCTACTGGGCCGACGTGCTGGGACTCTGCGTCTGGGCCGAAATGCCCAGTGCCTACCGCTTCACCAAGCAGAGCGTCGATCGGCTCACCAGCGAGTGGACGGCCGTCATCGATCGCGACTACTCGCACCCCTGCATCGTGACGTGGGTGCCCTTCAATGAATCGTGGGGCGTACCCGACCTGCCCGCCATCGCGGCGCAGCGGCACTACGTGCAGGCGCTGTATCACCTCACGAAGACGCTCGACCCCACCCGCCCCGTGGTGGGGAACGACGGCTGGGAAAGTGCGGCCACCGACATCATCGGCATTCACGACTACGACGCCGACCCGAGGCGCATCTTCCGCCGCTACGATACCCCCGACGTGGTGCCGCAGCTGCTACAGCAGGTGGGGCCGGCCGGTCGCCTGCTCACCCTCGAGGGATACGAACACCGCGGGCAGCCGCTCATGGTGACCGAGTGCGGCGGCATTGCGTTCGCCTCCGACGAGCGGTACACGTGGGGCTACTCACGCTCCATCAGCGCCCCCGAGTTTGCCGAGCGCTACGACGCGCTCATCGGCACGCTGCACCGCCTGCCACTGCTCGCCGGCTTCTGCTACACGCAATTCGCCGACACGTACCAGGAAGCCAACGGCCTGCTCTTCGCCGATCGCACCCCCAAGATCCCCATCGAGGCAATCCACGCCGCCACCGCCGGCAAGGTGGACGCGCGCATGCAGGCGCTGGGGTTGTCCAGCACGGAGCATCTCGTCTGAGAGCCCGCTGGCAGGATGCCGAAAGAGCTGGCGTCCACAATATCCAACGCTGGCGCCGCATCGGTGGTGACGGCCATCAATCGAAACGACGGCGTGCTTGATTGAGCTTGTATGTTGTGGTGTTCTAGGACGCGCTCGACACGAGATTCGTACCTGACGGCATCTCGGCGGACAAGTCCACCGCACGAGGAGTGCGTAGTGGTGCCCCACCATCCGACCCTCACCATCTAGGAGTCGAAGTTCCGGGTCGCGAAATACAATGGCGTCGGTACGAGCACCGGTTCGAGAAAACGTTCAAGCGCGACGAGCCCGCGCTGCATCACGGGCGTCGTGATTGGCTCCGGGGATGGCGTGAGCTGGAGATACATCCCGCCACCATCCAGTGACTCGACCACGGCAACCGGCGCCTCGCGAGCGATGCGCGACTCGCCTCCCAACTCGTCGACGAGCTCGCGTCCGAGAAACGTTCCCCAATAGGTCCCGCGCAGGCGCGGGCCGACTTGGGACCGGACCAGCGCGAGTTGCTCGATGCGATCATTGGTATCCTCGGGATGCTTCCAATTCAACCAATCGAGATCGACTGCCGGACCGGCTGCGCCATCAGCCTTCCGCTCCAGTAGCGGCCGCGCCGGGCCCATCGAAGTAAAGCCGAGCTCTCCTTGTACGAGGGTTTGATCCGTCGCGACGTGTATGTACCCGCTCGGCGCATCTAGCAGACGAAAGAGTTCCTTAACGCCACCGAGCAACCGCGCCGTGTCGCCGGGCCCGATACTACGCGAGAGAGACACGCTTTGCAGGAAGTTCTCGACACTGGGGCGCCGATATGACACGGGGTTTCGAAGGAACGTGACCTGCGCCGACACTTCCCAGCCCGTGTGAGCATATGGGTCGAGCGATGTGTTGTGCAGTTCGCAGGTCGTGCTCCGCAACCAAGGGCGCAGAAGCTCCTCGCGCTGCTCTATCTGCTTGCCGCGCGAGACGCCGCCACTGGTTGTACACGTGAAGTAATACGGCAACGGAAGCGGCGCGCATGCGGATTCCGCGGCGCGGAGTAAGGCGCCAAACTGGGACTTTTCCGCGAGCGCTGGATTGCGGGAAGCAAACATGGCGCTGGCGTACAGCTGTGAACTATTCATCGAGCAGGGCCCCCTACGGTGTGTATCTCTCCAAGTGCGTTTTAATCTGCCACCCTTGGTTCTGGATCATGTCGCGGATGTGCAGGTCCTTGCCGTTCGTCACCCACCTTTCCATCGACTCCAGACCTGCCTTGTACTTCGCGAGCTGTGCGTCGCCCAGCCGCTTGGCGGCGGCGCCTAACGGCTTCAACTCGATGATGGTGATCACTTTTCGGATCTCATCAATGATCGCCCCGTCGATGTAGCCAATTCCGTTTCCTTCGAGGACTCTGATGCGTGCGGCACCGATCTGGCTTTGACCCCGTAACGCTAACGAAAAAGCAGTGTGCCGCTCTCTACCCACCTTGGCGGCGGCATGCCAGGCTTTCAGGTTTCGCGCAACAGCCCGCGTTACTTTGCCACCTACGGCGACTGAGCCCGGAGCTGGAACTCCGGGAACCAGTGTGGCCGCCACATCCAACGCTAAGCCGCGAAGTCGTGCGGCATTCGGCCCAGCCACTGCAATCTCACCGAGATCAATCAGCACCACTATGAGATCGACGATGTTGTCGGGCGTCGGGGGGACTGCCGACACCCGCGCGCGAGTGCCCGGGAGACTTGGCTCGGCACGGATCGCAGTAAGTGCGCCATCCCAATTCGCGGACAACAACTGCAGTTCGGCATAGACCGAGTCCGTGAGCGCCGCGATTTCCGCGAAAGTGGCTGAATCGCCCGGGATCGGGTAGCTGCCACCTTGTCCGCTCTCCGTGCGCTGTGCCCAGTCACGACACGCTACGCGGTCTTGTCGACACGCGGAGCGCTCTTGGGCATTCAAACTCAGCACTGCTGCTCGCTGTGCGGCCGTCAAAGAATTGAGGAAGACGTCCCAACGATCAGGGTCGGTACAGGCGGCCGTCGCGGTTCCGCCGTATGGCATGATGCACGGGATCACGCCCAGATACACCGTGAGTGACTTTGGCCGCCCGTTAACGAGGGCCGTGAAGCGGACCGAGTCAGACGTCTGGGCCAACGCATCACAGAACGTGTCCCCCGAGCAAATCACATCATCGAGCGCGGATGATTGCCCAATCGAAAATTGCTTGACCTCTCGGCGAACGGGGAAAGAACTCGCAGTGAAGCTCACCACGGTCCCGGCCGTAGCGGGGGTGCTGTCAGCGCTGATCCAAACCCTCAACCCCAGTGGGAGAGGCGTAACGGCTACCGACGCTTGCTCGTAGTACGGATTTGAGCCGACTCGAGCGCGCACCGTCATGACCCCGCCGCGCGGAGGCACGAACCGACATGATCTCGCAGAGCTTCCAGGCAGGCAGAAGACCCCGAAGTTCGTTCCCGTAGAATCCTGCCAAACCCAACTACGAATCCGAATGGTGGCGCTTTCGATGGACTGCGCGGTGAAGGTGACGGTATCACCTTCGTAGAGTTCGCCCGACGGCGCGACGATCAGCTGAAGGTTCCGCGCCGCGTATTCGACTTTGATCGTTTGGTCGCCGCTCGCGACGTACTGGTTGATCGATGCATTTCCTGCGCGCGCCCCATACCGCTCCACCCAGACGGTCCCGCCGCCCTTCCTGATGGAAAAGGTCTGCATAATCGGCACGGTGCTCGCGGTACTTCCTCGAGGAAACCCGTAGAGCGACCCCGCATTCGCAACTCCTGACCGCGTGCCGTCGTTGTACCGAAGCTGGGCACGGACCTGCATTACCATCCAGTTGGACGAGAGGCCGCCGCCCATTGGCCCGTAGGTGCCGTTGTAGGGGTACGTTACGTTCGTAAAGCAGCACGAGAACTGTGGATTCGGAGCCACTGTGGTCAGGCCGCTGGCCGTGACACGGATCCACACCGAGTCAGGAAACGAACAGCCGGTGCTCTGAAGCACCGCATCGCCATTGCCGGCCGTCGGGAGCGTCGCATTGCAGACGTCGAGCGATGGA
>ERZ1022729.190-NODE-190-length-9693-cov-6.990973_pt1 | contig 9693 bp, 10 predicted proteins | sample MGYA00520880_ERZ1022729 | MGnify/ENA primary metagenome ERZ1022729 (study PRJEB33162, sample SAMN09537598) | freshwater metagenome | isolation source: freshwater | place: Canada:Alberta | collected 2017-07 | study: EMG produced TPA metagenomics assembly of the...
ATAGAAGATTGGTTAAACCAGTTTCCTGAGAGTAAGATTATTTTAACAGGGGGAGATGGAGAAAGATTATTATCTTATTTAAACGAAATATATCCTGATATCGCTAATTATTGCAAATTTGATCCTAATTTAATTTTCTGGGGAATGCGATCGCTAAAAAATCGATAAATTTTATTTCCTTTCTTTCTGTAATTGTTGAAATCGTAAAACCAGACCCAAATTAATTTGTTTCGTAATCCAATAAAGACCGAGTAAAATGATAAAAGTAATCGTGATTGCTAAAACAGGTTGTTTATGAGATAAGTCTCTAGCTAACGTTTCGGCCAACTCATCGGGTTGAGCAACAAAATCCCAACTATTAAAGCGTAAAAATCTTCCTAAATAAATCCCGATCGCCGATAAAAAATGAATCAAAATTTGAACGGGAAAGATAAATTTCTCCTGTCCTAGTTGTGTGAGATAAAATTCCAGATTTAATAAAGACATAACATAAGCTTGAAAACCTCCAATGAGAAAGATTAAATATTGAGGTGTAAGGGCAAACATAATAACACTGGTAGAAAATCCCGCTCGAATCGATTTAATATAGTGAATAATATCTGTTAAAATATAGGGCGCATTGGGTAAAAAAGCAATAAATATGGCAAAAATAACCCACCATACAGGCGATCGCCTACTAGACCAACGAAATAACCAAACGCTTAAAAAGACAGGAATATAAGCTAAAAATAAATTCCAAACAATACGGGCAAAACCTGAACTAAGAGCCAGAAAAGAAGCTTCTAACCACGAGCGTATTAAGTCCATTGCGTTACTGTCAAATAAGTTTACCTTACAAAATTAATGAGTTTCAATAAAAACCGTCACTGCCGCAACCGCAATTAGCATTTCATCATTTTTATCCGCTAATTCGGGAATTGCTCTCCCCTGGACGACCATTCCCCCCGATTCTACTTTTAACGTTTTTTGCCCAAACGGTAAGACCGCTAAAACTTCTTCAGCCCGAACCTCTTCAGGATAGGGAACAGCGACCTGGACTTCCACAATCATTGCATCAGGATGACTCAAACCTGCCACTTCCCAAACTCCTGGCAACGCATTATTCGCGATCGCGTTACGCACAGCCCTAGCCGCCGCCACTGTCGGATCTTGACCGTGTTGATCAATGCCCATACCCATTTCAATCACAAAGCGTTTACGATTCATAGCCGCTAAAATTTTTTGAGAACTTTTTTATTATGCCCTAGCGATCGCGTTATTTCCAGATTGGCTAATAATTAGATTAAAAAGCATGAAAATAATCATTTTTGACGACAAAAACAATCAAGAGTGTGATCATTGACCATACCGACTGCTTGCATGAAGGCATAACAAATCGTTGAACCGACAAATTTAAAACCCCGTTTTTTCAATGCTTTACTAAGCGCATCGGATTCTGGACTAGTGGCGGGAACTTCTGTCAGCGATCGCCAATAATTTTTCTTCGGCTTTCCATCCACAAAATGCCAAAGAAAATCGTCAAATGTACCAAATTGTTGCTGAATTTCTAAAAATTGTTGAGAATTAATAATAGTCGCTTCTATTTTTCGTCGATTTCTGACAATTCCCGCATTTTGCATTAATTCTTCTACTTTATTCGCATTATAGTTGGCAATAATCCCAGGATCAAATTGAGCAAAGGCAAGACGATAATTTTCTCGTTTTTTGAGAATCGTACTCCAACTCAAGCCCGCCTGCGCCCCTTCCAAAATCAAGAATTCAAATAATCTTTGATCATCATGGAGCGGAACCCCCCATTCCTGGTCATGGTAGGCAATTTCTAGGGGATCGGCTTTGACCCAAGCACAACGATTGAGATTATCTATCATTACAAATACAAATCCATCAAGATGTGAGCATTGCGGTCGAATCTTCTTCGATCAAAGCCTCATGACTCGTTTCCCAAGGAGATGGACTATCTGTTTTTAAATGATTTAAGGTTTCTACAAAGTCGGTAATTCCTTGAAAACGACCATAAACGGAGGCAAAGCGGATATAGGCAACTTCATTTTCTTTTTGGAGATATTTCAATACTAATTGACCAATATCCTGACTACTAATTTCTCGATTGTTGCCTTGTTGAATTTGAGCTTCAATATCTTCGACGATTCTTTCTAATCTTTGATAGGAAAGACCTGTTTTTTCACAGGCGCGTACCATTCCCCTGAGTAGCTTGGATGGATCGAAAGATTCTTTTTTGCCGTCTGCTTTGATGACCGTAATGGGAACAAATTCGACTCGTTCATAGGTGGTGAAACGATGTTTACATTCCAAACATTCCCGACGGCGACGAATACTCTGTCCCCCTTCACTGGAACGGGATTCTAGGACACGGCTATTGTTATGTTGACAGTAGGGACATTGCATTATCAAAGTCCAGGTAAGGAGTTTTAATTAGCTAAAATTTTTTACTAGATAACTCAAGGTTTCTAAATAGCAACAAATAGAGCTATCCTCGTTATTTTAGCCTACTTAAGGGAAGTAAGAAAAATTTTTAGATAGCTCCAAGTAAAAAAATAAGGCTTTTTTGTAAAACCGCAGAATTGATTGGGAATTATTTTTCGATGCGGGGGGGTTCCCGAAACGCGATCGCAAAAAATAGAACGGACAAGGCCATCGTCAAAACCAAGATATAGGCAACGCTTTCCATGATGTAAAAATTTCCTAAAAAATGACTCTACATACTAATGTAGCTAGTTTATCAGACTATGGCAAACCGCAAAGGAGGATCTTTCCCCCCAAGGGCTACGCCGATCCTGCTAAGATTAGGTTAAAGAAATGTTAAGAACAATTTTTTTGAACTTTATTTTATTTTTAAAATTCCTACCCTAGAATATTTAAGCGTTTATTTTTCTCTAACTGAATTCCCCCATTACCAGGAGTCCCCCAATTAGGATGCTTGCCAATACCAAGGTCACTGATGACAGTCATCATCTCGATGCGGCCCGTTCCGATAAACCTGAAGAAGCTTGTGGTGTGTTTGGGATTTACTGTCCCGAAGGTGAGGTTGCTAAGTTAACTTATTTTGGGCTTTATGCTCTCCAGCACAGGGGGCAAGAATCAGCAGGCATTGCGACTTTTGAAGGCGATCGCGTCCATAGCCACAAGGATATGGGGTTGGTGTCCCAGGTATTTAAGGAATCAGTTTTACACGACGAATTAATTGGTCATATCGCCGTTGGCCACAATCGTTATTCCACAACGGGTTCTAGTCATAAAGTCAATGCTCAACCTGCCATTGTGGACACTCGTTTAGGTAAACTCGCCCTCGCCCATAACGGTAACTTGGTAAACACGGTAGAATTACGGGAACATCTCGTTAATCGGGGTTGCGATTTTTTGACAACGACGGATTCAGAAATGATTGCCCTGGCGATCGCCGATGAAGTGGATAGTGGCAAAGATTGGCTAGAGGCGGCGATCAGTGCCTTTCAAATGTGTTCAGGGGCTTATAGTTTAGTGATTGGAACGCCCATTGGACTGATGGGAGTGCGCGATCCCAATGGAGTCAGACCCTTGGTCATTGGTCAATTGGAAGGAAATCCCGTTCGCTATGTTCTGGCTTCCGAGACCTGTGGTTTAGATATCATTGGGGCGGACTATCTGCGGGAAGTAGAGCCAGGCGAGTTGGTTTGGATTACGGAATCGGGACTGGTTTCTTTCCATTGGGCTCCGAAATCCGAGAAAAAACTCTGTATTTTTGAGATGATTTACTTCTCTCGTCCTGATAGTGTGACCAATGACGAAACGCTCTATACCTATCGGATGCGCATTGGTAAACAACTGGCGAAAGAATCTTTTGTAGAGGCAGATTTAGTGATGGGGGTTCCTGATTCGGGGATTCCTGCGGCGATCGGCTTTTCCCAGGCATCGGGCATTCCTTACGCGGAAGGATTAATTAAAAATCGCTATGTGGGCAGGACGTTTATCCAACCTACCCAGAGTATGCGAGAATCTGGGATTCGCATGAAACTCAATCCCCTCAAGGATGTTCTCAAGGGGAAACGGGTGATCATTGTCGATGATTCCATTGTGCGGGGAACCACCAGTCGCAAAATCGTCAAAGCTCTACGGGATGCAGGGGCAACGGAAGTTCACATGAGAATTTCTTCTCCTCCTGTCACCCATCCTTGTTTCTATGGCATTGATACTGATAATCAAAATCAATTGATTGCGGCGACAAAATCCGTTCAGGCGATCGCCGAGCAAATTGGAGTAGATTCCCTCGCCTATTTAAGCCAACAAGGGATGTTAGAATCAACGGGCGAAGATATTAATCATTTTTGTTCTGCCTGTTTCAATGGCAATTATCCCATTCCCATTCCCGAAAGTGTGAAACGGTCTAAATTGATTCTGGAAGAAGTGACGGTTTAATCTGACAACTTAGCGTATGTAGTTAAATGAGCTACGGGCAAGGGGTTTAAACCCCTTGTTTATACATATCAGGGATACCTTCTCCCTGTGAATACTGCTATCGTCTTGATCTTAAGAATAATCTCAATCTCTAGGCTTTAGGAGAAAGATCAAAGACAATGGGAAGGTAGTTTTTAAAAAATTTCTTCCTCCTAAATTTGTGCTGTATAAAGTCAGCTTTAGACCAGTCTTTGCCACCCTTCATGTCACCCTCAGACCGAAAGAGAGCCTAACAGCCGCTTTAGGAACAATGGTGAGCATGGATGCGGGAATCGTCATTAAAACAATCATCTCTGGCGACATTGCTTTCGCGATATTGAGACGATTGTTGGGCAATCATCCCCTATGGGTAACCAGCTTTCATAATCCAACAGATGAACCGTTGAGTATTGTTTTATGCCCAGCCTTTCCTGGAGATATTATTCGTCTGGATTTAAGCCAAAGTTCCCTTTGTTTACAGCCAGGAGTCCATATTGCCCATACTTCCCAGATAAAAATGGGAATTCATTGGATTGGTTTTTCGAGTTGGTTTGCAGGTCAGGGATTATTTGGCTTGAAACTTTCAGGTAGGGGACTAATCTTTATTTCCGCTCATGGTGGTATTAATCAGCACCAAGTCTTTAAAAAGTTTGCCGTAGAACAGGATTCTCTTTTGGCCTATAGTTCTAAAATTCGCCTCAAAGTGAACTTTCCCAAGGGCATCATCGGTTCTAGGATTGCAGGATACGGCCTCGTTACCCAATTGAAGGGAGGGGGTATTATATATTTACAGTCTCGTAGTCGTAGCGGACTAGGGCGTTACACCAAAAGTCGGCGGGATCAATCTCCCGTTAATGCAAACGGGTATGAAAGTTGAAATCTTAAACCAGCCGAACTCCGCGATCGCCCATATCCAGTTAGCGATCGATGAAGAAATTGTCGCCCAGGCGGGATCTGTGATGATCATGAGTGATCAATTGAAAATCAATACCATGATGCAGCGCGGTACTGAAAAAATTGCGGACAACAAAAAAAATAACGCAAAAAATACAGCCAAGGAAAAATTCTTATTTCTGAATAGTTTTAAAGCCAAGGAAACGGAAGGAGAAATCTATCTTGCCCCTCCTTTGATCGGAGAAATTTTTGTGCATACCATGAGTAAATATAAACTCATTGTTAGGATCAACACCTATTTAGCGTCTAGTTCTAAAATTGAAATTTTTTCGGGATTCGATAAATTCAAATCTCTTTTTTCTAATGAATCTAATTCTTGGCTAAGTCTAGTAGGGGAGGGAACCGTTTTAATTAGTGCCTTTGGCAGAGCAACTGAAGTTGATGTGGACGGAGAATATATCATAAACTTAGAAAATGTTATTGCCTTTGAAAATAGCTTGAATTTCAAATTAATGCCTTCTCAATCTATTTGGTTTCAATCCCTCGTTAGTCAGCAAGAGAGCCTATGTCATTTCAAAGGAAAAGGAAAAGTAGTCTGTCAAACCCATCGGACTAAGGCTTTTACGCAAATGCTTCGTTCAGAATTATCGTGACCTTTTTAGACTTTTTATTGGTTAGAATGCTCTCAACTGCTAAGGATTAAAAAAATGGAAGGGGATTTAATTAAAAATCGGATTCAGAAGCCTGAAAAAAGACAAGATATTGAAGAAGAACATGATGCTGGTTTTTCGATTGAATCTGGGCCATTTTATTCTTCATTAATCATTAATCTAAAGCTTCATCAGAGTCTTTTAGTCGAAGCTTCCCAGGTAACGGCAATGGATAGTAGTATTGTCTTTATTGCCAATCTTCAGGATGGACTCTTAAAAAATTTGACTAATTTTTTAGGGAAAGAAATTTTATTTATTAATCAATTTTCAGCAGAAGAAAAGCCAGGTAAAATCTTTTTATCTCCTGGTTTACCAGGAAATATTCACCATTACTATTTAACCCCCAAAACGGGCATATTATTACAATCTTCTTGTTTTATCGCCTGTATGCCAACGGTACAAATTGATATAAAGTTTTCAGGGATGGCCGATTTTTTTAGTAATGAATCAACTTGTTTATTACGCATGATTGGTAGCGGTGATTTGTGGTTTAGTTCCTACGGTGGCATCCTCGAAATTACAGTTCAAGACCATTTTTTGATTAATACAGCTTATATTGTCGCCTTTGAAGAAACTTTGGATTACGAGGTACAGGCGATCGCGAATTTAGCGATCAACTCTTCTAAAACAAACTATTACGGCGGTCAGGGATTGGTCTGTCGCTTTAAAGGAGAAGGCAAGATCTGGATACAACTGCGTCAAGCCAATTCCTTTCTCAATTTCTTAGAATCGTCTCTGATAAATTAGAACCTGAAAAAAATTCTTGTCATTTTCCCAATTTACACGTTAGGATAATAGTGTATCCACAAGGGGCCGCAACGGTTTCGACAGGTTGGCGAAAGCTCCCCCGTGATGCAGGTCGAGAGTGAATCTCCTCTCGTAAATCCAAGATTCAAAAAAAATGTAACTGCGAATAACATCGTTAGCTTCAAGCGCGTGGCAGTAGCTGCCTAAACTCGTCAGAGTCCGCTTACTTCTAATTTGACTCCGTTAAGAGTTAGAGGTTAACCCCAACGGATGCACTTTCTTTAGCGTTTCTCTAGTTGGCTAAGAAAGTAAAGACTAAACTAAAGCATCCCACCGTCTGGGATAAGAGACGGTTCTCGCTCTGAGGATTAGAAGAGCTAAACCTGTGAACGAACGGTAAGTCAATACCCAATTTGGACAGCAGTTCGACTCTGCTCGGCTCCATTACCCGTTGAAAATAAGAAAAATCGTGGTTTCTTAAACTTTTAAAAAAGTAGATGCCACGATTTTTTTAGTGAAAATTTTGGGTGGTGTCAAAAATAACTGATGAGCAAAATGGGAGCATTTCTCTGCCTTCCAGCAGGATGACTCCACATAAAATCTAGTTACACTGATTCATCATGCTCAATTGCAGAACAACTTGATCAATTTGCTTGACTAAGGCTGTGCCAGATTTACTAGAATCATTGGCTAACATACTAAAAACAAGAATACCGTAGCTCGGATGGTTAATATAACCCGATAGGGCGCGAACTCCTCTGAGGGTTCCCGTTTTGGCAGAAACAATTCCTTGGGCTGGAGTCTGGCGCATCCGTCTTCCCAAGGTTCCATTGATTCCAGCAACAGGTAGGGACGCAATAAATAGTTCATTCCCTGGGGAAGCATACATTGCTGTTAAAGTTTCTACTAATGCCCTTGGGGTACTGGTATTCGCACGGGATAGTCCTGAACCATCGGCTAAACGAAAGCTCTGGGGATTGACTCCTAATTGTGCGAGAGCAGCCTTCGCGGCCCCAGGCCCACCAATATATTTCATTAATCTATCAGCATAACCATTATCACTCCGCTTATTCGTCACCATGATCCAGTCTTGCACAGAGGTCTTGCCAATCATGGCATTGGGACTAAGACGTTGAAGAGCGGCGGCTGTCGTAAAAATTTTATTATTAGAAGCGGGAATAAATGACTTATCGGCGTTGTGGCTATAGATCACCTGACCACCTTGTAAGGTTTGAACTAAGATCCCCCAACGATTTAAGGAATTTGCGCCAATAATACGATGAATAATGGGGTTGAGAGTGGCAGGACATCCTCCCTGATAAATGGGGGAGCCGTAGTTACCGAAATTATCTTGGGGAGATTGTTCAAATTTGGGTGATTCAATGGTGAGGGGAATGGATTCTCGTCCCTGAAAATAATCAACACTTGCCGTTGGATAGTCCTCGTTAGCAATGCTGGGTGGAATCCAAGCTAAATTCGTGGCGGCAAGAATTGCTAGGGGGGTAAACCATTGGCGTATTTTTTTCATGGGCTTAGGGAATGGGATAATTGACGACCTCGTTAAATCCTTTGAATTGTACCAGGCTATGGAAAAATGATCATCTTTTTTCTGAATGGCAAAAAACTATATTAGAGAATTATTCTCGTAAGGAATTTCCATCACTCCTTGTATTACCATCACGGACGAGCCACCGACGCAAATTTTTTGGATCAATCCTTCTTTTTTAAACGTCTGGACAGTTAATGAACTAGGTCTTCCCATTTCAATGCCTTGTTCGATTTGCCATTGAAGTAGTCCATTACGTTGATCTCTGATTCCCAAATAACCGCCTAAGGCGGCGGCGGCGGAACCTGTTGCGGGATCTTCTTCGATGCCGAGGGAAGGGGCAAACATTCGCGATCGCAGAAATATTAATTTAGAACTCGTTTCAAAGGTAAAAAGATAAACACAATCTGCCCAAGAATTAGCTAATAGGGATTCCCAGCGATCGCGTTTTAAGGTAGCTTTTGCTAAGGCTTCTTGGTTCTTGAGGGGAACAAAAAGAAAGGGTAATCCACAGGAAACTGCCTGGGGCGCATAGTCTCCCGTGAGGAAATCTTCGGGATCTAGGGAAAGCATTTCGGCTAAATCTTTAATATCGGGTGCAGTAGTCCCAAATTCAGGCAGTTGAGCCGCCGTTAATTCGGTATAATTGGGCTGTCCTGATTCACTCAAAATTTTGACGGGAATTGGCCCCACCCCTTCTTCAAAAATAATGGTAATTTCAGGCTTATTTAGGACAATATCGCCAATAGAAGCCAAAACATAGGCTGTTCCGATGGTAGGATGCCCCGCAAAGGGTAATTCGGCTTTAGGTGTAAAAATTCGTAACCGCTTGGTTCCCTTTGCTGTTTCGGGAGGCAACACAAAAACTGTTTCTGAATAATTGATTTCACCCGCAATTTTTTGCATTTGCTGAGGACTTAACCCCTGGGCTTGGGGAAAAACAGCTAAGGGGTTTCCGCCAAAGGTTTGCTGAGTGAAAACATCGGCGGTATAAAATTGGTATTCCATAGTCTAAAATTCGAGAACTACCACTCTTGAGTTAGGGTGAGGGGTTGGCAGTACTTGATCTGGGCTAGGATATTTTCTGCTCCTTCTTGGCGGAGATCTTCCAGGTAGTCTGCTTGACAGGATTCGGCTTCTGCGACACTGTCAAACGGCCCAAAATAATAGAGACAGCGTGGAAAATCGGTATAAACTTCTATCCACCAAGCCAACGGCTGAGGTTTCCCACTGAGGGTCGAAGTAGGAGTAATACTCAATATTTTTGCGCCCAAACGGTGAATGGAGCGAATTTCTTCACTCATTCTTTCCGAAGAAACTTTCAGAAAAAATTTACCACGACGTTGAATCAGTTTTTGGTGCTTG
>ERZ1022729.191-NODE-191-length-9685-cov-5.971028_pt1 | contig 9685 bp, 8 predicted proteins | sample MGYA00520880_ERZ1022729 | MGnify/ENA primary metagenome ERZ1022729 (study PRJEB33162, sample SAMN09537598) | freshwater metagenome | isolation source: freshwater | place: Canada:Alberta | collected 2017-07 | study: EMG produced TPA metagenomics assembly of the...
AGAACTCTCCGATGGCGAGATGCAGGAAGGATCGACCTGGGAGGCGGCGATGTCGGCCAGCCACTTTGGCCTCGACGGTCTCGTCGCGCTGATCGACTGCAACGGCATTCAGGCCGACGGCCCGATGGTTCTGGACATGGAGCCTGTCGGTGCCAAATGGCGGGCCTTTGGCTGGGATGTCAGCGAGATCGACGGCAATGACATGGTCGCCGTCGTCGCCGCACTGATGCTGGCGCGCAAGCGCAACGGCAAGCCCAAGGCCATCGTGCTGCGAACGTGCCCCGGCAAGGGCGTGCCGCGGATCGAGAACAGCGAGAAATCGCATTTCTTCCGCGTCGACGTCGGCCAGTGGGACAGTATCATCGCAGAGTTCGAACACAGCCTCGGAGACGCAGCATGAGCGCCGCTACCCCCACCGGACGCACGCTCGCCATGGGCGAGAATGAAGTGGGCAGCGCAGGGTCGGTCGTCGAGGCACCGTTCGGCAAGGCCATGGTCCAGTTGGGCGCGGTGCGGCCAGACGTCGTGGGGCTCACCGCGGACTTGGGCAAGTACACTGACATCACGCCCTTCCGCGACGCCTATCCGGACCGCTTCTTCAACGTCGGCATGGCTGAGCAGAATTTGGTCGCCGTCGCCGCGGGCCTGTCTCGCACCGGTCTTGTGCCCTATGCGACGACTTACGGCGTCTTCGCCAGCCGCCGGGCCTATGATTTCATCTCCATCGCGCTTGCCCACTCCCGGCTCAACGTCAAGATCATTGCAGGCATGCCGGGGCTGACCACGGGTTATGGCGGCACGCATCAGGCCACCGAGGATCTTGCCCTGATGCGCATGATCCCGGGCCTTGTCGTAATCGATCCTTGCGACGCCGTGGAAATCCAGGCGGCAACCCGCACCATCGCTGACTATGACGGGCCGGTCTACATGCGCTTGCTGCGGGGGGCGGTGCCGGTGAGCCTGCCTTCGGACCACCGGTTCGAGATTGGCAAGGCCTACCTTCTGCGAGAGGGCCGCGACATCGGGATCATCTCGACAGGTCTGATGACCACCAACGCCCTCGAAGCGGCGGATCGCCTAGACGCACAGGGGATCAACGTCGGTATTCTGCACGTGCCAACGATCAAGCCATTCGATACCGGTGCGGTTGTCGCGTTTGCCTCTGCGTTTCCGCGGCTTGTCACCGCCGAGAACCATGTTGTCGTCGGCGGCCTTGGCAGCCTTGTTGTCGAGGCGCTGCACGAGGCCTCTGTCCAGGTTCCGGTCACGCGCATTGGTCTGCCTGACTGCTTCATCCCTTGCGGATCGGTCCCGACCTTGCAGGCCCGTTACGGTATCACGCCGACCGTGATGGTAGAGGCCATCGCCCGCCTGGTTACCGGGGGCCCGTAGCGCACCTGCCTCGGGTCAGTTCCCATCACCTCGCAGACCAGACAACCTGTTAACACTGCCTGACCGCACAACGCAGAAAGACACCATGGCAGCCACAGTTGAGATATGTGTCGAAGGCGTCGACGACCTTGTTGTGGCGCAGCAGGCTGGCGCCAACTACGCCGAACTCTGCGCCGGCCTTCTCGAGGGCGGTCTGACCCCCAGCTTTGGCACGGTCCGCACCGCCCTCGCGGTCGCGACCATTCCGTTTCATGTCATGATACGTCCGCGCCGCGGCGACTTCCTCTACTCCGAGCTAGAGTTCAGGTCGATGCTTGAGGACGTCAAGGCGATGAAGGCGCTCGGCGTCGCGGGAATCGTCACCGGTTGCCTGACGGCCGATGGCACGATCGACGAGACGCGCACCAAGGCGCTTGTTGACGCAGCAAGGCCCATGAACGTTACCTGTCACCGTGCCTTCGACATGACCCGCGATGTGACCGAGGCGATCGAGGCGCTTGTCCGGTGTGGCGTCGACCGGGTTCTGACCAGCGGACAAGGCAATTCGGCGAAGGAGGGGCTTGCGACGTTGGTCAAGACTGTCGCGGCCGCAAGGGGCCGCATCCGCATCATGGCCTGCGGCGGCCTGGACGCCGACACTATCGCAGAGGTCTATCTGGGCAGCGGTGTAGACGAACTGCATTTCGCCGCGCCTCGGCAGAAGGAAAGCGGCATGCGCTATCGCAACATTGGCGTGATGATGGGAGAGGAGGCGGCGGAGACGGAATTCGTCGTGACCGCCACCGACGGCGCAACCGTGAAAGCGACGATTGCCGCTCTCCGGGCGGTGCTTTAGCTGGCCGTGGCCGCGCGCGCCCCACTCCACTGGGCTGCCGCCTGGAGGACCGGTGGCAAGCCGCGCGGCCGCGCCCCTCTCGCTCTGCGACAGCGTGATCAAGGGGCCATGATCATGCCCCGGCCCGTTGCCGACCCCGCGGGGATCAGGGCATGAAAGGCCAGGCCATTCCACCTGCCCATCCCGACTGGCTTCTTGGCCGATCATAGAACGGAGGATACGTTGATGAATGTCAGCTCCACTCTCTTTACCGGCGGTCTCGTCTTCGATGGTCTTGGCAATGACCCCGTGCGCGGCGATGTGCTGGTGATCGGCGACCGCATCGCCGGAATCTTCAAGGGTGCCCACCGGCCGGCTGCTGACCGGACCCTCGACATCACGGGTATGGCGATTGCCCCCGGCTTCATCGACATGCACACCCATTCCGACCTGCAGGTGCTGGTGAACCCCGACCATACGTCCAAGCTGACACAGGGCGTCACCACCGAAGTGCTGGGGCAAGACGGGCTCAGCTATGCGCCGGTCGATGACGTCACGCTTGGCGAGTTGCGCAGCCAGCTCAAGGGCTGGAACGACGATCCACCCGGCTTTGACTGGAACTGGCGCAGCGTCGCGGACTATTTGCAGCGACTGGACGGCAATACGGCGGTCAATTGCGCCTACCTCGTGCCGCATGGCAACCTGCGCCTGCTGGTGATGGGCAACGCGCCGCGCCTTGCCACGCCGGATGAGCTTGACCGGATGAAGGCGCTGCTGGACCAGGCCCTGAAAGAGGGCGGCGTCGGGCTGTCGACCGGCCTTACCTACGTGCCGGCCATGTATTCGGACACGGACGAATTGGTGGAACTTTGCAAGGTGGTGGCCAGTCATGGCGGCTTTTACTGCCCCCACCACCGCAACTATGGCGCAGACGCGCTTGGCGGCTATGCCGAGTGTTTCGAGATCGCCAGCCGCTCTGGCGTGGCGCTGCATCTCGCCCATACGCATCTGAGCTTCGATGCCAATCGTGGCAAGCTTCCCCACCTGATCAGGATGTTCGACGAGGCAATCGCAAACGGGGTCGACCTCAGCTTTGATTCCTATCCCTACCTTGCGGGCATGACCACCCTGCTGTCCCAATTGCCCAGCTGGGCCCTAGCCGGAACAGCGAGCGATCAGATGGCCCGGCTGCGCGATCCCGTTCAGCGCAGGCGCATGATCGAGGCGCTGGACGTGACCGGCTCTGACGGTCATCAGGGGCTGACGGTCAACTGGTCCAATGTCCACTTGGCCAGCCTGCCAGGCGCGCCCGAGATGGAGTGGATGATGGAAGGCACCCTGGCCGAGGCGGCGCGGCAGCTCAACACTTCGCCCTCGGAACTGGCCCTCGACATCCTGATCGCGACTGACAGGGCCGCATCCTTCGTGCTATTTGTAGGGATCGAGGAACATGTCCGAACGCTGATGCAGCGCGACGAGCATACGGTCGGCAGTGATGGCATCCTTGTGGGCGACCGGCCGCATCCGCGCTCCTGGGGCACCTTTCCGCGGATGCTCGAAACCTATGTCCGCGAGGAAGGGGTGCTGACGCTCAAGGAATGCCTGCGCCACATGACAAGTTCTGCCGCCAACCGGCTGCGCCTGACTGACCGCGGTCGCATCGCTGCCGGTGCCCTCGCCGACCTTGTGGTCTTTGATCCCGACACAGTCAGCGCCAAGGCGACCTATGCGGCACCCCGTCAGGCCGCGACAGGCATCCTGCATGTGATGGTCAATGGCACCTTCGCGGTTGAAAACGGCCGGGTCACGGGCCAACGCAGCGGTCGCGCGCTGCGCTTGGGCGCACGACAGTGAGTGTTTGGGCGACCAGCAGTGGTGCTTTTTCAGCGGGTGGCCGCGACGGCATCGCGCAGGCGGTCAAGCTCCTCTAGCCGCATGAAATCATAGGCGTAGAAGTCGAACGCCGTCACCTCGGGTCGGGCCAGAAGCCGCAGTTTGTCGGTCAGGTTCTCGGTGCTGTCGCAGTCGGGAAACATGGGACGCAGCGCGACGCGCAGCGGCACGCTCGAACCTGTCTTTTGCAGATAGCCGTCCACATCCCGCGCGACCATCGCGGGACCTGTGCCATAGCCCAGCACCTGCAACGCGTCGCAAACCCCGGCAATCGCCGCCGGATTGATGCCCAGCCGCCAGGATTCGTCAGGCACAAGATCCTCTGTATCCGGCCTGCGCAAGGCAACAGCCGGGTCGTTGAAGATGAAGCGGGTGGACCGCGCGCGTAGCGCGTCGCCTACCGCGCGCGCCAGTTCGGTCACAATCACCTCGCGGCTCGCGAGATAGGCCGACAACTCACCGTCCCAGAGCGTGGCGATGTGGTCGGGGCTGTCGGAGGTGGGATCAAAGGACGCGCCCGTTGCAAAGACCCGCTCCAGCCGGGCACGCACCGCGGGGAGAAGGGCCGGTACGTCAACGCCTCGCCGGGCAGCGGCTGAGCAGCAATGCGTACAAAAGCAGATGCCCAGAAGCAGCCTGTCAACTGGCCCGATCTTCAGGAAATACCGCTCATGGTGATAGCCATGCTCTAGCGGAAGGTAGTGCAGGCCTTCCGCATTCACCGCGTCGACACCGCTGTCCGCGATGGCTGCTGCGATGGCGATAGAATACGCGATGGCCTCCGGATGCGCCGGACAAAGCGAGGTCAGCTGCGGATCGCCAAACACGTTTCGGGTCACCGCATCGGTGTTGCGCCGCCCCAGCGAGGTATTGTGCAGAAACACCGTCCAGGCCGTCACCGAAAGGCCACGCGCGCGGGCGGCATCCCTGACCCTATCGAACGGGGCACCACCGGCCGAGCGGATGGGTTGAATCCCCGAGAACCGGTCCGGATCGAAATCGAACAGCGCCGCGCCATCCTCCTGGAATTTCAGCCGGATGCGGGGGTTGTGGGGCAAGAGATCGCGGCCGTCATGGTACAGCGCGGCCAGCGATATGCCCTGCATCCCCGCTACGGCAATGCGGTCGAGCGCGACCTCCACCCCCTCGTCCAGCATGTCGGTCGGAAAGGCGAACACGGTCAAGTCAGTCATCCTGTCGTCCCTCTGCAATCGCGGCAAGGCTGCCGTTGATCAGCTTGAATCCACCATCCACCGCCAGTTCCGCCCCGGTGATCCAGCCCGCCTCGTCCGACGCCAGGAACAGGGCGGCGCTGGCAACATCGTCAGGCCTTCCCAGGCGTCCGATGGGATAGAAGGGCAGCAGTTCGTCAAACACCTGCGGTCGCAACCGGGCCCGTTCGTCCCATGCGCTCGTGACGACCGAGCCCAGAACGATGGCATTGGCGCGAATGCCGTTGCGTCCGTGGCGGGCTGCAAGGCTGCGCGTCAGGCTCAGAAGCCCGGCCTTGGCCGCGCTATAGGCGTCGTGGCCGCAAAACCGCACGGCGTTGACCGAGGCGATGTTCACGATCGCGCCCCGGCCCGCCGCGATCATCCCGGGCAGCACCGCGCGGGTCGAGACAAACGCGCTGGTCAGTGTGCCGCGAAACGACAGCGCCCAGTCATCGTCTGTCAGCGCCTCGGTCGCTTCGCCTGCGCCGCCCCAGGCGTTGTTGACCAGCACCTCTGGCGGGCCAAGCTCTGCCTGGACTTGCATCAGCGCCTCTTCAACTGCCGCAGGGTCCGCCACATCGGCGACAATCCCCAGCAGCCCCGGCTCGGCGCAAGCACCCAGGTCCAGCACCGCCACCGCTGCGCCCTCGTCGCGGAAGCGGCGCGCGATTTCGAGCCCGATCCCCGACGCGCCCCCCGTCACCAGGGCGACTTTCTTATGCAGACGCTGACCGGTCATTTGACACTCCCCGCTGTCAGGCCCCTGACAAGCCAGCGTTCCATATAGATGAAGGCCACGATCACCGGGATCGCGCCCATCGCCGCGGTGGCGAAAAGGTAGGTCCATTCCTTGTCGAACTGCCCATAGAACTGGTACAGCCCGATGCTCAGCGGGGTCAGTTCGGGATCGTTTAGTACGGTCAGGGCAAGGGTGAACTCGTTCCAGGCCTGCGCAAACAGGAACACGCCGGCCACGGCGATGCCCGGCCCGGCCAGTGGCAGGACGATGCTTACCAGCGTTCGGAACCGTGATGCGCCATCGACGGCGGCGGCCTCCTCGATCTCGGCCGGGATCGATTCAAACACATCGGTCAGGATCAGCACCGCGAACCCCAGCGAAAAGGCCACGTTGACCGAGATGACGGCAGCAAGGTTGTCAAGCAAGCCGAAATGCCTGAACTGTTCATAGATGCCCAGAATGAGCATCGCGGGCGAAAGCATCTGCGTCATCAGAAGCAGCAGCATGATTGCCGGTTTGAACCGGAAACGGATCCGCGCCAACGCATGCGCCGCAGGGATCGCAACCAGAAGCCCCAGGACCACTGCCCCCATCGCGATGATGAGCGAGTTTCGGAAATAGGTCTGCAACGGGAAATCGGTCCAGGGGGTCACGAAGTTCGACAGGTCGATCCCTCGGGGCACAACATGCAGCGGAGGCGAGAAAAGCTCCTCCTTGGGCATGACTGCGACGAACATCATGATCACGTAAGGCGCGATGATGATGATGGCGAGGAGATAGCCCAGCATCGCCACCACAAGGGTCATCCGGGTGCGACGGGTAAGGCGGCGGCGCGCCCGGGGAGCATTGGCGCTCATGATGCCCCCTTGCCCGAGCGGCGCAACAGGACCCAGTACAGCGATCCCATGACCAGGAGCAGCATGAAACCCGCCGTGCCTAGTGCCGCGCCTTTTGCCGTCTCATCGTTCGAGAAGGCGACCTTGTACATGTAAGTGATCAGCGTATGCGTATCATTGATCGGACCGCCGTTGGTCATGATCCAGATGATCGGGAACGAGTTGAACACGTAAATCGCGTTCAGCAGGGCAGCCAGTCCGACGAAGGGCCGTAGCAGGGGCATCGTGATGTGCCAGAACCGCTGCAACATACCGGCGCCGTCGGTTGTGGCGGCCTCATAGACATCCTCCGGGATGCTCTGCAGCCCCGCCAACAAAACATAAGTGGTAAAAGGGACCGAGACAAAGATGCCGACCGCAATCAGGATTGGCATCGCAGTGAAGGACTGGCCCAGAAAGGCAATCGGTCTCTCGATCAAGCCCAGGTTCTGGCCAAGCACGTTGATTGTGCCCAGCCGAGAGTCGAAAATCCAGGCGAAGACCAGCGACGTGATGATCAGCGACGTGGCCCAGGGGATAACGAGTATCCAGCGTACGAAGCGCCGTCCGGGGAACTCTTCGTTCAGGACAAGCGCCACGCCGAGTGACACCAGGATCGTCCCTGCGACAACACCGCCGGTCCAGGTGGCGGTGTTTCCCATCACGGTCGAAAGGGCCGGATCCGCGAGGATGGCCCTGTAATTGCCCCAACCAGCCCAACCCTGATGCATGCCGGTAAAGCTGAGCCTGGAGAAACTGCTGACGATCATCGACGCCATGGGGTAGAGGACGAAGAACAGCACCAGTGCTATCGCCGGCCCGGCCCACAAGAGGAGCGTCAGGCGTTCCCTGGTTCGATCCATCTGCCCCCTCCATCGCGTGCGGTGGCCTCTGCAGGCCACCGCATGTTTCTTGGTACCTCAGTTTGCCGGCAGGGCGTCAATCTGTGCTTGCGCCGCGTCGAGCCCGTCTTGCACAGACATACGGTCAAGCAGGATACTCTGCACGGTTTCTGACATGATCGTCACGACTTTCGCCCAGCGGGCGTCACCACTCGGGAAGAACTTCGCCGATTCAAGGTTGTCGACAAAGGCCGCCATCTCGGGTGCAGAGGCACGGTACAGTTCCAGGGATGACCGCGTCACGGGCAGGAAGCCGTCCGAGGCAAGCCAGGGCACATAGTTCTCTGGCTGGAAGATGAACGCGGCCAGCGCGGCGCCCGCAGCATTGCGTGCCTCGTCGTTCTGTTCAAAGGCGATGAAGTAGTCGGTGACACCGACAGCAAAGGGACTGACATCGTCTGCGTGTGGCAGCGAGCCCACCGCATAGTCCAGATCGGGGACATTCGTCGCAAGCGTTGCGACGAAGAAGTTACCAGTCGGCAGGATCGCTGTCTGCCCGGCCTGGAACCGCTCTTCCTGCGCGCCGCGGTCGCTCGTCACGTCCTGTTCCATCAACCCGCGATCATAAAGATCCTTCAGGAACGTCATGGCGGCCACGCTTTCCGCACTGTTCATCAGGAACTTGCCGCTGTCGTCAAGCCAGGCCCCACCGGCGCCGAACAGATAATAGGAATACGAAGCCCCGACGTCATCAGGGGTTGAGACGAAGCCCAAGGGCGTTATTCCGGGGTTCGATTTCTGGAGGGCGACAAGCGCCGCTTCGAGTTCGCTGAACGTCGCAGGAAGCCCCTCTACCCCCGCCGCCTCCAGCAGCGCGACATTGTGGAATGTCCCGCGCACTGAGGCAAGATCGGGCACTGCAAACCCCTGACCCGGCTCCAGAAACGCGGGTATGATATCGGCCCGAAGTTCCGGGCTCACCCAGTCTTCGATGGGCCGCAACAGTCCGTCGGCGATGTATTTTCCAAAGGTGTACTGCATTGCCAGAGCGGGACCATCCCCGGCGCGTGCGGCGGTAGTGATCTTCTCGTCGTAGGTTTCCCAAGGCGCAGATTGGTAGCTGACCGTCACTCCGGGGTTGGCCGCCTGGAAGTTGGTGACAATCGTTTCCATATTCGCGGGCGTTTGGGCACTATAGGGGCCCATGAAGAAGCTGATCTCTTGGGCATGGCTGGCGCCGCCCGCAAGTGACAGGGCACCCGCCACCAACAGGGCCGCCACAGCCGGATTCCGGACCGCTCGACCGCGACGCGAGCGGGCAGACAGGGGACCTGCGCCCACAAAGCTGCTGTTCTGTGTCGGCCTTTCAGGTTCGATGAACATAACTTCCCCCTTCCAAAGATCTGTGGCGACAGCACCACAAGCATATTGATACCGGTATCAAATATGGAGTCAAGGCGCCTGAACCGAGAGCCCGCTCTCTGTCTTCCTGTCGCAGTGTCTGTGGAATGGTTCAGGCTTTTGCCGCTGTCGGCCGGGTGGACCTGCCCGCCAGATGCCCGGTCAAGCCTTACAAAAGGCAGCAGATGCACAGCCGCATTTCGGCCCCGCAGCTGCTGATGACAGCCAGAAAACCCGAAGGGACGCGGCTCCCCGGTCCTCGGATGATCCGCGTCCTATCAGCCCGATTTGCCCGACCTGAACTGCCCAAGCTGATCTGTGTTGCGCTCATTCCAAGCGCGTCCGCAACCCCTGCGCCCGAGGCATGACAGCATCCTGCGTCACGTTCTCCGCTTGCGCATTGCCGCATGAGCCTCGTCAGAGCCGTCATGCAGACTGCCAAACCACTTGTCGAGCGGCACCAGGCCTTCGCCTGTCTCTTATACACATCTCCGAGCCCACGAGACTAAGGCGAA
>ERZ1022729.192-NODE-192-length-9656-cov-7.414957_pt1 | contig 9656 bp, 7 predicted proteins | sample MGYA00520880_ERZ1022729 | MGnify/ENA primary metagenome ERZ1022729 (study PRJEB33162, sample SAMN09537598) | freshwater metagenome | isolation source: freshwater | place: Canada:Alberta | collected 2017-07 | study: EMG produced TPA metagenomics assembly of the...
TTAACCTTCTCTGTGGTTTAATTGCCTACTGTCATCAACCTAAAAAACCAGGGCCTTGTCTTGAATGGGCTTTACCCCCTGCTGCTTAACCCGAACTGACGTTATCATAAAGGGTTTGTAATGTCTGGTCATTCATAGGAGATAACACTGGGTTTTCTGCTCTGATGTGGGGATAACGCAAGCTTCCTAAAAACTCTGTTTTTATTTTAACCTGTAAGTTCAGACAAGCCTACAACTGCGATCGCTGTTTATCCATTAGACCTTTTTTCGTTTCTCCATCCATTGTTGAAAAGAAGCCTGACTCTCCATTGACTTTTTCCCTAACAAAATCCCCTCAACACCAATATCTTCATCCAAGTCTGGCCAATGAATGCCGAAACCTGCTCCGCCAATCTGAAAACGTTGTCGCTCCTGATGACTGCCGTAACATAAACGCGGATACCAACTTAAAGGCACTGACACAACGCGCCCATCCTCCAGCGATAAGGTGAGTTGCTCATCATCAAGGCTAACGTTCATAATCCTTGGAACTGATATCCCCGCAGAAGTTGTCCCAACCATTGATCAATACCTCACGATTATCATTAATAATTAGCTCAATTTTTCTGAGTTCTTTGGCATTAAAACCATGATTATCGCTTAAACGAACCACTGGCTCTAGCCAAAACTTAGCCATCTTGTCATCCCGATCCACATGAGTATGTTTAGGTTCATAACAATCATAGGAATAGAAATAAAAGCGGTAAGCTCCTGTTCTTAGCGTTGTCGGCATAGTATTGGAAATATTCCATTATAATCCTTGTAACAACGACGATCCGCGATTGATTCAGTAAGAAGGAAAAAACTGATGCTTCCCTTCCCATAGTAACTAAACCAAAGCTCTGTTAAACCGAAGTTAACGTTTTCTCTGTTAAACTAACATCCCCATTCGCTTCAGGAGAATCCTTTTCCGAAGGAGGAACCGCTTGCCAGAACGTCCCTAAATAGTCAGCCCAATTCGCTAAAATTCGCTTACCTTTAGGACTGCCCGTATGCTCAACATGAGACACAATTAACGACTTCAATTGCTCCTCACCTGCGATCGCAGTAACCCGTTGGAGTTTGATGATTTCAGGGTTGATTTTTTCGGGCAAACTGTTATCTTCATCCAGAAAATAAGCCAATCCCCCTGTCATTCCTGCTCCCACATTTCGCCCAACTTTGCCGAGAACCACCACGACACCGCCTGTCATATATTCACAACAGTGATCACCCGCTCCTTCAATGACCGCTTGACCGAGGGAATTCCGCACAGCAAACCGTTCTCCCGCTTGACCATTGGCAAACAATTTACCGCCCGTTGAACCATAGAGACAGGTATTACCGATAATCACGTTATCTTCAGGGGCATATCCCGCATCTTTGGGGGGAAGAATGACAATTTCGCCACCGTTCATGCCTTTACCCACATAATCATTGGCTTCTCCTTGCAAATGAAGGGTAACACCATTGATATTGAAGGCTCCAAAACTTTGACCCGCCGCACCTTGGAAATTGAGGGTAATTTCTCCTTCAAAACCATTATTGCCGTAGCGTTGGGCGATCGCACCTGCGAGACGAGTTCCGACCGAGCGATCGGTATTAACCAACTTATAGCTTTTGAAAATCTGAGTTTGATGGGTCAAGGCTTCTTGAATGTCGGCATCCGCTAGAATTTCATCGTCTAAAACGGGGCCATTACTGTGGACTTTTTCGTGATTCAACCATGCTCGATGCTCTTTGACGTTGGGCAGATTCAGCAGACAATCTAGGTTCAAAGCGTGGGTTTTGGTCAAATTGATACCTGATCGCACCTTTAATAAATCGGCACGGCCAATGACATCATTTAAACTGCGATAACCGAGATGGGCCAACAGCGATCGCAATTCCTGGGCGATGAAATAGAAGAAATTGACCACATTTTCGGGAACCCCACTAAAACGAGCGCGTAACCGTTCCTGCTGAGTGGCAACTCCGACGGGACAATTATTGGTATGACAAACCCGCGCCATAATGCAACCTTCGGCGATCATGGCAACGGAACCAAAGCCAAATTCCTCTGCTCCCATCAAGGCCGCCATCAAGACATCCCAACCTATTTTCAGACCGCCATCAGCCCGTAATAACACGCGATCGCGGAGTTGATTTTCGACTAGCACTCGATGGACTTCGGTGACCCCCAATTCCCAAGGAGATCCCGCGTGTTTGATGGAACTCAGGGGAGAGGCTCCTGTACCGCCGTCATGCCCAGAAATTTGGATGATGTCTGCGTTGGCTTTAGCGACTCCTGCGGCGATCGTGCCGATGCCGATTTCTGCTACGAGTTTAACGGAAACCTGGGCAACGGGATTAATTTGGTGTAAATCAAAGATTAATTGCGCTAAATCTTCAATAGAGTAGATATCATGGTGGGGAGGCGGAGAAATGAGCGTTACACCCGCCTTAGAACGGCGCAACATGGCAATATAGGAACTCACTTTCGGGCCAGGTAATTGTCCCCCTTCACCAGGTTTTGCACCTTGGGCCATCTTGATTTCCAACTGTTGTCCACTCATCAAATATTCAGGCGTTACCCCGAATCGTCCCGATGCAATTTGTTTAATGGCAGAGTTGGCTGTGTCTCCATTGCGTAATCCTTTTAAATGGGGCAATGTGGCAGAATTTCCTTCGCTATCCACATCGTCCAGGGTTAAATAACGAACAGGATCTTCTCCCCCTTCCCCTGAGTTGGATTTGGCTCCCAATCGATTCATGGCGATCGCAAGGGTTTCATGGGCTTCACGGGACAATGCACCGAGAGACATTCCGCCTGTACAAAACCGTTTAACAATATTTTCGACAGATTCGACTTCTTCAAGGGGAATGGAGTCACGGTCAGAATTCAGATCCAACAAATCGCGTAAAGCCGTTACAGGCCGCTCTTCTAGATGCTTGCGATAAACTTCATAGTGGTTATAAGCTTCTTCGTTGCCTCCCTTATCAAGGGGGGTTAGGGGGGATTGAAACGTCTGAACAGCCTTATGTAAAGCCTTGGACATTGCGGGAGAATTCATGTGATATTCCCCACTCGGACGGTAATTCACAAAACCGTAGTTTTCCAGTTTTTTCGTCGTCAAACTAGGGAAAGCCTTGGCATGGAAGGTCATCACTTCTTGAGCAACTTCTGACAGATTTAAGCCGCCGACTCGACTGGTGGTTCCTGCAAAGGCTAATTCCACTAATTCAGGCCCTAGACCGATCGCCTCAAAAATTTGCGCCCCGTGATAGGAAGCCAACAGAGAAATCCCCATTTTGGATAGAATTTTCAGTAAACCCGCTTCCACTGATTTACGGTAGTTCACCAGGGCTTTCGGTAGGGCAATTTTATCAATTTTGCCATTTTCCATCAAGTTCTGCGTTCTGGGATCATGCCACCACTGACGCACTGATTCCAACGCCAAATAGGGACAAATCGCTGATGCACCGTAACCAATCAAACAAGCAAAATGATGGGTACTCCAACACTGGGCGGTATCGACAACTAAAGAAGCTTGTAAACGTAATCCTTCCCGAATTAGGTGATGATGGACGGCTCCTACTGCTAAAAGAGGCGGAATAAAACTAGAAGTTTCGCTAAGGGTTTGATTATGGGGGCGATCGCTGAGAATCAAAATTTTTGCACCAGAATTAACCGCATCTGTGGCCATTTGAACCAAATTTGCTAGGGCTTTCTCTAATCCATCGGGGCCAGCCGTAATATCAAATAACGTTGAAAGCTCGGTGCAATCTAACCCAGAAGCTTTAACTTCGGCTAACTCTAATTCATTAAGGAAGGGACTCTCTAAGCGTAATAACTTGGCTGATTCAGGCTTGGGTTCTAATAATTTCCCCCGTTCTCCCAAGGACATATTGAGAGACATCACCAGACTTTCGCGTAGGGGATCAATGGGAGGATTGGTGACCTGGGCAAAGCGTTGTTTAAAGTAGTCGTAGAGCAATCGCGGTTTAGTGGAAAGGATCGCCAGAGGTGTGTCATCCCCCATACAGAAAGTCGGCTCTTTTCCCTGGGTCGCCATCGAAATAATTACCATTTCCAGATCTTCTGCGGTGCAACCAAAAGCCGTTTGTTGCTGTAAAACTGTCTCTGCATTCTCAAACAAAGCTTGTTCCGAAAAGAGTTCTGAACGAATGCCCTGACGATAATTCGCAATCCATTCACCATAGGGATATTTTTGGGCAATCCGCTCTTTTATTTCCCAATTTTTGAGAATTTCTTGATTTTGTAAATCTACGGCGATCATTTGACCTGGAGCCAAACGACCTTTTTCAATAATTTCTGCTTCGGGTAAATCTACGACCCCAGCTTCGGAGGAAACTACGATATAACCTTCTTTCGTAATGCTATAACGAGCAGGACGTAGCCCATTACGGTCTAATCCAGCCCCAACGGTTTTTCCATCACTAAAAACTAAAAGTGCAGGCCCATCCCAGGGTTCTTGGAAACCACTGTAATATTCATAAAAGTCAACAATTTCAGGATAATCTTTGAGATCGGGTTGATTTTGGTAGGCTTCTGGTACGAGAATCATGGCCGCTTCTAGGGGACTGCGACCCGTTCTCACTAAAACTTCCATCACACTATCTAAATTGTAAGAATCGCTATTCGCGTTATTAACAATCGGGGTTAGGGATTGTAATTCTTCCTTTGTCCAACCTTTTGCTTCTAAATTTTTTTCTCTGGCGGTCATCCAGTTGATATTGCCTAAAAGCGTATTAATTTCCCCGTTATGACCCAATAAACGCATCGGTTGAGCGAGGGGCCATTTGGGCATGGTGTTGGTGCTAAAACGACGGTGATATACGGCAAAATTACTCTGATAAGCAGGATTTTGGAGATCTAAATAAAATTCTCCCAAAACTACACTGCGAACCATGCCTTTATAGACAATGGTGCGACAGGAAAAGGAACAGATATAAAAGTCATCGGCTAATTTTTTTCCCACCGTTGAACGGGCAATATATAGGCGGCGATCGAGTTCATCCCCAGAGCAACCCGTTGGACAAGTTACCAAAATTTGTTCCATGTGAGGTTGATTATTGCGGGCTTGGATGCCCAATACTTCGGGTTTAACGGGGACTTCTCGCCAGCCCAATACCGTTAACTGCTCGGCTCTGATCACTTCTTCAACATAACCTTTGGCCACTTCCCTTGCACTGGGTTCCTGGGGTAAAAAGACCATGCCTATTCCCAATTGTTCTACTGCTGGCATGGTTAAATCCCGTTGACTAAACCAGCGTTCCAAAAGCTCCCTGGGAATGCCTGTCATGATCCCCGCTCCATCGCCCGAATCGCTGTCTGCACTACAACCGCCCCGATGTTCTAAGCATCCCAAGGCTTTTAGGGCTTGTTGAACGAGCTTATGACTGGTTTGACCTTTGACATCAGCAATAAAACCAACTCCACAGGCATCGCGTTCGCCCACGAGCCAGGGTTGACCAAGGAAGGGATTGAGGGAAGGCTTGGAAGTGTTGTCTGTCATGGTTGCAGGTGAGTAGGTTGTACTAAAGTCTATGCTTTTTCAGCGATCGCGAATTGTAATCTAGGTAACTTTCGCGGGTAGGCGATCGCACCTATTGATATTGTGAAGTATCTCGCTCAATTTTGCTGGAGAACTTCCCCCGATGCAGACATCTTCGGCAACGCGGATCGGACATAAGTGGTTTAGAATAAAATGAGAATGATTATCAATCTTGTTTTGAGTTCCTGCCCATGTCGATTGTTTTACGAGTTGCTCTAATTGCCCTGATGCTAGGGACAACTTCCCTCACCGCTTGTCGTCCTGCTCCTGTCACTCAACCAACTCAATCAACTGATCAAATTGATAAGACTAACAAAATTAATAAAATTCCCATCACGGTTAGCATAGAACCCCAAAAATATTTTGTTGAACGGATTGGCGGCGATCGCGTCCAAGTCAATGTGATGGTACCCACAGGAACTGATCCTCATACCTATGAACCGAAACCCGACCAGATGCGCGCTTTAGCCAGTTCAAAAGCCTATTTCAGTATTGGAGGGGGATTAGAGCAGGCTTGGCTACCCCGATTGTCGGGAGCGAATAGTCAGTTGAAAATAGTGGATACCAGTCAGGGAATTGAAAAAAAACCGAGTCTGGATCACCACCATGACCATAACCATTCTGGGGGAGAGGGTGAAAATTTTGATCCCCACATTTGGCTATCACCGTCACGGGCTAAACAACAAGCAGAAAATATTTATCAGTCTTTAGTTAAAATTGACCCGAAACATCAGGCTGAATATCAAGCAAATTTAAGCCGATTTATCCAGGAAATTGAGAGTTTAGACCAGGAAATTCGTCAACAATTAACGCCCTTAAAAAATAGAGCTTTTATGGTTTTTCATCCTGAATGGGGCTATTTTGCTAAGGATTACAATCTAAAAATGATCGCGATCGAAGTGGAAGGAAATGAACCCAGCGCGGGGGAGTTAGGAGATATTATTAAAAAAGCTAAGGCAAATAAGATTAAAGTAATTTTTAGCCAACCTGAATTTAGTCCCCAAACTGCCCAGGCGATTGCCCAAGAAATCGGGGCAAAAGTGATTCCCATCAACGGTTTTAGTCCCGACTGGTTAAATAATTTGCGTCAAGTGAGTCAAACTTTGGCGACGGAACTCTCTAAAAATTAATGAAAATGCAAACGATGAATATTCTTCCCCACCAAACCGAAATGCCCTTATCACAGAAAGAAATTGACCCTCCAGAAATTATTTCTATTCGTCATCTATGGGCGGCCTATGGTAATGATATGGTGTTGGAAGATATTAATTTATCGGTCAAAGAATTAGATTTTATTGGCATTATTGGCCCCAATGGCGGCGGCAAAACAACCCTTTTAAAAGTTCTGCTCGGACTCCATAAACCCAGCAAAGGAGCGATCCAAGTTTTAGGGAAATCGATTGAACAAGGCCGAAAATATATTGGTTATGTCCCCCAATTTATCGAGAGTGATCAGTCTTTTCCGATTAATGTTTGGGATGTGGTGAAAATGGGCTGTTTGGGAAAGCGGCGTTTATTTCAGCCCTATCAACGTCAAGATGAAGAAAAGGTGGCAGAGGTTTTAAATCTGGTCGATCTTTATCCCCTGCGTCATCGAGCGATCGGGGAATTATCGGGGGGTCAACGACAACGGGTTTATATTGCCAGAGCTTTGGCAACGGAACCCAGGATTTTGATTTTAGATGAACCAACCGCGAGCGTCGATCCGCAAATTAGAACCAGTATCTATACTCTGTTGGAAGAACTGAATCAATGGATCACGATTTTGATGATTTCCCATGATGTAGGTGCGATCGCCCGTTATGTTAAAACTGTCGGTTGTCTGAATCGGCGTTTGCATTATCACGGAGAAAAGTTACTCACTCAAACGATGTTAGAAGAAGCCTATCAATGTCCTGTGGATTTAATTAGTCATGGTTTACCCCATCGAGTTTTCTCTGATCATTGTGATGGACATTAAATTTCCAAGAAAAATCTATCAAAAAAAGCCTAGCAAAAATGAAAGTTTCTCATCAATTACTAGACCTATGATTTTAATTAAGTTAATTGGTTTATTTCTTCTTAAGTTCGGATAATTTGTAGATGAATTTAAGACATTGTTGGGCGGTCATCAAATCAGGTTGAAACGTAGTGGTATCCGAATATTGCAAAATTAATTGTCTAACCTCTTCCGCATTTAAGTCCACTAATTTGACGGCTTGCATTGACCAACTTTGAAATAAACGACTTTCGGCAGAAACACATTCGATCAGGGCAGGAGTGTGATGGCGTTTATCTGTTGCAATACGGTGGTACGTTTTACTGACAATTTTGCGATTTCCTTCTAAAACTTGTAAAAACATGGAATCTCCGTAACAAAGTACTCCTGTTAGTCCATCACGCCGATTATTTCGTTCAGATTTTTCCATAATGTCTTTTAAGTCTTCATAGCCAGTATCAGGACTAGCATAGCTACTATAAATCAGACGGCATAAATTCATAGGGTTTGCGATCGCGTGGTTTAAGTTTGGAGTTGATTAAAAAAAATGAAGGAAAAATACAGATTAATCTGATTTAATCTTATCAAGTATATCGTAAAACTTTATGGAAAATCAAGGATTTTTGGGTAATTAGAGGTTATTTTCATTCTTTTAGATACGGAACTTTAGATTACAAAAGGTTAAGTAAGTCGCAACAGCAAGTCGTGATCGCCCTAGAATGGGGGTTTTAGTCAACAAACATTAATCAACACCAAAAGACCATGTTTCCGATTACTCGCCCCCGTCGCCTCCGCCAATCTGTTCCGCTACGTCGTATGCTGCGGGAAACAGTCTTGACTGCTAGTGATCTGATTTATCCCCTGTTTGCTGTCCCTGGAGAAAGCATCGCCAAGGAAGTTAAATCCATGCCAGGGGTCTATCAGTTGTCGGTGGACAAAATCGTGGAAGAAGCTAAACAAGTTTATGATCTCGGCATTCCCGCGATTATTTTATTTGGCATTCCCGAAGACAAGGATACGGAGGCAACGGGAGCTTGGCATGATTGCGGCATTGTCCAAAAAGCGGCCACGGCGGTCAAAAATGCGGTTCCTGATTTAGTGGTGATTGCGGATACTTGTTTGTGTGAATATACGAGTCATGGCCATTGCGGTTATTTGCAAACGGGAGATCTAACGGGACGGGTATTGAATGATCCTACCTTAGAATTATTGAAAAAAACGGCGGTTTCTCAGGCTAAAGCAGGGGTTGATATTATCGCGCCGTCGGGAATGATGGACGGTTTTGTGACGACGATCCGAGAAGGTTTGGATGAAGCAGGTTTTGAAGATATTCCCATTCTTTCCTATGCCGCGAAATATGCCTCGGCGTATTATGGCCCGTTCCGAGATGCGGCGGATTCTTCTCCCCAATTCGGCGATCGCCGTACTTACCAAATGGATCCAGGCAATGGTCGAGAAGCCCTGAAAGAAGTGGAACTTGATATGCTCGAAGGGGCTGATATGTTAATGGTTAAACCTGCTTTGGCCTATATGGATATTATTTGGCGCGTCAAAGAAATGACGAATTTACCTGTCGCGGCCTACAACGTTTCAGGGGAATATTCGATGGTTAAAGCCGCCGCCCTGAATGGTTGGATTGATGAAAAACGAGTGACTTTGGAAACCTTAACGGGGTTTAAGCGATCGGGAGCCGATTTAATTCTCACCTATCATGCTAAGGACGCGGTGCGTTGGTTAAATGAAGGAGGATTTTGACAGTCCCTCTATTAATGGCTGACGGAATCTAAGGGGGATTTTTATCTCAATAATTTTTGAATATTCCCCTTTAGAATACGGTCATTACTTTAATTAATTCCGATGATAAATCTGCTTTCAAGTTGTGATATCTTTTGAAAAGAACCCCCGCTAAAAAATAAATATTGGGGGAATAAAAGGCTTTATAATACTGGTGAAGTTCAGTAAGGAAATCGGTTTGCCTGTTAAAGTATTCATTGGTATTTTATATTTCATTAGTTTTTTAATAATCTCTGCAACTCCACTCCAAAGAAATTTTTCAAAGTATAGAATATTATAACTGTCTCTTATACACATCTGACGCTGCC
>ERZ1022729.193-NODE-193-length-9654-cov-7.583498_pt1 | contig 9654 bp, 9 predicted proteins | sample MGYA00520880_ERZ1022729 | MGnify/ENA primary metagenome ERZ1022729 (study PRJEB33162, sample SAMN09537598) | freshwater metagenome | isolation source: freshwater | place: Canada:Alberta | collected 2017-07 | study: EMG produced TPA metagenomics assembly of the...
ACTTAAAAATAAAGGTAATTCCGTTAGTGCAGTTTAGATTACGAACAGCTTATTCAAGGCACAACCCAAAATGCCGTTCAAGCAGATAAACTGTGGTTTGAACCCCTAGTCGGTGGAAAATTAGGACTAGAATTATCCGACCCGATTACTCTCTGGTTGCGGGGCGATATGTCAGGTTTTGGTTTAGCGGGAGATACCAATTACAGTTGGAATCTACTTTTGGGGATGGATTGGTGGGTCAAGGAAAATATTTCTTTGCAATTAGGCTATCGTTTTTATGAAATTAATTATAAAACAGGTACAGGAAGCAATGCCTTTGTCTTTTCAGAGCTATTCAATGGCCCCTTTGTCTCCGCAAGTTTTCATTTTTAGGAGAGAGGATTGTCAAAATGCTGTGTTCGTGTGGTCAAAAGGGCAGATGGGTATAAGGTTTTCTTAAGATTAGATTTGCTAACGAGTACTCGCAAAGCGGATCATTCGCTGCTGAATTCTGATAAGATTCGATTTGGCTCCCGTTTTGATTATTCATTGACCCCTATCGAGAAAAACACACCATGATTCACGACATCTTCATGCCAGCCCTGAGTTCGACGATGACCGAAGGAAAAATCGTTTCCTGGGTTAAATCTCCTGGCGATAAAGTGGCCAAGGGAGAAACCGTTTTGGTCGTTGAGTCAGATAAGGCCGACATGGATGTGGAATCCTTCTACGAGGGCTATTTGGCCATTATTCTCGTCGAAGCAGGACAAGAAGCTCCCGTTGGTTCCGCGATCGCGTTGATTGCCGAAACCGAAGCCGAAATTGCGATCGCCAAGGAACAGGGTAAAACCGCCGCCCCAGCAGAAACCGCAGTTTCCGTGGCCGCCCCCGTTGTTGTAGAAGCCGCCCCCATACCCGTTGCAACCACAACGAATGGCAGTGGTCGATTAATTGCTTCACCCCTTGCCAAAAAACTGGCTAAAGAATTAAAACTTGATTTAAAAGGACTCCAAGGTAGTGGCCCTCACGGTCGGATTGTGGCAGAAGACGTGGAAAAAGCGGCTGGAAAAACGCCTACGGTGGCCACCGTGATCACGCCCGCCCCTGTTGCAATACCAGTTCCCCAACCCATTGTTTCAACTGCACCCATACCTGTTACCGCGATCGCAGGAGAAACTGTTCCCCTCACCACTTTCCAAAAAGCCCTAGTCCAAAACATGGTGTCCGCCATGCAGGCCCCGACTTTCCGAGTGGGTTATACCATCACTACCGATGGACTCGATCAGCTTTATAAACAGGTCAAATCCAAAGGCGTAACCATGACCGCTCTTTTAGCCAAGGCAGTGGCCGTTACCTTGAAAAAACATCCCATTGTTAATGCCAACTACACCGAAAAAGGCATTCAATACAACGCCGCCATTAATATTGCGATCGCCGTTGCCATGCCCGACGGGGGTTTGATTACCCCTGTTTTACAAAATGCGGATCAAGTGGATCTCTATTCCCTCTCTCGTCGTTGGAAAGAATTAGTCGAACGGGCGCGGGCTAAACAGTTGCAACCCGAAGAATACAGCACGGGAACTTTCACGATTTCTAATTTGGGAATGTTTGGAGTCGATCGCTTTGATGCCATTTTGCCTCCTGGTCAGGGAGCGATTTTAGCCGTCGGTGCGTCTAGTCCCCAGGTGGTGGCAACCAATGAGGGCTTAATGGGAATTAAGCGTCAAATGTGCGTGAATATCACCTGTGACCATCGCGTGATCTACGGGGCCCACGCCGCCGCGTTCCTACAGGATTTGGCAACGTTGATTGAAAGTAATGCCCAATCTTTAACCCTCTAAAAACCATCTTTGTTGAATTTTCTCATCTCCAAAAAACTGCTCTAAAATGGAGGTAAGTTTCTTCTCGCTTGTTTGCAGTTAATCAAGCAGGGAAAAGATTAGCCAAATTATTGAGAATTGCCAAGATATATGAGTCCCTTATTGCCTCGGTTTGTTAAAATTGCCTATCGTAAAGAACCCATTTCTAGTTTTATTTTGATTGTGGGGGCAGTCGATGTGGTGATTGGGGGAATGGGCGAAAAATGGAGTTTATTGTCGATTGGGGTTGCCACTGCCCTATTAGCGGTAGGTATTCGTTGGTGGCAATCCCAGAAATCCGAGGCGATCGCGGTGGAACAACCTCCTAGACGCTATTTACCCCCAGCCTCTTCCCGCGCTCCATTACCCAATTTAACCAAAGAAAATCGGCATTACTAAATCCGTTAACGAGATTAATATTGCTCTAATTCGGCGATCGCTTCACCTAGTTCAAACAACGGAGAAAGAGCTGTTTCAAAGGGTAAGGTCTGTTTTTTGGCATCTGGTTCATAATTTTCGGCATAGATATTGAGATTCACCCGTTCATTGGACTGGTAAGGAGTATCTAGTTTAAAAATCAATCGTGAACCATCGGTAAAAACGAGGTTTAAGCCAACCTGTTCTACTCGCTGAAACTGTAATTCATGATAAAATTTTAGGGGCTGACTATAGGCGACTTGATAGGGCCCGTATTCTTTCCCCTTCAGGTTTAGGGTCGTCAAAGTGTGCAATTTATCATACATCGCAGAGAAGGTTAATCCTGGATACACTTGACAGCCATGATAATTTCTGCCGTATTTTTTCCAATGATTTTGAACAGTTTTAAGGACGGATTGGGGACGAGTCGCGAGTAAATTTAGCCAAAATAATAGGGCCCAGAGTCCATCGGTTTCTCGGCTATAATTTGCGCCAATTTGTCCCTCTTCGTTACCGCCAAAAGTTACTCCTTGAATGTCCATCAGTTGACTAGTAAAAGTCCAATCAGTGGGGGTTTCATAACAGACAATATCTAAGGCGGTACAGGCATGATCGACCGCAGTACTGGCAAATAGCGATCGCGTGATGGCGTTGACCGCTCCTCGGTAAGCAGGAATGAGGGGAGAATTTGCCGTTAAAATCGCTAAACTATCACTGGCTGTTACCCCAATATTTTTACCAAAAATCCCGTAGCGATCGCCCACTAAAATACAAGTAATATCGGGGGGATCAATTTTCCAAGGAAGATTGGTTGTTCCGATTAAAGCATCTAGAAAGATCGGAGCCATTTCAAAGGTGACAGTGCCTGGTAATAAACCCAGATTTTTTTCTAATAAATGTTGACTATAAGCGTAATTAATGGGGTCGAGACAGGTTACCTCCACTCGAAAATCCTGAGTTTTTAAAAAGTGTTGAATACTATCTAAATCAAAAATCGAAGACATCAATTTTTCATAGATTACGGCCGAATTAACCACTTCAACGGTCAAGTTTTCCAGGGCAACAATCCCTAAACGATTGAGGGAAATATCACTGCTATCTAAAATTTGATAATTCTGAATAATTTGGGCGCGTTCTTGAATCCCTTCTAAGGCGTTGAGGGTTGCCTTGGAACCATTGCCTAAATAATAATCGAGATGGATTTCTCCGCCCTTTTCTGAAGCATGAATCTGAATTAAAATTCCCGCGATCGCCGTGTGACGACGAATAAGGTAGGACGCGATCCCAGGAGAAAGTAATCCTTGGGAACCGACAATCACTTTCCCAAAGCCATTGGCGGCGGCTAACTTGATAATGGTTTGTAAAAATCCCTGGGTGATATCCTGACCGTCTCCCCCTACAACGAGAGTTTGACCCTGCCGATTGGGGAGAATGGTAAAAAAACTTTGGACAACATTTTCTAGATAATGGGGTTGCCGAAAAACCGCCAGGGGCTTACGCAGACCATAGGGGAACAGTTTTTGATCCGCAAAGGGTTGGGTGGGAACTGTCCGAAGAAGGGTCATAGGTTACTGTAGGAATGGGGAATACTTTCTGACGGGGACGGAGGAGTGGGGGAATGCAGGTTTTCGGGTTGACTGACCTTGGCTCGATATAAAAGCTTTTTGCCCTGTCGATAACCGACATAACGCACAATGACGGTACTGCCCGCTTCAACGGTTCCATCCATTAATTGATGCCATTGGGGATTATAACTGACGCTTTCTCCTACCGCCGCGATCGCTTCAATTTCCCATTGTTGCAGAAGATTCGCCAGGGGTTTCATCAGAGGTAATAACTTAATGGCAGGAAATTGGGGATTTTTATGGGCGGCCGCCGCCGCAGTAGGCCATTGCAGTAACCAGGATTCCAAAATCGTGATGGCTTGATCTTGAAATTCCTGAACGAGGGTTTCCCGTTGTTGATCAAATTGTTGCTGGAGTCTTTGATATTCCGACTCTAAACGTTCGATCTCGGCACTGCGATCTCCCCTGTTAGGTTCGCTTTCCGTTGGGGAATAGCCTGAATCAGGACAAAGCTGGGCTAACACTTTTTCAGGGGAAAGTTTGAGGGCGGTGGCCAGTTTAAGCAAATTTTCCACAGACATTTTAGACAATAAACCGTATTGGATGCGAGCCAATTGCCAACTAGAGAGTCCCGAAATTTGGCTTAATTCGTCAAGATCAGCAATTCCCGCCTGTTGCATCAGATCAGCTAAAGGGAGGGCATAGGGAGGAGGCGTTGATTTCATGATTTCATAGTGGAGTAAGAGTAAAACTTAATAATAGTTGAAAATTTTAACCCTCATTCCAGCAGTACCGAAGAACTTTTAAACAATTTCAAAATCCTTACAGAACAAGGACTTTACGCATCACGGGTTGATTCATGGGCTTATGCCAAAACGAAACATAGGCTTGCCACCATAGGGAATTCAGTCAATATCTTTTTACTACCGCAATCATTCATTACTATGTAACGGTTTCTAGTAAAGCTTCATTTCCCCATAAAAACAGTTCAGGATCAACAGAGGTAAAATTACCTAAAATTTCATTAGGAATGATAATATCTGACCCTAAGATATCAACTGAAAAGCCATCGCGGACAATAATCTGGACAGCTTCTTTCGAGCGTGCCATTAACCTCGCTTCCAATTCAATAATTTGTCCTTCTTTTAATAAGGCTAAAAATTCCTCTGCATGAACATAAAAATATTCCTTTTCGTTAAGTTCCGCAGTCCAGCGATCGCCTAAAAGACCCGTCGCATCAAGGTCGCTAAATTCCCAAAGTGTCAATACACGAGGATAATGATGAGCCAAATATTCAACAATTCTAGCTAAACGAATTTCTAGCCTTTCTTGAGGTTCCAAAGTTAGAGTAACAGCCCATTTTTCTGATTTCATAATAACCTCATAACGGTTTGGGTGTACGACTTCTTGTGGGAGTTCCTCCCGTTGGATTTGCCAACCAATCATGTTGGTGCGGTGGAGGTAGGTGATCTTTTCTCAATTGCCCACTGGGATATGTTGGACTCGTGAAATCAATATCTCTGACTGGTTGGCCAAACTTATCAAATTCTCGTGCCTGATAAACCCTTTGGTGATGACTATCCCAGCGTAACTGTGAATGGGCTCCTTGGGCTTGGGGATAGGGTTTTGGCTCACCCAAACGAGGAGGTCTTTGCTTTTTTGTGACAAGTGTTCCGTCTGCATACTGGGAATGAAATTCAACTAATTTAGACATCATAACCAAATAAATTAGGATTCACTTCGGTTAAATTGAGATCGCCTAAACCGTATTCTTGCCAACGTTGAGTCACTTTTTCTGCCGTATCAGGATCAGATTCCAGAACAGCACCCCATTCATGATCGGTTTCAGGTGGAATTTTTGTGGTCGCATCAATGCCCATCCGTCCTCCTAAACCAATTTTTTCGCTGGCAAAATCCAGGGTATCAAAGGGAGTTTCGGGCAGAATAAAGACATCGCGCACGGGGTCAACCTTAGAACTGATCGCCCAAACCACTTGACGAGGATCGCGGATATTAATCGATTTATCGACCACAATCACAAATTTCGTATAGGTAAACTGGGGTAAGGCACTCCAAAAAGCGAGGGCGGCTCGTTTGGCTTGACCTGGATAGGCTTTATCGATAGAAATAATAGCGGCTTTATAACTGAGGGCTTCCATCGGCAAGAAAAAGTCGGTGATTTCCGAAACCTGTTGGCGCAAAATGGGGGTATAGATGCGGTTAAGCGCGATCGCCATCATCGCCTCTTCCTTGGGAGGTCGGCCGCTAAAGGTGGTGAGATAAATGGGATCTTTGCGATGGGTAATAGCATGAAAACGCACTAAAGGAGAATCTTCTACCCCACCGTAATAACCCATGTGATCGCCAAAGGGGCCATCGGGCAACATTTCGCCAGGAGTCATGGTTCCTTCGAGAACAAATTCTGAGTCGGCGGGGACTTCTAAATCAACGGTTTTACATTTAGCTAATTTCACGCCCGATCCACCGTATAGCCCCGCAAATAACCATTCCGACAGATCTACTGGAATCGGTGTGGCCGCCGCCATGATGATCAACGGATCGACTCCTAACGCGATCGCGATTTCTAATTTTTTGCCTGCTTCTGCGGCTTTGCGTAAGTGTCTGGCTCCTCCCCGCACCGAGAGCCAATGGACGGTCATGGTATTTTTCGATTGCAATTGCAGGCGATAAACCCCCACATTGGGCGTGCCTGTTTCACAATCTTTGGTAATGACTAATCCCAAGGTAATAATTTGACCTGCATCGCCTGAATAGGGACGAATCATGGGAATTTGGGTTAAATCTACATCATCGCCTTCAATGACTATCTGTTGACAGGGGGGGAAATAATCGCGGCTAGGTTTGGCTTTGAGGACATCAAATAGCACTTTGCCAAAATCAACGGCTTGAGAAACGGTTTTAGGCGGTTTGGGTTGTTGCAACATGGACAATTTTTTGCCTAAATTCTCTAATTCCAAGGGATTTTCCATGTTCATTGCCCAACAGATGCGTTCGACGGTTCCCATTAGGTTGACAGCGATGGGAAAGGCTGAGTCTTTGACGTTTTCAAACAATAGGGCTGGGCCGCCTGCTTGCAACATTCGGTTGGCGATTTCTGCAACTTCGAGGTCGCGATCGACTGGGGCGGTGATGCGTCGTAATTGTCCCCGTTCTTCGAGCAGTTGGATGAATCCCCGTAAGTCTCTGGCCATGATGATTAATAATTGTTAAGCAGGTCTTTTTTGATCCTAGCAGGCTTAACCCTCATAATCTATGTCCTCTGTTTCATAAAGTGGTGTAGCTGTATATTGTGATGAGAAACTGAGGAGATCGGATAGTTGATAATTAATAGTTGATAGTTTGAAACTGCGATCGACGCTGAATTCTGAATCCAAACATTACCAACTTCTCGGCTGAAAATCGTCATTATTTAAAATAGCAACAGTTTCTCCTGCTTGGACTAACACAAATAAACCTTGACGATAGGCATACTTATCGGCTCCTTCTTCTATGTCAATGCCTGCAACGGCTCCATACAGTTGTTTGTGAGTATATTCAGGAAAAAATTGTCGAAATATATTCAAGTCTCCCACTAATTCCTTGACATCATTGACTCCCAAACTGCTTTTTACTTCTACTACTAAAACATGGTCTTCATTGGTGACCAGCACATCAATTTCAAGAGTTTGTCCATCAAATCGTTTTTTCACCCGTTGACTTACTTGATGAACAGGAATATTTCGTTTTAAAAAGATGTTTTCACAGGCGGGAGCAACCAGATTTTCTACAAAACGTCCCCATTTACCACCTAAATCACCAATTTGTTTATTGACTTCGCGGATTTTGCGGTCAGTTTCTTGGGATTGTGCCTTGAGTTGTCGGTCGGTTTCCTTTAGTTGTCGATCAGTTTCTTTGAGTTGTCGGTCGGTTTCTTGTTGAGCCGTAGTTAGTTCGGCTTGTTTGGTGGTGACTTCTGCTAGGATCTGCCATACGTCTTTTGCTGTGGTTGTCATAGATAATTTTGCTTTTTGATGTGTTCTGTTGTCTATTTTACTGAATTTTTCGGATAAATTGACAATTGACGATAATTCATCGTTTTTTTCTGAATAAATTAATATAAAAAATTAATTTGCGATCGCATCTCTAAATGTAAGTTAAGCAAAACGCGATCGCCACTTTTCAACAAAATCGCATCTCTAAATGTAGGTTTAGCAAAACGCGATCTCCACTTTCCAACAAAATCGCATCTCTAAATGTAGGTTTAGCAAAACGCGATCGCCACTTTTCAACAAAATCGCATCTCTAGATGTAGGTTTAGCAAAACACGATCGCCACTTTCCAACAGAAGCGTATGTTAGCGTAATGCACCCGACGAAATTCGGGATCGCAGTACAAACATCCTTGGTTGATATCAAGACTATTTCTGGGTAGGGTCGGTGGCTTGATTGATGAGTTACAGAAAGCTGTCGGTAATCGCTAAAGATAAATCACAAGCGATCGCCGTAAAACATATCCTTGGGGATGAAGTGTTGTGTCTATCTGTTCTTTTTCCTAATAATCAAATTTTTTGCCGAATAATCCAAAAATTGATAATATACCTAGATGTATTGAAACATAAAGATTTTATCAGTTGCTAAATGTTTTGCAGTCATTTCTGAAAGTTGTGACGAAAAATCTGGGAGCTGCTCGCTTTGATTTTTGTTAAGTAATTGTATGGGGAGGACAGAGAGATGACACCAGCACAGGAACAGCCCATTTGGGTGCAGGATTTGATGGCGTGGTTGGAGAAGATTCAATCGCAGACGTTGGATGGGGAACAGAGGGCGGCGCAGTTGGAAGAGGTGCTGGCGGAGTTACCAGGCCAGGGTTTGCCAGAGGAGTATTGGGTTAAGGCGAAGGAAAGTGATGGTGGGGAAGAATTGGAGGAGGATAGTAAGCAAAATCAGCTTCTGCAACAGTGGAAAAAAGCTGAAGAAATTAGGGGTTGGTTTGAGCGATGGAAAGCATTGAAAGTGATTATCGAAGAAATTTCTCCAGATGAAAAAGATCTGTTAGAAGATTTCCTAGAAAAAGTTCGAGAAACTGATAACGGAGCTCAGGGGTTGTTATTGTCTTCCATAGCAGCAAAAGAAACTGATGATGACAAAAGGCAAAAGTTAGTAGATGAAGCCATTGAAATATTGGAACCTAGCGCAAACAATGATGAGTCAAGAAATTTATTTCAACAAGTAGTTGCTTGTATCCTATCTACAACATCAGAATCACTTCATGAACTTCTTGATTTAGCACAAGCAACTCAAAATTCTGAGGTTATCATTATAGCAATTGGATTATTGCCTAACCTGAATTCAGTACCCAATAAGGTACTGCTAGATGCCGCCCTTGATGCCGCACAGGCGATTGAATCTGAGGAGTACCAAGTGCAAGCCCTAGCCGCCGTCGCCGCTCAACTCCCTGCTTCTGAACGTCAATCTGTTCTAGAGTCCGCCCTTGATGCTGCCAAGGCAATTGAGGATGGGGAATTACGAGCATACATTCTAGCTGCCGTCGCCGCCCAACTCCCTGCTTCTGAACCCCAACTGCTAGAAGCCGCCCTTGATGCTGCCAAGGCGATTGAGGATGAGGATTACCGCTCGTCAGCCCTAGCCACTGTCACCGCTCAACTCCCTGCTTCTGAACGTCAATCCGTACTAAAAGAAGCCCTAAAAACAGCCAAAGCGATTGAGAATCAGGAATACCGTTCGCAAGCCCTAGCTGCCGTTGCTGCCCAACTCCCTGCTTCCGAACGTCAATCTGTACTAAAAGAAGCCCTTGATGCCGCCAAGACAATTGAG